>Ga0134128_10012176_pt1 | contig 10260 bp, 8 predicted proteins | sample KB31754_FD_96462 | JGI IMG/M metagenome (GOLD analysis project Ga0134128, IMG submission 96462) | Terrestrial soil microbial communities with excess Nitrogen fertilizer from Kellogg Biological Station, Michigan, USA - KB3-175-4 | ecosystem: Environmental > Terrestrial > Soil > Unclassified ...
CGATGCTGCTTGTCGCCGGGGTTGATCCGCTCCGGTGAATATCCCACAGCGAAATCGGTGCCGGCACTGAGACCAGAGGTCTTGGCGAGGATCGGCACGCAATCCTCCTCAACGGCACCCGGATACACCGTCGACTCGTAGACGACGATGTCCCCGTTTTTCAGAACGCCGCCGACCGAACGTGACGCTGCGAGCATCGCGCCGAGATCCGGCCGTCGTGCCTCATCGATAGGCGTCGGCACCGTGACAATGAAGAAATCGCAGGATCGCATTGCGCCAGGATCCTGCGAAAGAACCAGATTTTTCTGACTGAGTTCGCTGACATCAACTTCGCCCGTGCGGTCTTTGCCCTGCTTGAGCTCGTCGATACGCCTCGAGTCGACGTCGAAGCCGACGACCGGAACCCCGGACCGCGCGAAGGCCACCGCAACCGGCAACCCCACATAACCCAGCCCTATAACTGCAATCTTCCGACCGTGCGACATAAAATTGATAACCCAAGCTTTCGCGACGCCATTGACGTCAGTCCGGCAACTGTTTAGCCACCCTGGGGTGGAGACTGCAAGAGGGCGCGACCCGGGACCTGTCGACATCGCGGATCGGCGTCCCATCGGTTGATGTCAAAGGGGCTGCGCTTTGCGCTTACCCTACGCACGTAAACAGGTCTGCGGACTGGGTCCAAGATGCGAGCGCTATTAACTCTCACAATTCGGATCCTGGTGTCGCTGGGACTTCTTTACCTGGCGTTGCGCGGCATCAATTTCGCCGCGATTCAATCGCGGCTGAACCAGATCAATCTTGCCTGGATCGTTTTGGCAGTCCTGGTTTCAATCTTTCAGGTCTTTCTCGGTGCCCTGCGTTGGCGCGAGATTTCCGTTCTGTGCAACGCGCCGCTTACCGACGGGCAGGCATTTCGCTATAACATGATCGGCGCGTTCTTCAATCAGACGTTGCCGTCCTCGATTGGCGGCGACGCCATGAGACTGTGGCTCGTAAACCGCGCGGGCGCAGGTTGGCGTGCGGCGACCTACTCGATCCTGACCGACCGTGCGGTCGGATTGATCGCACTGGCTCTGATCATCGTGGTAAGCCTGCCCTGGAGCTACCAGATCATCGCCGATCCGCAGGGACGTCTTGCGCTTGTGTTCGTCGACCTCGCGGCATTGGGGGTTGGCATGGGCTTCCTGCTGCTGGGCGTCCTGCCATGGGCCTGGCTGAAGAACTGGTGGCCCACAAAGCATCTCCATGCCTGTTCCACCATCGCCAACCGGGTGATCTGCAACCGGCGGAGCGGCCCTAAAATCGCTGTTCTGTCGTTGTCGATCCATGTTCTCGCCGTCGTCATCGCATGGTGCGCGGTCCGTGCGATTGCAGCTGTCGGCGACTTCGAGCAGCTTTTCATGCTGACTCCGCCCATCATGCTGATCACGATGATACCCATCTCGATCGCCGGCTGGGGGGTACGCGAGGCGACGATGATGGTCGCATTCGGCTATGCGGGCCTCTCGCAGATGGATGGAACGGTCGTCTCCATCCTGTTCGGCGTGGTGTACTTCCTGCTCGGCGGGCTCGGCGGATTTGTCTGGATCTTCAGTGCCGAGAAGACGACCGAGGTGATCGAGATCGCTCACGTCGAAGATTTATGAGCCACGCCGCCACTTGGTGGGTCTAGTGCGATGGATACCACCGGTCGGCCCAGGCTTGCACCATCAGGACGTTCCATAGCCAAGAGCCGTTATCGCGCCTCCCCTCTTCATGCTCGGTCCAGGCGCGACCGACACGGGCGGAGTCGAACCAACCCTGCCGCTCGAGCCGTTCGGCCGCCAGTAAGTCTCGCGCCCACGACCGCAACGGCCCACGCAGCCAGTCGCCAAGCGGAACGCTGAATCCGGTTTTTGGACGATCGATCAGCTCGCGCGGAACATGGCGGTCGAGAACCTGCCTTACCAACCATTTGCCCTGGCCACGCACCTTCATGTCTGGCGGCACGCGGGTGCTGAACTCGACGACATCCTTGTCGAGAAACGGCACGCGCGTCTCCAGGCTCACCGACATGGCGGCACGATCGACCTTCTGAAGCACATCGTCGGTCAGGTAGCTCAACGTATCCGCCAGCGTCATCCGATCGAGCGGATGGACGGTTGCCTGCAGGTGGGCCATCTCTGCCGAGAGCCAACTCGCCGGCTCATTGCCTTGGACCGTTCCGGCCGGATCATCGTCGATCGAACTCAAGACCCGGTACATCTCATCAGGATCGCGCGCTCCGATGATGCGTCCAATCTTGAGGAGACGATCGCCCATCCGAACCGTCCGGTTGCCATCCGAAATGGCACCGCCGAGCCAATGCCCGATGCTGTTGGCCGGTTCCGGTGCGATCGCATTGATGGCTGTCCGCAGCGCCCGCCTCGTCCAGAACGGCATCGAGCGGAAGCGGTCATGCAGCCAAAGGGCCCAGACGTGACGATTATATCCGCCGAACAACTCGTCCCCCGCATCGCCGGTCAAAGCCACCGTGACACTCTGCCGGGCGAGCATCGACACCAGATGTGTTGGTATTTGCGAGGAATCTGCGAAGGGCTCATCGTAGATTTGACCCAGCTTCGGAACAACCGCGCGCGCGTCCGAGGACGCGACCCTCAGTTCGGTGTGATCGGTATTGAGGTGGCGCGCGACGCGCGCCGCGTGGCCCGCCTCATTGAAGGAGCTCTCGTCAAAGCCGACCGAGAACGTCTTGACCGCCTTGGCTGACTGTCGCTGCATCAAAGCCACGATGGTCGAAGAGTCGATGCCGCCAGAAAGAAACGCCCCAACGGGCACATCGGAGAGCAGTTGCCTCTTGATCGCGGACGACAAGACGCTTTCCAGTTCGTCGGTAGCGTCCAGAGGGCTCGTCAGCCGGCGCTCCTGTCCCGTGACGACGCAGGAGCGCATCGACCAATAGGCGTCCGGCGCAGGAAGGTCGCCGGCCAGTGTCCGACGCGAGAGCACCAACTTATGCCCTTGGAGCAATTTCCTGATGCCTTTCCAGATCGTCGCTGGAGCGGGCACATAGGAGTAGCGCATGAAAGCCGTCAGCGCGTCGATATCAACCGAGCCACTCCAGTTTGGGTGAGACAAAAATGCCTTCAGCTCGGAAGCAAAAACCAGGTCAGATCCGACCAAGCCGTAGAATAACGGCTTCTCGCCGAACCTGTCACGGCAAAGCGTCAGCGTCTGGTCGCGTGCGTCCCAGATGCCGAACGCAAACATGCCGTTGAAGCGTTGCAACGCTCGATCGATGCCCCAGGCCCGGACGGCGTGCAGCAAGGTCTCCGTATCCGAATGTCCCCGCCAGTTCGACGCTCCGTTCATCGCCTCAAGCTCGGCGCGAAGCTCGAGATGATTATAGATTTCTCCGTTGAGCGTGACGGTGAAGCGGCCGCAATCGCTGTGCATGGGCTGCGCCCCCGCCGCCGACAGGTCCAGCACCGAAAGACGACGATGACCAAATGCAATTCCCGCCGTCTCGTCGACCCAAGCATTCGTGGCATCGGGTCCGCGATGCGCGAGAGCCATCGTCATGCGGCCGACGCACTCCGCCAGGGCGCTTGTACTGTCGCTCCCTCTTCTGAGTATTCCGGAGATGCCGCACACGTTGGTTACTGTCGGCCGGAGCCAGCCAGCAGATTGTAGATCTGCTTCATACGATGCTCGTAGGTGTGTCCGGTGCGAACAAAGTCGAACGCATCGTCAGCAAGTTCTCGCCGCCGCACCGGATCGCGAAAGGCTGCCAGGACATCGTCGATGTTCGAGAAATCGGGCTCCAGCGCGATATAATGTTCGTCAGCCTTGAGGATATCATTGAAGCGACCGCGAAACATGATCTGACAGGTTTTCGTGCCTGCCGCGTCGAAATGCCGGGAGCTGATGCACTTGCCATAATGCGCCGGACGCGGTCGGTCAGAGAAAAACCGTTCGAAAATCTCCTGCGGATCCAGTTCCTCGTTGACGAGCGACTCGTGACGGATCGGCCCGTTCTTCATCGCGCGGCGAACAATCGACTTCAGCCGCCAGGGGATCTTGTGACCGACCCGGCGCAATACGGAATCATTTCGGAGGACAAGTCCCTTCTTCGTCTTCGAGAAGACGTAGTTGCGGATCGCATTGACGGTCGCATCATCGCGCTCCAGAAACCACGTTCCGGCCTCGGTCGACACCGTTCCCCTGCATTGGTTCAGATATCCCGACCACCCGTCACGATCGAGCCGTTCGTCGGATATTTCGACATTGAGGCCCAAGCCCGGTCCCCGATCGGCGAACCATTGCATCAACCGGTTGCGATCGTCGTCGCCCAAATGCGGCAGATAGCGAACTGCCCGAGCGCCAAGGTCGTAACGACGCTCACTATCGGCGCATCTCGGAGCGAAGACTCTCGCGTTGAGTGCGTGCGGAATCGTAACCACCTTTCGCGCGACCACGTCCGCGAACAGGTATTCTCCGGCTTCCTGCAGCAACTGGGTGGCGATGTATTCCGGCTTCAGCGCAGCAAACAGGCTGCGTTTGCCCGCAATCGGTGAGCCGGGCAGATTGACTTCGTTGCCAACGAACGAGAGCAGCGGCACCCGGCGCTGTGCGAGCACCTCGACATGCGGCTCGAGATAGATCGTCGTGTCGCCATTGGTCGAATGAAGCAACACGATGGCGTCGACCTCACGCTGAAGGGCGGCTAATTTCGTTCGCGAGGCGGGATCGGCAACATTGAGCGGAACAACCGCGAAATGAGGCGCATTGACGAACGCATCGAGCCAGTCATCATAGTAGGACAGGCGGTCGGTGTAGCTCGCATGGCAGACCAGAACGCGCATGCGGCTGTCATGCGGCGACGGCATTCGACTCCTTCAAGAGCTCGGCAATCCGGAACGCCGCCCGTCCATCACCATATTCATTGATCTCGCGACGCTCGGCGACGAAGTCCGAGCCCTGCCAGAGGCGGTTCCAACCGTGCGTGACGGTCTCCACCCATTCCGTCTCATCGCGCAGTGTCGTGCACGGCACTCGGTGGAAATAAGCTTCCTTTTGCAGGCCGCCGGAATCCGTGAACACCGCGCTCGCCCGATTGAGCAGCCCGGCCATGTCAATGTAGCCGAGCGGACCGATCACCTTCAGACCGTCGAAGCTGATCCCCATCTCCTCGCCCTTGCGCCGCGTTCGCGGATGGATCGGCAGCACAATCGGAAATTTGCTTGCCTGCTCCTGCAGATAGCCGATCACCCGGCGCAGACGGTCCGCATGATCGGTATTCTCGGCGCGATGGACCGTCGCGACGCCGTAATTCCCAGGCGAAAGACCGAGTCTCGAAACGATGTCTGAGCCAGCGTCCGCGCGGCGAATGGCAAAAACGGTCGCGTCATACATCACATCACCAATGTGACGGACGCCGTGATGCACCCCTTCCCTGGCGAGATTTTCGACCGCCGCGCGCGTCGGGCAGAGATGCAAAGCCGAGAGATGGTCGGTGAGGACGCGGTTGACTTCTTCCGGCATGCGGCGATTGAACGACCTCAGACCCGCCTCGACATGCGCAATCGGGATATGAAGCTTCGCCGCCGCGAGCGCCCCGGCCAGCGTCGAGTTGGTGTCCCCATAGACCATCATCCAATCCGGCTTCTCGGCCATCAACACCGGTTCGATTGCCGCCAGCATGCGACCCGTCATCTCGCCATGCCCCCCGCCATTGATGTCGAGACGATGCTTCGGCGCAGGAATGTCGAGCTCGCGGAAGAACACATCTGACATATCGGCATCGAAATGCTGGCCGGTATGCACCATGACTTCTTCGAGCCCGTCGGTGTCTCGAATAGCCCGGCTCACCGCGGCCGCCTTGATGAATTGCGGACGGGCGCCAACGACAGTCAGAATCTTCAGGGTCACGTCTGGTAGGCCCTCACCTGAGGCACATAGCGGACATGCTGACTCATGCAGCCGAGGATCCGGTCCTTGTTGTCACGTGTCCATGCTATAGTGCGCGATAATCCTTCCGCGTGATCGACACTTGCCTGAAACCCGAGCTTTTCCGTCGCTTTGCTCGGATCTCCAAACCGCTGTCCAGAGCGGTCCCAGTCTCGCGCGGGCGCGAGAGCAATCGGCGTGCGATTGCCCGTTAGCGTATTGATGCGCTCGGCGAGCTCGCGGACCGTGGTCTCGACTCCCGACGCCAGATTGTAGATTTCGCCGGGTTCACCGTTCAACGCGCAGGCCATCAGCCCCCGTGCCATATCCTCGACGAAAATGAAATCGCGTGAGGCGATGCCGCCATTTTCGACCGGAAGCGCCTCTCCGTACATGGCCTTCCAGACGAAGGTCGGCGTGACGTTGCGCCACACGGTGTGAGGAGTACCCCGCCATCGTCCGGCACCAAGGATTTCGCCCGGACCATAGACGTTCTGGAAGCGCGCTTTCACGAAGGGCAGCTTGTGGCGCGAGAAATAGTAGTTGCCGTACATTTCGCCAATCAGTTTCGAAATCGAGTACGGGCTGTCGTGAAACAACGAGACCGGAGCGTCCTCCGTAGTTGCCGTCGCCCCATCGAACGTCTTCTCTGCAACGGCGCAGCCTGCGGCGGCATAAACCACCTTGCGCAGCGATTGCGTTCCTTTCAGATGGTCGAACAGCTTCAGCGTCGTAATTGTATTGTTGGCATGATCCGCCAGCGGATCGGCGATCGATGACTGATTGCCGTGATAGCACGCGAGGTGAAAGACATAGTCAAGATCGCCGGGAAGATCGGCCAGGATCGCATCATCTGCGATCGAGCCGAGCCGGGTATCGACATCGTCTCCCTCAGGCACGTTCGAAATGTCCGCCGATAGCAGATTATCGACAATGACGATGCGCGCAGGTTTTTGCTCGCGCAGCAGGCGCACCAAGTTGGAGCCAACGAATCCTGCCCCGCCCACGACGAGAATCTTAGCGCCGGTGAATGTCAGATTTCCCATCATCAAGCCTCTTGCGGTGCGGGCTTAACCGCACGGATGTTCAAATTCCAGCCCATCACGCGCGCGGGCCAGCATCGGCTGGCCGGAGGAAGCCATCTTTCCGCAAGCCGCACCAACGGCGGCAGCATCAAGAACTGCCGCCAACTGAGTTGGGTGAGAATGAATTCGATCCGGGAGAACCCCGAAAACAACCGTGCGGCTTCGTCACGGCTATAGACCAGCGCGAGTGGGCACGCATCACCGTCGTTCATGTTCAGCGCTTCCTGCTGGGTCTTACCGCGATAATGCGGGTCAAACAAACGGCGCAAGCGCAGCAGGACAAGATTCTTCCAACTGTAGCGGTGATACAGCATGGCGATCAGCCGGCCACGCGGCTTGAGCACGCGGAATATCTCCGCGACCATCGGGTGCGGATCCGAGATGTGATGAAGGACGCCCATAGAGCAGACAATGTCAAAATGACCATCCGGAAATGGAAGATTGTTGCCGTCAACCTCGATGAACTCGCCCGGTAGAGCCGCCAGCGCGAAGCGCTTACGGCTCAATTCGATCGCGGCTTTCGTAAGATCGACTCCGGTGACCAACGCGCCATGGCGCGCATACTGAAACAGGACGTAGCCATTGCCGCATCCAACGTCGAGGACGTTGAGGCCCGCAGATGTCGAATAGCCATGAATGGCCTCCGAGATCACGTAAGGCTCGCAATCGTCCGCCTCGCGTAGCGCATCAAAGGCCCGAAAATAGCCAGGAGTACCGCGTTCGTCAGCAATCGCGTCCGCAGCGACGGGATTCTGTTCCCAGAATGCCCTGACGCTCTCTATCGCAACGTTCTGGTCTTCGGCCATCTGACGATTTTTCAGCGGTCACCGCGTCCAGCCGACAAATGGCTGTAAACGTCGGTCACGCCATGGGCGTCATACCATGACAACATCCGGCGCATCGTTTCTTCAAACGAAATCTGGGCGCTCCAGCCCAGCACCGCCTTGGTTCGGGCAGGATCGGGAATGACCGCAGGCACGTCGTCGTCCCCGACCGGCACCACCTTGACGTCGGGATCGGCCGGCAGCTTGAGGTGGCTGCGAACGGCGTCGTAGACGTCGCGGATCGAATGACCATGGCCGCTTGACACGTTGAAGACTCCGCTTGGCGCGCCGTCCATCATGACGATATCGACCGCCGCAAGGAAATCGGACATGTCAAGGAAATCGCGCTGCGCATCAGTGCAGAAACATCCCTGCCCGGCTTTCAGGCGCTTGTAGAATGTAGGGATGGGGCCGATGGCCAGCCTTGGGCCCGTCACATTGGCAAGCCGCAGCGAAGCGAAGGGCACTCCGCCCATGGCCAGGTATTGCTCGCCGGCGACCTTGGAAATTCCGTAGCTGGTGAACGGCTGCAAGGGGTGGTCCACCGGAATGGGCACCGCTTGCGGCCTGCCGTAGCAAAGAACCGTCTGGAAATTGATGACGCGCAGGACCTTATGCGCGCGGGCGGCATCAACGATATTGATCGTTCCAAGTACGTTGGTCGCGGCATCCTCGCGCCAGTCGGCAGGGTCCTTATAGGCGGCCGCTGAATGAACGACGTGCGTCGGACGAAAGGATCCGAAGGCACGATCGACCAAACTACGATCGGCCACCGACCCCTCCAGCAGCGACAGCCGCGGAAGCTTCGGTACGACCTCCCGCTTGCCGGTCGCAAAATTGTCGATCACGAGGACATCGTGCCCCTGCGGCAACCAGTGCTCGAGCAGGCTGGAACCGAGACAGCCAGCGCCGCCGGTGATGAGAATACGCATCTTTCAACAGGCCTTCAGGATCGAGCAACCTTGAGGTGCGTATAGCCGCCCTGCACGCCGTCGCGTTTCCATCGCTCGACCGCATTCTCCGCAATCTTCGCGAGCGGCGTGAATTCGATCGCGCCGAAATCGGCAAATGTGCGCGACGGATCGAGAAGGATCGACGCAGCATCGTCAGGTCCCAGCGGCTTGACCTCGGGCTCGGGATAGTCGTTGAGTTTCATCGCCTGGACGACCGCGTCATAGAGCTCACGGATAGCGACGTCCTTGCCTGACGAGAAATGATACGTGCCGTGGCCGGCGCCGTCGGCAGCGCGCACGACCACGCGCGCCAGATCAGGAGCGTAGCAGAAATCGCGGCGCGCCGGCGTGACGAAGCATTTCTTGCCGCCCGAGAGTCGCTCATAGAAGATCGGCAATGGCCCCGACACGTTGCGCTCGCCGATCACGTTCGCGAGACGGAACGTCACCCAGTCCACGCCCGAGAATTGCACATAATGCTCACCCGCGGTCTTGGAGATGGCGTAACTGGAATTCACCGGGTTAATCGAATGGTCCAGCGTGATCGGCGACTGCGTCGGCTTGGTGCCGTAGCAAAGCGCCGTCTGGAAGTAGATCAGGCGCGACACGCCATGCGTCTTGGAGGCCTTGGCGATGTTGGCGGTACCGGCGGAATTGACGAGCGCGTCGGAGACCCAATCGTCGGGATCCTTGTAGGAGGCGGCGGTGTGGACCACGGCCTCCGGCTTGAACTCCGCAAACAGCCGGTCGACAACGCCGGCATCGACGATCGTGTCCTCGACCAACCGCAGCCTGTCGTGCTGCGCAAGGTTGTCGCGCCGCCCCGTCGCGAAATTATCGATGGCGAGAACCTCATCGCCGCGTGCCAGCAGCATGTCGATAACGGTCGAGCCGACCTGGCCCGCGCCACCGGTTACGAAAACTTTCATTGAACTGCGTCCTTCATTGTGCCGCGAGCACCTCATGCTCGGGCTTGATCATTGCTCTAAACTCGGCAGCGCGATCATGGAAGCGCTGATGCCACAATTCCAGGGACAACAGTCCCCAGGTCTTGCGTGAGAAACGGGACGCGCCGCGGAAATTCGCCAGAACGACGTCGGTGTTGAAGAAGGCCCTCTTCCGCGAGCGTTGCTGGTCGAACACGTCGCCCACGAAGCCTTCGAGCGGTCCTTCGAACCATTCCTTCAGGGGAACCGGAAACCCCATCTTGTCGCGGCGTTCCAGAACCTCCTTGGGCAACGTGTCTTGGTAGACCGTCTTCATTAACTGCTTCATCTGCCCACCCTTGAATTTCACGTCAGCCGGCACGGTGGCCAGGAACTCGACCAAGGGATGGTCGAGCAGCGGCACCCGGCTCTCAAGTCCATGCGCCATGCTCATGCGATCTTCGACCTGCAGCAGCGCCGGGAGCAGGCACTTGAAATCGAAATGCGTCATCTTGTCGAAATAGGCTTCCTTCCGAACGTTATC
>Ga0134128_10012177_pt1 | contig 10260 bp, 9 predicted proteins | sample KB31754_FD_96462 | JGI IMG/M metagenome (GOLD analysis project Ga0134128, IMG submission 96462) | Terrestrial soil microbial communities with excess Nitrogen fertilizer from Kellogg Biological Station, Michigan, USA - KB3-175-4 | ecosystem: Environmental > Terrestrial > Soil > Unclassified ...
CGGCGCCGCACGAGTGTGGGCCACCAGAACCAGGGTCCCAAGATCGCGAGTATCGACGGTACGACGAACGACCGCACGATCAATGTGTCGAGCAGCAGGCCGATGCAGACTGTCGAGCCCACCTGGCCGATGGTTCGCAGGTCGCTGGTCAACATGGCCAACATCGTGAACGCGAACACCAGGCCGGCAGACGTGACCACACCTCCGGTGCTGCCCAGAGCGCGGATCAGTCCGGTGTGCAATCCGCCGTGCAGTTCCTCCTTGACCCTGTTGATCAGCAGCAGGTTGTAGTCCGATCCCACCGCGACCAGGATGATGAACGTCAACGGCAGCACCAGCCAATGCAGATGCAGCCCGATCAGGTGCTGCCACAGCAGGATGGACAGTCCGAACGCGCCCGCGTAGGAGAACGCGACCGTGCCGGGAATTACCAAGGCCGCCACCAGACTTCGCGTAATAAACATCATGATCAAAAAGATCAGCACGAACGCGGCGATGGCGGCGATCAGCAGGTCGGACATCGCGTACTGCTTGATGTCCTTGTCGTTGGACCCGGAGCCGCCGATGTACACCCGCGCACCGGCCAACGAGGTTTCTTTCAGAATCGTCTTGATTGCTTCGGGGAATTTTTCGACATGTTCGACACCTTCTGGTCCCATCGCGTCGCCCTCGTGGGTCACGATGAACCGGGCGGCCTTCCCGTCGGGTGACATCATCAGCTTGATCCCGGTCTTGACGTCTTCGTTGTCGAAACCCTCGTGCGGGATGTAGAAGAAGTCGTCGCTGCGCGATTTGTCCCAGTCGTTGCCGACGTTGATCGAATCGTCGAAGGTCTGCTCGGTCTGCAGCGACTGGAGATCCGCCGACCCATAGCTGTTGACCAGCTTCGCTTTCAGGGCTTCGGTGTCATCGGCGGTGGCTTTCAACTGCTCGATGATTTTCGGGAAGGTCTTGTCGACCTCCGACAGCGAGATCCGGGCGTATTTGATGTCTTCGGCCAGATGGTCGATGTCGTCGATGGTGGCAAATACTGATCTGAATGTCCAACAGATCGGGATGTCGAAACAGTGCTTCTCCCAAAAGAAATAGCTTTTGATCGGGCGGAAGAAATCGTCCAAATTTGAGATGTTGTCGTTCATCTCGTTGCTGATTGCCTCCAGGTCCTCGACGGTGAGCACGGTCTTGTGCAGCTCGTCGGACACCTTCTGGAAGAACTCGATCTCTTTGCGCAGCACCACGACTGAGTCCGCCTGGATCTTTGCCTGCTCATCGGTGTTGTTGTTCTGTTCCCTGTTGAACGGTAGCTGTGCGCCGTTGCCGCTGCCCTGCGTGGTGAACAGGTAGGGGATCGACGCGTGTTGGAGCGCGCGGCCCAACGGCCTTGTCATTCCTTGCACCATCGCCACGCCGTTGAGGCGAATCAGAGCTCTGGCGACGCGGTCGAGTGAGATGAAGTCGGCGGAGTTGCGCATGTCGTGGTCGGTCTCGACCATGAGCATTTCGGAGAACAGCTTGCTTTTGGGGAAGTGTCGATCGGCAGCCTGAAAACCCAAGTTGGCGGGCGCATTGCGCGGTTGGTACTGCCGGTCGTCGTAGTTCTGCCGGTAGCTCGGTACGAAGATCGCACCCAACAAGACGATGGCCGAACTGGCCACCAGGATCGGCACCGGCCAACGGACCACGCTCGCGCCGATCCGCCGATACACGTGGGCCTTGGCGGCCTGGCGCGGTTCGAACATCCCGAACAGGCTGCCGACGGTCAAGACCGCTGGGCCGAGTGTCAGCGCCGCGGCGATGGTGAACAGCATCGTGATCGCGACGGCCGGGCCCATCGTGTGGAAGTAGTTCAGCCGCGCGAACGTCAAGCAGAAGCAAGCGCCGGCGATCGTCAGACCTGAACCGACGATGATAGGCACGACGCCCTTGTATGCGATGTAGAAACTGTCTTCGCGACTTTCTCCGGCGTGCCGCGCTTCGTGATAACGACCCATCAGGAAGATGCCGTAGTCGGTTCCGGCTCCCAGCGTCAGTGCGATGACGATGTTCACCGCGAACGAGGACAACTCAATCCATCCGTGATGCCCGAGGAATGAGATGAGGCCCTTGGCGAACAGCATCTCGATGAGGACGCCGAGCAAAACGGGCAGCAGCGTGGGAGGCGAGCGATAGACGAACAGCAACATCACCATGATGAGGATGATCGTCACGATCGTGACGTTGTTCAGGCTGGCGTTGGCGATGGTCAACGTGTCCGAAGCCAGCGGCGCGGCGCCGCTGACAAAGACCTTCAGTCCCGGCGGCGGGGTGTCCTTGTTGATGATCTGCCGCACCGAATCGACCGACGCGTTGGCCTCGATCTGGCCGATGTCACCGGCCAGACGCAACAGCACATACGTGCACTTGCCGTCGACGCTTTGCGCCCCCGCCGCGGTGAACGGTTTGCCCCACAAGTCCATCACGTACTGCACGTGCTTGGTGTCGCGCTGGAAGCGCTGCATCAGATCGTCGTAATAGCGGTGGTCCTGGTCACCCAGTTTCCGTTTCTGCGCCTCCAACACCACCATGGTCAAGTTCGTCGAATTCGACTCGTGGAACTTTTCGCCGATGTGCAGCAGCGCGCGCTGTGACGGCGCGTAGTGCGGAACCATTGGGCCGGCGAGTTCTTCGGCGACGTCCTCCACCTTCGGCGTGAAGGCCGTCATTGTGACCGAAAGAAAGCCCCACAAGAAGATGATCGGTATCGCGAATCTGCGAACCATCCGCGGGATGAAGGGGCGTTTGACCCGGGGCTCCTCCAATCGGTGCTCACTCACGCGGACTTCACCCTGCACTCGACGTCGGCGTCCGGGTGGCTACTGTGTTGCTCGTCGCGGACGATGCCGTCGACCAGCATTCGACAGCCCACCTGACCGCCGTGGACGTGGACCGAGATCGCGCCGGATGCCACCGTCAGTGTGGTCTCCTCGGTGTGCGACCAGGGCAGCGTCGTGACGTCGACTTGGTGCGGATGTCCGTCGATGTCGACGTAAACCAGCTTCCCGCCCTTGCCCAGCGAGCCAAACACCTCGTAGGTAAGCCGTTTGATGTTGAACTCGTCCGGCGCCTGCGGCCCGTTGACCGTGATGACCGGCTCCGGTTCGGAGAACTGGTGCACCTTGTACATGCAAACCATGCCGACACTCACGGCGATGACGGCGACCAATGGCATCCAGATGCGCGATAGGACACTTCGCGCGGTTGGACGAGGGCTCACCCGATCACCCTTTCGAAACGCATTGCCCCGAACCTCGTGCTTCGCTGCGACTTCATCGACAGCCGCATATCAACCAGGTTGATATGCGGCTGTTATGACGTTACCAGTACGGAACGCAAACGACTACTACGTGCGGAACGTTATCACCACCCGTCACGCTCGGCAGCCCCTACAAGTGGGCCTCAGGCCACCACGTGCGCGGTTTTCAGCCGGCCCTTGAGCCGCTTGGCGCGCAGCAGTTGAATGGCGAGGTTCGTCGAGGTAAGCATCGGGATGACGCCGATGAACGTCCGCTCGGACGGGGTGGCACCCTGCAGGTACTCGAGACACCCGAACACGTAAAAGGTCGACAGCGCGAACAGCGTCAAGGGGATGGCGAAGGCCATCGGGTTGCCGCGGATCGCGACAATGCGCTGCGCGTATTCGAACTCCTCTGGCGTCATGGATTCGCGTTTGCGCAGTTTCTTGATGACCCGCGGCGCGGCCCCGATTTCCTCGCTGAATGGCAGCTTCGGTTCGCTCTCCAACCGCCGTGCGTAGATGGTTCCGATCGTCAGCAGCAGCAACGTCACCGCCAGGGCAATCAGCGCGAGCAGGCCCCAGAAATACGTACTCACACCTAACGTGCTCACATCCGACTCCCTTTGTTCTGCCGTTCGAACCTAACATCGCAAGCGGGATCCAGCCCGTCCGCCGAGACTGTAAGACTGACTCCCATGCAAGCCATCGGCACCCGTGTGCGCGACGCCGGCCCGCAGGATGCGGCCGCGTGCTTGGAGGTCTACCGCCCCTACGTCGAGAACAGCGCAGTGAGTTGGGAACTCGAGGTGCCCACCGTCGAGGAGATGGCGGACCGGATCGCAACGGTCAACGAAACGCACGCATGGTTGATGCTCGAAAGAGACGGCCAGACAATCGGATTCGCCAACGGGCACGCATTATGGAGCCTTCCCGCCTACCGGTGGTCGACGCAGACCGGCCTCTACATCGACAGCGGCCACCAACGTCGCGGCGGCGGCCGAACGCTCTACACGCAACTTCTGAACCGGCTGGGCGAGCGCGGCTACCGGCGAGCATTTGCCGGAATCACGCAACCCAACGAGGCCAGTAACGCGTTCCACCGATCCATGGGGTTCCAGCATGCGGGTTTGTATCGCCGCGTTGAATGGAAACTCGGACGCTGGCACGACGTCGCCTGGATGCAGTGCGATCTGCCGGGCGCCGCTGACGCCACCGACCCGCCCGGGGTGATCACATGAGCGTCGCCGGAATCTGACGAGAACGGAGCAGCATGAGCCAAGGCGCCCAAACCGGAACGATCACGACCCGCGTTCCCGCGCGTCTGGATCGATTGCCGTGGTCGCGATTTCACTGGCGCGTCGTCGTCGGACTCGGCGGGGTCTGGATACTGGACGGCCTCGAGGTCACGATGGTCGGCAATGTGTCGTCTCGCCTCACTGAGCACGGCAGCGGAATCGCGCTCACGCCCGCCGACATCGGCACCGCCGCCGCGTTTTACATCGCCGGAGCATGCTTGGGCGCGTTGTTCTTTGGCCACCTGACCGATCGATTCGGACGGCGCAACCTGTTCATCCTGACCCTCGCGGTCTATCTGGCCGCGACCGTTGCGACGGCATTCGCCTTCGCACCGTGGTACTTCTTTCTGACCCGATTCTTTACCGGCGCCGGCATCGGCGGCGAGTACGCCGCGATCAATTCGGCGATCGACGAGTTGATTCCCGCGCGGGTGCGCGGACGGGTGGATTTGGTGATCAACGGGACGTACTGGCTGGGATCGGCGGCCGGGGCGGGCGGGGCCCTACTCCTCCTGGACACCTCGAACTTCCCCGCCGACATCGGGTGGCGTCTCGCGTTCGGCATCGGTGCGCTCTTCGGTATCTTCGTCCTTCTGGTCCGACGCAATGTTCCGGAAAGCCCCCGCTGGCTGTTCATCCATGGACACAACCGGGAAGCCGAGCAGATCGTCGGCGAGATCGAAACCGACATCGAGCGGGAAACGGGGCGGCCGCTTCCGGAGCCCGAGGGGCAGCCGCTGAAAATCCGTCAACGCGAGACGATCTCGTTTGTCGAGATCGCCAAGGTCGCCTTCAAGCTCTATCCACGACGAGCCGTCCTCGGGCTGGCGTTGTTCGTCGGGCAGGCATTCCTCTACAACGGCGTCACGTTCAATCTCGGTACGTTGCTGAGCGGCTTCTACGGCGTGGACCCGGCGAAGGTGCCGCAGTTCTACGTGCTGTGGGCGCTGAGCAACTTCTTCGGGCCCCTGGTGCTTGGCCGGCTCTTCGACACCATCGGCCGCAAGCCGATGATCACCATGTCCTACATCGGCTCCGCCGTGGTGGCGGTCGTCCTAGCGATCCTGTTCGTGACTCAGACCGGGGGAGTCTGGGCCTTCATCGCGGTGCTGGCGGCCACGTTCTTCCTCGCGTCGGCGGGCGCGAGTGCTGCCTATCTGACCGTCAGCGAAATCTTCCCGATGGAAACCCGGGCGCTTGCCATCGCGTTCTTCTATGCGGTCGGCACCGGGATCGGTGGCATCAGCGGGCCGCTGCTCTTCGGCCAACTGATCGAGTCCGGCCAGCGTAGCGAGGTGATGTGGTCCTTCCTGATCGGCGCGGCCGTCATGGCGGCGGCCGGGTTGGTGGAGCTCTGGCTTGGCATCGCCGCCGAACAACGCCCACTCGAGGAACTCGCGTTGCCCTTGACGGTGGCCGACGCCGAGCGCGACGACGAGTCCCAGGGGACCTGAAAGCGTCGGGCGGGCCACGAAGCCGTTAACGCTCGTTGAAATCGCGTCGGCCATCAGCCCAGATATGCGCGCGCGTGCTGCGTCGCGTACACAAATTTGGAAAAATCTGGCGTCATGAAGCGACTACTGATGCTGCTCAGCATCCCCACCATGATTCTCGTGGCTGCGCCGGCCTACGCGGACGACCCGCCCGCCAACGACAATGACTTCACCAAGCAACTCACCGACGCAGGGGTTACCTATCAGGACCCGAAAAAAGCGGTCGCGGCCGCTAAGGTCGTGTGCGAACTGCTCGACGCCGATCAACCTAAAAGCGTGGTCGAGAAAAATCTCGAATCACGCAACGGATTCACCGACAACGGCGCGCAAAAGTTCATGATATTGGCGACCGCTGAGTACTGCCCCAAGCATTCGGCCTGAGAAAAGCGCCCTCCGAACACACCTGCCGCAGCGGGTAACTAAACCCCGCTGCGGACGACCTCGTCGGCCGTGGCACGCATCCGCTCCGACAACCGGAGCAGATCGTGTTCACCGACACCGTTTTGCAGGGTGTACGCGAGCTGCCGTAGCTCTACAGCGCAGTTGCGCAGTTCGTCTTCGAGCCGGGTCTGAACCGGGATCATGACCTTCTCCCTCGGGCAGGACGGGCGAAAAGCCCGACAATCGAATGTGAAAAATGTACGTAGTCCAACGTCGGGTCGGCGAGGGTTATCGACCGGTATTTACAGGACATTGACATCATTGACATCATTGACATCTCGTTTACGCCCCGAGCTTCCCGTCGCACCCGTCAATCGCGACCCTGAGCTTCAACTCGGCGCTCACCGCTCAAGTCCGCCGGAACTGGACAGGCAGATCGCAGTGTGCGCTTAGAGATGGCTCGTATGTCATTGCGCCACAATGACATCGCCGGGTCTGGTGCCAGCCGCAGGAACACATCGCGGACTTATTCACGACCCGTTCGGCTCTCATCAGATGACCACGGGGGGCAACGCAGCGGAGGCCGCGCATTGCGAATCGGCGGGAACCGCACCAGGTCACCGACCGCAGACATAGAGCGAAGGTAAGCGCCATCCCTGCGCACGGCATTAACAAATCAGATGGACTTGCTGAGAAAAGTTCAGCTCACTGCGACTTCGTGGCGGAGGCCGATTTCGACGAAAGAAATTGAGCATTCCTATGTTTCGCGTGCTGTGGATTTGGCGAAGTGTTAGCTTCGGTCCGTGTCTGAACCCGCAGGAACGCTCCGTATCGGTGTGCTTGGCGCGGCGCGGATCGCGCCGTTGGCGCTCATCAAGCCAGCGAAAGACAACCCCGACGTGGTGGTGACTGCGGTGGCCGCCAGGGATGGCTCACGTGCCCGGGCGTTTGCTGCCAAGAATGGCATTGAGCGCGTGCTCGACAGCTACCAAGCGATGATCGCCGATCCCGACCTGGACGCGATCTACAACCCGCTACCGAACGGCTTGCACGGCAAGTGGACTCGGGCCGCGATCGACGCCGGCAAGCACGTGCTCTGTGAGAAGCCGTTCGCCGCCAACGCCGCCGAGGCCCGCGAAATCGCCGCGTTGGCGGCGCGGTCCGACCGGGTCGTGATGGAGGCATTTCACTACCGATACCACCCGCTCGCGCTGCGCACCGAGCAGATCATCGCCTCGGGCGCGCTGGGCAAACTGAAGCGGGTCGAGGCCGCGTTGTGCTTTCCGCTGCCCAAGTTCTCCGACATCCGGTACAACTACGCGCTCGCGGGCGGAGCGCTGATGGATGCCGGCTGTTACGCGGTGCACATGGCCCGAACGTTCGGCGGATCAACGCCGGAAGTCACCTGGGCGCAGGCCAAACTCCGCGATCCACAGATCGACCGGGCGATGACGGCCGAGTTGCAATTCCCCGAGGGCCACACCGGCCAGATCCGCTGCTCGATGTGGTCGGCGCGCCTGCTGGAGATCAGCGCTCGAGTGATCGGCGAACGCGGCGAGTTGCGGCTGTTCAACCCCGTGCTCCCGCATTTTGTCCACCGGCTCACCGTCCGCTCCGCCGATGGCAAGCGCGTCGAGCGCTTTTCCCGTCGGCCGTCCTACGCCTATCAACTCGACGCTTTCGCTGCCGCGGTCCGGCGCGGTGAACCGGTGAAAACGACCCCAGCGGATGCGATCGAGAACATGACGGTCATCGACGCCATCTACCAGGCAGCCGGTCTGCCTCTGCGCCAGCCCAGTTGAGCGCAAGGCGCTACGGCTCGACGGGTCGATTCGTCCATTCCCGGTCGGGTCGGCGAGACGAGCGGAACCACCCGCCGGCTGCGCCGGTGCCGCCGTCGGTCGGGATGGTGTGACCGGTGACGAACGCCGACAGATCTGACGCCAAGAACAGGATCACCCGGGCTTGGTCCTCGGGCAGACCCATCCTGCCGACCGGCACCCATTGCGGCCATTGCGCCTGCTCGTCCGCCGAAAGCCACTGCGAGTAAGGCACTTGCAGCGATTCGGTGACATCGGGGCCGATCGCATTCACCCGAACGCCATCGCGACCGACCTGGACCGCCAGGCTGCGGGTGAAGTGGATGACCGCGGCTTTGTAGGCGGCGTACACCGGATCTTCCGGGTAACCGCGCAGCCCTTCGACCGACGAGACGTTGACGATCGCACCGTAACGCCGTTCGATCATCGCGGGCAGGAATGAATGCGTGACCAGGAAAACGTGGTGCAGGTTTATCCGGTAGAGGTCGTCCCACAGCTGCGGGTCGGTGTCCACGAAATTACCCGGGTGGCGCAGCCAGTGGCCGACATTGTTCACCAGCACGTCGACCCGACCATGACGCTCGAGCACCGATTGCGTCAGATCGGCGACTTGGCTGGCGTCGCGCACATCGGCCGTTGCCGTGGTCGCCGACCCACCCGATGCGTTGATCTGATCAGCAGTTTGATGAGCGAGGTCGCGGTCGATGTCGGCAATCACGACCTGCGCGCCGTGCTCTGCGAACAGCCGGGCGGTGGCCGCGCCGATGCCGCCGCCGGCGCCCGTCACTACCGCGATCCGGTCGTTCAGCAAGCCAACCGATGACGTCCCGTCCACCATCCGCCCCGCGCCTTATCCGATGGCCTGGCGGGGCTCAGGCGCCATCTCGTGACCCGATTGCGGCGTGGGTCGGGGACGCCGCGGTTCGCGGACTCCGGCATCGCCGTCGCCCCGTAGCCAGAGTCGCACGTCCGATCCGGCAGGCACGCGGGCGCCGGACTCGGGGCTTTGGTCAGTGACAATCCAGCCGCCACTGCCCAGGTCGATGGCTGCGTCCGGTTGAGCGTTGATCGCTGCCAGACCTTCGCCGGAAAGCACTTTCTGGGCTTCGCTCCATTCCAGCCCAACGACGTTGGGCACCAGCACTTTCGATGCCCGGCGTCGCTCGCGCACGCTCATCTCCACCAGATGTGCGGCCGTGTCGGCCAGGCCCGGCGGTTCCCGCGTGGGCTGCGACTCACGCGGAGCATCGTCGAGGTCACGCCAGCGTTCCCAGGCCGATTGCCGGGTGATGCCGAGATGCGTGGCGATTTCAGCCCATGACCTGCCCCGCAATCGCGCCGTTCGAACGGCGGCCAACTCCGCTTGATCCAGCATGCGACGCACAACGCCGATGTCCGATAGCGATGCCAACCCGTCGTCATCCGCACTGGGGCCTTCGCTGCTCGCCAGCCGCCGCCATGCCTGCCGGGCCTGCTCCCAGGCATCTGAAAGGCTCACAGTTGTCAGGATAGCCTGACATGGCGAGGCCGCGGCGGCGGTTGTCGACGAATGTCGACGGCAGGCCGCAACGAGCGCCATATCATCGGGTTATGAGCACTGGCGGCCTGGATACCGTGGGCTCGCCGGCCTTCACCGACGAGGAATCGGTTCGCTACCGCGAGGCGGGCTGGTGGTCGGACACCACGCTCTCCGACACGGTAACCCGCAACGCCGAGCAGCACCCGGATCGGCCCGCGTACATCGACCGCCCCGGCCGGGCGCTGACGTGGCGCGAATTCAACTTAGCCGCAACGGCTTTGGCTGAACAATTGGCCGGCGCCGGCGTGACACGCGGTGACCGGGTCGCGGTGTGGCACGCCGACTCCGCCGCTATCCATGCCCTGTTTGTCGCCATCGAGCGCTGCGGGGCCGTCGTGGTCGGTATCGGCGCCCGGGCCGGCACCCGTGAGGTCGCCGCGATCCTCCGCACGTCACGGCCGAAAATGCTGGTCAGCGA
>Ga0134128_10012178_pt1 | contig 10260 bp, 9 predicted proteins | sample KB31754_FD_96462 | JGI IMG/M metagenome (GOLD analysis project Ga0134128, IMG submission 96462) | Terrestrial soil microbial communities with excess Nitrogen fertilizer from Kellogg Biological Station, Michigan, USA - KB3-175-4 | ecosystem: Environmental > Terrestrial > Soil > Unclassified ...
CTCGTCGGCGTCACCTACAACACGATGTTCTCGACCTCGCGGGTGATGAGCTTCACCTCGGGACAGCTCGCCATGCTCGGCGGCGTGTTCGGGTCGATGTTCATGCTCAAGCTCGGCCTGCCGATCGTCATGGGCCTCGTGCTGACGCTGGTTTGCTGCGCCATCATTGGCGTCGTCACCGAACTGGTCGCGGTGCGGCCGGTGCTGAAGAATCTCGACCAGCACCTCTACGTGCTGTCGACGCTGGCGCTGGCGCTGATGATCCAGCAGGTGGCGGCGATCGAATGGGGCACCGAGCCGCAGCCGTTTCCGCGCCTGATCGGATGGGGCAACGGCGTGTTCGACGAGAAATTCTGGCTGCCGATCGCGGCCTGCGCGCTGACCATCATCGGCCTCGAATATCTCTATCGCCGCACTTTGGTCGGCCGCGCCTTTCTGGCGATCGCGGAGGATAATTTCGCCGCGCGCGCGCTCGGCCTGCCCGAGCGCAATCTGCGGATCGCGAGCTACGCGCTGGCCGGGGTGATCGGCGGCATCGCCGGATTTTCCGGCGGCGAACTGCTGCTGGCGTTCTTCGCCAACGGCGCGCTGTTGAATTTCTACGGTTTCGTGCCGGTGGCGGTCGGCGGCCTCGGCAACAACCGCGGCGCCATCATCGGCGGGCTGGCGCTCGGCCTGTTCCAGCAGGCCGCCAACTTCCTGGTCGGCGGCGTATTCTCGTCAGTCGCGGTGTTCACGCTGTTCATCATCGTGCTGCTGGCGGCGCCGCAGGGCCTGTTCGGCGCGTCCACGGCGCGGAGGGTGTGATGACATCGCTCACCGCCACGCCGGTTCGGAAAGAAGCCTCCGCCTCGCGCGGCCTGCTGTCGCGGGCCGCGCCGCTGGTCGGCGTGTTCGTGCTGGCAACGCTGCTGCCGTTCATCAGCAACGACTATTGGGCGCTGATCGGCACCCGCGCGGCGATCTATTGGGTGCTGGTCGCCGGCCTCAATCTGGTGGTCGGCTTCGCCGGCCATCTGGCGATCGGCTATGTCGCGCTGCTGACGCTCGGCGCCTACGCCACCAGCATCCTGGTCGCTGGCAACGTGTTGCCGCCGGTTCCGGTGTTTTTGGCGCTGCCGATCTCGGCTGCCGTCGGCGCCGTGTTCGGCGTGATTGTCGGCCTGCCCGCACTGCGGCTGCGCACCTTCTATTTCGCGATGTCGACACTCGGTTTCGCCACCATCGTCACCCAGATCGCGCTGGCCTGGCAGAGCGTCACCGGCGGCGGCATCGGCATCGCCGGCCCGGAATTTTCCGCGCCCTTCAACACCGCCTGGGGTTTTTACTATCTCTGCCTCGGCTTTGCGGCGGTCGCGACCTGGATGAGCGCCAATATCGGGCACTCGCGCTACGGCCGGGCCCTGATCGCGCTGCGCGACGCCGAGGTCGCCGCCGAGGCGACCGGGATTTCCAAGCCGAAGATGCTGATCTCGATCTTCCTGCTCGCGGGCGCGCTGGCCGCGGTCGCCGGCGGGCTGTTCGCGAGCTTGCAGACCTACATCACGCCCGACGCCTTCACCTTCGACCTCTCGGTGTTGTTCTTCATCGCCATCCTGATCGGCGGCCGCGGTTCGATCCTGGGTCCCCTGCTCGGCACCGTCATCCTCACCATCCTGCCGGAAATCGCCGCGCCGCTCGCGGCCTGGTCGACCTTCCTCTACGCGGTGCTGCTGCTGGTGATCGTGCTGGCAATACCCGGCGGCATCGCGGCGCTGCTCGATTTCCGCAACCGCCGTCCGCTCGCGACCAACCGCGCCATCGTGCCGCGGCCGGCGGCGCTCGCCGACATCCAGCGCAAGAGCGCCGGCGGCAAGACGCTCTGCCTGCGCGGCATCGCGCTCAGCTTCGGCAATGTCCGCGCCATCGACGGCCTCGATCTCAACGTGCAGCCCGGTCGCATCCACGGCCTGATCGGCCCCAATGGCAGCGGCAAGACCACCACGCTCAACGTGATCTCCGGCTACTACGCCTCCAAGGGCGGCACCATGCGGCTCGGCGATGACGCGCTGCCGCCGGGCATGCCGGCTTTGCGCGCCGCGCGCGGCATCGCCCGCACCTTCCAGACCCCGCGCGTGATCGGCGAAGCCTCGGTGCTGGAGAACGTGATGATCGGCGGCACCATCGAGGGCCAGGCCAGTTTCGCCGAGGCGATGCTGTCACTGCCGCGCCATCACCGCGACGAACGCATGCTGGCCGACAAGGCGCGCGGCCTGCTCGGCGTGGTCGGGCTGGAAATGCTGGCAGACGTTCGCGCCGACCGGCTGCAACACAGCGAATTGCGCTTCATCGAAATCGCGCGCGCGCTGATGCTCGATCCGGATTTCCTGCTGCTCGACGAGCCCGCCGCCGGCCTTTCCGGCGACGAGATCGACCGGCTCGCCGGACTGATCAAGGCGATCTGCCGCCGCGGCACCGGCGTGCTGCTGGTCGAGCATCACGCCGACCTGATTTTCGAGATCTGCGACGAGATCACCGTGCTCAACCTGGGAAAAATCCTCGCCGCCGGCACCGCGGCCGAGATTCGCACCCACAAGGAGGTGGTCAGTGCTTACCTCGGCGCCTGAACCGCTGCTGGCGGTCGCTTCTCTCGAATCCGGTTATGGCAAGATCCGCGTGCTGCACGGCATCGACTTCCAGGTCGCGGCCGGCGAGGTGGTGGCGCTGCTCGGACCGAACGGCGCCGGCAAGAGCACGATGCTGCGCGCGCTGTCGGGGCTGTTGCCGGTCAATGCCGGCTATGTCCGCTTCGACGGCTGCGACATCACCAACGCCACGCCACGCGAGAGCGCCCGTGCCGGCCTCGTCCACGTGATCGAGGGCCATCGCGTGTTCACGCAGATTTCCGTCACCGACAATCTGCTGCTGGCGGGCTACGACCTGCCGCGCGGCGAGCGCGCCGCGCGAATCGAGGAAGCGCTGTCGTTCTTCCCGGAGATCGCCGCCAAACGCGGCGAGCGCGGCGGCGCGCTGAGCGGCGGACAGCAACAGATGCTGACGGTGGCGCAAGGACTGGTGCGCCGCCCTCGCCTGCTGATGCTCGACGAACCGTCGGCGGGCCTGTCGCCGGTCTTGGTCGACCGCGTGCTCGACGTCATCAAGCAGTTGCGCAAGCAGGGCACCGCCGTGCTGCTGGTCGAGCAATTGCTGGAAAAGGCGCTGGCGACCGCCGACCGCGTCTATGCGCTGGTGCAGGGCCATGTGGTGCTGGACGCCCCGACCGGCGAGAGCAACCTGGCGGAGCGGCTGGAGCGCGCCTATTTCGGCCACGAAGCGCAGCCGGCGTCGTAGTTCGTCGCCTGCCCCACCCGCGCGCCGCGAACACGCGCCGATGATCGAGATGTGATCGCCCGCCGGCCCGGGATGGCGTGCCAGTCCGGGAACCATGGTCTAAGCATGACATTGCCGGTCCGGATCGCTTTCATCTGACATTGAGGGACGCATGCTTCGCCGCGATAGTTTTCTGATCTGCTTCGCCGTGGCACTCGCCGCCGGCAGCGTCACCCAGGCTGACGCCCAATCCTCGCCGCTGACCGGCGGCGCCGCGTTCGGCGACTGGCGCGCCGACAGGCCCGGCACCGTCAGGCTGATCAAGCCGGAAGATTTGCCGGCGCCCGGCGCGACGCCTTCGGTTTCCAATGGCTCGCATGTGCTGAAGCGGCCGGCCGATGCCGTTCCGCAGGTGCCCGTCGGATTCAAGATCGCCTTGTTCGCGGAAGGCTTGAGTGGGCCGCGCGAAATGCGCGTCGCGCCCAATGGCGACGTCTTCATTGCGGAAACCGGACCGGGCCGGATTCGCGTGTTACGCGCGGTCGATGGCGAGGCAAAACCGAGCGCCAACGAGGTTTACGCCAGCGGGCTCAACGGCCCGTTCGGCATCGCGTTCTATCCCGCCGGCAACGATCCGAAATGGGTCTATGTCGCCAACAATGACAGCGTGGTCCGCTTTCCCTATCACCTCGGCGACATGAAGGCGTCGGCAAAGCCCGAAACCGTGGTGGCCGACCTGCCGCGTGGCGGCGGTCATTCGACGAGGGGCATCGCCTTCAGCCTCGACGGCAAGCGGATGCTGGTCTCGGTCGGCTCGCGCAGCAACGACGCCGAAGGCATGAGCAAGGCGCCCGAGGGCTGGATCGCCAATCATCCGCTCGGCGCGGACTGGGGCAACGAGACCGATCGCGCCGACGTGCTGGCGTTCGATCCCGAGGGAAAACGGCTCGGCGTGTTCGCCACCGGCATCCGCAATTGCGTCGGCCTCGCCATCCACCCGACCACCGGCGATCTCTATTGCTCGACCAACGAGCGCGACGGCCTTGGCGACAATCTGGTGCCGGATTACGTGACGCGGGTGCGCGAAGGCGCGTTCTACGGCTGGCCCTGGTTCTATCTCGGCGCCCACGAAGACCCGCGGCACCCGGGCGAGCGCAGCGATCTCAAGGACAAGATCACCGTGCCTGACGTGCTGCTGCAGGCGCATTCGGCGTCACTCGGACTGACATTCTACACCGGCAGCCAATTTCCATCCGAATATTCCGGCGACGGCTTTGCCGCCGAGCATGGCTCGTGGAACCGGTCGAGACGCACCGGCTACAAGGTCATCCGCATCCGCATGAAGGACGGCGTGCCCACCGGCGAATACGAGGATTTCGTCACCGGATTTGTCGTCGACGATACCAGCGTGTGGGGACGGCCGGTCGGCGTCGCGGTGGCCCATGACGGCGCGCTGCTGGTGTCCGAGGACGGCAACGGCACGATCTGGCGGATCACGCATTAAAGCAAAGCGTTTTCGAGCGAAGTGGATACCGCTTCGCGTTAAGAAAACGCGTCAAAAAGAATCTGGAACGTCAGGCCGTGATGTCGAGCAGCGACCGCGTCGTATTGGCGTAGCTTTGCACGACTTTCGCGTTGGCGGCGAAGGCGTATTTCGCTGTCAGCAACTGAACGAATTGGCTGGCGAGATCCACATTCGGCGCCGCGACCAAACCATCCTGGTTCGCGAACCAGGCGCCCGGATCGGATTGCGCAACAAAACCCGGCGAAACCGCCGATGCCGTCGCGACGGTGCCGCCGCCCGATTGATCGGCCTGATTGACCTGTAACGGGATATAGACCGAGGGAAGGTTCGCGCCGTTGCTCGAACGATCGGCGCCGCCCGGCGCGCCCGATCCTGATGTCGCCGGCAATGGGCCGGTGGTCAGGGCGTTGGCGATATTGCTCGCGGCCACGTCGAGACGCAGGCTTGCCGCTGAAAGGCCGGATGTCGCAATCGAGAGCGTGTTCATGGGCTCTCGTCTACAGCACAAAACACACCCGTTCCTTCACTCCGTTCGCAGGATATGCCGCCTCGTCTTAGCATTGTGGTAACCAATAAGATCAGGACGGAATGGCCCGCGCGTTCGCGCCTCGGCCAGATCGGCTTGTTCCGGATCGCGCTTGTCCCGCGGCATCCCGGCGGGCGCGCCGACCTCAAGGCGCCCTTAGGCCGCCAGTGTCCCGTCGATGCGTCCGAGCGCGCGCCGCACGATAGGGCCGCTCGGCGGTGAGCGCGTCGAAGATATCCGCAGTCGTGATGATTCGGGTTTCCAGGCAGATCTGGTCTCCCGAGAGGCCGCGCGGATAGCCCTTGCCGTCCAACCGCTCGTGATGCGCGCCAGCGATCGGGGCGAGTTCGCTGAACGCACCGATACGCGCCAGAATTGCCTCCGAATGCGCGGAATGCAGGCGCATGACCGCCCATTCGCTCTCGTCAAGCGGGCCGGCCTTGTCGAGGATCGCGTTGCTGACGCCCAGCTTGCCGATATCGTGCAGCAGTGCCGCACGCTTGAGCCAGCGCCGCTGCTCGGCGCCGAAGCCCAATTGTTCCGCGATCATGTCGGTGAAGAGCGTAACGCGCTCACTGTGGCCTCTGGTGTAGGGACTCTTGGAATCCACCACCTGGGCAAAGGCAGCCGCGATGTCGTCGAGGTAGCCTTCGTCTATCGGCACGCTCGCGCGCTCCGGCGGTTCAGGCAAGGCCGCCTCGTTGCCATCGTCCCAGAACCCCGGCCGGGCCGCAACACGCTCAAAGGCAGCCACCAGGGAAGGATCGAACCAGGTCCCCGAGCGGTTCTGTGCCTCGCGCAACGCCGCCTCGGGACCGTTCGCGACGTGGAACACGTCGATCACCTGTGCCATCAGCATGATGCGTGAATAGATCGGGATAGCCGCGCCGCCCAGACCCAATGGCTTGCCGCCGCCGTCCCAGTGCTCATCGAGGTTTTTGATGCCCTCCGCGACCGGTTCCGAGAAGCGCATCTTGCGGGCGATGTCGGCGCCGCGATGGCAACGCGTTTCGATCAGTTCGCGGGAAATCTCGCCGCCGTTCTGGAAGATGTTGATGATGGCGCGAAACCGTTCGGCGAGGCCGGCTTCCAGGCCGGTATGGGCCAGCACGAAGCGCAGCGCCTGCGGCAGGCTGCCATCGATGAACTTGAAGTCCCGTTTGAAGGACAGATCATCGGTGAGATACAGTTCGCAAATGCGGGCCGCATTGCTGCTGCAGCCAAGATCCTTCAGTAGCAGCGCATAATAGAGTTCAGCGGTCTCCTCCTCGGCGAGACCGATTTGCCGTCCGATTTCGACGCCGATACGGCTGCACCGCACGCAATGTCCGGCAGGCTGCCCCTCCGCGAGATCGAGCGCGTGGCTCAGCGCGCTGAGCAGCTCGGAAAGCGTGATCGTATCGCGCTGCGTGGGGGTGGGCGGCGTGGGTTCCATGGTCGAGATTCCCGGGCCAATACGGCTGGCAGAAGCGGTGCAAATTGTATTCCGAACGCCTCACCCAATCATGGGACGATTAACAAAGAGCGCTTTCGCGACGCTCACGGAAAGTCCGGATGTCGCGATCGAGAGAGCCTGCTGATGAACGCTCGTCGTGCTTCCTACCGCATGATCAACAGCCCGTTAACATTACCGCTCGAATTGGAACGCCGCGCCAACGGGATTTTCCAATCTTTCCGCTAACATCCGCCGGGATTACGAGGATCGGGATCCAGGGGAATTGGCCGAGATCGCGGATACAGCAAGGGTTCGTCGTGCATCGCAAAAAGATGCCACGGACACGCGCGCTCATTCTCCGCTGGTACCGCTGACCTCGATTGCCACCGACCGGTGGCGGCAGCTTGCCGAAGCGGCCAGTGAGCCGAACGGCTATTATTTGCCGGGCTGGGAACTGGCGGTGAATGCTTTTGCGTCGGGGCGCACCGATGCGTCTGCCATTGCCGCCTGGAACGGCGATCGATTGATCGGCCTGATGCCGCTGGTCTCGCTGTGGCGCGCGTACAAAATTCCGTTGCCGGCGCTGGTCAGCGCCCATCCCTATGGCACGCTGTGCGCGCCACCGCTCGATCGCGCGATGGCATGTGAGGCCGCCGCGCAATTGCTGCAACAGGCACGCGACGCCGGCGCCCATGCGCTGATCCTGCGCGACATGCCGCTGGATGGCGCGGCGATGAAGGCCTTTGCCGAACTATTGCAACGCGACGGCTTGCAGCCGCGCGCGCTGCACTCGGTTTCTCGCGCCTGCCTCGACGCCACCCGCGATGCCGACGAATTATTGCACGAAGCGCTGGGCGCGAAGAAGCTGAAGGAATTGCGCCGCCAGCGCCATCGCCTCGCCGAACACGGCGAGGTGCGTTTCGAGGTCGCGCGCACGGTGGGTGAAGTCGGAGCAACCCTCGAAATTTTCCTGAAGCTGGAAGCGAGCGGCTGGAAAGGCACGCGCGGCACGGCGCTGGCCCAGAACAACGGCGATCGCCAATTTATCCGGCATGCGACCGCCGCACTGGCGGCCGCCGGCCAGTGCGAGATCATCACGCTACGCGCCGGAGACATTCCGATCGCAGCCGGCATCGTGCTGCGGCATCAGGACCGCGCGTTCTTCTTCAAGATCGGCGTCGACGAGCGCTTTGCCAAATTCTCGCCCGGCGTCCAGCTCACGCTGGACCTGACACGGCACCTCTGCGCCGATCCCGCGATCGCGTCGGCGGATTCCACGGCTAGCCCCGATCACCCCATGATCAATCCGATCTGGCGCGGCCGCTTTGCGATCGGCGACGTGCTGATTCCGCTGCGTGCGGGCGATCCGGTGGCGGCAGTCATCCATGCCGCGATGGCGGCGCGAAACTCTGTTCTCGGACAAGCGCGCCGCGCCGTGCGGTTCATCCGAGCCCAGCGGGTCTAGAAATCTTCGTCTGACAGCTCTGCAAGTTTGGCGAGATGACGTAACAATCCCGTCTTCAGCGGCTTATTGCCGTGGATAGGCACCGAAAGCCGTACGATGCTTCCACTTTTCCCGTAAATATGATGACTGCCGCTAATGCGAAGCAACGTCCATCCGCGCCGCTCAATAATTCGAGCGAAGTCGCGTCCGGACACGGACTTCATGCAGGCAATTCCAGCATTCGCTCGACGCCTCCCGGCTCGGGCGGAGCTACTTCAATGGAGAGACAACCTTCGATCGCCTCATGAAGATTTTGCATGAGCTCTTCCATGCTATCGCCTTGACTGGCGCAGCCAGGAATGGCTGGGACTTCAGCCCAAAAGCCCCCCTCCTCAGCCTCATGCACAACAATCTTGATCTTCATTTTCGATCTCCGCCCATAGTGTCGCGCGGTCACGCCCTAAATTCAAGCGTGTTTCAGCCGACGCGACACTTGCGCGGCCCCATTCACTTCAGCGGCGAATGCGGCGCGGGCAGCATGATGGTCGAGTGCATCTCGTCGAGAAAGCCCGTCCCCTTGCCGACAAACTCCTGCCACGCCGGATCCTTCATGGCGTCGCCGCGGGCCTTGGCGCGGGCATTCAGGTCGGGATAGGCCCAGAGGTGGCAGACTTCGTTGGGCTGGCCGGCTTCGGTCTGCCACAGCGCCACGATCTTGGAATATTTTTCGCGGGTCGGCAGCACTGCGGTGAAGGCGTCGAGCCATTGCCGCACCGCGCCGCCCGGCTTGGCGCGATAGTTGCGGAGTTCGTAGATGTTGCCGGTCGAGGAAGGCGCGACCGGCGGCCGGATCGCGTTGAGCAGCCTGATATCCTGACGCACCAGCAGCGGACGGATCTGCGGAAGATACTCGCCGGTCCAGCGCGAATTCTTGGCGAGCTCGGCGCGCAGGCGCGCGCGTTCCTCGAAATCCTTAAAACTCCAGAGATGCATGACCTGGTTGAGCGGGCCGATATCGGTGAACCAGTAGCCCTCGAGCTTGCCAAAATCGTTGCCGCGGATCGATGGCGACAAGGTGCTCGCCGCCTTGACCATGTCGCCGACGGTGCCCGGCTTCAAGGTGTAAGTGCGCAGTTCATAGAGCATGAGGTTTTTCCTCTAATTTCCCTGGGGGTTTCTTATTGATGGCTTTAGGAACCCTATCAGGCAGCATACGAAACCGCCGAGTCAAGGCGGCTTGTCCTGCCTTTGCTCCGGTCGTTGTCGTGCACTACTGAAAAAGCGCGATTACTCCGCCGCCTGCGCGTTGACTTCCGCCGACACCTGCCGGATGGCGCGGGCGAGTTGGTCGGCCGGCTGGGCGCCGGACACCGCGTATTTCTGCGCGAACACGAAGGTCGGCACGCCGGAAATGCCCTTGTCGGAGGCTTCCTGGGCCTGTCCCGAGATCAGCGCCACATCCTCGTCGGTGGCGAGGCGCTTGCGGATTTCGTCGGCGTCGAGGCCGACATCGGCCGCCGCCTGCACCAGCACGTTGACGTCGGTGAGATCGCCGCCATCCCTAAAATACAATTCCATCAGCCGCTGCTTCATCTCGGCGGCCTTGCCCCTGGCCTCGGCCCAGTGGATCAGGCGGTGGCAATCGATGGTGTTGGGCTGGCGTTTCACCAGCTCGGGCCGATAGGTCAGCCCCTCCTCGTTCGCGGCGGTCACGACGCGGCCGGCAATGCCCTTGTAGGCCTCGACCGAACCGAACTTGGCGGTGAGATATTCGTCACGGCTGATGCCCTCGCGCGGCACCCAGTTATTGAGGAAGAACGGCCGCCAGCGCACTTCCACCGGCACATCGGGCACCAGCGCCAGCGCGTTCTCGATCCGGCGCTTGCCGATATAGCACCATGGGCAGACCACGTCGGAGACGATGTCGATCGTTAGCGGTTTCAGGGTGCTCATCGGCGGTCTCCCGGCTTTTTCATTGGAGCATCAAAACGATGCTCGGAAAATAAGCCGAATAAGCCGCC
>Ga0134128_10012179_pt1 | contig 10259 bp, 8 predicted proteins | sample KB31754_FD_96462 | JGI IMG/M metagenome (GOLD analysis project Ga0134128, IMG submission 96462) | Terrestrial soil microbial communities with excess Nitrogen fertilizer from Kellogg Biological Station, Michigan, USA - KB3-175-4 | ecosystem: Environmental > Terrestrial > Soil > Unclassified ...
AGGCGGCGGCCGGGGAATCGGGCGCGGGCGAGCAGCCAGGCCAGCGGCACGCCGAGCGCGAGGGAAAGGGCAGTGGCCAGGGTCGCGGTGATCAGCGAGAGGCGCAGCGCCTGGAGGACCTGCGTGCCGCGCAGCTGCCCGGCCAGGTCACTCCACGGAGTGCGCACCAGCAGCCCGACCAAGGGCAGGGTCAAGAACGCGACGCCGAGCAGCGCGGGCAGTAGTAGCGGGAACGGCACGCGCCGCGGCGCGAGGGAGTGCGGGGCGCGCCGCGAGCGTTCGGCGCGCCCTGTGCGAGGCCTGAGGCTCGGCGTCACGGGAGGTAGGGGCTCACGGGTTCTGGAAGCCGGCCGCGCTGAGTACGCCGCGGCCGTGGGCGGAGAGCACGAACGCGATGAAGGCTTGCGCGGCGGCGGCGTTGGGGGCGTCCTTGAGTACGGCGATCGGGTAGTTGTTGATCGCCTTGGCGGCCTCGGCGAACTCCATGCCTTCCACCTTGCCGCCGGCCGCCTTCACATCGGTCTGGTAGACCAGCGCCGCGTCGACCTCACCGAGTTCCACTTTGGTCAGCGCGGACTTGACGTCGGTCTCCAGGGTCACCGGATTGATCTTGATTTTCCCCGCGGCCTCGACCTTCACGGCAGCGGCGCCGCAGGGTACCGTCGGCGCGCACAGCGCGACTTTCACGCCCGGCTTCGTGAGATCCGCCAGCGTCTTGATGGCCTTAGGGTCACCCGGCGGCACGGCGATCTCCAGCTGGTTCTTCACGAACACGGTGGGCGTGCCCGTGGCGGCCCCGGCCTTGGTGACCGTGCCCATCGTGGCGGTGCTCGCGGCGGCGAACACATCGGCGGGCGCGCCGGACACGATGCTGGCGGCCAAGGTGTCCGAGCCGCCGAAGTTGAACTTGACGGTCACGCCCGGGTGCGCGGCCTCGAAGTCCTTGCCGAGCTGAGTGAACGTTCCGGTCAGCGACGCGGCGGCGAATACGGTCACGGTGCCAGAGAGTGAGTTGGTCGACGACGAAGCCGCGGACGAGGACGGCCCGGATGCGGCGGCGCCGGAACTCGAACTTGAGCACCCGGCCACGGCCGCCAATCCCAGAGCTCCGGCCAACACCACCGCCCCGGCCAGGGCCAGAGCGGCGCGCGTGCGGGCACCACGGCCGGGCAGCGCGAAAGTCATGATCACTCCTGGTCGTCAGGTGGCCGCGGTGCGGCCTGGCCGGGGTTCAGATCTCCACGACGACGTTGGTGGACTTGACCACCGCGACCGCCACCGTGCCGACCTGCAGATCGAGCTGATCCGCGGCCTCGCGGCTCATCAGCGAGACGACTCGGTGCGGACCGGCCTGAATCTCGACCTGGGCCATCACCCCGTCACGCACCACCTGGGTCACGATCCCGCGGAAGCGGTTGCGCGCCGAGGACACCCCGCCGGCCCGCTGGTGCTCAGCGGTGTCGCGCAGCGACGCGGCGAACGCGGCCAGGTCGGCGCCGGCCACCCGGCGGTGGCCGTTGAGCTCGCGCTCGGCGGGCAGCCTCCCGGAGTCGACCCAACGGCGCACGGTATCCGCACTCACCCCGAGCAACTCGGCGGCTTCACTGATCCCAAACGTCGACACGCCCCCACGATAACCCGAGAATGCCAGCCGGATCGCGGTAAAGCCCTCGGATCAGCGGATGAGATCAGACCGTGACCCTGGTATCTGCGAGATAGCGGTCCAATCAGCCCTGGAGCGGTGCGAGACAAGGGCTTGGCTGGCATCTGATATGCGTCCGCAGCGCAGGGCTCTCGCAGCTGCGGTCCTGATTTGCCTTCGATCCCTCCTATGCGGTTAACGTCCTGGCTGGCCGGGCACATCACCGCCAGCGTCTGCGATCACGGCGGCCCGCGCGTCGGCCTCAGCGGACTGAGACAAAAGGGGGCGAGCGGGTGAGCGAGATATCCGAGGCGCTGCTGGCGCGAGTACGCGGCGAAGTCGCCGCCCGCGAAGCCGCGCTGCCGCTCGCCGAACTTCAACGAGAGGCTCTCGCGCGCCTCGTGCCTTGCAGCGGCTTGGCGGCGTTGCGCGGTGACAGCGTCGCCGTGATCGCCGAGCTTGATCCCGCGCACGCTCCACACAACGCGCTGGTTGACCACGGCGAGGAATGCGGACTCTCGGCCCTCGCGATCGCACCTGTCCCGCACGCCGCGCACGAACCGGGGCGTGCTGTGGCGCACGTCCGTTCCCGCACGCAGATGCCCGTGCTTTACCTGGACCTGATCGTTTCCAGTTACCAGCTCTGGGAAGCGCGGGCGAGCGGCGCGGATCTTGTGTTGCTGACCGCGGGCGCTCTGCCGTGCGATGCCCTGGTCTCGCTGGTGGAGCGGGCAGCCTCGCTCGGCCTGACAGCTGTGGTCGAGGTGCGGGACGGCGCGGACCTGATGCTCGCGTTGCGCGCCGCTGCCCGCGCCGTGCTAGTGCGCCCGCCCGCACACCTGAACGCGGACGCGGGTCGCGCCGCACTGTGCGACCTGCTGCCGATAATCCCGGAGAGCGTCGTGCGCGTGGCCGAATGCGGAGCGGCGGGACGTTCGGATCTGATCACCTACGCCAGAAAGGGCGCGGACGCGGTACTTCTCGGGCGCACGCTGCTGACCGGAGACGATCCGCGCGCGACCGTCACCGGCTTGGCGGCGATCGGCGCGCATCCCTCGCTCTTCCGCCGGCGGATGAGCGACGAGGCGCTGCCGCGCTAGGCCAAGGCCGTGCGTAACAAATGGCGTTCAGTTGATCAGTTGATGTCGAACTCGTTCCCCTCAGGGTCCTTCATCCCCACCGCGTAGTGGTCGAGCCCTTCCTGATACAGGACAACGGTTTTGGTGGCGCCCAGGCTCACCAGCCGCTCGGCCTCGGCGTCCACTCGCTGCTTGCGCGTCTCGAGCGGGTCGGACCGCTCGCCGCTCGCGTGGACGTCGATGTGCAGCCGGTTCTTCACTGACTTCGCGACGTCGACCACCTGGAACCAGATGGCCGGCCCGCCGCCCTGCGGATCGCTGATCCGGTCGGCGCCGCCGGTCAACTCTTCTTCCGGCACGCCCAGGTCGCGGTAGTACTCATCCCAGGTCGCGAAACCGGTCGGCGGCGGCGCGAGTTCATAGCCCAGCGCGGCGGCCCAGAAGCGGGCCTGCCGGTCGGGGTCCGCGCAGTCGATCACCAATTGGTAGCGCACGGCCATCGGGATTCCTCTCGATCTCAGAATGCTGGCAAATGTTTACCCGCGGCGACTATCTGCGCGGGCCGCGACGCAGTGTCATGAACACGAGTCCCGGTAACCCACACCGGGCCGAACTCGCGGGAGACCTGCATGCGCTTTCTCGTCAATCCCTTCACCGTCACCGGCTGCGCCCTCGCGCTGTCTGTCAGTGGCCTGATCTTCGCGGGCGCCGGAGCCGCCCAGGCCAGCACCTGCTCCACCAGCTACCTGCCGCTGCCCGACGCGATCTGCACCCCCGGCGTCTACAACCCGGCCGTGACGCAGGCGACCATCGGCTCGACGATCTGCGTGTCCGGCTGGACCACGACCGTGCGCCCGCCCACCTCCTACACCAACGCCCTCAAGGCCCAGGGCATCATCGACTACGGCTATGCGGACACCAGTATGTCCGACTATGAGGAGGATCACTTCGTACCGCTGGAGCTGGGCGGGTCGCCGCGTGACCCGGGCAACCTGTGGCCCGAACCGCACTACGGTTCGCAGACCTCGTACACCAAGGACGGCATCGAGACCAAGCTGAAGAACGCCGTGTGCTCCGGACGCATCACCCTGGCCGCCGCGCGCTCCGCGATACGCACCAACTGGACCACCGCGTTGCAGACCACTGGCATCGGCTGACCAAGCCGACAAAGCCGACCGAGTAGTTTCGGCAGCATGTGCCGCTTGGGCCGCTGACGGGGACCGCGGCGTCGGTCCCCGTCTCAGCCCCGCAGCTCAGGGAACTGATCATCGCGCCACTCGGCGATCTCGGTCTCGCCCCTCGCGGCCTGCTGTTCGCGCGCGCGAAGGTCGACCCGGCGGATCTTGCCGGAGATCGTCTTGGGCAGCTCGAAGAACTCGATCCTGCGTACCCGTTGAAACGGGGCCAGGTGCTCGCGAGCGTGCCGCAGGATTTCGAACGCGGTCAGTTTTGACGGCTCGTATCCCGCCGCGAGCGCGATATAGGCCTTGGGCACCGCCAGGCGCAGCTCATCGGGCGCGGGGACGACGGCCGCCTCCGCGACCGCCGGGTGTTCGATGAGCACGCTCTCGAGTTCGAAGGGCGAGATCTTGTAGTCGGAGGCCTTGAACACGTCGTCCGTGCGCCCCACGTAGAAGATGTACCCGTCCGCGTCCCGCGAGGCGACGTCGCCGGTGTGGTAGTAACCGCCGGCCATGGCCTCGGTATTGCGCTCCGGATCGTCCTGATACCCGGTCATCAGGCTCATCGGCCGCCGGGCCAGGTCGACGCAGATCTCGCCCTCCTCAGCCGGCCGGCCGGTGACCGGATCGACCAGCACGATCGGGACGCCAGGCAGCGGCAGCCCCATCGAACCCGGCTTGACCGGCATGCCGGGCACGTTGCCCACGGCGAGTGGCAGTTCGGTCTGACCATAGCCGTCGCGGATCGTGAGGCCCCACGCGGAGCGCACCTTGTCCAGCACCTCAGGGTTCAGCGGCTCCCCGGCCGACAGCAATTCCCTGAGTTGTCCCGGGCCGCCCGACAGGTCGGTCTTGATCAGCATGCGCCAGACCGTCGGGGGAGCGCAGAAGGTGTTGACCCCGGCCCGGCGGATCTGGCCGAGCAGCGCGGCCGCGTCGAAGCGGGTGTAGTTGAACACGAAGATCGTCGCCTCGGCGATCCAGGGTGCGAAGAAGCAGCTCCACGCGTGCTTGGCCCAGCCGGGCGAGGAGATGTTCAGGTGCACGTCGCCGGGTTTGGCCGCCACCCAGAACGAGGTCGCCAGATGCCCCACCGGGTACGAGACCTGAGTGTGCTCGACCAGCTTCGGCCGGCTCGTGGTGCCGGAGGTGAAGTAGAGCAGCTGCGGATCCGAGGGCGCGGTGCCTGGATGCGCGGCGGCAGGCGCGTCGAGGCCGTACGCGTCGCGGTAAGCGACCCAGCCCTGCGCCGGCTGGCCCACCGCGAAGCGGCCGTAGCCGCCGGCCACCGTGTCGAACTTGCCGATGTCCGCGGCGTTGACCAGCACGTGCTTCACCTCGCCGCGTGTGATGCGGTCGGCCAGATCAGCCGGTCCCAGCGCGGTGGTCGTCGGGAGGATGACCGCGCCGAGCTTCATCACCGCCAGCATCGACTCCCACAGCTCGACCTGGTTGTTCAGCATCAGCAGCACCCGGTCGCCGCGGGCCACGCCGTGCGCCGCGAGATGCGCGGCGACCTGGTCCGAGCGGTGGGCGATCTCATCGAACGAATAGCGTGCCTCGGAGCCGTCCTCCTCGACGATCCACAGCGCGGTGCGCCGCACCCCGCGGGCGATCGCGTCGAACCAGTCGATCGCCCAGTTGAACTGTTCGCCGAAGTCCGGCCAGGCGAACCGCGAGACCGCGGTCCGGTAGTCGCGGGAGGATGCCTGCAGGAGATCTCGGGCGGCGCGGTACCGCTCGGTGGTCGACTCCATGATCGCCAATCCTCTCCGGGGCGGTGTGCGGCGGCAATGAACCGGGAAGCTGTCACGGACACTACAGAGGTGGAAACACGGTTGCATCCGAACGGCCCTGGACGGCAGCCTGAGCCGTATCCACCGGCAGGATCAGTCAAGGAGGACGGATGGAGCCGCGCAGTCTGACGCAGGACGAGGCTCGCGAGCGGGCCGCGTTGATCGCGGTCGAGCGCTACGAGATCGACGTCGACTTCACCGACCTGCCGACCGGAGACGAGGTGCGGTGCGTCGCGACCGTGGCGTTCTCGTGCCGGGCCCCGGGCGGCTCGACCTTCGTGGACTGCGGCGCGCAAGTGGTCGAGGCGACGCTCAACGGCAGGCCGCTCGGGCAGCCCGCCGAAGGGCGCATCCAGCTGACGGACCTGGCCGAGCACAACACGCTGGTGGTACGCACCACACAGGCGGACACGGCGAGCGGTCCCGGGGTACACAAGGCCCTTGATCCCGCGGACGGCGAGGTCTATGTGTGGACCAGCTTCGAGCCGGATGAGGCGCGGTTCGTGTGGGCCTGCTTCGACCAGCCGGATCTGAAGGCGCCGCACGCGTTCACCGTCACCGCTCCCGCCGCCTGGACGGTGACCAGCAACAGCGGCGATCCGCGGATCGAGGACGCGTCGACCACGGCGGCGCGGCGGTGGAGCTTCCCGGACACCCCGCCGCTGTCGACGTACAACGCGGTCGTCAACGCCGGGCCGTTCCACCAGATCCGCCGCACCGTGGGCGATCACGACTTCGGGCTTTTCGCGCGCCAGTCGCTCGCCGCGGTGCTGGACCGGGACGCGGATGAGATCTTCACCCTCACCGAACAGGGCCTGGGCTTCTACGCCCGGGTATTCGGGATGCCGTTCCCGCAGCGCAGCTACGACCAGGTGTTCATGCCCGAATTCGGCGGCGCGATGGAGAACTACGGCTGTGTGACCTGGTCGGACCAGTTCCTGCGGCGCAGCGATCCGACCGCGGCCGAGCGCGAGCTGTTCGCGAAGGTCCTGCTGCACGAGATGGCACACATGTGGTTCGGCAACATCGTGACCATGCGGTGGTGGGACGACCTGTGGCTCAACGAGGCGTTCGCCGAATTCGCCTGCAACTGGGCCGCCGTCGAGGCGACCGCGTACCGCGACTCATGGGCCGGGCATCTGGCCTCCGGCAAGCTGCGGGCCTACCTCGCGGATCAGGGCCCGATCTCGCACCCGATCCGAGTGCCGGTGCGCAGTACCGCCGAGGCCGCGTCGATCTTCGACGCGATCACGTACGACAAGGGCGCCTCAGTGCTCAAGCAGTTGATGACGTACGTGGGTGAGGAGAACTTCTCGGCCGGCATGACCGCGTACTTCGCTCGGCACGCGTGGGGCAACGCCACGCTGCAGGATCTGATCGACGCGCTGGGCAAGGCGAGTGGGCGGGACGTAGACGCGTGGCGTGCCGGCTGGCTGGACACGGCAGGCACCGATCAGCTCGCGCTGGAGCGGGACGGCGACGGATTCGTGCTGGTGGCCAGTGGGCCCGGCGCGGACCATCGGCCCAGGCCGCAAGTGCTGGCCGTGGGCGCATACGCGACTGACGGCACCGACGCGGGACTGCGGCGCCTGGCGCTGGAAACCGTTGAGGTCGAGCAGGCCCGCACGCCGCTGAACCTCCCGGCCGGCGCGCACCTCTACCTCCTCAACGACGAGGACTTGACCTTCGCCGTCACCAGGATCGAACCGGCGGACCGCGCGCGACTGCTCGCCGGCGCGCCCGCGCTTCCCAGCGCGATCTCGCGCGGCGTGGCCGTGGCGACCGTGTGGGACCTGCTAATCAAGGGGGAGTCGACCGCTGCCGAGACAGTGCACTGCGTTACCTCGGTGCTGGCCGTGGAAACCGGCGACAGCGTCATCGAGCCCTACCTTGACCTGGCCCTGGCCGGTAGCGAACTGTGGTCTGCGGAAGCGCAGCGCGCCGAACTCGCCGCGACGGTCGCCGCCACCGCCCGTCGGCTCGCCCAGAATCCGCACCGTCGCCAGGTGGCGCTGCGGGCGTTCGCCAAGAGCGCCGAAAGCCTCGACGACGTCGAGTGGCTCCAGCAAGAGGCCGGCGACGAGGTGGACCTGCTGTGGCGTGCGTTGGTGCGCAAGGCCGAGCTTGGCGGCGACGTCGCGGACGAGGTAGCCCGGCTCCAGGAGCGCGATCCCGATCCCGATTCCTGGATCAGGGCGCTGACTGTGCAGGCCGCCGCGCCCAACGCGCAGGACAAGCAGGCCGTCTGGCAACGGGTGGTCGACGAGCGTGCGGTGGCCGTCGGCGCGGTGTCGCTGGTCATGTCGGCGTTCTGGCGTCCCGGTCAGGACGCGCTGCTCGCGCCGTACGCCGACCGCTATCTCGAGGTGCTGCCTGGGCTCGAGCGCGGCGGGATGATCCCGGCGATGGTGTTCACCAACCGGCTCTTCCCGCTGTTCGGGATCGACCGGGATTACCCCGACGCGGCGCTGGCCGCAGCCGAGTCGACCGCGCCGGTGATTCGCAAAACCCTGACGGAGCGGGCGGACCTGGTGCGCCGGATGCTGCGCTCCCGGTAGCCGCGAACGTTACGGGAGCGCGGAGGCACGCTCCTCGTGTGCGGCGGCGAGGATCAGGTAGGCGCTTGCGGTCCAGGTGTACGCGCGGTCACGCAATGCCGCGCCACTGTGCGCATCGAAGTTCTCCGCGAACCCGGACGTCTCGCACAGCAGCCGGAACCGCGCGCTGATCTCGTCGGCGAGATCGGCGTAGCCGCCGCGGCGCAGCCCGTCCTCGATCAGCACGGTGCTCGGCGCCCAGACTGGCCCACGCCAGTAGCCGTCGCTCTGGTAGTGCGGCGAGGACGGGTGCTCGGTCGCCAGCCCGTACGCGGTCAGGTGCGTCTTGATCCGTTGTGCCAGCGCCGCCATGACCTCAGCCGGCAGCTCGTTGCCGAGCACGACCGGCATCAGGTCCAGCAGGCTCGAACTCGGCCGCCGCCGACCGCTCTGCGCTCCGCGCGCGACGAAGCGTTCCCGCGCGCTGTCCCACAGCTGTTCGATCAGCGCGGCGCGCAAGGTGTCCGCGGCGTGTGTCCACCGCGCGGCGGCCGTCTCGTCGCCGAGGTCTTCGGCCAACTGCGTCAGGGTCCGCATTTGCAGCACCAGGAACGCACTGAGGTCCGCGGTCTCGACGACGCGCTCAGGGTCAAACGCGGTGGCGTTGTCCCAGCCGCTGTCGTTGCCGTGATGGTAGTGCGGGATGTCGTGACCGGGCGCCCGGCGCGTATCGAGCCAGAACCGGGTCCAGCGTTCCAGCCGTTGATAAGCGGCCTCCAATTCGGCTCGCGGCAACGGCTCAGGCATCAGGGATCTAATACGGCGCAGCGCCCAGCCGTGGATCGGCGGTTTGACGTAGTTGTAAAGGATCTCCGAGTGGGTCACCGAGTCCGGCAGCGCGCCGGCCTGGTCCTGGTGATCGAACGGCAGCTGGAACTGGTCCCAGGCCAGCGCGGGCAACCCGTCGGCGAGGGCGAGCGCGTTGAAGCAGTGGTCCCAGCTCCAGACCTTGTCCATCCAGTGCTTCGACATCAGCACCGCGGGCCGCCGCACGAACCCGGCCAGCCGGACGGTGGCCGACCACAGCACGTACGCGGCCAGCCGTGCGGCCGGCGTACGCTCGCTGCGCCATGGCGCGACCGCTTCGACGAACGCGTCGAACTCGACCCGCGCCGCGTCGACGACCTGACCGAAGGACGCCGTGCGGTGATAAGGCGGCCGGCCGCTGTCGTACTCCTCGATGGCGATTTCCCACAGCCCGCCGGACTCGGGCAGGTGCAGCGCACGTTCGGCCGTGCCCAGCTGCTGCGATCCGGTGATTTCGGCCCCGTCGCCGGCGAGCACGGTCACGCGGTAGCGTCGGCCGGTTTCGTACACGGTGAACACGTGCGCGCCGTCCACCGGATCGCGGTAGAGGTAGGTGCCGCTGAACGGGGTCAGCGCCGACTCGGCGGCGATGACGCGCAGGCCGAGCCCCTCGCCGCGCAGCCGTACCGTGTCAGTACTCTCATAGACCAGTTCGATCTTGCCGGGCCCCTGGCCTGCGCGGTCGCGCGGCGCACCGCTCACGGTCCAGGTGAGCAGGATCGGGTTGGCTGCGACGGTGGTCTCGACCCGCGCGCCGTCCAGGACCGGCACCAGGCGCAGCACCGGGTGCATGCCGGTCTGATGCGAGACCAGGTGCAGGTCGTCGGCGTAGGTCTGTTCCGCGATCACCGGCGAGATGTTGAACCAGGACCCTGATCGGCTGAACGGGATGTCCTGGACGGAGAAGGCCGGGCCGGTGCGGGCGGCGGACATGCGCAGAGTTCTCATTTCGTGGTCGGAGCTAGTCCTTGACGGCGCCGGCTGTGACGCCGGCGGCGACGTAGCGTTGGGCGAGGATGAGCAGGGCGGTGGCGGGGATGGAGGCGACCACGGCGGTGGCCATGATGGCGTTCCATTGCTGGTTGTTGTTGCCGATGTAGTGGTAGATGCCGAGGGTGATGGGTTGTCGGCCGCCGCCGGAGTCCAGGGTGCTGGCG
>Ga0134128_10012183_pt1 | contig 10258 bp, 5 predicted proteins | sample KB31754_FD_96462 | JGI IMG/M metagenome (GOLD analysis project Ga0134128, IMG submission 96462) | Terrestrial soil microbial communities with excess Nitrogen fertilizer from Kellogg Biological Station, Michigan, USA - KB3-175-4 | ecosystem: Environmental > Terrestrial > Soil > Unclassified ...
CACGTCGTGTAGGAAACAACATGAAGTCTGAATCGTGCAACAGTTGATTGAACCGTTCTCGATGCTCCGGAATAGACTTGTCGAGAAATGGGATCACCGTCATGCTTGGGTGGATGCAGTGGCTCGGTGGCGAGCACCCCACCACGGTCAGCTCTGCATTGACACCGCGTTCCCGCAACTTACACAATGCGTCCAGAGCAATGGCGCCACCTTTCCGTTCCCAGTCAACCCCGACGAACAATAGGCGGCAATTGTCGGAAGGCCCATGGGACCTTCGGGAAGAGACTTCTTCTATCTCCGGAATGCCTTCGATGTTCGCGCCCATCGGCACCACGTTTATCTTTTCTTCAGCCACGCGGTAATCCTGAAGCGCAGATTTTGCTGCCCAACTCGACGGAAACACGATTTGTTCAGCCCGTGAGAAAGCGCGGCGCTCCAGGTGCTCGGTCTGTTCCACGGCCCAGTCAGTGAGCCCGCGCAGGTTGCGCGCGTAATCTCTGAATTGTCGGGCGGTCTGATCGATGTAATAGACGATGGGAAGGTCAGTTTCAAGATATGCCAGCTCGGTGCGCGCAGCCGCCGCGAAGATCACATCAAAGTGCGTGCGGGCGAGCCGGCGCCTGAAGATGCCTGCGAGAGCCTTGGAGAGGACCACTGTATGGCTGTAATCAATATTTTTGCCGAGGGGAAGCAGAATGCCCCTGCGGATCACCCGGCCGGCGAGGTACAGAGCATTACCGGCCGTCCCAAGCGAGGTCACGTCACAGCAGTTGCGCTGCAACGCGGCCATCATATGGAAGAGAGTTCCAGACCATACGCCCCTGTCATAGCCATTGAAACGGGCGTTCAAGAAGGCGATTCTCATATTTGCCTGTCCTCAAGTTTTTTGAGGAAAGCGGATCCATACTCGGAAAAGTCAATCACCCAGGGAACTCCTTCTTGACAACGATGACAGGAGAAATCGCCGTTCTCGCGCGGAAAAAATCCAGAACCAGTTGATCAAAATGCCGGTAAGGCATGTTGCTGCAACCAGAGGTACTCTGATTTCCATCGTTGTTGCCGCAGAAAATACTGCGAAGATTGCCATCGTGGCGGCAAGCATCCAGCCTAATCTCGCAATAGCGGCTTTAGCTGAAGGCAGGAAGCGCGCCGAGAAATAGAACAGAAAAACAGCCTCAAAAGCCGTGCGCAGGAACCACGCAACGGCTACTCCGTTGATGCCGAAGTTCCGTGCGAGAAGAAAGAGGATGCCGGCATACAAAAACAGTTCCACAAGTTGAAGTTTCGCGATGATATCGGGCCGCCCAATGCTTTGCATATGGGCGTAAGGCACTTGTGACACACTGTTGATGAGGATAGCAGCCAGCAGCCAGCGAGCAACGAATGTGCTATTGGCCGCGAAATCCTGGCCAAGCCACAACCGAAGTCCCTCTGGAGCGAATGCAATCAGCAATAATATGACCGGGAATTGCGCGATAAAGATGTACCTCAGCGTCGCCTTCCACAAAACATCCAACCGCTCCGGGTCGTGGGCGCTGGCGGTGGAAAACGCAGGAAAGAGGACACCCAAAAGCGCATAAGGAACAATGGTAAGTCGGATGACGATTTCGTTGGGAATTGCGTAATATGCCGCTGCGGCGACGGAAACCAGAGCGGCAATCACAAAACGATCAAACCACATCATCAGCGGGCTGACCGCATTACTCACCGTCATCCAGGCCCCGAAATGAAGCAGGGAGAAAAGAGACGCGGGAGAAGCGAAGCTCAGCCGTTTGAGATCAGGCAATAGCAGCAAACACGCAGCCAGGTAGCCGATACACTGCACTAGCCGCGCCGCCACAAGCACCGCTACAATTGCAGCCACGCTGTGGGAAAGCGGAATCACGAGAACCGGTCCAAGATAAGTAAATATGGCAATCGGCACTCTAATGCTGGTGGCGAGGCGGAATTTTTGCAGCGCTTCAAGAACACCTCGCAATCCTGCACTGATCACTACGATGGGAATCGAGGCGCTCAGCCAGTAGAACGCAAGCAAGGATTCGCGCTGCAAGGCTGGCGATATCTTAATGATCCGGTAGACGTACCAGGGCGATAACTCGAATCCCAGTGCGGCCCCCAAAAGACCAAAAATCGTCATCAGGAACAGAGAGGTCCAGATCAGGCCAGGTATTTCCTGCCCGTTCGGCTGGCCAACCCTCTCGGCTACCATTTTTGTAAGAGCTCGCCCCAGGCCGAAATCAAACAAGCTGAAATAACCAACAATTACGAACGCGAGACTGATGATGCCAAGCCGCTCCATGCCCAGGCTGCGCTTCAAAATAGGCAGGCAAAGCAGCGCGCAGATGGCGGGGGCCAAAGCGCCGAGAAAGTTCCAAATTACGTTATTCGCGAGCAGGCGCCCGCTTATCAGGGAATGGGGATCAAGCCTCTGGTTCTTATGCATCGCGGTCAACTTCACGCGGTTCGTGCCTGCGCAAAATCCTTGCCAATATCAGCCGCCGTGGATCATCACGATCCCAGGATGATCCCCACTGTTGCAGAAGCAATCCCAGGCAGGCCAGAAACAGACTGATCAATGCGCCTACCAGAGCGACAACCAGAATTGCGGGATGGCGCTCCTCAGGAACTGCTGCCTGATCAAGAACCTTCACCGTCGGCAGTTCTCTGGCCTCCTGAATCCGGGCCACTTCATACTGCTGGGTGAGCAATTCGTACACCGTTTCGTGGATCTTGGTGCTGCGATAGAGGTCCGTCCATGCCACGCCAACCAGGGGAAGGTTCTTAATGGAAGGATAGGGGCTCGATGAGGAACCTCCGCTGGAGCCGTTGCCGGTGTTGAGCCGCGCCAGGGCGCGTTCCAGTTCATCCACGCGCGCCTGCAGGGTTTTGACGCGCGTGTTTTCAGGAGTATAGACCTGCTGCAGGCCTTGCAACTCCGACCGGGCGGCGATCAGTTCGCCTTGCAATCGCGCAGACGCTTCCACCATTACGCGCGTCTGTTCTGGAACATTCAGCGTCATATTACTGCTCGAGAAGCGGCTGAACTTCTGCTCGGCATCATCCAGCGCCTTCTTTTCTTCCGCCAGTCGCTGTTCGATGAAAATCCGTTCCCGTCGTGCCTCCGAGGTTGAAACCTGAGACATAACATGATCCAGCGCTTCCACATAAGCGCCAGCCACAGCGGCGGCGAACTTGGGATCACGGTCGCGCACAGTGATGCTAATCACTCCGCTTTTCTTGTCCTCGGCGATCACTGTGTTTGACTCAAGCTTGTGGCGCGTCTCCTCATCCAGCTTTTGGTGATAGTGCTTGCGTAGATCGAACCGGTTCACCAGATCATCTTCCACCGTGCGGCTCTGCAGCACTTTGATGAACAGTGCGCCCGTACTTTTTGCACCGAGAAGGTCCCCTGCCATTCCTGCTAAGCCGGCCAGGCCCGGAGATTTTATGATGCTCGGCAGAGCCAATCCCGCAAGGCCGCCGGAGGAGGAGCTGTCCGGCGGCATGAGCTGAACAATTGCGGGATACTTGCAGATGCGGAACCCCAAAGCGATGGAGAAGATCAGTCCCAAAATTGTCCACAGAGCAATGGTCATGCGCCTGGACCACAGGTAATCCACGGCATCAAGCCAGTCGCTCAAACGCCACTGCATGCCGGTGACAGGCGTCTGGGGAGGCTTTTCAATCAGCTTGTTTGTTGTACTCAGAGCCATTTACCGTATCGCGCCCTCCTGACAGCTCCATGCTGGTGAGAAGCTGTAATCAGCGCCGGTTTTGCTTCGCCCCATTCCATTTGGACGCACCATGAGTGCATAAACCCTTCGTCCGGCACAGTGACTCGCGTTCTTCCGTATATTCTCACGCATTCTATCGCATAGGGAATTGCCGGATCATATGCGTGCGGCTTGCCTGTTCTCAGAAACGAACACCAGGAATTCTGGTAGGTGTGCACCAGCCCAGCTCACCTCGTTGCACTCTGCCCACCTTCCAGCTCTCCGAGCAACCAGTAATGCGGGAACTCAGGATTGCGATCACCTCAAATTACTCGCAGTCGCAGGCCTCGAGAATGATGGTTCTCCGAATCCATTGAGTGGTGTTAAACAGGCTTGCTCTTCCTGATGAGCTTGCAGCCGGTTGTTAAAAACGTGCAATTCATTTACGTGGCGCACGCAATTCTCGATCGAGCCTCTACTGCCACGCGATGGGCAAAATTCTCACAGAAAAGCCGCGTCGGACTGTGGCGAGAACCTGTTACGTGGGGGAACATTGCCCTGAGTTGGCGGTGAAGGATGCGTCCAACATGCAAGAGACAGCGGTTGGGCCGTAATGTCATTTACGGCAGGTTGTGGACGAAGGTAATCTCCTCAGAAAACCCATGTACCACTTTCAGTCGCAAAACCGATTGCCCCTCATGTATTCTTTACGGAAGCCATCCGGAGAGATGGTAAGAGCAGTTCCCTCGTGCTCCTGCCTGGGAACTATTGCGATCTGCGGGTGAGCAGTTTGCGACGGAACAGGAATTGTGGGTTCCGTGCTGGATTGCTCAAGACTTTTGCCGGAATGGAGTGTTATTAGGGCATGACACACCGCACCGGCGGCACAGCCGACTATTGCTTACGGCGCGTGCGCCTGTCGCGCGAGGCGCAATTTCGGGAGACAGACCACTCCCGGACAAGGAGGGCTTAGTGTCAACACCGGAACTAGCGAGGGGTCACGAGCAACTTGCAGACCTGGGCTATTTCGTTGAGAGCGCTACGCAAAGCAAGACAATCCGGCCAGGCACCAACGCCGGCATTCTTTTCGCCACCACTGATGGCCTGGCGGTCATCGGCACAGGGCTCCTCGCATATCATTTCCGGGACTTTTTGTGCAGCTTCATAGGAGTGGATCCCTCTACCATCGGTACGCTGCCGCATGCCAGGCTGCTGGTTTTCCTGGCCGTCTACGCGGGACTGACCATCATCTGCAATGCCGCCCACGACCTCTACTCGCAGGATTCGTCCCATTCCGGGCAGTTCTCCAAGCTCATTAAAAGTTTTTTTCTCGCTTCATTGATCGCCGTGATGGTGGTGTTTGTGGCGGGGGATGCGGCCATGCCAAGGCTCCTGTTTGCCAGCACGGCTGTTTTCGGAGTGTTTGAACTGATCACGTTGCGCTATCTGGTCCACACTCACACTCTGAAGCGGATCGATCGCGGCCTGGGAACACGCCACGTGCTGATTGTAGGCAGCGGCAAAATTGGTCGCGCCTTTCACAACTATCTTCATACTCACCGTCAACTGGGAAAGAAGGTTTGTGGTTTTGTCGATGATGAACCCTGCGATTCACCCTTATGGCTGGGGCTGTCGGCAGACCTGCCGCGCATTGTGCAGGAGCAGTTTATTGACGAAATCTATTTCACTCCTGATGCGAGCCGCGATCTCATCATCGACATAGCGCTGCAGGCGCGCGAACAGAGAATCAGCGTCAAGGTGGTGCCCGATCTCTACGGCGGCCTCGCCCTCGGCGCAGGACTCACGCGCATAGGCGACATCCCTGTTCTCGAGCTGAACCATCAGCCAATTCCAGCCATTGGGTTGTTCTTCAAGCGACTGATTGATCTGGTGGTTGCGAGCGTACTGGCTGTGCTGTCGGCCCCAATTATTGCTGTCACCGCGGCGTTGATCAAACTTACGTCTCCTGGACCGGTGGTCTACTCGGCCTGGCGGGTGGGACGCAAGGGAAGAAAATTCCGCTGTTATAAATTCCGCACGATGGTGGAGGACGCCGATGCCCTGAAAGAGGAGCTCCGCCATCTCAACGAGCGCAACGGAGCTACCTTCAAAATCGAAAATGATCCCCGAATTACAGGGCTTGGACACTTCCTGCGCAAGTTCAGCATTGATGAGTTCCCTCAGCTTCTTAACGTGCTCAAAGGAGACATGAGCATGGTGGGGCCCCGGCCCCATCCTCTGGATGACTACCACCAATACCGGCTCGAGGACCTGCGCAGGCTGGATGTTCTGCCTGGAATCACTGGATTGTGGCAGGTGAGCGCGCGCCGCGATCCCTCGTTTGAAAAGAACGTCCTGCTCGATCTGGAGTACATCAATAACTGGAATCTCGCGCTCGACCTGAAGATCCTGGTCAAGACCGTGCAGGAAGTGCTCCGAGGCTCAGGAAGATAGTTCCGAGTTGGGCAGAGCTGATGCCGTTCGGTTCCGGCGCACGGCCTGAACAATCACGGTTGCTGCCGAAAGCAGGGTAAGCAACGAAATCAATCCCAAAGAGATGGCGCAATAAACGCACCACACCCCTAGCACGTGTTCTTCAATGTGAGCGAGATAGAGTGAGAATGCCAGGCCGGCAACCGCCGCGCCCAGGAAAAGACGGTAACGCCGTCCGAGCGCCAGAAGCGCAAGAATCAAATATCCGGCGATTCCAATCGTGGCCACCGGCACGCCCGCCATTACCGCGTAAGGGCTGTGGTTGACCACACCGCAGTCCCACCTCTCATTGATGCTGCACGGCGAGGCGCCTACGCGATAATGCTCGCGTAACGCTAGAGTGGCATCGATAGCGGCGAGCACCGCGAGCAAAAACAGGAGATATCGCATACAACTCCCTTTGAAATCTTGAGGTCTGTTGAAACCATTCTAGACCATCAGCATCGCGACGACTCTTGCCGTCACAATGCCGTGTGCTTCGGCTGACATGAAATGAATTAAGTGAACAAAAACTCTTTGCTCCGCAGTTCTCGCACTGCGTCGCGCAGCTTGGCCGCCTTCTCAAACTCAAAGCGTTTGGCGGCTTCCCGCATATCGTTCTCCAGCTTCGCAATGTAGGCGTCCAGCTCTTCCTGGCTTTTGAAGTCGGGGATTCCGTCCACTTCCTGCGTTAGATCCACGTAATCAGCCTCGGCAATACCGGCCAGCGACATGGCGACAGGGCGGATGATGGACTCGGGAATGATGCCATGCTCCTCGTTGTATGCGCGCTGAATGGCGCGGCGCCGGTCGGTCTCATCCATCGCCCGTTTCATCGAGTCTGTCATTCGATCGGCATAGAGGATGGCCCGGCCATGCACGTTGCGGGCGCACCGGCCGATGGTCTGAATCAGCGATCCTCCCGAACGAAGAAAGCCTTCCTTGTCCGCATCCAGCACCGCCACTAACGAAACTTCCGGCAGATCGAGTCCTTCGCGCAGCAGATTGATGCCGATCAGCACGTCGTATTCTCCTTTGCGCAGGTCGCGGAGCAGTTTGATGCGCTCAAGGGTCTCGATTTCCGAGTGCTTATAACGGCAGCGCACGCCGACTTCAGCGTAATACTCGGCCAAATCTTCCGCCATGCGCTTGGTGAGCGTGGTGACAAGCACCCGTTCGCCTCGGCTTACGCGGTCTCGGATCTCATGCAGCAGATCGTCAATCTGGCCCTTGACGGGGCGGACTTCTACTTCGGGATCGATCAGCCCGGTCGGGCGGATGATCTGCTCCACAACCACGCCCGCCGACTTCGTCAGCTCGTACGGCCCAGGCGTAGCGGAAACATAGATGACTTGGTTCACACGCTCTTCAAATTCCTCAAACTTAAGCGGGCGATTATCGAGCGCGGAAGGCAGCCGGAAACCGTATTGGATCAGGTTCTCTTTGCGCGAGCGGTCGCCGTGCCACATAGCATGAAGTTGGGGCACGGTCTGGTGCGATTCGTCAATGAACATGATGAAGTCTCGCGGAACATAGTCGAGCAGCGTCGGCGGTGGCTCGCCGGGCAAACGTCCGGAGAAATGACGCGAATAATTTTCAATTCCGTGACAGTAGCCAACGGATTTCATCATTTCCAGGTCAAAGCGTGTGCGCTGGTGAACGCGCTGCGCTTCCACGAGGCGGCCTTCTTTTTCCAGCTCCTTTTCCCACCACGCCAGTTCTTCAAGAATGGTTTGAATGGCATGGTTCTTGGTGGTCTGGGACATCACATAGTGGGTTTTGGGATAGATGGGCAGACGCGTGTACTTCTGTTTCACCGTTCCGAAGAGTGGATCGATTTGTGACAGCGAATCCACTTCATCACCAAAGAGTTCGATTCGATAAGCGTTGTCGTCGTAGGTGGGGAACACCTCAATGATGTCGCCGCGCACGCGGAATGTACCACGTTTGAAGTCCACGTCATTGCGCTCGTAGAGAATCTCCACCAGTTTGCTGATGATGTCGCGACGCGGGATTTTCTGGCCCTTCTCCAGGAACAGCAGCATGCCGTAATACGCTTCCGGCGAGCCCAGGCCGTAGATGCAGCTCACGGAGGCGACAATCACGCAATCGCGCCGCTCGAATAGTGACCGCGTTGCTGAGAGACGCAGCTTGTCGAGCTCGTCGTTGACCGTGGCTTCTTTCTCAATGTAAACGTCGCCCGCAGGAATGTAGGCTTCCGGCTGATAATAATCGTAATAAGAAACGAAGTACTCGACCGCGTTGTTGGGGAAGAACTGCTTAAATTCGTGGTAAAGCTGAGCCGCGAGAGTCTTATTGTGGGCCAGCACGACGGCCGGGCGATTGAGCTGCTCAATCACCTTGGCCATCGTATACGTCTTGCCCGAGCCGGTAACGCCAAGCAGCACCTGGTGCTTCTCGCCGGCGTAGGAACCGCGCGTCAGCTCGTCAATGGCGCGCCCCTGATCGCCTTTGGGTTTGTAGTCGGATATGATACGAAAATCCATTTCCGTCCTTAGCAGAACATCTCACCACGGAGGCACGGAGACACGGAGAAAACAAATTGGTCTGCCGGGTTCCTAGATGGAATTTTGCGTCACGTAAATCTCTCTATCGTGACATGAATTCAGGTGAGGCCGCAAATGCCTTGGCATGAAAGCATGCCGGAATCCCGTGCCGATCAGCGCAGATCAGTGAAATCAGCGTCATCAGCGGTGAGGTTTTACCGCGCGGCTTCCGCGAGTTCGACGGGTCGTTGAGCCGGTACGGATGCAGGATTCGAGAACTCCAGCGCGCCATCGTCAATGCGGTTCCACTTGAGTGCAAGCGTATCGCGGAAGTAGTTCTGGTACACGCGCCAGGGCGCTTTCGCGCCCTGCTTGGGCCAGCTGGCCAGAGCGCGATTGATGTAGCCGGGCGTGAATTTCTCCACGAAGCCCGCGACGGCAGTCTCCCCGCGGGCTTTCGGCGTGACCTGGCGAATACCTTTCTTCTCCATGAAGTTCAGCAGGCGGCAGACGTAATGGCAGATCAGGTCTGCCTTGAGAGTCCATGACGCATTGATGTAGCCGAAGACAGAAGCAAAATTCGGCACGCCGGACATCATCACGCCCTTGTAAGCAAGGACTTTGCTCGCATCCACACGCTGACCATCCACAATCAACTCCGCCCCGCCGAAGGTCTGCATGACCAGCCCGGTAGCAGTGACGATGATGTCAGCTTCCAGTTCACGTCCTGATTTGAGCAGAATGCCTTTTTCTGTAAAGGTATCAATCTCGTCAGTAATCACGCCAGCTCGACCGGTTTTGATGGCTTCGAACATATCCGCATCAGGCACCAGGCATATGCGCTGCTGCCAGGGTTTGTAGCGCGGCGTGAAATGCGCATCTACGTCAAACTCGGCCCCCAGTTCCTCGCGTACCTTCGTGAGGAGGAACTTCTTTATCAGCTCGGGATGGCGCTGTGACAACTGGTACATCGCCGCGACATAGCCGATATTTTTCCAGCGGCTCAGCTTGTATGCCCACTTGGAAGGCATGATGCGGCGGAGAAGATTCGCGATTCTGTCCTTCTCCGGCATCGAAATCACATAACCGGGCGAGCGCTGCAGCATGGTCACATGGCCGGCAGTTTTGGCCATCGCCGGAACCAGCGTGAACGCCGTTGCCCCGCTACCGATCACCAGCACGCGTTTGCCTGCATAGTCCAGATCTTCCGGCCAGGCCTGTGGATGAACGATTTTTCCCTGAAAGCGGGCCATGTTCGGAAACTCCGGCAGGTATCCGCCGGAATAGCGGTAATAACCGGCGCAGGAGAAAAGGAAATTGCAGGTTAGCATCACCTGTTCGTCACGCCCGTCGGATGTTGTCCGCACTGCTTCCACATTCCATTGCGCGTCCTGTGAAGACCATGACGCCCGCTTGATCTGGTGGTGGAAGCGAATGTTGCGGTCAATTCCTTCCTCACGGGCCGCGGCTGTGATGTACTCGCGGATGTCTTCGCCGGGCGAGATGGTCTTTGCGCGGGTCCACGGGCGGAAGGAATAGCTCATGGTCAGCATGTCGGAATCCGAC
>Ga0134128_10012185_pt1 | contig 10257 bp, 9 predicted proteins | sample KB31754_FD_96462 | JGI IMG/M metagenome (GOLD analysis project Ga0134128, IMG submission 96462) | Terrestrial soil microbial communities with excess Nitrogen fertilizer from Kellogg Biological Station, Michigan, USA - KB3-175-4 | ecosystem: Environmental > Terrestrial > Soil > Unclassified ...
CCGTCTTTGCGAGGAGCGCAGCGACGAAGCAATCCATGTTTCCCCGAGTTGAGATATGGATTGCTTCGCTTCGCTCGCAATGACTGCAACTATTGCCTGCCGCTACTCCGCCGCCTCCTGCGCCACCGTAGGCACAGTGCCCGCTACCGTCGCCCGGCGCATGTCGCGCGGCTGCGACTGGTCGTAGCGGCGCACGCGGTGCATGGTCTGGCGGTTGTCCCACATCACGAGGTCATGCAGCGTCCATTTGTGGACGTAGACGAACTCCGGCTGCGTCGCGTGCTCGTTGAGGTCGCGCAACAGAAGCCGTCCCTCCGGCATGCTCATGCCGCGCACGACGCCGGCATGCGAGGAGAGATACAATGACTTGCGGCCGTGCACGGGATGGGTCCGCACAAGGCGCTGCAGCACCGGCTTGAACATCTGCTTCTCTTCATCGGTGTAGTCGAGGAAGCCAAGCGATCCCCGCGAATACATCAGCGAGTGCTCGCAGATCAGGTCGTCGATCTCGGCCTTGGTCTCGTCGTCGAGCGCGTCATAGGCCGCGCGCATGTCGGCGAATTCGGTGTTGCCTCCTTTCGGGTTCACGACGCGCGCCGACAGCAGGGAGAATTTCGCCGGGATCGGACGGAACGAGCTGTCGGAATGCCACAGGCAATTGCCGAGATTGAACAGATGCGTGCGATGGTCCTTGGCCAGCGGCTTGCCGTCCTTGCCGAGGTTGGAGACGTCATTGAGCCCGGCGGAGCCGAGGCGGTAATCCTTCTCCTTGGTGATGTTGCCGCCGCGCGGGTTCTCGCGCTCGCCGAAATTCAGCGCAAAAGCCATCTGCTGGTCGTCGGTGATGTCCTGTCCGTGGAAGACCAGCACGGCATATTTGTCCATGCCGGCCTCGATCTCGGCCGCTTCCGTCCTGGTGAGCGGCTTGCGCAGATCAATGCCTGAAACTTCGCCGACAAAATGCTTGTGAAGCTGCCGGATCGCAATCGCCATCACCGTGACTCCTGAGCCGTTCTCTCCAGACGCGAAGGGCGGTTATCCCGCTCGATTTGCCTGAAAGGCTACTCCCGACCAAGGCGATGTCAACGCTCCGGCAGCATGGCTGGCCTACGCATTCCGCGCCATCAAGCCGCCGTCCACGGCAATAACGGAGCCGGTCAGGAAGGAGGCCGCAGGCAGGCACAGGCTCAAGGTCATGTGCGCGACCTCCTCGGGGTCGCCATAGCGGCCGAGCGCGGTGCGGCGCTTGGCGTAGATGGCCTTGTGATCTTCCGGGATCCGGTCGGTGATCGCGGTCCGGATCGGGCCCGGGCAGATGCAATTGACCGTAATGCCGTCGCGGCCGAGCTCGACCGCCAGCGATCGGGTCAGGCTGGTGACGCCGCCCTTGGCGGCGGAGTAGGGGCTGTGCAACGCGGTCGCGCCCAAGGCTTCGGTGGAAGCGATGTTGACGATGCGCGGCGATTTCGACTTGCGCAGGTAGGGAAGTGCCGCGCGGATGATGCGCGGATGCGCCGTCAGCATCACGGCAATCCCTTTCGCCCATGCCTCTTCGTAGCTGGGATCGTCGATCGCGACGCGCACGGAGATGCCGGCATTGTTGACGATGATGTCGAGGCCGCCGAAATGCGCGGCGACCTCCTTGACCACGCGATCGATCGCGGCGCGATCGGCGACGTCGAGCGTCCAGGCTCCGGCCTTCCCGCCGCTTGCCGTGATTTCCTCCGCGACCGCGCTGGTACCTTCCACCGTCAAATCCGTCACCGCGACATTGGCGCCTTCGGCCGCGAACACGCGCGCGGTGGCGCGGCCCATGCCGCTGGCAGCACCCGTGACGAGCACGGTCAATCCCTTCACCGAGCGGCTGAGTTGCTTGTATTCGGACATTGACGTTTCTCCCGATCATGAAGGCGATTGACAAGGCCCCCGCCGATCCTAAGACGGATCAAACAGTCCAGGGAAGGGATGGAAATGAACGAGCTCGATTTCAGCGGCAGGCAAGTCCTCGTGGTCGGCGGCTCCAGCGGCATCGGTAACGGCATCGCGCAGGCGTTCCGCGCGAGGGGCGCGCGGGTCGCGGTCTGCGGCACACGCGCGGCGGCGTCCGACTATTCGCCGGAAGATGGCTCGCATCTGGAAGGCCTCGATTACTTCCGGCTCGATGTCAGCGACGCCGCTGCGATCGAGAAATTCAACCCGTCCGTCGAGCGGCTCGACGTGCTGGTGCTGGCGCAGGGGGCGGTGATCTATCGCCGCGGCGAATTCGAGATGAAGGGATTTCGCACCGTCCTCGAAGTCAATCTGATGAGCCTGATGGCCTGCGCGACACGATTTCATCCGCTGCTGCGGCAGGCCAAGGGCTCGCTGATCATCGTGAGCTCGACCGCGGCCTATCATTCGACCATGGGCAATCCTGCCTATAATGCATCGAAGACCGGTGCAGTCGGTCTGACGCGCACGCTGGGAGAGGCCTGGGCGGAGGACGGCATCCGCGTCAACGGCATCGCGCCGGGGCTGGTCGATACCAAGATGACCAGGGTGACGACGTCAAATCCAAAACGCCTCGAGGGCGCGCTGTCGCGGATTCCGTTGCGGCGGCTCGGCACGCCGCAGGACATGGCGGGTGCGGCATTGTTCCTGGCCTCGCCGTTGTCGTCCTACATCGTCGGCCAGACGCTGGTGGTCGACGGCGGATTGATTTTGTAGGCGGGGCTTACTGCACCGAGGCGGAGCGGCCGACGGCGGCGGGTGGGCGTGGCGCACCCGGTATGATCTGCCGCGGCGGCGGTGCCTGACGTAGTTGCGGTGGGGGTGGCGCCGTATTTCCGAAGCCGAAGAAATTGCCGAACGGCGGCGCCTGCGGCGGTCTCTTTGCCGGCGGCGGCTTTGGCGGCGCAAGCGCTACGTTGGGCACGGCGGGTGCTCCCGGCGCGGGAGGATTGGCGGCGGGGCTGCCCGGGTTCACATTGGCGACGGGCACATCGCCCTTGGCCTGTTCGCGCCCAACCTCGCGGCGCGGCCAGGCGAAATCGTCGGCGCGGCCGGCGGGCGGAGCGAGCGGCTCGCCTTTCACCAGCGTGCGTGCGGCCAGCGCGTCCACGGCGGCAGGCCGCGTGCCGGGACCGCCGAGCAGTTGATCGCTGTTCACGCTCGCCGCAACCAGCGGCAGGATCGGTCCGGCGAGCGGCCGCGGCGCCGGCTGGCCGGGCACGGCATTCGCATCGGGCGTCGCGGGCTCGGTCGGCAGCGCGATCGGCGCCGAGCGGGTCGCGAGCAGGCGGGTGATCTCGCGCTCGACATAATGCGCGAGCTTGCGGGCGCCGGGCTTGGTGAAATAGACGCCGTCATAGGAGCGGAGCTGGCGGATCTGGCCTTCGAAGTCGGGGCCCTTTTGCAGGAGAAGGCCGCGCTCGTCCACGAAGCCGTCCCAGACATCGACATAGGTGATGCCGGCCTTGCCAGCGGCTTCGCGGTAGAGCGAATCCAGGAACAGCATGTCCGAGGAGCCCTTCGGACCGCGGATCGCGGGAAGGCCGACCCAGATTACCGGTACGCCCTTGGCTTTGACGACCGCAATCATCTCCTCGATCTTCTTCGAGTAGAGCTCGACCCAGCGATCGTCGCGGAATTCGTAAAGGCCGTTCGGCGAACGCGCCGTCTTTTCCGGCGCCGGGGCGGGCGGCGCATCGGCACTGTCGGCGTCATCGAGCTCGGTGTCGGTCGCCTTGTCGTCGGGCTTGGCCTCGGCCTTGCCCTCCGGCTTGGAGTCCGCAGTCTTGTTGTCGGAAGACTTGTTGTCGGCAGGCTTGTCGGAAGGCTTGCCGCGGGCGTCCTTTTTCGGGTTCTTCCTGTCCGCCGATTTTTCCTTGTCTTTGTCCTTGTCGCCCTTTTCGGATGCAGGCTCGCGCAACGCCACGCGGTCGTTGATGCCGAGCATGATGACGACGACATCCGGATTTTCAGTCGCCAATATGCCTTTCGCTGCGGCGGCCCAGTCGGCCGGCTCGCCCCTGGGCTGATACCTGATCAGTCCGGAGGTATTCTTCGCCTTGCGGATCACGCCCATGTCGGGCTGCTCGACATAGGCGTCTTCGAGGCCATAGGCGAGCCAATCCGCCATGCCGTCGCCCATCACCACCACGTTGCGCTCGGGGACGGCGTCGCGCTTCTCCGGCGGGGGCGCCTTGGAGAAATCCTGGTAGACGCGTTTCGGCGCCTGTTGCTGGTATGGCGCGAAGAAATCGCCGAACCAGCCGCCGCCGCCTCCACCGAACCCGCCCTGGCGCGGCGCAGGCCGCGATGGTCCGCCGAAATTGAAGAATTGCGCGGACGCGGGGGCCACGATGCCGACGAGCAGCGCAATCGTCACGCCAAGCACGACCAGGGGGCCGGGCTCGGTGAAGATTTTCGGGAATGACGGCGGCTTGATCATGCGGCTCGGTCACATCGGGAAACGGTATTCACATAATAGCGGAATCAGGCCGCAAGCGGGCATATTCCTTGCCATAAAATCGGCCCGGCCGCACCGTCAAGCGCACACTGAAAACGTGGTTTTCGGGGTTATTTCCGCGCCAAAATGAGCCTTCAGCGGCCCCGAAGCTGTTCCAGCGTGGTCGCGGTGGCGAATCCGTCCGCGGGAGCGCCGATGGACGCCTGGAAGCCGCGCAGCGCCTGCCTGGTTTCACCGCCGAACTGGCCGTCCGGCGCGCCCTTGTAGAAGCCGCGCTGGGCGAGAAGCTGCTGCAGCTCGAGCCGCTCCGCCCGCGACAATTCGCGCTCCTGCCTGGGCCAGGGCTGCACGAAGGGCTGCCCGCCGCGCAAGCGGTCGGCGAAATGGCCGATGGCGAGCGCGTAGGCCTCGGCCGGATTGTATTTCATGATCACGCGGAAATTCTGCATCATCAGGAAGCCTGGACCCGAGGCACCTGCGGGCGCCAGCAGATAGGCCTTGTCGTTGGGATTCGGGAAAGCCTGGTTGTTGGCGCGCACGACGCCGAGCTGCTGCCACTGCGCGAAAGTCATGGTCTTGGCGCGGTCGGCCAGCATGTAGTTGAAACCCTGCGGCACCGAGACCTCGTAGCCCCAGCTCTGGCCGGTCTGCCAGCCGTCCTTCTTCAGGTTGTTGGCGGTCGACGCAATCAGGTCGGCGGGATCGTCGACCACGTCGCGGCGGCCGTCGCCGTTGGCGTCGACCGCGTAGCGCTTGAACGCGGTCGGCATGAATTGCGTCGCGCCGAACGCGCCGGCCCAGGAGCCGTGCATCTGTTCGGGCCTGAGATCGCCGTGATGCAGGATCTCCAGCGCGGAGAGGAATTCATCCTTGAAATAGGCCTGGCGGCGGCCGATGCAGGCGAGCGTCGCGGTCGACTGCAGCACGCTGCGGTCGCCGATCTGGGTGGAGTAATTCGATTCGATGCCCCAGATCGCCGCGACGATGTTGCGATCGACACCGTAGGCCTTTTCCATCGCGTCGAACTGCGGCTTGTATTTGGCCAGCGTCTCCTTGCCCCTGGCGAGGCGGTTGTCGTTCACGAGGATGTCGAGATAGTCCCAGATCGACTTGGTGAACTCCGGCTGCGCGTCCATCAGGTCCATGATGCGCAAATCCGGCGTCAGCCCCGCGGTGAAGCGCTCGAAGCTCTCGCGCGAGATGTTGCGTCGGGCGGCATCCGGCCACATCCCGGCGACGCAGTTGTTGAAATTGGCCGCTGCCTCCCGGATCGCGCTTGCGGTCATCAGGGGGTGGCCGGAAGCGCCGTCCTCGCCGCTCCAGGGGATCGGGCCGGTATTGCCGGGCACGGCCGGCTGCTGCGGCGTTGCGTCGGGTTTTGGGCCGGAGAAAATGCCGCCGAAAAGGTTCGGCAGCCCGTTGCCGGATTGCTGGGCATAGGCCGGGCTCGCCAACAGGCCGGTTGCGACCAGCAGGGCTGCGAGCGCCTTCGCCAAGGGTTCCATCTGAGGCGTCATGTCCCCACCCGCTGCGCGGAAATTCAGGCTTTCACGAGGCCTGTTAACGGTTTCCAATAGATTAACAAAAGCGGACTTTGCGCGTTAGGGCTATCAACAAGCCGCCTTTGTGGGCCGGCCGAAAAGGCGCTACCAACTAGCCTCCGTTTCCCTCCAGCTATTCCAAAGCCTCATGAAAATTCGCAAAGCCGTCTTCCCCGTCGCAGGTCTCGGCACCCGCGTCCTGCCCGCCACCAAGGCGATGCCCAAGGAAATGCTGACCATCGTCGACAAGCCCTTGATCCAGTATGTGGTCGACGAGGCAAAGGAAGCCGGTATCGAGCATTTCGTCTTCGTCACCGGCCGCAACAAGGGCGTGATCGAGGATCATTTCGACCGCGTGTTCGAGCTCGACACCACGCTTGCCGCGCGCGGCAAGAAGGCCGAGCAGGAGATTCTGGCGCGCGACCAGCCCGAAGCCGGCGCGACAAGCTTTACGCGGCAGCAGGCACCGCTCGGTCTCGGTCACGCGGTCTGGTGCGCCCGCGACATCGTCGGCAACGAGCCCTTTGCGGTGGTGCTGCCGGACGAATTGGTGCTGAACAGACCGGGCTGTCTCGCGCAGATGATCGCGGCCGCAGCCAAGCTCGGCGACAAGTCCAACCTGATCGCGGTGCAGGAAGTGCCCGCCGATCAGACCCATCAATACGGCATTTGCGGCGTGGGTCCGCGCCACTCCCACCGCGGCGTGTTCGAGGTCGACGGCATGGTCGAGAAGCCGCCGAAGGGCAGCGCGCCGTCCAATCTTTCAATCACCGGCCGCTACATCCTGCAGCCGGAAATCTTCAAGATTCTGGAGACGCAGGAGCGCGGCGCGGGCGGCGAGATCCAGCTCACCGACGCCATGATCGGCCTGTCGAAGTCGCAGAAGTTCTACGGCGTCGAGTTCGAGGGCGAGCGGCACGATTGCGGCTCGAAGCCGGGCTTCCTGCGCGCCAATATCGCCTACGGGATGGCGCGCCCCGATCTGCGCGACGGCCTGCGCGCCGACATGAAGAAGTATCTGGAGACGAAGTAGCGCCCGGCCTAGGCCGCTAGCGAAGCCGCCGGCGTCGGCGCCATCACGCAGCAATTTCGCCCCGCGTCCTTTGCCGCATAGAGCGCCTTGTCAGCGGCGTGGACGAATTGCGGCCAGTCCACCGCCTCCGTCGGCGTGATGCTCGCAATGCCGATGCTCACCGTCGACATCACCGGCTCGTCCGACCAGCCTTGCACCTTGCGGCGGATGGTTTCGGCCACCATCATCGCATCCGCGCCCGCCGTAGCCGGCAGCAGCACCGCGAATTCCTCGCCGCCATAGCGCGCCGCGCAGTCGCCGGCGCGGTGCACCGAATCCGAGATGCAGATGGCGATCCCGACCAGCACCTGGTCGCCGGCCTGGTGGCCGTAGGTGTCGTTATAGCTCTTGAAGTGATCCGCATCGATCATCAACAGCGACAGCGGCGTGTTGTGGCGGAGCGCGCGGCGCCACTCGCTGTCGATGACTTCGTCGAACTTGCGCCGGTTCCTCAGGCCCGTCAGCGCGTCGGTGGTGGCAAGCTCCTCGAGCTTGTCCTCGGCCTGGGCGCGGCGGCGGATTTCGCGCGCGAGGAACAGCGTCACCGCCAGTACGAACGCGATCAGCGCCATCATGAGCGCGCCGATCCGGAGTACCTCGACCCGCCACAGGCTGAGGATGTCGCTTATCGGCTTGCCGACGATGATGACGAATGGGCCGTTCCCCGGCGCCCGGACGTAAAGGCGCGGGATTTCGTCGACCGGACCTACTCCGGAATAGGCGTTTTCCTCGCCCATCGTCGGCTGCTTGCCGCGCGGAAGGTCGCTGAGCCTCTTGCCGATGATGTCGAGATCGAACGGGCGGCGCATGATGATGGTACGGTCACGGCGCAGCACGCAAATGGTGTCGCTTTCGCCGAGCTGCAGCCGGCCGAACAATTCGTGGAAATAGGTGAAGCGGATCGAGCCCGCGACAACGCCCTGGAAGCTGCCGTCGTCACCCGTGATGCGGCGGCTCAGCACGATCGAATAGGCGCCGCGATGCAGCGTCGGTCGGCTGATGTAGAGGCCGACGTCCGGATTGTCGCGATGGACCTCGAAAAAGTTCTCATGGGCGCTGTTTTCGGGCCGCGGATCGAGCGTCGAGGCGTCCACGGTCAGTTGGCCCTTGGTGTCGAATACCTCGATCGCGCCGAAATGCTTCGCGGTCGCCGCGCGGTCGAACAGGATCAGATGCTGTATCGGCTTGGAGACGTCCTTGAGTTCCGGGATCACCATGTTGCTGGCCACGTTGCGCAGCGAGAGATCGTAGACCTCGATGTTGCGGCTGATGTCGGAATCGATGCTGGAGGCCAGGTTTTCCAGCGACTGCCGCGCCAGCGTTTCCTCGCCGCGCCGCATGTCGAGCATGACGCTGGCGCAGATGCCGGAGAAGCCGAGCACGGTGACAAAGGAGGAGGCGATCAGCAGCTTGGCCGATAATCGCCAAGGCCTTTCCGCCGTCCCTTTGCGCCGTCCAAATCGCATGCATCAGCTCCCGATCGTCCTGCATGCGCCAGAAACATTGCTGTCGGCTTAAGTGAGGACAACGATGTGGTAATCGGTTAACGCTTTCTTCCCCGAGCGACGATTTTGGGTGAGATCAATTGTCGCGCCGAAATATCGAGGAAGTTGCCGTGAACGACTACGACGCCTTGCGCGATTATCTCAGGAAGCAAAGCCTGCCCGAATTCGTGCTCAGCTTCGAGAAGATCGAGGAGATCATCGATGCGCCGCTGCCGCGCGCGTCGCACCGGGCATCCTGGTGGGACAGCCTGCGCAGCCCGCAGGAGAAGATGCCGCAGCGCGAGGCCTGCATCGCAGGCGGCTATGTCGCTACCCGCCTGCCGGACGGCAAGGGCGTGCGCTTCAAGCGGATGAAGTAGGCCTGCGGCCTGCCTTCCGTACTATTTTACAGTCGTCCATTTTCGAGGCTGCTATTTTCCAGTCTTGGCGGGATCCTTGACGGCTTCGAAAGTCTGCAGTTCTACGTTGTAGAGCTCGCCGTCGACCTTCTCGACCTTGCGGATATAGATGTTCTGGATGATGTCCCGTGTCTCCGGATCGATGGAAATGGGGCCGCGCGGGCTCTCCCACGCCATTCCCTTCATCGCTGCGACCAGCGCATCGCCGTCGGAGTTTCCGCCGGTCTTCTTCAGCGCTTCATAGATCAGATGCATGCCGTCATAGCCGCCGACCGCGACGAAGCCGGGCCGCGATCCGAACGCCGCCTTGTAGTCGCGCACGAACGCCTTGTTCATGTCGGAGGGATGGACAGCCGAATACATGTGGGCCGTGATCGCACCCAGCGCGGCGTCGGGCATGCCGGGCATCAGGTCGTCGTCCATGACGTCGCCCGGCCCGATCACCCTAATGCCGGCCTTGTCCAGTCCGCGCTCGGCAAACTGCTTCATGAAGTTGCCGCCCTGGCCGCCCGGCACGAAGACGAACAGCGCATCCGGTTTGGCGTCCCTGATCCGCTGCAGGAAGGGCGCGAAGTCGGGGTTGGCGAGCGGCACCTTCACGGACTCGACGATTTCGCCACCGCCCGCGGTGAGATGCTGGCGGAAGAATTCGAGGGCGTCGTTGCCGGGCGCGTAATCCGTGGTCAGCGTCGCGACCTTCCTGATGCCGTTCTTCACCGCCCAGTCGCCGATGATGGTCGAGGACTGCGCCAGCGTGAAGCTGGTTCGCACGATGTAGGGCGATTTCTCGGTGATGATCGAGGTTCCCGCCAGCATCACGATTTCCGGGATCCTGGCCTGCGTGGCCAGCGGCGCGACCGCCAGCGCCGTTGGCGTGATGCCGAAGCCGGCCACGATGCCGACCTTGTCGTTGACGATCAGCTCCTGGGCGAGGCGCTTGGTCGTGTCCGGGTTGGCTGCATCGTCCCGCAGGATGACCTCGATCTTCCGGCCGGCGACGGTGTCGCCATGCTGCTTGACGTAGAGCTGGACCGCGTTGGCGAGCTGCTTCCCGGTCGAGGCCTGCCCGCCGGTCATGGGCACGATCAAACCGATCTTGACCGCATCGGCGGCGGCCGCCGGGTGCCAGGCCGCAAGCGCCGGGACGATGGCAGCGACAATGAGCGATAGACAAGCGAAGCCAGGGCGCATTTCGGATCCCCCCATTTTATCTGGCGAGATCCGCGCCCGGTGAGAGACTATGGGGCGCGGCCCGCCGCTTGATAACAGCGTGTGACGCTTCAGATCGTGC
>Ga0134128_10012188_pt1 | contig 10256 bp, 11 predicted proteins | sample KB31754_FD_96462 | JGI IMG/M metagenome (GOLD analysis project Ga0134128, IMG submission 96462) | Terrestrial soil microbial communities with excess Nitrogen fertilizer from Kellogg Biological Station, Michigan, USA - KB3-175-4 | ecosystem: Environmental > Terrestrial > Soil > Unclassified ...
CGACGGCCCGAGCAGCACGCACACCTGCGGCACGACACCAGAGAGCTGGATCTGGTTGTAGAAGATGTTGCCCCAGGCCTTGCGCCCCGCGTAGCTCATTCGCTGCTCGTCGATGCGCGCCCCTGCCGAGTCGACGAGGTAGAGCAGCGCGCTCTTGGTCTTGCCTGCGAGCTCCTGCATGGCGGTGATCTTCTGAAACGTCCGGTAACCCCAGGTGCCCGCCTTGACCGTGATGTCGTTGGCGATCACGCAGACGGGACGGCCGCCGATGTGGCCGACCGCGGTGACCACCGCATCTGCGGGCAGGTTGCCGTCGACGTGGCGAGCGAGCAGGCCGTCCTCGAACGACCAGCCGGGATCGAGGATCCGTTCCAGGCGCTCGCGGACGAAGAGCTTGTTCTGCTCCTTCAGCTTGGCGTGGTAGCGCTTATCGCCCCCCGCGCGGGCGACGTCCAGGCGGGCCCGGAGATCGTCGTCCGGTGTGGGTGCGCCTGGAGCGGGCTTCGGCTCCGCGCTCATCCGGCGACCTCCATGCGAAGCAGCGCGGTGCTGAAGGCCTTGCCGGTGACGTCGTAGCGCAGCGTCCTGGTGGCGCCCCCGCCGAGAGCGTTGTGGAGCAGGAGGTTGAAGCCGTTGATGTTCGGCATCGGAAAAACCTCAACCTCGCCCTTGACCCAGTTGCCGAAATGGGCCTTCAGGCGCTCCGGCGTCAGCGTCTTGACGAGCAGCTGGTACGCCTTGTCGTCGAGCGCGAGCACGCCGACGTTGACGACGTCTCCCTTGTCGCCCGAACGAGCGTAAGCGATGTCTCTTACCAGCATCTCCTCTGCACAAAAACGAACGAACGAACGTTCACTTTTGCTGTCGAGGAGTCTAGCGTATGCTGCAGAAATCCGACGGACGGATTGACCTGTTCAGGAGACAAGCACACGGCGACGATACCCCTCCCCGCGATCGCTTCCGGCCCCGCCGAGGCCGCACACTCGGGAATCCGCGAGGTCGTCAACCTCGCGCTCGTCACCCCAGGGTGCATCCGCCTCGAGGTCGGCGAACCCAACTTTGCCACCCCGGCACATATTGTCGAGGCCGCCGTCGACTTCGCGCGAAAGGGCCAGGTCAAATACACGGCGACTGCCGGCCTCCTGAGCCTGCGCGAGAGGATCGCAGCGAAGCTCGATCGGGTCAACGGCATCAAGGCCGGAGTCACGAACATCAACTGCTCCGTTGGCGGCGTCGGCGGCATAGCGGCGGCGGTGGCGGCCCTGGTCGAACCGGGCGACGAGGTGCTCGTTCCGGACCCGGCCTGGCCCAACTACCGGCTGATGCTCTCGTGGGCGAACGGGGTGCTGGTCCCGTATCCATGCGCGCCGGCCAACAAGTTTCTGCCCGACCCCCGCGAGGTGGAAGGGCTCATCACGCCGAAGACGAAGCTCCTGATCGTCAACAGCCCATGCAACCCCACGGGCGCCGTCTTTCCTCGCAAGCTGATGGAGGAGTTGGTGGACGTTGCTGTTCGCCACAACATCTACCTGCTGTCGGATGAGTGCTACGACGAGGTAATCCTCGACGGCGAGCACGTCAGCCCCGCGTCCTTCTGCACCGACGGCCGCGTCATCTCCGCGTACACCTTCTCGAAGACATACGCGATGACCGGCTGGAGGGTGGGCTACGTCGTCGCCAACGAGAAGCTCTCGGACAGCATCACCAAGATCCTGGAGTCGAACTCCTCATGCATTCCGACCGTGTGTCAAAAGGCGGCCGAGGCGGCGCTCGACGGGCCTCGTGAACCGGTACAGGAGATGGTCCGCGCCTATCGCGAGCGGCGCGACCTGTGCGTCGGGTTGCTCGAAGAGGCGGGGATGCTCATCAGTCGGCCCCAGGGCGCGTTCTACATCATGGCCGACGTCGGTCGCTCCAGGACGGACTCGAGGCAATTTGCGTTCGACCTCGTCAAGACCAAGCAGGTGGCGGTGGCGCCGGGCACGGCTTTCGGAGGTTCCGCCCGTGAGGCGGTCCGCATCATCCTCGCCAGCTCACCGCAGGATCTGTCCGTCGGCATCGGCCGGATGATCGAGCGGGTGGAGGAGCTCTCGGACTGACGGGCTAGCCCGCGAGCCAGCGCAGCGGGTTGTCGACGACGAGCTTCATCGCGGTGCCCGGGTCGACACCGTGGCGCTCAAGCCGGGGAAGGAACTCCTCCAGGATGTGCGCGTAACCCCAACCGCCGCCGCTCGCCAGATGCGACGGCCGGCAGATGTCGTGGGCGATGAGAACCCTCTCGCCCAGGCCGAGATGGACCAACCGCGCAATCGCGGCGGCGCGGTCGTCGTCCGAAGGTAGCTGCTGCTGCATGAACTCGCTGAAGTAGGTGATGCCAACGGTGTCGAAGCCGAGATATGCGCCCCGGCCGGCAAGGCTGGCCAGGGACTCGAGATAGGAGTCTGAACGCAGGCCTTCGTCCAGATGGCCAATGGCGATCTTTTCGGCCGGGACGCCACGGGCGGTAAGCGTGTCGAGTTGCCAGCCGGCGTGCAGCCCGGCATGGGTATGGGTGGCGATGGGTGCGCCCGTCTCTGCGTGCGCCAGCGCAGCCGCCTCGAAGAGCCCCTCCTCGAACTCGCCGATCGCCCACGCGCCGCTGCCGATCTCGCCGATCACGCCGGCCGCCCCAGAGTCGAGCTCGCGGCGAAACTCGAGTGCGACCGCCGATGGATCCGTTATCGGAGGCGATGCCGGGCGAGTGTAGTAGCCGGTCGAGGCGATGATCTCGATCCCGCTGGCCTCTGAGATCGCACGCAGCGAGTTGAGGTCGCGACCCATGCACTGGTTGGTCAGGCTCACGACCCCCTTTCCGCCGGCGAGGCGGAATCGCGCCAGCTCCGATGTCATGACGTCTGGGCCCGGAAGCCAGTATTCGGTCAGGCTCTCGACTCGCCTGTTGTCGAGCACGACGTGCTCGTGATAGAGCAGTGGGGCCAGGTCTTCGGGCCGCCTCGGACCGAGAACGGTCTGGATCAGCGCAGCATCAGGCCGCCGTCGACGACCAGCGCGGACCCGGTGATGTAGCTCGCGTCGGGACTGGCCAGGAACAGGACGGCCCTCGCGACCTCTTGATAGGTGCCCTGCCGGCCGAGCGGGACTCTGGCGGCCGCGCCATCGGCCCTGGCCTTCTGCTGCTCGGGCGTCAGATCGCGCCGGCGATCGGTCATCACCATCTCCATGTACCCGGGACATACGCAGTTGGCGCGGATGCCGTCGGCGGCGAAGTCCACCGCAAGCGTCCCGGTCAGCGACACGATTGCCGCTTTGGAGACGCTGTACGCCGCCTCGTCGCCGGCAGGCTTGAGGCCTGCGATCGAGGCGGTGTTGACGATCGAGCCGCCGCCGTTCTCGCGCATGAGCGGGATGGCCGCCCGCGACATCAGATACGCGGACCGGACGTTGACGTCCAGGACCAGGTCCCAGTCCTCGACCTCGGTCTCGAGCACCGAGCGCGCGCGCAGCGGGTCAATGCCGGCGTTGTTGAAGAGCACATCCAGCCTGCCGAACTCCGAGCGCGCGAGGCCGACTGCCGCCGCCGCGGTCTCCTCGAGGGACACATCGCCGGTCAAGGTGCGAACGTCACCCGGAAAAGCGGACTTTGACTTTTCGAGCGCGGCGCCGTCCCAGTCGACAAGGATGACCTTGGCGCCCTCGTCCGCGATCTGCCGCGCGACCGCAAGGCCAAGCCCCGAAGCGCCCCCGGTGATGAGGGCGACACGGTCCTCGAACCGGCTCACCGTGCGGCGATCGTGGGCAGGTCGCGCAGGAATGTACGCGGCGTGTGCATGCCGCCATACAAGTATTCGAGGTACGCCTCCTGGTCGGCGCCTGCAAATCGGCGATCGGCCTCCTCAACCAGGTCGCGGCCGAGGATGTACGTGTACTGATAGGGCCCCCACAACGGATGCTTGATCAGCCGCATCTGGAAAGCCGAGCGGGCGCCGTCCATGAAGCCGTCGCGGGCCATCGTCGCAAGCACCTCGCTGTCGGGGCGACCCTCGACCTGGACCGCCAGCGACCCTTCGAACGTCGCGATCCGGCGGAGCCACTCGAGCTTCGCCGCCAGCACCTCGTCCCGCGTCGGGTCGGGGAGCATCCGCAACAGGGCCGTCTCCTCGATGCCCTCGCTGATCACGCTTTCGGGTGCGTTCTTCAGCTTTATCGAGGCGGCCACGTGACCCTGCCTTCCGTATGTGTGCTGCTGCAGCACGGCCAGGTGCAGGTAGTCCCCCGGATAGATGTTGTGGGCGACCTCGAAGGTGACCGTCGCGGGGGTCCGCGGGGTGGCGACGTTCACTTCGCAAGTCATGCGCCGCGGCGGATACCAGCTCAGGTTCACCGACCATAGCTCGTCGTTGATCCGGATGAGCTCGAGGTTCTCCTCGATGTGGATCGGGAAACCGCCTCCGAAGACATACCGCCTTCCCGCGACGTATGCGCTCACGGCTGCGTCCCATTTGTCCTCGCCTGTGACGAGCTGCTTGCGCTCCCATGCCTGGACGTCGCCGCCGGCGAGCTCGACTACTTCGTCCCGCAGCTTCGCCGTGGCTTCACGGTCGACCGGCTCGAGCTCGAAACCCAGCAGTGCAGCGACCATCTCGTCGTAGGGCAGCGCCCGGCCTTGCTTGACCTCGAGCTGGACGGCGACGGAGCGCGCCTGACCGGAAACGTATTCGTGGCCGCCGGACGCTGCGCGCTCAGCCAGGTCGTTGGCAGCAGTGGCCAGCTGCTCTGGATGGCCAGGATCGCGCTGCGCCTCTTCGAGCCACTCCGGCGGGCCGGCGTAGACAGCCTTGAGAATCGGGTGATGCTCGGCGGCGCGCAGGGCCAGCCGCACGAGGTCCGTCTCGAGGGCGATCTCCTCGGCCGTCGCTTCTCGGGCCGCGACCGGCGCCCTCACAGGATCGCCCTGAGAAACGCCTGGGTGCGTTCGTTGCTGGGACTCTTGATGACGTCCCGCGCTGGGCCTTCCTCGACGATGACCCCCTCGTCCATGAAAATCAGGCGGTCGCCCACCTCGCGGGCAAAACCCATCTCGTGGGTGACGACGATCATCGTCATGCCGTCGACGGCTAGCTTTTTCATCTCTTCCAGGATTCCTCCAATGAGCTCAGGGTCGAGCGCCGATGTGACCTCGTCGAACAGCATCAGCTGGGGCTTCATCGCCAGCGCGCGAGCGATCGCCACGCGCTGCTTCTGCCCGCCGGAGAGCTGGCCGGGATAGCTGTTGGCCTTCGTGCCCAGGCCGAGTCGCTCGAGTTCCGCCATGGCTCGCTCGCGTGCCTGCCTGTTGGGAACTCTGAGCACACGTGTCAGTCCAAGCGTCACGTTCTGCAGCGCCGTCATGTGCGGAAAGAGATTGAACTGCTGGAAAACCATTCCGATGTGGGTGCGGAGGAGGTTGAGCTCTCGCTCGTAACGAAGCCGCGCGACCGGGTTGAGCGGCACGTTGTCCTTCGTCCACTTCCTGCCCAGGAATACGACGGTCCCGGTCTCGGGCGGGGATACGAAGTTGATGCAACGCAAAAGAGTGCTCTTGCCCGACCCCGAAGGGCCGATGACGACCAGCACCTCGCCCCGCGTGACCTCGAGGCTGATGTCTTTGAGGACATGCGCATGCCGCAGCGTGCCGCGGTGATAGAACTTGTTGACGCCTTCGAGCCGAAGGATCGTCCTCCCGTTGGCCGCCGCCGGCATCAGCCCGAGGATGCTCTCCCCCATTCGCCCCTCGGCATTCTAGTCGGTGCCTGCTCGCCAGTCGAACAAGCGCTAGTTCAATCGTCATAAGCTGGCATCGCCTCATGAATGCCATCGAGCTGCTCATCCAGCAGCTGGACACGGTCAACATCCGGCTGCACCACACGGCCGGCGACCTGACCGACGATGAGCTCGTCGCGCAGCCGCTGGCGAGCGTCAACCCGATCGGATTCATCGTCTGGCACATGGCTCGAAGCCAGGACTGGGCTTTCAACACCGCGATCCGCGACGTCGACGAGCTCATCCGCAGAGAACCCTGGCGGAGCAGCATCGCGGCGGTGCCCGGGATGGGGACTGGCTTTGACGCCCGTGAGGTGGGCGAGGTCGCCCGCCGGGTCGACCTCGCCACCCTGCTCGCGTACGCGGACGCCGTGCACTCCGAAGCGCCGGCCTGGCTCGCCACCCAGGACGAGTCGCTCTTCGACGCCATCCCCGATGCGGCCGCGCACTATTCGCGCTTCCCCGAGTACCAGACGCCGGGCTTTCTCGCCGAGATGGGCAGCGGTCCCGAGCACGATGACGCGGTCGGTCGCAAGGGCGGGCTGCCCGGGTGGGTCTACCTCACCTCGGTCGCTGTCACCCACCTCCACCGCCATCTCGGCGAGGTGGACCTGGTCAAGGGCGTGCTTCGGCGCCGCTGACCAGTCTGCGTGCTTCCTCGAGGAACGCCGCGGGGACGTGCAGGCCGCCATACAGCCACTGGAGGTAGGGCCCTTTTGTCACGGCCTCTCCCGCGCGAGCATCAGCGTCCTCGACCAGACGCCGTCCAAGCCAGTAGGTGTATTGATACGTGCCCCAAAGCGGGTGCTCGATCCGGTCGAGCTCCTGCTGCGCGCGCCGCTCGCTCATGTGGCCCATCGTCATCAGGTGCTCGAGGACGGCAGGCCGCGGCTCGGACCGTCCACGGCGTTTCACAGCCCCCGTGAGGCACGCGCCTCGGCGCAGCCACTCGAGCTTCCAGGCCAGCCGCTCCTCGGGCTCCGGGTCCGGACGGAGGCGGAACGGAGCCACCTCCTCGATGCCCTCGGCGACGACGTTCTCCGGCGCGTTCTTCAGCTTGATCGACGCAGCCGCCCGACGCTGCTTCTCGTATGTGCTTTGCGTCAGCACCGCCATGTGCAGGTAGTCGCCGGGATAGATGTTGTGCGCAACCTCGTAACGGGTCGTGGCCGGCGTCCGTCCGACGTCGACGTTCACCTCGAAGAGCAGCCTGTCGGGCTCACGCCACGTCAGATGCAGCGAGGTGATCGGGTCCACGGTGCGTCCGATGTCCAGCCGCTCATCGAACACGATCGGGAAGTCATCGCGCGCATATTGCCGGCCGGCGACGTATGCCTCGAAGGCGACATCCCATTTGGCCTCCCCGCTTACGAGGTGGCTTGCTTCCCATCTCTCGATCGCCCCCTCGCCATCCAATCCCAGCCCCGCCGCAAGCTCCTCGACCTCGCGGGCAAGACTCGCGAGCTCCTCTTGATCGGGCTCGACGAACTGGCACGCGAGCAGTCGCTCGACTAGCTCGACGTATCCAAACTTTCGCGGATCGGCCTCGACCTCGATCTGGGTCGCGACCGCGCGCGCCTGGACCGCGACGTAGCCATCGCCTTCTCTGTCGGCAAGGCCGGCGACGCGTAACGCTCGGGCGAGCAGAGCATCGAGCTGAACGTCAGCTTCGCGCGACTCGCGCAGCCACTCGACCGGACCGAGGTAATCGGAGACGAGGTGGGGCAACCGAGGCCACGCCGCGAGCGAGATCTTGACGAGCTCCGACCCGTGCGGGTCGCGCTCTTCCAGGTCGCGCGGATTCATGCGAGATGCCTTCGCAGCCGCTTCTCGAGCCGCGAGGCGACCTGCGCCACGATGAGGACCAGCAAGAGGTAGATCGCGCCGACAGTCGTGTAGAACTCGAATGGCCTCTGGTAGAAGCTCACGCGCTCGATCGTCTGGTACATCAGGTCAGGAGTGCCGATGACGGCGACGATCGAGGAGTCCTTGATGATGTCCGTGAACTGGTTGACAAGGGAAGGCAGCGCTATCCGCCACGCCTGGGGAAACACCACGTTGCCGAACGTCGTGATCGACCCCAGGCCGAGACTTCGCGCGGCCTCCCGCTGACCGGGGTCGATCGCCTGGATGGCCGAGCGGTAGATTTCCGCCATGTACGCGCTGTTGAGCAATGTCAGCGAAACCACGCCCGCCGTGATCGGGTCGAGGTCGATGTGGAACGCTGCCGCGATGCCGAAGTAGGCGAAGAGGATGTAGACGTACAGCGACAGGGCCCGGAAGACCTGGATATACGCGAAGCCCAGCATTCCGAGCGGGCCCGGCGCCATGCGGACGAGCGCGACGATCAGCCCGAGCGCCAGCGAGAAGATGATCGACAGCACCGTGATGCGCAGGGTGATGCCGAGGCCACGCAGCAAGAACTCGAACGATTTAGGCACGACGCTCCAGTCGAACGTGTAGCTGAGATAGAGGCCAGTCACCCGATCCGCAACCTTCGCTCGAGGACATAGACGATCGCGGAGAAAAACAGGACCATGACCACGAGGATGAGCGCCACGGCGGCGAAGACCTCGAACGGCGTGAACAGGGTCACGTTCAGCTCGTTGGCCAGAAACACCATGTCCGGCACCGCGATCAGAGCCATGATCGTCGCCCCTTTGAGCAAGCCGACGAAGGTGTTGCCCAGGGGCGGCACGACGATCCGGAACGCCTGCGGCAGGATGACGTGCTGGTACGTGTGCACGCGACTCAGGCCGATCGAACGCGCGGCCTCCATCTGGCCCCGTTCGATGGCGCCCAGGCCGGCGCGAAAGATCTCCGTCGTGTAGCCCGAGCCCGTCAGCGCGAGCGCGATCACGATGGCCTGAAAGTTCGTGAAGGTGATGCCGGTGATGTTCGCAACGCCGAAGTAGACCCACAGAAGCAGGACGTAGAGCGGAATCCCGCGCGTCACCTGCACGTAGACGAAGGAAGGAACGCTCAGGAAGGGGAGACCGGAGGTCCTCAGCAGGGCGTTGACCAGCCCGATCGCGCATGCGAGCGCGAAACCGATCGTCGCTACCCACAGGTCGATCCACGCGCCCGCGACGAACAGCTGCCACCGGTCGGTGACGACCGACCAGTCGAACTGGTAAGCCAGGAGGATCATCGAGATCGGGGTGGGGCCGGCGACCGCGCCGGCCCCGCTTTCAATCAGACCTTGACTTCGACCGGTTCCGAGGCGGCCCCGACTCCAAACGTCGTGAGGTTGTACTTCTGGAGGCCCGGTCCGAGCCACTTCTTCCAGCTCGCCACGAGACGCTGATGCGTTGCGTTGTAGCGGAGCCAGTTGTTGACCCACGCCTGCAGCTTGTAGTCGCCGAGCGGCATGAGGTAAGTGTTGGCGTCGACCCATAGCGGCGGTCCGCTAAGGAGCTTCAAGTTCGGGTGTGCCTGCAAAGTGGGCTCGACGTCGAACTCTGAGAGGACAGTGGCGTCGGCCCGGCCGGCTGCGACCTCGTTGACGGCGTCCGCCAGACCTGCAAAAGGAGCGAACGTCGCCTTCGGGAAAAGCAACTTGCTGCTGAACTCCTGGGAGCTTCCTTGCAGGATGGCGATCTTCTTGCCGTCGAGCTGGCTCGACGCGGTCACCGTCGATCCCGGCTTCAACATCACGACAATCGACTCATAGAAAACCGGGAAGCTGGAGAACAGACCCTTGAGCGCGCGGCTCGGGAGGATCGTCGCCGAGATCCCCATCATGTCGAACTTGCCGGCGACCAGGCCCGCGAAGAGCTGGCCGAAGGGAATCTCCACGTACTCGGGAGTCACGCCGAGGTCGGCCATCATCGCCTCGGTGAGCTCCATCTGGTACCCAGTCGGCTTCCCAGACGAGTCCTTGAACTGGATCGGCGGAAACGTGAGGTCCACGCCGAGCTTTGCCTTCTTGCTGGACACCCACTTGTCGAGGACCGAGTTCTCGGCGGCGTTCGCGGTCGTCCCCTGCGTGTTGGAAGACTGCTCACATGCCGCGAGGGCCCACGCACCTGCCCCAAGAGCCGCCGCCCCGCCCAGCTTGAGGAGCGAGCGCCGGCTGGGCAGGTTCAACGTGGCGGAGTCGGAATCGAGCGTCTTTTCGTCGACTGACATTAGCGCCTCCCCTGAATCGCCCTTTTGATCTCGGGCGTTGCGGCCAAGGATAGCTGGATCGAGTTCCCTGTCAAGCACAAAACGAACGCGCACTAGTTCGCAAAGATCTACGTAATTTTCAGCGACGGGCCCGGGCCAGCGCCGCTGCTTCCCCCCAGAGCGCGATCTGGGCCTCGACCGCCGGGGCCGGCATGCCCGGATAGTTGCACCGGAGCACGACGTGCACCCGGTCTCCGTAACGGTCGCGGTACTCGAGCGACTGCTGCGCAACGTCGGCCGGCGTCCCCACAAGCAGCCTGTAGTGTGTCGGCGGCAGCTCGCGGGTC
>Ga0134128_10012189_pt1 | contig 10254 bp, 8 predicted proteins | sample KB31754_FD_96462 | JGI IMG/M metagenome (GOLD analysis project Ga0134128, IMG submission 96462) | Terrestrial soil microbial communities with excess Nitrogen fertilizer from Kellogg Biological Station, Michigan, USA - KB3-175-4 | ecosystem: Environmental > Terrestrial > Soil > Unclassified ...
AAACGGATACCCAAGCGCCCCGTCATCGCCCGCGCATCCGTCAGGCTGTGATCGGAGGAGTAAGGACCCGGCATCGCCACGCCGGTTACGTTCTCGCGCCCCACCGCGTCCACCGCGATCGCGGCAACCAGGGATGAATCGATCCCGCCGCTTAATCCAATCAGCACGCTGTTGAATCCGCACTTCCGAATATAATCGCGGGTCCCGAGCGCCAGCGCTTCATACGCGGCCTCGAATTCGTTCGCCAGATTCTCACGCTGGTCTCCGCGCATCTCCCCGCTATCGAACAAAACCAGATCTTCTTCAAACGATTTCGCGGACGCCACCACTTCCCCCGCGGCGTTCATCGCGAAACTGCTGCCATCGAACACAAGCTGATCGTTGCCGCCAACCTGGGTCACGTAGACCAGCGGAATCCCGAACCTCCGCGCTGTGGTCGCGAAAATCTCCCGCCGCAGCGCGCGCTTCCCCATGTGATACGGCGACGCGTTGATGCTCAGCAGAATCTCCGCACCGGCCTGCGCCATCTCCTCCACTGGGTCGCGGCTGTAGAGGCGGCGCTCCCAGTACTGTTTATCGTTCCACGCGTCTTCGCAGATCGTCAGCGCCGTTTTGTGGCCATCCAGATCGATCGGCTCTTCACGATCGGATGCCCGGAAATAGCGCGCCTCGTCGAAAACGTCGTATGTCGGCAGCAGCATTTTATGTTGGCGGAAAACGATTTTCCCGTCGCACAACACCGCCGCGCTGTTGTGTAGGCGGTTGCCTTCCGCCTCTTTCACCGGGCTGACGGTTCCGCAAATTAGGGTTAGCCCTAGCTGGGCCGTATCGGTGGCAAGCCGCTGAAGCGCGCACTCGGTCCGCTCGAGGAAACTTTGCTTCTCCAGCAGATCGCGCGGCGGATAACCGGTCAGCGATAACTCGGGAAAAACGATAATGTCCGCCTTTAGTCCCGCCGCGCGCCGCGCGAAATCGAGCATTCGGGCGGCATTCCCGGAGAGGTCGCCGACAGTAGTATTGATTTGCCCGAGCGCAATCCGCATGAAACTTACATTCTACCGGGCGTGTCTCTCTAATTGGAGTAGTGGCCTTTGGCAGCCAAAGCCGAGCCGCGCGCGCGAACAAGCGGTTTGCTAACGAGCTGGCTGCGACGGCGCAGGCGTGCATAATTACGGCTTTGCAGAGGAGAAACGAATGAAGCGAAAAGCAACGGCAACCTGGAAGGGCGGTCTTAAGGACGGACGCGGCGCGATATCGAGTGATAGCGGCGTACTTTCTGAAACTCAATATTCCTTCAGTACGCGATTTGAGAACGGAAAGGGCACGAATCCGGAAGAGCTGTTGGCCGCAGCCCACGCCGGCTGCTTCGCAATGGCTCTGTCGGCGCAATTGGGCGAGGCGAATATTACGCCGGAACAACTGGACGTCACCGCGACGATTACTCTTAGCAAAGACGCCACTGGCTTCGCGATTACGGAGAGTCATCTCGATCTGAACGCGCGCGTTCCCGGCGCCAACCAAGCGGCTTTCGACAAAGCGGTGAACGCCGCGAAAACCGGCTGCCCCGTTTCAAAGCTATTCAACACCAACATTACACTCGATGCGAAACTTAACGGCTAAATGAAACCGGGGCGCCTGATCCTTGTTTTCTCGAGCGTGGCTTTTTCGAGCTTTCTTCCGCTCTTCGCCGCCACGACGCCCCCGCCACCGAAGCTGCGCCTTGGCGATGCCGTGGTTCCGACGCGCTACACGGTTTCACTTGATATCACGCCGGGCGAGAGTCTGTTTCACGGGGCCGCCGATATCGACATCGAGATACGCCATCCTAGCCAAATTATTTGGTTGAACGCGACGGGTCTCAACGTCCACACGGCAACGGCGAAGACGGCGGATCGCACTCTCACGGCGCAAGTCATTCCAGGCGGCAATGATTTTATGAGCCTTTCGTTTTCCGAAGCTCTCCCCGCCGGCCCAGCCCATTTGCACTTCGACTACGAAGGACACATCAGCAAAAACAGCAGTGCGGGAGTCTTCGAATTGAAGGAAGGCGACCGGTGGTACGTCTACACGCAGTTTGAGCCGACCGACGCGCGGCGCGCTTTCCCCTGTTTCGACGAGCCAAGTTTCAAAGTTCCATGGCAGGTGAGCCTCGATGTTCCGAAAGGCGACATGGCTCTCTCGAACACGCCCCAAACGGAAGAAAAGCCTTCAACGCCAGATCGCAAAACCGTACGGTTCGCCGTGTCGAAACCATTGCCAAGTTATCTGGTCGCCTTCGCTGTCGGACAATTCGACGCCGTGAAGGCCGGCGATCTGAACGGCGTCCCATTGCGCGTGATCACTCCGCATGGCCGAGGCGGGGAAGCGCAATATGTGGCGAAGGTCATCCCGCAATTGCTGAAGCGCTTGGAGGATTATTTCGGCCGTCCGTATCCGTACGAAAAACTCGACAGCGTCGTAATGCCCATCAGCAATTTCGCGATGGAGAACGCCGCTCTCATCACTTACAGCGAAAGCTTGCTGCTTTCAAAACCGGAGAACGATTCGATCCACCGTCAGCGTTTATGCGCAAGCGTGGTTGCGCACGAGATGGCTCACCAATGGTTCGGCGATCTCGTGACCACCGCGTGGTGGAACGATATCTGGCTCAACGAAGCCTTCGCGACGTGGATGGAAGGGAAAATCGTCGGCGAATGGAGGCCGGAGTGGAACATGGACGTGGACGAAGTGAATACGCGACTCGGCGCGATGCGTCTCGACAGCCTCGCGTCGACGCGCAAGATCCGCCAGCCCATCGAATCCGAGAGCGATATCGCCAATGCGTTCGACGACATCACGTATTCGAAGGGAGCGGCCGTTATCCGGATGTTCGAAAGCTGGATTGGCCCGGAGACGTTTCGCAAAGGAGTGCGGCTTTACCTCAACCAGCACGCCTGGGGAAACGCGACGACTCCCGAATTCCTCGCGGCGATCAGCACTGCGGCCGGACGCGACATCGCGCCGGCATTCAACACGTTTCTCGATCAGCCGGGCGTTCCCCTTGTTTCGGTAAAGATCGATTGTGGGTCCGGCACTCCGAAGCTCGATCTCGCGCAGCGCCGTTCTCTGCCGATCGGTTCGCCGGCCGATTCCGCGACGGAACGCTGGCAGGTGCCGGTGTGCGTGAAGTATGCGTCTGATGGAACTTCCCACCGGCAGTGTATGCTGTTCGCCGATCCGCGCGCGGAGATGCCCCTTACCGAGGCGAAGTCCTGCCCAACTTGGGTGCTGGCGAATGATCGAGGCGCCGGTTATTATCGCGCTGGCTACGACGATCAATCGCTCAAGTCGTTGTTGGCGGATCAAGGAAAACACCTCCGCATTGCGGAGCGGGTCAGTGTTCTCGGCGATGCCCGCGCTCTCACCGGCAGCGGTGATCTCGCACCTTCCACGGCGCTTTCGCTGGCATCCGAATTTGCCGGCGATCCGGACAAAGACGTCACGGAAAGCTCCATCCAACTGGCGGAGATTCTCGTCGATCCGTCCGTTCCCGCCGATCTCCGGGCGAAGGCGGCGGACTTCATTCAGAAGACTTACGGGCCGCGCGCCCGCGAACTCGGTTGGACGGCTCATCCCGGCGATAGCGACGACACGCGCCTGCTTCGCCGCGATCTTGTACCCTTCGAAGCTGAATATGGACATGATCGATTTCTGATCGCCGATGCCACCACTCTTGCCCTCCGCTGGCTCAAGACGCACGCCGGCGTGGATGCCGAGATGCTTCCGCCTCTTCTCAACGTAGCCGCCGCATTCGGCAATCGCGCGCTCTTCGACCAACTGCACCAAGCCGCGCTGGAAACAAAGGAACCGCGGCAGCGTCATGCTTTGCTGTCGGCGATGGGCCATTTCCGCGATCCCGCGATTGTGAAAACGGCTATGAACCTACTCCTAACAAAGCAGTTCGATGCTCGCCAATCTTTCGGAGCTTTGCTGCTTGGCCCCACCGTGAATCCAGACACGCGCGAGCTTCCTTTCGACTTCGTCCGCGCGAATCTCGATAAACTGCTGAGCGCTCTGCCGCGCGAAGTGGGCGGGGATTTCGCCGCCGATTTGCCCAGAGTCGGAAACGGATTCTGCACCACGGCCGAGCGCGCGGAACTGAACGATTTCTTCGCGCCAAAAATTCAGAGTTATACCGGCGGTCCGCGGAATCTGGCACAGACTCTCGAAAAAATCGATCTATGCGTAGCGCGGCGAAAGGCGCTCGGTCCGGATCTGGCGCGTTTCCTCGAAGCGTACTGAGAGATGCAACCATGAAGGCGGGAGGCAGGCACTGATGGACAGCAAACAAAAAATGGCGATAGCGGGAGCGGGCATGGTAGTGGCTGGCTCCGGGCTGATCTTTATCGGCATGGCAATGATGACGCCGGCGATCGCAAGTTTGACCGGACATTTGTTGCAAAAGAGCACGGATCGGGCGCTCGATCAATTTGAGCGGGCTTCGCGCACGATCGGAACGATTGCGGGTGTCGCGCAACGCGCGATTACGGAGGCGGCAAGAGGAGCCGGCGGCGCGAGTAAGGCCGCGCGCCACGAATCGTAAGACACGTCCGGACGACAGCCCGGTAGCCGCGTAACAGGCTGCTGAAAAGGCCATCGGCCTCCACTCCTTACGGTCGCGGCTTCCTGCGAACGCTTGGTATTACATCCGAGCCGCGCATGTTAGCAAGCGGTGCCGAGCCTTTTTCAGCATCCGTTAGATAGAGCCGCGGCATTGAAAAGGAAGGAGAGTCCAAAGTACCAAGAGATTCCTAGAATTGTGATATAGTCCCTGCTGTTCCGCTACTAATTCCCAGGAGGTTAACACTGATGAAGGAACCGGTCCCGCCGCAACCGCTGGTAGAAGCCAGAATTGCAGTTAGCGAAGTAGTTGCGAAGGAGAACATACTCTCCGAAGAAGCCGCCGTTAGAATAAAGCTCTGGCATGGAGAAATCAAGAAATGGCAAGATAACGACCAGCTCGATGCAGCCTTTTCGGAAGGCAGGCTGACTCTCCGGACGATGAGCCATGAAGCGAAGAACTACGAATATAAAAAGGAGAATCCAACCTACGACGTAAAGAAGATCAAGCAGAACGTAAACACAAACTCACCCGAGGCTATCACTCGTCAATCAGTCCTGGGCCTGATTAATAACGACAATTACCAAAGGACGATAACCGACAAAGCGATAAAGGGCGATGAAGACGTCTGGGAAAAAGGCGGTCTTCTTCCAAAGAACAAAGACGTACTACTCGATGCCGGCGGCTCGGGTATCATGCGGCGTCTCGATCCACAAAACTTCCTGAGGACCGTGGAGACCCCACAATCCAGTAAGTTCCGGTTGGGATTACACTCTTTAAGCGCTTCGCTGCTGAACCCCGATAAGTACACACTTAAAAACTACGAAGGCACGAACCTGATCGTTCTCATGCCGCTCCCTCTGGCGGAGGACGTTAAGCTCTTCTATCGGCTACGCCAGCTATCCAAAGTTGGAGGATGCGCAAGCTTTCAGAACGCGGTGGTGGTTATGGCGAGCGAGTTCACAAGACCCCAACTTGCATCCAGCCTGGACATGGGAACCACATACGTCCTCGTAAAATCCGCCCGGCACGGGGGCGATAGCGTTAAGTACGTAAGAGGAGTGGGGGAGAAGGTAACTACCACGGATACGCCACAACAATGCCGCACTACCGCCAGGGAGAATTATCGAAGCATTTTGACAGGATTGGATCAAGCCAATGAGATCACGATCGCATACCGGAAGTGTGGGAATAATAGTAAGTTCCCCAGCTTTGCAATTAGCACTAAGGGCCAGTCGGACTTTATTGAGGTGAACGTCAAGCTTCCTCCTGTGCTACCCCCGTTGAAGTTTGGGTCGCGCCCCCGCCAAAATTCGAATTACGAACAGACCGGGTTTGTAATTAGCGGAACGGATTTCAAAAGACGGATGGGCTAAAAGTTATGCCCGCAAACATGGGTAGTGGTTCAGTTTGATACTCCTTTCACCCTGGTTTTCCTGGAGTACCACGACGCCCTACATCATCGCTGTCCCTGGGTGGATTGCGCTATGGCGTACTTGGCGAATGGAGCGCGTACTGCTTCGCTTCCGGTTTCGTGGAACCGAGGAGCTTCTAGACCTGGAAGAAGACACGGGAGCACAATATTTCACCCGAGCGATAGAGTTTACGGTCACCAATGAAGGCAAGCGGCCACTTTCTATCGAAAGATTTGCGTGGTGAGCTACACATTGACAGAAACATAGGTCGGCCTAAGGCCGAGGAAAGTGTACACTTCCCGCCGGTCGTCTTGGCGCAGGGTGAAGCTCATTCGGCCTGGATTACGCTTCCAGCGCTTCAAAAGGGCTTAACTACGGTGCGATTCTCTTCGGCAAGTGTACTCGATACCACCGGGAAGGTTCGGAAACCGACCAAAGCCGAACTAACCCAATTGCGAAGCCAGGAGGCGAAAATATGGCCACCGGCCAAAAAAACCAAATGAAACTGAACCACTGTCCAAACATGGTACAGAAGCTGCGCTGACAGAGAACCGGTCTCGAACCGTTTCCGGCTGGAAAACTACTTCCACTTTCACAATCGCGAGCGGCCACACCGGTTTGTTGCCGGCCACGCGCATCAGCGTCTTAACTACAATTGCAGTATCTCGAAGAGAGGAGTACATCATGAGCAAAGTTAGAGTCGCTGCGTTTTCAATTTCACTCGATGGGTTTGGCGCCGGACCGCGACAAGATCTGAATAACCCTCTCGGCGTTCGCGGCTTCGAGTTGCACGCGTGGTACCAAAACACAGAAGTATTTAAGAAGATGCACGATCAAAGCGGCGGGACCCAAGGCATCGACAACGATTTTGCCCTTCAGTCTTTCGAAAATGTTGGCGCTTGGATCTTAGGCCGTAATATGTTTGGACCGTTTCGGGGCCCTTGGGAAGGCGATTCCTGGAAAGGTTGGTGGGGTGACAATCCTCCATACCATACGCATGTTTTTGTACTCACGCATCACGCGCGATCTCCGCTCACAATGGAAGGCGGCACCACGTTCCACTTCGTCACCGATGGCCTGGAGTCTGCCCTCAAAAAAGCGAAAGCGGCGGCCAAAGGCAAAGACGTCCGCATCGGTGGCGGCGTGTCCGTCGTTCGTCAATACCTGAACCTGGATCAGATCGACGAAATGCACTTAGCCGTATCGCCGGTCCTCCTGGGCGAAGGTGAACATCTATTTTCCGGAATCAATCTCCCCAAACTTGGCTTCGCCCCTTCTAAGACCGTCCCAGGTGAAAAAGCAACGCACGTTCTTATCGGTAAGAGATAACGGTGTGCGCGTCGTGTCCGGCCCGTTCGCAATGCTAGCAGGATGCTGAAAAATTCCTGCAACCGCTTGTTGTCTCGCGCGGTTCGGAATCGCGCTCATGCGTTGGCAATAACTTACCGAGCCGCGACCAGAGGAAGCGGTCCCCAACAGCCGTTTTTCAGCATCCTGCCGGTGTAGGAATCGGTTGGCCTTGGTCCTGTTTCTTCTGTTAACCGTTGCGCAGCCGCGAGGATCGCCGCTTCACTGAGCATCAGCGATCGTCCCGCGCACAATCGGCCGGCGTGTTGGAGCTGGTCTCGGATCACATCAATCTCCAGAACTCGAATTCGCTGGTTGGCCCGAATGACGCGTTGCTCGGGCCGCGCTTTCCCGATATGACCTACGCCTCTACGGCTGAATGCCGGGCGGTTGCGGTGTCATCCCCGCCGCGACCGCCCTCAGGCCCAGCCGCGTCAGATCCGCATTTCTTGCCGGAGCAAGTGCGCCGATGCCGCCGATTTGATTCGCGATCGAGTTTGCGGCGGAGCCGACAGCGGCATTTTACTTCAAAAAGGAAACGGCAAAGCCTCTCATCGCCTTGTCGCGGAACCGCTACGCCCCCGTGGGCGCACTAGCCGGGGTTCGTGTATACTGCCTTTTGCGCTCGATACAGTCTCGTTGGTTTCTTCCATGCCTCGCGTTCGCTTTACTCCTTTTGCCCGTCAGAGCGAGCGCCCAGACGCCCGATAGCACGCCCCCTAACCAGCTCACGCCCGAAGAGCGGGCACAGGGCTGGCAACTGCTTTTCGATGGCCACGATGTCAGTCATTGGACCGGTGGCATCGGCCAGTCATTCCCGTCGAAGACGTGGGAAGTTCGCGACGGCTGCATTTACGCCATGCGCTCCGGGCCGTCTCTTTACTCGATTCGCCAATATGGCGATTTCGATCTCCGGTGGGAGTGGCGAATCTCTCCAGCCGGCAACTCCGGCGTTAAGTATATTTGCGTACAAGGAAGGCTCGATCCGGATTTCGAGCACGATTTCAATCACCGCTTGAATCGGCTGTACATCTGGATCGCCATCTTTGTCCTTATCGCGATCCTTACGCTTGCCCGCGTGTCTCTCTTCCGTAACCGGCGTCTTTTTATCCTTGGCATTCTGGTCGCCGCCTGCATTGCGGTCTATTCGGCTGTTACTGGTGCACGTTTGTTTCATGAACATAACGCGGCGCTTCTTGAGCCCCCCGGCTTCGAATATCAGATGACCGATGACACGTCCAATAGCGACGCGCTCTCCCACGGCACGCATTCGTCCGCCGCGCTGTACGATTTGATCGCCGCAGCCGGCGTCGAATTGAAACCGGTCGGCGAGTTTAACCAAAGCCGCATCCTGGTTCAAGGCACGCACGTCGAGCACTGGCTGAACGGCCGGAAGGTCGTGGAATACACGCTCGGATCCTCGGAGCTTCTCCAGTTAGTCGCCCGCAGTAAATATCGGGGCATTGCAGGATTCGGCGAGAAAAGCGAAGGCTACATCATGCTTCAGAACCATCACACGCGCGTCTGGTTCCGGGACTTGAAGATACTCCCGCTCTCGCGTTAAAGATACGTTGCCTACGACGCGTCGTGAACGAGGTATCCGGAGATTCCATATATCTCGATCCACGGCCGCTCGTCGCCGGGCGTTTGGATTGTTCTCGTCGTTGTCTGGCTTGTCGCTGCCCTCGGAGCTAAACCGAGCCGCCGCGTTCAGTCGGCTTCCACTCGCCTTATCTCACTCTGGTTTTTCATTTGCGGAGCTCTGCTGCTTTTCGCGGGAAGCCGCATCTGGGGCCGCTGGACTGGCGCTTTGTCCCACAGTCGAATGTTGTCGCGTGGACCGGTTTGCTCTCACGCTCGCGGGCATCGCTATATCCATTTGGGCGCGCCTGATTCTGGGAGGAAACTGGAGCGCCAGAGTGGCCATCAACGGGATCATCGGCTGATCCAGGCGGCCCGTACGCCGTGGTACGGCATCCAATGTACTCCGGCCTTATACTCGCGCTGCTCGGCTCCGCCATCGTGGCTGGTGAAGTCCGTGGCCTGGTGGGGCTCATTTTCATCGCGATCGGATTTAGGGTCAAATCGCGTTTGGAGGAATCGTTCTTGCAGGATGAATTCGGTGCTGAATCCGTGAACCACATGCGCCGCGTGAAGGCGCTCGTCCCGTTCGTGGTGTAGGCGTGAACAAACAGGCGGAAATTGAAGCGATAGCCCGTGAAATCGACCGGCGCTTGCGAACTGTGCGGCAATTACTCCAGAAACCGGCCGAAACCGCCTACGCCCGTGGAAATCTCACCGGCCCTCAGAGGAGCGCGATGGAGATTATAATCCGGTCGGACGGATTGAGTCTCAAGGATCTGAGCGCGCGGCTTGGCCTCTCGCACAGCATCGTTTCGGGTATCGTCGACCAGCTGGAGCGGCAGGGAACGATCGAACGCCAAGCCGCCGAGAACGACCGCCGCTTCAGCCGCATCGTGATGACGCGAGTGGTGCGGGATTTCCTTCGCGACGCGCTGCCAGGCCTTGAACGTTCCTGAGAGGGCAAATAACGCGTTTTTTGACGCTTTTTACCGCGAAAAAGCCGCCCGGATGCCACTTTTTACGCGGAAAAAGCCGCCCGGATGCGCTCAAAAGGCGTCAAAGGCCGCTCACTCGTGTTCGGATTTGTACTCGTCCAGCCAGGCCATCTGAATCGCTTCGAGCTTGCCTTCGGTCGAGGCGGCGGGGTCGTCGTCGAAGTCGTCGAGCTCAGTGATCCACTTGTGCAGGTCCGTGTAGCGGATGTGCGTGGGATCCATCTCCGGGAATTTTTCGTACAGCGTAAGAGCGATGTCTTCGGTGTGATTCCAACTCAGGCCGGCCATCAGATTTTGGTTCCTTTCAGCGCGC
>Ga0134128_10012191_pt1 | contig 10253 bp, 8 predicted proteins | sample KB31754_FD_96462 | JGI IMG/M metagenome (GOLD analysis project Ga0134128, IMG submission 96462) | Terrestrial soil microbial communities with excess Nitrogen fertilizer from Kellogg Biological Station, Michigan, USA - KB3-175-4 | ecosystem: Environmental > Terrestrial > Soil > Unclassified ...
GGAAAATCTAGACCCCGTGCATGGCGCGTTTTCCGAGCCGCTGGCGTGCTGCCTGCATGGGCTCGATGTGGCCCGCATCCAGCCGGGAATGTCCGTTGCGGTACTCGGCGGCGGCGTTATCGGCATGCTGATGGTGCAATTGGCCAGGCTTGCGGGCGCCACGACGATCATCCTCGCGACCCGGCAGAAGCCGCGCCGGCAACTGGCCATGACAATCGGGGCGACGCATTCGATCGATCCGAACGCCGGCGATCCCGTCGCGGCTATCGCAGCCGTGAGCGGTATTGTCCCCGGCGGCGCGGATGTCGTGCTCGAATGTGCCGGGGTGCCCGAAACGTTCCAGCAATCCATCGCCATGGCGCGGCGGGGCGGCACGGTCGTCATTTTCGGCGTCATGCCCAAGGGCATCATGGTCGGCGTCGAGCCGTTCGATCTGCTGTTTCGCGAGCTCAGGGTCGAGGGTGCCTACCTCAATCCGCTGACCCATGCGCGGGCGGCAAAAATGGTTGCCGACAAGGTTCTCGATCTCGATCGTCTGGTCAGCCGCACCGTCCCCCTCGCCGATGTCCCGCAAGTGCTTGCCGATGCAGTGCCTTTTGGCGAGGTGAAGACAATTGTGCTGCCTGCGAGGGACGCGGGCGCGCCGCATTGAATCCGATGTTTTTCATATAAGCGCCGCACTTCTATGGCGGACATGGCCTTGTGCGGCCCTGCGGCTTACCCCACAGTAAGGCGCGGCATTTTCGCGAAGATTGGATTTCTGCAGCCTGAGGAGCGCATGCCCCACGACACGCCCCTGATCACGACCATCGTCGCGGCGCTGGTTCTCGCCTTTATTTTCGGTGCCATCGCCAACCGGCTGAAGATGCCGCCGCTGGTTGGTTATCTCCTCGCCGGCGTGGCGGTCGGGCCGCATTCGCCCGGCTTCATCGCCGACCAGACGCTGGCCCCGCAACTGGCGGAAATCGGCGTTATTCTGCTGATGTTCGGGGTGGGCCTGCATTTTTCGCTGCGCGATCTGCTGTCGGTGAAGGCGGTTGCCATTCCGGGCGCGCTGATCCGGCTTGCGCTGTCGACGGGCGTCGGCATTGTGCTTGGCAATGCGCTTGGCTGGCCATTGTTGGGCGGTGTGGTGCTCGGGCTGGCGCTTGGCGTTTCCTCGACGGTGGTCACGCTCAAATCGATGCAGGACCGCCATCTGATGGACAGCGACCGCGGCCGCATCGCCATCGGCTGGCTGGTGGTCGAAGACCTCGCAATGGTCCTGGCGCTGGTGCTGATCCCGGCGCTGGCAGGAACTTCGGTCGGGGCGGCGGCAACGGGCGTCGCCAATGCCATCGGGGCGACGCCGAGCGATCCGTTTGTCGCGCTGACCGAGCAGCTGCTGCATATGCAACTGCCGCTCTGGGGCGTCATCGCCGTCACACTGGTCAAGCTGTTGGCCTTTGTCGGCTTCATGATCGTCGTCGGGCGGCGCATCATCCCCTATATCCTCCACGCCACTGCCCATACCGGCAGCCGCGAACTGTTCCGGCTTGCCGTCCTTGCCATCGCGCTCGGCGTCGCGGGCGGGGCCGCTTACCTCTTTGGCGTATCGCTGGCGCTTGGCGCCTTTTTTGCCGGCATGATCCTCTCCGAAAGCGAGCTCAGCCAGCGGGCGGCGCAGGAAACGCTGCCGCTGCGCGATGCGTTCGGCGTGCTGTTCTTCGTCTCCGTCGGCATGCTGTTCGACCCCTCGATCATCGTGCGTGACCCGCTGCCGGTGCTGGCGACGCTGGCAATTATCCTCGTCGGCAAGACGGTGGTCTCGTTCCTGCTGCTGGTGCTGTTCCGGCGGCCGGTTGCTTCGGCACTGACCATTTCCGCCTCGCTCGCGCAGATCGGCGAATTCTCGTTCATCCTCGCGGCGCTTGGCATCAGTCTTGGCGTAATGCCGCCCGAGGGGCAGGGCCTGATCCTCGCGGGTGCGATTATCTCGATCATCCTCAATCCGGCGATGTTCTGGCTCAGCGAGCGGCTGAGGCCGCGCCTCGAGGCCAAGGCGGCACGGCGTGCCGAGCCCGAACTCGGGCCCGTTGTGCCGGACACGGCGGATGTCGTTGCGGCCGCCCCTGCGGCCGAGCCGGAAGTGCTCGAGGAAGTGGCGCAGCCGACGCGGCTTTCCAACCATGTGGTCCTGATCGGCTACGGCCGGGTCGGCGGCGTGGTTGCCGCCGAGCTGACGCAGGAAGGCGCGCCGTTCGTTTTGATCGAGGACGCTGAGGGTAGGGTGCTGGCGGCGCGCGAGGCGGGCATCGAAGTGGTGGTGGGCAATGCCGCGACCCACGATGCGTTGACGCTCGCCAATGTGATGGGCGCGCGCTGCGTGGTCATCGCCATACCCAATGCTTTCGAAGCCGGGCAGGCTACCGAACAATGCCGTAAGCTCAACGCCGCCGTGCGGATCATTGCCCGGGCGCATTCGGACGAAGAAGAGGTCTATCTCAAGCGGCTCGGGGCCGATGAGGTGATCATGGGCGAGCGCGAAATCGGGCTCGGCATGATCGATTGGCTGAAAGGTGACGGGCGGCGTGAAAAGGCCGTGGCGCCGCCGCGCTTTCTGGCCGGCGAGAACGTGCTGCGACGGGCGAGCGAGGCCAGGCCGGTGGCAGATGGCGCAGCGGCTGCGGGGCCGATTGTGCTTGAGCCGCCGCACGAGCCGATCCTGCCACCGGCCGCGGCGGCACAAGCTGAACCAGCGGTTGCGCCGGCACAAGCCGAACCGCTTGCCGTGCCTGCGGCCGCTGGCGCGACGGTGCTGCCCGCCGCAAAGTCGATATTTTCGTTTGGTCGGCGCCCTGCGCCGCCGACGGTCGCGCCGGTGCCGAGCGCGCCGGTGGCAGCGGCTGGCGCCGTCTTGGCCGAGCCGGTGCTCGAGGCAGCGACGAAATCTGTTCCAGCAGACGATGCGATCGCTGCGCCGCCGATGGCCGAAGTCGCCACCGGGCAGGCGAACGGCATGGCGTCGACGCCGGCCGTTGACGCGCCTGCCACTGACAGCGTGGTCTTACCGTCCGACGATGCCATTGCCGCCGACCGGTTTATTTTCCCGGATGGCCCGGCGGCGGCACCGGCTGCAGTTCCCGTAGCACCCCTGGAGGCAGCACCTGCCGAGCCGCCGGCGAAGGTTGAGCCAGCGGCCTCGACGACGACGTTCACCGATGCGCCTGACGTGGCAGGCGAAGTAGTGCCGCCGCCCGCCGCTGCCTTCGCGTTTCCGCGGCGCATGGGCAATGAGGTGGCGGAGCCCTCTCAGGACAGCGTAGCTGTCGCCGAAAATTCTGCGGCATCTGAAGCCGCGATCGAGCCTGTCCGCGCCGAGGCTGTGGCTGAAATGCCGCCGGGCCTCGCCCAGGCGGCCGAGGTAACCAGCATGCCGGCCGCCGAAGCGCCTGCGGAGCCAGCCGCGTCGGCCAATCCGCAGCCCGGCTTCCGGGTCGTGCCGCCGGCCGACATCTTCATCCTGCCGCCCGATCCGTCGACCCGCACCGGCTCATGGGGCGAGACGGATGCGCCGGTGAAGGAAGACTCGCGGCCGACATTCCGCAGCGAATTCTGGGATGATCCGGCGCCGGGCGGAGAAGGTGAATCGACGCCGGCGGGCGCCGCGCAGTCGCCGCCGATGCGCGACGTCCATGCCAGCGAGGCCGCGCGCGCCGCTGTCGAGGACGGTTCGTGGATGGCGGCGCTCGAGCGTGACCTGTTCGGCGGCGATGCGCCTCCGGCCCCAACGCCGCAGGAGGATCCGGCGCCGCCGCCACAGCCGATCGAGACGCCCCGGCCGCAGGAAGACCCGGCGCCCGCGCCGCAGCCCATAGAGCAGCCGACGCCGCAGGAAATCCCCGGCACGCCGCCTCCGGCGGTGCCGCCCGTCACGCCGCCGACGCGTGCGGAATGGGATGACGAGGACGCGGCGGTCGACGCTCTCGGCCGGCGGGAGCCGCGTCTCTACTGAACCGGCGGAAATACATCGGGCATCTGTCACATCGGGGCGCCATCGACTATATGTCGACGTAACTGGTCGCGTTTCGCGGCCGGCGACTGGAATGGCCGATGATTTCGCAGCGGGCAAAATACGCGTTACGGGCGCTGGTGGCGCTGGTCGAGGTGCGCGCCGGCGAACCCCTGATGATTTCCGAAATCTCGCGGCGCAAGGCGATTCCGAAGAAATTTCTCGAGCAGATTTTGCTGGAACTGAAGCGGAGCGGGATGGTCGAGAGCCGCCGTGGCCGGCTCGGCGGTTATGTGCTGGCCCGCCCGGCGGAAAAGATCACCTTCGGCGAGGTGCTGCGGCTGATCGACGGGCCAGTGGCGCTGCTGCCCTGCCTCAGCAAGATTGCCTATCGGCGCTGCGCCGATTGCGCCGACGAGAAAACCTGCGAAATCCGGCATGTTTTCGCGCGAGTGGTGGAAGCGACGCGCGACGTGCTCGACACCACAACGCTGGCCGATGCGGTGAAGCTGCCGCGTGAACTGCTGCGGGCGTAGCGGCGCCAATATGCGCTTTGCTGCCTCTCCGGCCTCTTATCCGTTGACGGCGATCGCGCGGCTTCCAATCAGAGGCAGCTTATAGGCAAGCCTGGCCTCCTCAAGTTGATCCAGAGCCCGCTCCGGCTCTTTCCATGAGATGGAAAGCCCGGCCTTGATCGCTTCTGGGAGGTCGAATTGCCACCACTTGAACGCCAGAAGCCGTTCAATCAGCTTTTCATGGAAGCGGTACTTAATAACGCGCGCGGGAGAGCCGGCGACGACTGCATAGGGCGGGACGTCTTTGGTTACGATGGCGCCGAATGCCACGATGGAGCCGTGTTGCACTCGAACGCCGCCCATGATGCACGATCTTGAGCCCACCCACACGTCGTGCCCTATTTCGACGGGCTTGTAGATGGAGAAGCCGCTCTTCGCCATGTAAACGTCAGCCACATTGTTCTCATAGGTAAAAGAATGTGTTGTTAGCCAGTTCCCCGGGTGCTGACCTGGCCCAATAACGACATCTTCGCCTATGCTACAAAACCTGCCGATGCTTGCGGTCATAGCGATCGTTCCACGGTTAACAGTGGAATGTGCGCCAACACTTGAGTTAACTACGATATTACCTCCGGTAAAGCGTACTGGTGGCTCGAAGATATTTCGACCGGTGATGACAACCTCGCCGACACAGACTATTCCGCGCGCCGCCAAATCCTTATAGTCCACCAGCGGCCCTTCCCCTGAAAATCTCAACGGAAGGTAACTCGAAACAAACGTTGCGCGCTATCCCGGCCGATCCCGAAATTACCGCTTCCGCAGCGGCTTGGCAGTGGCTTATGGTTAGCACCTCCTTAAGCTGCCTTTGCCTCAAATTGAAATCTCTTGCCACGAGATCGCCCATCCCGGCATTACAAGTGCGTGGTTTGCTCAGGGAACCAATGTTTTGGGAAAGCTTTTCCCTCCGGGGTTGCGTGGGCGCGAGTCACGGCCTTGGCTAATCCCGACTTGGTAAGTAGTGTATCGGCGTTGATCTTCACTTCGAAGGTTGCTGCGCGCCCGGGGCCGGATAGCGGCTCGACCACACGGCGTGCTCCAATGGAGGGATAGGATGAAGAGAACGGCACAATTCCTGGCGCTTGGCGCCTTTGTGGCCGCCGTCGGCCTCGCCGGGGTCGTCACGGCCCGCGCGGACGATCAGAAGCTTCTCAATGTGAGCTACGATCCGACCCGCGAACTCTACCAGCAATACAACGAGGCGTTCGCCAAGCATTGGGCTAGCCTGCACCCCGGCACCTATCTCCAGCTCCAGACGAGCAATGGCGGCTCGGGGGCGCAGGCACAGGCGGTGATCGACGGGCTCGGTGCTGACGTGCTGACGCTCGCCGTCAAGAGCGATATCGATGCCGTCGCCAAGAAGGGCCTGCTCAGTACCGACTGGGAGAGCAAGTTCCCCAACAAGTCGCTGCCCTATACCTCGACCATCGTGTTCCTGGTGCGCCACGGCAATCCCAAGGGCATCCATGACTGGCCGGACCTCATCAAGGGCGATGTGCAGGTGATCGCGCCGAACCCGAAGACCTCGGGCGGGGCGCGCTGGGCCTATCTCGGTGCCTGGGCCTGGGCCGCCAAGCAGTACGGCGGCGATCTCGACAAGGAAAAGGACTTCATCAAGCAGCTCTACAGCCACGTGCCGGTGCTCGACAGCGGCGCGCGTGGGTCGACCGTGACCTTTACGCAAAAGCAGATCGGCGACGTGGAACTGGCCTGGGAGAACGATGCCTATCTCGCCATCGGTGAATTCGGCGCCGACCAGTATGATATCGTCTATCCCCCGCAGTCGGTGCTGGCCGAACCGCCCGTGGCGCTGGTCGACAAGAACGTCGATGCGCATGGCACGCGTGACCTTGCCACCGAATATATCAACTACCTCTACTCGGCCGAGGGGCAGACGATCGCCGCGAAGAACCACTATCGCCCGATCCATCCCGAACTGGTCACCGACAAGTCGCTGGTCGATGCCTTTCCAAAGCTGAATCTCATCACTATTGATGATCCGATTTTCGGCGGCTGGGCCAAGGCGCAGCCCTACCATTTCGGCAATGGCGGCATCTTTGACCAGATCTATAAGCCTGCCCAATAAGTTGGGCGCCGCCCGAGCGGGGTGGAGTTTCGCCAAGCCCAGCGTCATCCCCGGCTTCGGGCTGACGCTGGGCCTGGCCGTTACCTATCTGACGCTCATCGTGCTGATCCCGCTGGCGGCGCTCGCGCTGAAATCGGCTTCCCTTGGCCTGCCCGAGTTCTGGGCGCTGGCATCCGATCTGCGAACTGTCAGGGCGCTGTGGACCAGCTTCGGTTCGTCACTGATCGCGGCGGGCGTCAACGTCGTCTTCGGGCTCATCGTCGCCTGGGTGCTGGTGCGTTATAATTTCCCCGGCCGCCGTCTCCTCGATGCCGTGGTCGACCTGCCGTTCGCGCTGCCGACGGCGGTCGCCGGCATTTCGCTGTCGGCGCTCTATGCGCCAAACGGCTGGATCGGCGCGCCGCTCGGCCATCTCGGCATCAAGGTCGCCTACACCCCCTCGGGCATCGTCGTCGCGCTGATCTTCATCGGCCTGCCGTTCATTGTCAGAACGGTGCAGCCGGTGCTCGAAGAGCTTGAGCAGGAGATCGAGGAAGCGGCGGCGACGCTCGGCGCCAACCGTTTCCAGACCATCACGCAGGTCATCCTGCCAAGGCTGCTGCCGGCGATCCTCACCGGCTTCGCGCTGGCGCTGGCCCGAGCGGTGGGCGAATACGGCTCGGTGATCTTCATCGCCGCCAATATCCCCTACAAGTCTGAGATCGCGCCGCTGCTGATCGTCATTCGGCTGCAGGAATACAACCAGCCGGCGGCAGCAGCGATCGGCATGGTGATGCTGATCATCGCCTTTGTCATGCTGCTGATCATCAATTTGTTGCAGGCCTGGAGCCGGAGGCGTTTCGGTGGCAACTGACCGGCTCGCGACACGCGTTACCCTTGCCCCTGCCTTCCGGCCCCCGGCGCCGGCCCGGCTCGTCTCGCCGACGACCGAGCGCCCGGCGGTCAAGTGGACGCTCATCGCCATCGCGGTGATCTTCCTCCTGGTGATTTTGCTGCTGCCGCTGGTCACCGTGTTCATTCAGGCCGTGGCGAAGGGGCCGGGAGTGTTCTTTGCCGCATTGAGTGATCCCGATGGCGTTGCGGCCATCAGGCTGACGCTGCTGGTCGCGGCGATTGCGGTGCCGCTCAACCTGGTGTTCGGCGTCTCAGCGGCGTGGGCCATCGCCAAGTTCGACTTTCACGGCAAGTCGTTCCTCATCACCCTGATCGACCTGCCGTTCTCGGTGTCGCCGGTGGTCTCGGGGATGATTTACGTGCTGCTGTTCGGCGCCAACAGCGTGCTCAATCCGTTCCTCAAGACCATCGACCTGCAGATTGCGTTCGCCGTCCCGGGGATCGTCCTCGCCACGATCTTCGTGACCTTCCCGTTCGTGGCGCGCGAACTGATCCCGCTGATGCAGGACCAGGGGTCGGGAGACGAAGAGGCGGCGATTTCGCTCGGCGCCAATGGCTGGCAGACCTTCTGGCACGTCACGCTGCCCAATATCCGCTGGGGCCTGCTCTATGGCGTTCTGCTCTGCAATGCCCGCGCCATGGGCGAATTCGGCGCGGTGTCGGTGATTTCCGGCCACATCCGCGGCCTTACCAACACCATGCCGCTGCAGATCGAAGTGCTCTACGACAGCTATAATTTCGCCGGCGCGTTCGCCATGGCGTCGCTGCTGGCGCTGCTGGCGCTGGTGACGCTGCTGCTCAAGACCATCCTCGAATTCCGCTACGGGGACGAACTGGCCTCGGCGCGGCGGCACTAGGGGCGAGGCGTAAAATGAACTTCCGCTTTGCGGTTCGGCCGCATGACCACTACAAGACCGATCTCAGCGTATCAGGGGCTCCCCGCTTGGATATTCGCGTTCAGAACATCCGCAAGGAATTTTCGCAGTACCCGGCGCTGCACGATGTTTCGCTCAACATCATTTCGGGCGAGCTGATCGCGCTGCTCGGCCCGTCGGGCTCGGGCAAGACGACGCTGCTGCGGCTGATCGCCGGGCTCGAATCGCCGACCGAGGGAATGATCCTCTTCGGCGAGGAAGACGCCAGCCAGCGCAGCGTGCAGGAGCGGCATGTCGGCTTCGTGTTCCAGCACTACGCGCTGTTCCGGCATATGACGATCCTCGAAAACGTGTCGTTCGGCCTCAAGGTCAGGCGCCACGACCGGCCGAACAAGGCCGAGATCAGGAAGCGCGCCATGGAGCTGATCGACCTCGTGCAGCTTACCGGGCTCGAAAAGCGCTACCCCAACCAGCTTTCGGGCGGCCAGCGGCAGCGCGTGGCGCTGGCGCGGGCGCTGGCCATCGAGCCGCGCGTGCTGCTGCTCGACGAGCCGTTCGGCGCGCTCGACGCGCAGGTGCGCAAGGAATTGCGCAAGTGGCTGCGCGAGATTCATGATCGCACCGGCCACACCACGGTGTTCGTCACGCACGACCAGGAAGAGGCGCTGGAACTCGCCGACCGGCTGGTGGTGATGAGCCAGGGCAAGATCGAGCAGGTCGGCACGCCGGACGACGTTTACGACCGGCCGAATTCGCCCTTCGTCTTCGGCTTCATCGGCGAATCGAGCGCACTGCCGGTGACGGTCGAGCACAACGAACTCTGGGTCGGGGGCAGGGCCATCGGCCTTGCCGCGCCCGAGGCCGTCGATGGGCCGGCACAGCTCTATTTCCGGCCGCACGACGTGGAATTGATCGAGGGCGAGGCCTGCCTCGCCGGCGTCGTTGTCGCCAGCCGCCGGGTCGGTGGCACGCGGCGCGTCGAACTCGAGATCGGCGGCCAGCAGCAACCGGTCGAGATCGACCTGCCGTTCGATCATCCGGCGGGCGAAAAGTCGCGCATCGCCTTCCGGCCGAAGCGCTGGCGGCTGTTTTCCGACGCGGCTGCGGCATAGGCAGCAAGCCCCGGCAAAAAAAGAGGCCCGGTCCTTACGAACCGGGCCCAGGGTGCATGGGAACCTAAGGTCTAGAACTTGTAGTTGAGGCCCACCTTCAGCGCGTGGAAGGAGGTCTGTTCGGTCAGACTTGTGCCGGCGCCCAAGAAGGCCGATCCGGATACGACGTCCGCGGAACCGAGGCTGTAGTAGCTGTATTCGGTCTCGAGCGAGAGGTTCTGGTTGATGGCGTAGTCGATACCCGCGCCGATCACGTAGCCGTTGTGCCCTTGATCAAAATTGAGACCGGTGCCGCCCAGACCTGTAACGCTCTGCTTCTCATGCGCATACGCGTAACCGCCGTGCGCGTAGATCAGCAGGTTGTCCATTGGGAGACCGACGCGCCCCTGCACGGTGCCGATATAGTCGATCGTCGAGTTGGCGTTGATGGTTCCGGGCCCGATGCCCGTTACATTGACGCTGGCGCCGATATTGGCCAGCGCGAGATCGGCGGAGACGCCAAGAACGGCGCCGCCGAGATCAAAATTGTGGCCGCCCTGGATACCGCCAAAGCCGCCATTGCCGGTGACGGTGATGTCGGCGGTTGGGCCCGGCGTAACGATGCCGAAATCATGCGACGACGCGCCGAGGCCGCCGAAGACGCCGAGATAGAAGCCGGTCCAGTCGTTGGCTGCCGGGACGGGCGACACCGCTGCCGCGGCCGGCATAGCGAGGTCCGCGGCC
>Ga0134128_10012194_pt1 | contig 10252 bp, 13 predicted proteins | sample KB31754_FD_96462 | JGI IMG/M metagenome (GOLD analysis project Ga0134128, IMG submission 96462) | Terrestrial soil microbial communities with excess Nitrogen fertilizer from Kellogg Biological Station, Michigan, USA - KB3-175-4 | ecosystem: Environmental > Terrestrial > Soil > Unclassified ...
AGATTGCAATAAAGGGAGTCTGAAATATCACCTTTGAATAGATATAACGTTGCGCGACTCATGCCACAACCAGGGCAAGGTATTGTAGTGAGCATTTTGAATGGACACCCGGTAACATCTGCAACAGGCAGCCAATGAATGCTTATAAACAAAATAGAATATCCACCAGTTATGCATAGAATTGCCAGCAGGTATCTTATTGTATAAGACTGAAACATTACATGGCTACTTTCAGGAACTCACGATAATTGTATTCCCGCGTCTTATCCATAATAAGAAACCAATCAACGATTGTCCATATACCAAGTCCGCCACAGGTAAGTAGTTTGGCAACTCCTAATCCTACTTCACCAATCATCATCCTATCGATCCCGAAGTGCCCAATTAATATTGATATTATCAACATTATGGAAGGATCCTTGTAAGGCATGGCTAAGACGATAGGGTATCTGCTTTCGTCCATCTTATCGAGTAATTCTTTTATTGTCATTAAGCACGCAGGTGGAAACTTGCTACCTGAAGTTGCCATGAACATTTGGACTTTGTTCTGATCCATGGGATTATGTTGTGTGTTATAAAGATAATTTGGTGATTAGAATTTGGAAATTCGATAGTGTACAAATATGCTAATTTATTTTAAATTATACATTATTATTAACTAAATATTACCTGTTTGACAGGATAAGAAATATTTATTCCCCATTTTTTCCTGAAAAATTGATCCGAGGAATTGGGGCATATAAAATTCCATGTAATCGTTGCCTGGAAATGGTTTCTGTTTTTTACTGTTTAAAAACAATTGCCCAATCATACCCCATTTATTACCCAACAACCCTTAGCGATTTCACAGTGCCTCCCTAAATACGGTGCCAAATAATTCTAATTAAGATCTATAACTATGTTGAAACGGATCTTGCGCCTTGCAAAAATATCATACTACTGGAATATCGATGATAAAGGATATTCACATTTCAAACATCCTATTGAAACTTTTACAAAGAAGGTATTAATTTATTTAGTGATAATTGTAAATTAAGAGATCGGAGTGAGATAAAGTTAAATTACGTAGAATTTAACTTTATCAAAAAGATAGGAAGGTTTCTAATAATAATGTCAAACAAGAATTCTTTATTCTCGCACTTGAACATTGGGCAACTGAAAGGTTAACAATTAAACGAGTAGATAGTTAATGCTTTTATTGAAAAGAGCTTTAGGGAAGTTATCTTATTTGTATGATTTTTTTCAGTTATCCAGCAATTTCGTGAAGTTTCTGTGTGGTCTCTTCAATGGTAGGATCTATTAGATATTCAACATTCATTTCCTTTAATGCATTTTTTAAAACATCTGAGATGTAGGAAAAACTTACAAGCAAAATGTCTATGTCGGGATTAGACGCTTTAATTTTTTTTAATTGTATTGCTGTTGATAAAGGTAACTCTCCATAATTTTTTGCATCCTTTATCTCAATAAAAATTCTCTTATTATCTTTTCTTAATACAATATCTTGATTACTGAATTCACTATTGTTTTCAAAAGTAAATTCTTTTTTATCTACGATTGCATTTTCCAATCGGTCAATATAGCTGGATAATGGCATATAAATACATTTGCTACAATGTAAATTTAAACTTCTTTTCTATCCTATAAAAAAATAAATTGAATAATAAAATAACTAAAGTTCCAAGACTAGCTTCTGCCAGAAGTATTATAGTTTTTTTAACGTCATCTGTATATTCTTGTACATTAAATAAGCTGTAGCGAAGTGCTAAAAAGGATACTACAAAAGCTATGGGAATTTCGATAAAAATTTTTTCTCGTTTCTTTTTTAGCTCTTCAATAATATCTTTGTATCTGTTAGGCCAAGCACCTATAATTTCAATATTTTCGAGTGTAATTATTGCACTTGATTGTCTGCCGAGTTTTGGATACAATTTATCATCTCTAAGATTCTCAATGAGATTTAGATGGTATTCATTCATTCTATTTTTTAATTGACTAATATCACTGGGGTTTTTAATGTTTTCGATGTTAATTTTTAATTCCTCACTTGAAATGCGAATGAATAAACATATTTTTTCATCTGAAAAACCCAGATCGAAATCACTCTCAGGAATAACATTTTTAAATTGACTTTTATTGTAGGAATCACTAAGATTATTATTGGTAAAAAATTTCTTCAATGCAGAAAGAACGTCTTTTCTATCTGCCTTTCTTATCCGAATCTTAAATTCTCCGTACATTTATTGAATCGGAATTTTAAATGACCGACTTTAAAAAATAATTTTGAATATACCAATTTGGTTACAAAATAATATTTTCTTTTTGAATTAGGTTCTTTCAATAGAATAAAAAAGAGGTACTCCTACTTAGTTTCTTTAAGGGGATAAACAATGCTTTTTTAATCTTTCAATACGTTTCTGCAATTACATTTTCTATATTCGCCTTGTGCTTTTGTTTATCTGTGATCCTGGCGTCACGAATGAGGGAGGTCTACATGCAACTCTCTTATATAGCTATAGCCATAGTGTACTTAATTTTTTTATATTGTTATACCCATTTTATGAAAAAATGTCTTTTGTTATTCGCAACATTAAGTCTGATATTTCCATTATCAGGTTATCCGCAATCTTCGGGCAAGATGCACATGAAAATTACTCATTCAGGGAATAGAACTGATACGTCCTACTTTTCTGAACCTGAAGGAATGAGTGGTACATATTTTGATGAGTTTCCCAAATTTAGAGGTGATATGCAACAATACTTCCGCAGTAAAATGAAATATCCGGAAGACGCAAAGAAAGAGGGAATACATGGTAATATTGAAGTCTCATTCGTTGTTGATAGACAAGGGAAAATTAGTAATGTACATGTTTCGAAGAAACTGTTTCCATCATTGGATACAGAGGCCTGCAGATTAGTAAAAGCTATGCCATTGTGGAAGCCGGCAATGCTTAAGGACAAACCAATAAAGGCAAACTGGGCCGTGGAAGTACTTTTTGATATTTGAGAATTATCTAAATAATAGAGCCTTTCCATAACAGAAATATTCTATCATAAATAATTTTGCAGGAAATGATATTCACATTATATAATGAAGTAACGCAAATTTTAAAAAGCTTCCTTTTGCAAGGTTAGCTTTATAATTATAGTTTCTCATTTTGAAGCACAAAAAACTACAATTATATACCTATTACTTTAGTAGTATCATTTGCTTGCTAATTGTTCCTCCCGCTGTTGATAGTTTATAATAGTAAGCACCACCCGGCAAGTCACTTGCGTTGAAGGTAACCTCATGTTTACCTTTACTCATGTTACGATCTGCCAAAGTAGCCACAATTTGCCCAAGGATATTATAAACAACTAGTTTTACATTACCACTCTCAGCTAAACTATATGATATTACAGTTGTATTGCTAAACGGATTAGGTGCATTCTGACCCAATGTATTTTCTGAATTATAGTTTTGGATAGGGGCAACAGCCAGGCCAGCCCTTCCTATTATCATCATATTCAAACCCACATTATTCCCGCTGTCAACTATATACTCCCACGATCCATCAGCGAATATCCGGGACATCTGACCTGGCGGATTAACTCTGCCAGGCAACACTTTATAGGGTGTCGCTGGTGATGGAGATGTGGTAGCGCAGGTTGCTGACCAGGACAGCCAATATGTGCCGGCACTTAGGCTGGGTGCAGGAGATAAATATAGTTTCAGATACATTATAGGTCTCTGCGTAGACATGAGCCCACCATCTGATGAAAAAGTATCTACCTTATATATACCAGTAAAGTCCGAATTATTTAAAACATTAGTAGTGGTATCGCCCCATACTACGGTACCTCCTGACCCGGGAGTACCACTGTAAATTTGAAGGTTGCAACCGGTAAACGGAGAAAATATGTCACTTCCATATTGGTAGCCATAAACTATAACGGTGTCAAATACCCATGTGGCGCCTGCAGGAACTGTAAATACATCTGCTACCCATATTCCCTGCCTTCTATTCATACTTACAGAATTGTACACCATGCCGTTTGTTTTACAACTTGCAGGGGCTCCTCCATAGCCTATATCCGTAACAAATGCAGTGTCTGCGAGATAAACAGTTTGGGCGGGCGCATGAAAAGAAATAAGTATACACAAAATAAACGCGGATATAAGCTGTTTCATTTCGTTCTATATTTAGAGAGTTTATGTTACAAATTACATTAAAGAACCACAGTTATTAAATATAATAGATTATGGTATTTTATTTAAACTATATGGACTTTATTTCTAAACAGCATATTAAAAATAAAAAGCTAAGCATTTAATGTGCTTAGCTTTTTAAAATATATAAGGTCTGTTATTTAGTCTTTCAATACACTTCTGCTGATCACTATTTTTTGTACTTCGCTTGTGCCTTCGTAGATCTGTGTGATCTTGGCATCGCGAAGAAGGCGTTCTACGTGGAATTCTTTTACATAACCGTAACCGCCATGTATCTGCACTGCTTCGTTAGTTACCCATTGAGCTATTTCAGAAGCATACAGCTTGGCCATTGAAGCCGGTATTGTATAATCCTGGTGTTGATCTTTTGTCCATGCAGCCTTTATACAGAGAAGGCGGGCGGCTTCTACTGCTGTTGCCATATCTGCCAGTTTGAACGATATAGCCTGGTGATTGGAAATTTCAGTACCGAATGCCTTGCGTTCCTTAGAGTATTTTAATGCCAGCTCATAAGCCCCGCTTGCAATACCTAATGCTTGAGCTGCGATGCCAATACGGCCACCTGCCAATACCTTCATAGCGAATTTGAAACCAAAACCATCTTCACCGATACGGTTTTCTTTTGGCACTTTCACGTCCTGGAACATGATGCTATGTGTATCGCTACCGCGAATACCCAGCTTATTTTCTTTAGCACCAACAGTTACCCCGGGCCAATCTTTATGAACGATCAATACATTAATTCCTTTGTGTCCTTTTTCAATATGCGTTTGTGCAATAACAATATAATAGGAAGCAGTACCACCGTTGGTGATCCAGTTCTTTGTACCGTTAAGCAGATAATGATCGCCTTTGTCTTCTGCTATAGTGCGCTGAGAAGTCGCATCAGAACCAGCTTCAGGCTCACTTAATAAGAAAGCGCCTAACTTTTGGCCTGAGGCAAGTTCGGTAAGATATTTTTGTTTTTGCTCCTCATTGCCATAAGTTTCCAACCCCCAGCATACCAAGGAGTTGTTAACGCTCATACATACAGATGTAGAAGCGTCTATTTTAGAAATTTCTTCCATTGCAAGCACATAGGAAACAGTATCCATTCCTGAACCGCCATATTTAGGATCTACCATCATTCCCAGAAATCCAAGCTCACCAAGTTTTTTGATCTGCTCAGTAGGGAATTTCTGTTTTTCATCACGTTCGATAACACCAGGTAACAATTCATTTCTGGCAAAATCGCGTGCTGCCATTTGCACTGCTTTCTGTTCTTCTGTGAGTTGAAAATTCATATTTGCAAAAATAGTAATGTTATTGTGGAAATACGCTGCAAACGTACACTAAAATATTAAAAACTAAAACCTTAAATTATCATTAAACCATGTACAATGCTTGAAAAAATAGGCGCTACTTTTATGGATTTTCTGTTTTTTACGATCTTTAATGTAACCCCGAATATTGGAAAGATATAGCCAACATAACAGCATGACCGATGAGGAGCTATTGCTCGCTTACAGAAAAAGCAAAGACAATAGCTGGCTTGGCTACCTGCTGCAACGTTATACAATGCTTTTGTTAGGAGTAGCAATAAAATATCTTAAGGACAAGGATGAAGCACAGGACGCAGTGCAGCATGTGTTTTTGAAAACGATCGTCCACCTTCCACAAGATCACATTCAAAATTTTAAAGGCTGGTTGTACATATTAATGCGTAACCATTGCCTGCAGCTGTTGCGCGAACAGCCACACAAAGCTGATGAAAGCATACTTTCCAGATTGCCAGCAGTGGAAACGAACAAGGAAGAAGCAGAATGGAAAAATTATACACTTGAACAAATGCAGAGCGCATTAGAGGAACTGAATGAAGAACAAAGAAGGGCAGTGCAATTATTTTACCTGGAAAAACTCACCTATCAACAAATAATGGAACAAACAGGTCTTACTTTTACACAGGTGAAAAGCTATATACAGAACGGAAAGAGAAACCTGAAAATAATATTATTGAAAAAACTGGCCAAAGGCGATGAGTGAAGTGAAAGACATATTTCCACCCGGGGGAGGACAGGGCAAGTTGCCAGAGGATAAGCTGATGGCTTATCTTGAAGGCAAGCTATCGCTTGAAGAGCAGCATGAAGTGGAACAATGGCTGGCAGATGAAGGCATGGAAAGCGACGCTATGGATGGGCTGAAGCAGATAGAACCTGGGCAGGCTAAAATGGCTGTTGACAAAATAAACCATCAATTACGAAAACACCTGACGAGTAAGAAACGGGCGCGAAGGCAAATAAAGGACAACAAATGGGCATTAGTAGCCATTGTAGTAATATTGCTGCTGATCGTGGTAGTTTATGTGGTGATAAAAATGAGCTTAAAAAAATAATCCGGATGAGACAAATTATCTTGTTAACCTTATTTGCAATATTGTGTAAAGACGGATATGCCAAAGGAGACAGTGTGTTTGTAAGAAATCTTTATTGTTCGAAAGCGGATACTGCTTTGGTTTTTGAAGATGGTACCAACGTAATAGAAATATATATACCAGGTGTGAAGGGAAGTGAGATAAAACTTAAGAGCCTGGACAGGAGCCTGAGAATAGCAGATATAAAGCTGAAAGGTGATACGATAACAGCATGGGCTATGCCCTATACAACCAGCCATAAGATGAGACTGGCGGTAATGAATAAAAAGACCAATAAAGTAATTAAAGAGATAGACTTTTACGGAGATAAAATCCCGGAACCGATAGCACGGGTGGGAAATCTGAAAGATAGTGTAGTGGACAAAAAAGATCTACTGAACCAGAGCGCTATTTTCTTTGAATATCCACATTCATTATACAGCTATCCTTATCGCATAACAGAATACAGATTTACGGCACACTATAGTGGCAAAGACATTTCATTGCCTGCAACCGGTGTATTTATCCCTATAGAAATAAAAAAAATCATTAAGGAAATGCCGTCAAATACAAAGGTTATTTTTACGGATATAGTAGCATCCTGTCCCCAATGCTATCAGCGCCCATTGAGAGATATTAAAATTTTGGTAAGATAGTGCTCCTCAATATATAACATCTTTAAAAATCGTACCTTGCAGACTAAGTCTGCGGGCTTATAGATAATTATTTTCAATGCATCTGGCAGGAAAAAAGATCATTTTAGCGATAACCGGCAGCATAGCTGCATATAAAACTCCTCATTTAGTTCGCTTACTGGTAAAAGCAGGAGCAGACGTGAAAGTGATCGCGACAGAAGCAGCAGAGCAATTTGTAACCCCATTATCATTATCTACTGTTTCCAAACATCCGGTTTTAAATAAGGTAAGTGAAGGAGCATCATGGAATAACCATGTGGAACTTGGGTTGTGGGCTGATGCTATGATCGTCGCACCCTGCAGTGCAAATACCTTAGCAAAGCTGGCAAATGGGTTGTGTGATAACCTTGTATGTGCCGTATATCTATCGGCACGCTGCCCTGTATTTATAGCTCCTGCTATGGATGAGGATATGTGGCTGCATGCAAGCACACAGGGAAATATAAAAAAAGTGCGCACCTATGGTAACTATATAATACCTGTAACGCATGGTGAATTAGCGAGCGGGCTGATAGGAGAGGGCAGGATGGCAGAACCAGAAGACATAGTAGCATATCTTAACCACTTTTTTTCGGATGAAAATAAACCGCTAAAAGGAACATCGGCTTTGGTAACAGCAGGACCGACATACGAACGCCTCGACCCTGTGCGGTTCATAGGGAATTTTTCGAGCGGGAAAATGGGAGTAGCTATAGCTGAGGCGCTTGCCGACAGTGGCGCCCAGGTGACACTGGTCTTAGGCCCATCTCACCTGCAGCCATATCATGCCAATATCAAAACAGTGCATGTGGAAAGTGCGGCAGAAATGTACAAAGCATGTAATGAAATATTTCCTGCTACACAGATAGCTATTCTAGCGGCGGCAGTAGCTGACTACAAGCCAGAACAAATTGCATCTGAGAAAATAAAAAAGGACGATAATACGTTAGAGCTAAGGCTGATCAAGACTGACGATATACTTGCCTCATTAGGTAAAATAAAGAAAGCAAACCAGACATTAGTAGGTTTTGCACTTGAAACGACGGATGAATTGAAACATGCTACACAAAAGCTGCGCAATAAAAATGCAGACATGATAGTGCTAAATTCACTACGGGATGAGGGAGCCGGCTTTGGGTATGATACAAATAAAATAACTATGCTGGACAATGGGGGGAATGTGTCCCTGCCACTGCAAAGCAAGCAAGAGGCTGCGGAAGCTATTGTGAAACACATATTGGAGTTAAGACATGCTGAAAAAACTATTTAATATAATTGTAATCGTTTGCCTGTTACCTGTGGCCGGTATAGCACAGGAGCTAAACTGCATTGTAACAATAAGACATGATAAGATAACCGGGGTTGATCCACAGGTTTTTGTGAACATGCAACAGGCGATCTCCAGTTTTATGAATGCACATAAATGGACGACCGACCAATTTCAAACAAATGAAAAAATAGATTGCACTGTTGCCTTCAATCTTACTGCCAAGCTGAGTGGTGACAACGACGGCTATGAAGCGACAATGAGCATACAGGCTTCACGTCCCGTATATAATACCAACTATCAAAGCACAACTATCAATTTCCAGGATAGAGATGTGCAATTTCATTATGACCAGTATAATCCACTTGTGTTTGAAGATAATAATGTGGCAGGATCGAATGCGCTTGTTGCTAACCTGCCCGCGGTACTGGCATATTATGCTTACCTGATCATAGGGCTGGATTATGACAGTTTTTCATTACTTGGCGGTAGTGATTATCTTAAGAAAGCGCAGAATGTGGTAAATAATGCACCTGATGATAATTCGATAAAAGGATGGAAGGCAGTGCAGGGCAATAAGAACAGATACTGGATCATAGACCAATTGCTCAGCCCAAGATTTCAGGATGTGAGGAGCTATTGGTACACTTATCACCGTGAAGGGCTTGATGCTATGTATAGCAAACCAGATACAGCCCGACAAAAAATATTAAATGGCATCAGCAAGCTGAGTGAAGTAAATAAGGATAATCCCAGCTCTATCCTGATACAATTTTTCTTTAATGCTAAATCTGACGAGTTTGTAAAAATACTTTCCCAGATGCCGAAGGATTCACGGACACAATATATTAACATGCTATCGCAAATGGATGTGGCAGATATTCAAAAATACAGCAACCTACGATAGAATGAAGAAATATATCCTGCTGCTTTTATTGCCTTTAGCTATTACAGCATGTACTCCTAAAAGTGATCACATACCACCCAAGCAGATGAAAAAAATAATGCTGGATATAAACCTGGCTGAAAGCTATAGCAGCATTTCTAAAAAAGATACCGCTCATAAAATAGCAATCAAGAACCCGGATTCGCTGGCTTTTTATTATAAAGAAATATTAGCCCATTATAAAATATCGCAGCAAGAGTTTGCCCAAAGCATGCAATGGTATAAAGAGCATCCCGAAGATCTTGATTCTATATATGCGGCTATAATACCAGAACTAAGCAAAGACCAGGCGGTAATACAAGCAAAGAAATAGCTTAATTTATTTTAGGCGTTTTAAGGCATCGCACATCAGCTCCATCGCCTTTTTGAGATTATCCATTGAAGTAGCAAAAGAAATGCGGATACAATTGTCATTGCCAAATGCGCTACCACATACAGTGGTAATATGACCTGTATGCAAAAGATACATCGACAAATCTTCGTCGTTATTTATTACAGTGGTCCCATCACTTTTGCCAAAAAAAGAGCTAATATTCGGGAAGGCATAAAATGCACCCTGAGGATTGCTGACCTTAACACCAGGCATTTTAGAAAGAGCATCTATTATAAAATCGCGGCGCTCATGAAAGGCTTTGGTCATTTTTTTCGAAGCATCTAGGTTGCCTGTAAGAGCCACTATTGCCGCACGTTGTGCTATGGAATTGGCTCCAGATGTGATCTGCCCCTGGAATTTTTCGCAGGCTTGTACCAATTGTTTTGTCGC
>Ga0134128_10012195_pt1 | contig 10252 bp, 6 predicted proteins | sample KB31754_FD_96462 | JGI IMG/M metagenome (GOLD analysis project Ga0134128, IMG submission 96462) | Terrestrial soil microbial communities with excess Nitrogen fertilizer from Kellogg Biological Station, Michigan, USA - KB3-175-4 | ecosystem: Environmental > Terrestrial > Soil > Unclassified ...
CTCCCGCAGCCAAGCGCTCGTTCCACTCGGTTGATCCCGGAATCGGTCAACTGTACGTTTCTGGCGAAGTCGTCAGGAAAGTAGTCGGCGTAGCGCCGCAGGCCCAGAATTACCGAATCGATGCGGTACGCAAGCGCCGGGTCATCCGATACGCCGCCCGCAATCACGAGCGGAATACGCGCCTCATCGATCAGAATTGAATCCGCTTCGTCGATGACGGCGAACGCAAACGGCCGCTGGACCAGTTCACCTGGACTCCGAACCAGCCCGTCACGAAGGTAGTCGAAGCCCACTTCATTCGCAGTCGCATACGTTACATCGCACAGGTAGGCGGCGCGGCGCTTCTCGGCGGGCATGTTCTGTGAGAGATGGGCGACCGATAGCCCGAACCAACGGTAGATCTCGCTCATCCACATGGCATCGCGCCGGGCAAGATAGTCATTCGCGGTCAGCACATGCACTCCGCGACGATGAAGGGCGTACCAGATTACTGCGGGAACGGCGGCGAGCGTCTTGCCTTCACCTGTCTGCATTTCGGCGATGTGGCCGCGCTGCAATGCAAGCGCGCCTAAAATCTGCACGTCAAACATGCGTAAGCCGAGCACACGCTCCGCAATCACCGCAGCCAGAGCAAACACTTCAACGACCTCGGGATTGCCGTCGATAGCAGCCGCGGCGATTTTGAGCTGATCGTCGGAACGTAGGGACAATTCTTCGCACCGGCGCACGATGCCCGGCAACTCGGACTCGGGTTCACGATTGATGAAGCCAAGAAATCGCTTCATCCTGGCTAACCACACTGGCCCTCTCCCTTGTTTATCCGTCAACCCAGGATCGCTCAGTGAAGGCGCTCAAAAAGCGCGGAGTGTACCGCGCTGCGGTGCGCGTTTATCCGAACCCACTTCATTGACAATACTCATAGCGGTGTCTTGCAGTGGATGTGGTGAGATGAAACGGTGTCCCTCAGCATACGTTCCACCGGTCATCTGAGTCGCCTAACTAACAAGCGAACGCCTGGCGGCTCGTCGCGGATTGCGTGCTATTCTGAAGCCCAAGCGCACCCGATCCCGCCATGCGTTTCCGCAACGTAGTCCTCGCGGCCCTTCCGACAGTTCTGCTGTTCTTCTTCGCACTGCATGCCTCAGTCAAATCCCAGCAGCAGGAGCAGGCGCCGCGACCCTTCCGCGAATATCCCGGCGTCGAATACGAAAATTTTCCCATTCCGCCAGATGCCGGCCGGCAGGCGGAATGGGTGTTCGCGCGCTTCATGTATCGCGGCATCCGGTATAAGAACTGGACCATCGACTATCCGCGGTCGGATCGCCACTTCGCTGAGGCCGTGCGGAGATTGACCCGTGTTGACGCTCGTTCCGTGGAACAACCCGTGGCAGCCGAAGATGGCGACGATATCTACAACTGGCCGTGGCTTTATGCGGTTGAGGTGGGCCACTGGGATTTAACGGACCTTGAAGCGGCTAAATTGCGTGATTATCTGCTTCGGGGCGGCTTTTTCATGTGCGATGACTTTCACGGCTCCTGGGAATGGGAGGTGTTCACGGCCAGCATGAAGCGCGTTTTTCCCGATCGTCCCATTGTCGATATCCCGGATAACGATCCTATCTTTCACACCGTCTATGACCTAGACGACCGGTACCAGGTGCCGGGAGCGCAGTACCTCTACACAGGCAGAACGTATGAGAAAGATGGATATGAAGCGCGCTGGCGGGGAATTTACGACGACAAGGGCCGCCTCATGGTGGCGATTTGCCACAACATGGACCTGGGCGATTCGTGGGAGCACGCCGATGAACCGGAATACCCGGAGAAATACTCGGCGCTTGGATTTCGAATTGGAGTGAATTACCTCGTTTACGCAATGACTCACTGACCTCCTGATAGGGCCGCGATGTTTGAGCTTCTTTTCAAATACCCGCCTGATGTTTTCACCCGGGGCGCCTTTATGCTGCTGGGCTCCTGGCCGGTGTGGGTGCTCACCGCGCTGATCGTGGCGGCTGCGATTGGACTTGGTTGGCTGCTCTGGAGCCGTCGCCCCGGCCGGCCCGGGGCCTTACAGTTGGGACGCGCGTCGATCCTTTGGCTCCTCCAAACGGCCCTGGTCGCCTTACTGCTGTTGCTCCTCTGGCAGCCGGCCATGAGCGTCTCCACACTGAAGCCCCAACAAAACGTGGTGGCGGTGGTGATCGACGACAGCAGCAGTATGGCCGTGGCCGATGCGAACGGCACTCGGAAGGACGCAGCGATTGCGTTATTGCGCGGCGGATTACTCGATTCTCTGCAAAAACGCTTCGTGGTGCGGCTTTACCGTGCGGGTGCGGAAGCCACGCGCATCGACAAACTCGACCAATTGACGGCCCGGCAGCCGGCGACCCATCTCGGGGAGAGCTTGAAAACGGTGGCCGCGGATTCCGCTACTCTACCGATCGGCGCGCTCATTCTATTGAGCGATGGCGCGGACAATACCGGGGGCATCGACCGCGGCACGGTCGCGCAGCTGCGTGAGCACCGCCTCCCCGTGAACACCATCGGTTTCGGCCGGGAACAGATGGACAAAGACATCGAGCTAGCTAACGCGGATCTGCCTGTAAGGACACTAGCTAACTCACGGATGGAAGCCCTGGTGACCATACGACAGCACGGCTTCGGCGGCAGCCACACGCGAATTACGGTGCGCGATGCCGGCAAAACGCTTGCCTCCCGCGACGTTGTGCTTCGGGACGCGCCGTCACAAACTGAAACGGTTCTGCTGGACGCTGGACACGAGGGGGTGCGCGATCTGCGGATCAGCATTGACACACTGAAAGGCGAAGAGAGTTCCGCGAATAACCAGGTTACGCGCGTGCTCTACGTCGATCCGGGTCCACGCCGGGTTTTATACGTGGAAGGCGAGCCCCGGTGGGAATTCAAATTCATTCGGAGAGCCGTGGAGGATGACAAGCAACTGCAGCTTGTGTCCATGCTGCGGACAACACAAAATAAGATCTACCGGCAGGGCGTATCGAGTCCGGAAGAGTTGCAGGATGGGTTCCCCACAAAACCCGAGGACCTTTTTGCTTATCAAGGGCTGATTCTCGGCAGCGTGGAGGCAGCTTACTTTTCTCCCGCGCAACAAGAAATGATCCGGCAGTTCGTCGACCGGCGCGGAGGCGGCTTGCTCTTTCTCGGCGGGCGAGCTTCGCTCGCCGACGGCGGTTACAAGCAAGAGCCATTTGACGATCTGCTTCCGGTCATTCTGCCGTCCAGCAAAAGCACTTTCGTCCGCAATATGGTGGAGGCGGATCTCACCGCGTCCGGCAAGGACAGCCTGATTTGCCGCATTGAAGAAGACCCGGACGCCAACGCGGACCGGTGGAGCCGGTTTCCTCTGTTGGCCAATTATCAGGATGCGGGCAACGTGAAACCGGGCGCCGTTGAACTGGCGCAAATGGACGTACCCGGCCACGGCAAACTGCCACTGCTGGTTACGCAAAATTATGGCCGGGGCAGAACCGCTGTGTTTGCGACGGGCGGAAGCTGGCGATGGAAGATGCAGCAGCCCGTGGGCGACACAAGCCAGCAGACGGTCTGGCGCCAGATGATCCGGTGGCTCTCGGCCGACACCCCAGCCCGGGTTGTGGCGTCTGTGTCGCAGCGGCTCTTGGAAGATGACGGCCATCTGCAGTTGCGCGCGGATGTCCGCGATGCGAATTATCTGCCGGCGTGCAACGTCGATGTTGAAGCGCGCATTGTCGCTCCGGATGGCTCTATTGAGACCGTGCCGTTGAAAGCCGACAATCAGCATTCCGGCATGTATTTGGCGGATTGGAATGCGCCGAAAGATGGCTCGTACATCGCCGAAATTACGGCGACACGCCCCGATCAGAACCTCGGCAGAGACGTAATTACGTTTCGGCGCGAAGATGGAGTTGCGGAAAACTTCGGGCGCACACAGAATCGCGAACTTCTGGAGAAACTCGCGCAAGCAACTGGTGGAACTTACTACAAGCCGAGTGCTGCACGCCGCCTGGGAAACGACATTTCGTATTCCGAAGCGGGCATTAGCATGCGGGAAACGAAAGATCTCTGGAACATGCCCGTCGTGTTTCTGGCCATACTGCTTCTACGCGCCGCTGAATGGCTGTTGCGGCGCAAGTGGGGTTTCGTATGAGACCGCTGGCGCTATCGGTTCTTTATCTGTTTGCCGCCATGGGGCTGCATGCTGCAACGTTCTATATCACCGCGGCGGGACTGGGCGGCGAGCCGGATTACGATAAACGGTTCCAAATGTGGTCTGCGGATATCGACAAGACCTTGCGAAGCACGGAGCCTGGCGCGAACGTGACAACTCTGTCCGGCGCGGAAGCGACACGAGCGAAATTGGAGGCGGCTCTCGCGGACGTGGCCAAGCAGGCGAGACCGGAAGACGCGTTCGTGCTGATGCTGATCGGCCACGGCACGTTCGACGGCGAAGAATATAAATTCAACATTCCGGGTCCGGATATCAGCGCCACCCAACTTGCGAACTGCCTGCGGGGAATTCGCGCGGAGCGGCAACTTGTTGTGGACATGAGCAGCGCTAGCGGAGCGGCTCAACAGGCGCTTGCCCAGAAAAATCGGATCGTGATTACCGCAACGCAATCGGGCAATGAACGAAACGCCACTCTTTTTGCCCGATTCTGGATTCAGGCCCTGCACGATCCGGGCGCGGATGCAGATAAGAGCGGCGGCGTGAGCGCGCTAGAAGCATTCCGGTACGCTTCACAGAAGACGGCCGAATTTTACGAAACAGAGAAGAGGATTGCGACCGAGCATGCGGTGCTCGACGACACGGCACAAGGGAAAGGCGTCCGGAACCCATCTCCCGAGAATGGCGAAGGCATGCTGGCAGCCAGTTTCCCGCTGCTGCCGCTCGGAGCAGAAACAACCACCCAAGCAAACACGCCTGCGAAGCGCAAACTGCTGGCGCGCAAAGAGCAACTGGAATCCGCAATCGATCGCCTGAAATACCAGAAGTCGGCGATTCCGGAAGACGAATATAAGAAGCAGATTGGAGCATTGCTGCTTGAATTGGCGCGCACGCAAGCGGAGTTGGATAGATGAATCAAACTTCCATGCTAGTCGCGACCGGTCTGCTCGCATCACTGGCGTCGTTCGCACAGACGCCGGACGACTGCCAGGCGTTCCGGCATCATGGCAAGCAGGATCAGGCGCGCCAATGTTTCACGGGGCTGTCGCGTAGCACAAATCCGGCCATTGCAGCGGAAGGCTATTGGGGCCTCGACGATTATCAGCAGGCGAACACGCTCTTTCGCACGGCGGCCGGCCGTGACAAGACCTCGGCGGCGATCCGCGCGCGATGGGGCATGCTGTTTCTAGAGCGATTCAATCCGCAGGAAGCGGCGAACCTGTTCCATGAGGCGCTGCTGATCGATCGGAACAACGCGGACGCTTATCTTGGACTGGCAAAGACAGCGGCAGAAGGTTTCGAGAACAAGGCGGAAGAATTCGCGAAGAAAGCCATCCAGCTGAATCCGAAGCTGGTCGCGGCGCAGGAGTTTCTCGCTTATCTGGCTTTAGAAGACAACAATGTGCCGCGGGCCTCTGAGCAGGCTGAAAAAGCGCTGCAAATTTCGCCGGAGGCGCTCGACGCCCTATCCGTCCTTGCCACGATCGATTGGATGGCGGACAAGACAAACTCGCCATGGGCGGACCGTATCTGGAAAATCAATCCATCTTACGGCCAGGCCTATTCGACCGCCGGACATTTCTTCGTCATCAGTCGCCGCTATCGCGAGGGAATCCAGTTCTATCGCAAGGCGCTTCAATTGGAGCCGAATCTATGGGAAGCACGGTCGCAGTTGGGAGCGAACCTCATGCGGCTCGGCGATTACACCGCAGCCCGGCAGGAATTGGAGAAGGCATATGCCGCCGGCTATCGCAACGCCCAGACGGTCAACTCGTTACGACTGCTCGACAGCTACAAGAACTACGAGACTTTTCGCAGCGGTGATGCAGTTTTGCGCCTTCAAAAGAAAGAATCGGCTCTGTTGAAACTGTATTTCCAACCGGAACTGGAGCGGGATATCGCCTACTACGAACGCAAGTACCAGATGAAACTAAAAGAGCCTGTGCAACTCGAGGTCTATCCGGATCACGAGGACTTCGCCGTGCGCACGATGGGGCTACCCGGCTTAGGCGCGCTCGGCGCAACGTTCGATACGGTGGTCGCCATGGACAGCCCGTCCGCGAGACCTCCGGGCGAGTTTCACTGGGCCACTACGCTACGGCACGAGATGAGCCACGTATTTGTACTCACGGCGACGGACGATCGCGTGCCACGGTGGTTTGCCGAAGGGCTTGCCGTACACGAAGAGACGGTGGCCTCACCCGATTGGGGCGACCGCATGACGCCGGACGTGATCGCGGCGCTGCAGCAGAAGAAACTGCTGCCGCTGCTCGATCTCGATAAAGGATTCGTACGCCCGAGTTATCCCGACCAGGTCGTGGTGTCGTACTTTGAAGCAGGCAAGATCTGCGATTACATTTCGCACAAATGGGGCGATGCCGCGCTGCTCGGCATGATTCATTCGTTCGCAAACCATAAGAACACGACGGAAGCGATTCAAGAGAATTTGCACCTGCAACCGGCGGCGTTCGACCAGATGTTTTTAACGTGGATCGACGGCCAGACAAAGAATACGGTTCAGCATTTTGACGAATGGAAGAAGCGCGCAAAGGGTCTTCCGGCGCTGGCGAAGCAGCAACGGTATGACGATGTGATTCGCGAAGGCACGGCGATTCGCGACTGGTATCCGGACTACGTCGAGGAAAACAGCGTGTACGAAATGTTGGCCGATGCCTATCTCGCGAAGGGCGATAAGAAGGACGCCATTTCGCAATTGGAACGCTACCGTGATATTGGCGGCCGAAATCCGGCCACTCTCAAGAAACTGGCACAAGCCGAGCAGCAGGCCGGCAACGCCGTGGCCGCCATCGATACGCTCAGCCGGCTCAACTATATCTATCCGGAAGACGGGGACTTACATAAACGATTGGGAGACTTACTGATCGCCGCCGGCAAAACGGACACCTCCATTCGTGAATACAAAGCCGTGCTCGCCTGGCAGCCCGTGGATCCGGCAAATTCTCACTACGAACTCGCGCGGGCATTGAACACCGCGCACAGGGCCGGCGAAGCGCGCGACGAAGTATTGCAGGCGCTCGAAGTAGCCCCCAATTACAAACCTGCACAGCAGCTTCTTTTACAACTTACAAAATAGGCGAATATTTCATGTCTACTGCCACTTCTTTTTCCGCCGGGACGGACGACCTAAAGACTCAAGTGACGCGTTTTCAGGAAACGCAAGCGGCGATTCTTCGCGAAGTTCACAAAGTGATCGTCGGACAGGACGAAGTCATTGAGCAGGTGATGACCGCTCTCTTCGTCGGAGGACACTGTCTTCTAACCGGACTTCCGGGCACGGCGAAGACGCTGCTAGTCCGTACGCTTTCGCAGACACTGGGCCTGGATTTCAAGCGCATCCAGTTCACGCCGGACCTGATGCCGTCCGACATCACCGGAACGGACATTATCGAAGAAGACCCTGTTTCCGGCGGGCGCACTTGGACGTTTGTGCCTGGACCCATTTTCGCGAATGTATTGCTGGCCGACGAGATTAACCGCACGCCGCCCAAAACCCAGTCGGCGCTGCTGGAGGCAATGCAGGAGCTTTCCTGCACAGTGCGCGGACGGCAATACACGATCGCACCGCCGTTTTTTGTACTTGCCACGCAGAACCCGATCGAGCTCGAAGGTACTTATCCCCTGCCTGAAGCGCAACTCGACCGCTTTCTGTTCAACACCATCCTCGATTACCTCCCGGCGGCCGAGGAATTGCAGGTCGTCGATCTGACCACAACAAATCAATCGGCGCAGGTCGCGGAGGTAACGAACGGTCCAGAGATTTTGAGCTTCCAGCGCCTGGTGCGTATGGTTCCCGTTTCGGAATCGGTCGCCGTACACGCTATCGAGATTGTCCGCGCGACGCGGCCGACCGACGAATCGTCTCCGGATTTCGTTCGCAAGTACGTGAACTTTGGGGCCAGCGTGCGTGCGGCGCAAAACCTCGTGCTATCGGCCAAGGTTCGCGCCTTGATGAAAGGCCGTTACCATGTGACATACGAGGACATTCGCGCGATGGCCGCGCCCATACTGCGGCATCGCATTCTGCTAAATTTCCACGCGGAATCGGAGCGCCTCACCTCGGATGAAATCCTGCGGCGTCTGCTCGATTGGAAGTCGATCCCGCGAGTTTGACGAGAGCCGCCTATGCCTGCCGCTTCGCCCACAAGGTTCCTCGATCCGCAGATCCTTTCCGCATTATCCGGACTGGATCTGGTGGCGAAAACTGTGGTCGATGGATTTATTGCGGGCCTGCATCGCTCGCCCGATTTCGGCTTCAGCCAGGAATTCGCGGAATATCGCGCTTACTCGCCCGGCGACGATTTGCGACATGTCGATTGGAACGTGTTCGCACGGACCGAACGAGCCTATTTGAAGCGCTACCGCGGCGAAACGAATTCTCTGCTAACCGTATTACTCGATGCCAGCGCGAGCATGGGGTTCAGCTCAGGGGCGTCCGTCACTAAGTTCGATTATGCCCGCTATCTTGCGGCTTCTCTGCTCTACATGGCGCACCTGCAGCGAGACGCGGCGGGATTGATTGTATTTCATGATGAGGTCGCGAACTACATTCGGCCTTCATCGCGGCAGGGCCAAATGGCGCGGCTTTTACATGCAGTCGATCAGGCGTCACTCGGCAAGCGAACGGATTTCGCGAAACCGTTCTTTCATTGCCAGGCTTTCCTGCGGCGCCGCGGCATTGTCGCTGCAATTTCGGATTTCTTCGAGCAGCCCGATGCAATTGTGAAGACGGTGGAACCGCTGCGCTTCGGCGGCAACGAAGTGATTCTGTTCCACGTGCTCGATCCGGCGGAAGTATCGCCGAACCTGCCCGACTCTACGGTTCTGGTGGACATGGAGACAGGCGATGCGCTCGAGACATCCCCGGAATACGCGAGGAGCGAATACAGTGTTCGGATACAGTCGCACATTCATAACCTGCGGGAGAAAGCCACGTCCGCGGGAATGGATTACGTCCTATTGAGGACAGATGAACCTCTGGAACTGGGTTTGCGCCAGTATTTCACGGTGCGGGAAGGAAGGATGTAAATGGGCTTCCTCGCGCCATGGTTTCTCGCAGGCATCGCGGCAGTGGGATTGCCGGTGTGGCTGCATTTATTGCGGCGGCATCGCACGACGCCGCTGCCTTTCAGCTCGCTCATGTTTTTTGAGAAGCGGACCCAGAGTTCCGTGCGCCAAAGAAAGCTGCGATATCTGCTGCTCTTCTCGTTGCGCGCGGCGCTGCTCGTCCTGCTCGCCCTGGCGTTTGCGAACCCATTTTTCTCGACCTCCGTGCCCGTGGAAAATTCGCGCAAACTAGTAGTTGTGGCGGTGGATCGCTCGTTTAGCATGAGAACAACCGGCGCGCTCTCCGGAACACGCCTGGATGAAGCGAAGGCCAAGGCGCGCGATTTCGTATCAGCCCTCGCCGGCGGCGCTCAGATGCAGGTGCTCGCTCTCGATTCGCAGGTTGCATATCTCACGCGCGCGATACGTGATAAATCCCAGGCGATTGAAGCGGTGAATAGCATCACGCCCGGCGATGGGCGGAGTTCGTTCGGCGAACTGGTGCGCGCCGCAAGGGTGCTGCAGCAAAGCGCCAAGGCTCAACTGGAAGTTCACTTCTTCAGCGACCTGCAGCAATCTTCGGCCCCTCCATCGTTTGCAGACCTCGATCCCGGTCCACACGCTTCCATACATCTGCATCCCATCCAAGCCGCGGCCACGCCCAATTGGACGGTGGAAGCCGCGAGTGCGCCGGCTCTGGTGTGGGATTCAAAACCAGTTACGGTTACGGCCACGATTGCAGGTTGGCACGCGTCTAACAGCGTGCAACGGACTGCGTCACTGTTCATCGACGGCAAGTCTATAGCGAGCAAGCAAGTCACAGTTCCGGCAAAGGGCCAGGCGCAAGTGCAGTTTCAATTTACTCCCGGTCATGGGCGACACCGCGGCGAGATACGGCTTGACGAACACGACCGGCTGCCGCAGGACGATCGCTTTTTGTTTGCGGTGGAACGGGCCGAACCGGAGAGAATCCTTTTTCTCGACAGTACACGAACTGGACGAGGA
>Ga0134128_10012196_pt1 | contig 10251 bp, 8 predicted proteins | sample KB31754_FD_96462 | JGI IMG/M metagenome (GOLD analysis project Ga0134128, IMG submission 96462) | Terrestrial soil microbial communities with excess Nitrogen fertilizer from Kellogg Biological Station, Michigan, USA - KB3-175-4 | ecosystem: Environmental > Terrestrial > Soil > Unclassified ...
CGATCGGGCCCGGACCGCGCTCACTGTAGGCGAGCGTGGACGGCACATATAACTTGTATTCCGAGCCGACGGGCATCTGCTGCAGGCCCTCGGTCCAGGCCGGCACGACCTGGTTCAACGGGAACGTCGCCGGCTGCCCGCGATCGATCGAACTGTCGAACTTCGTGCCGTCGATCTTGGTGCCGGTGTAGTCGACCTTGACCACGTCGGTCGCCTTCGGCTTTGGACCGGTGCCCTGCTTGATGACTTCGTACTGCAGGCCCGAGGCGGTAACCTTCACGCCCGGCTTGTCCTTGTTCTTCGCGAGAAAGGCCTCACCTTCCTTTTCGTTCTTCTCGGCTTCTTCCTTCTGCTTGGCGGCGGCCTTGCCCTGCAGCTTCTGCATGAACTCCTGGCGCACGGCCATCGCTTCGGGTTCGGTCAGCGTGGTCTTCTCGCCCTTCAGCGTCGCCTGCAGTGCCTGCACGACCGTGGCCACGTCGATCTCGTCCTTGATCTGGCCAAGGCTGCGCGCCACATCCATGCCGACCATGTAGCTGTACTTTTCCTTCTCGTTCTTGAACTTCGCGTCGAGCGCCTTGGTGTCGACCGCGGGCTTGGCGGCCATCGCCGGCGAGGTCGCCTGCGCGTTCGGCGCCCCGGCATGCATCTTGGGAGGCGGAGTCGCAGATCCGGTGGCGGGCTTGTCCTGGCCAAACGCAGTTCCGGTCGACGCAAGCGCAATGGAGATCGCCGCGGCGGTCAGGGTTTTGCGCAAAAACTGATTCATGTGTGCTCCTGGGGGCTGAAATAATCTGCGGTGAATGCCGGCCGGCCTGCAGACTTCCGCACGGGGCGCGAAGACCGGGGCGAATTGGGGCTGCGTATTGTGGCGGCAGCACGGGTCGAAGGCAAACTGACGGCTTGGACTGCGTCGAAGGCCTCAGGTTCCCTGCCAGCTGAATGCGGTGTTCAGCGCAGGCGGCACACAGGCGAGCCGCTCGAAAGCTGAATCCGGAACGTCGCCCGCGGATGACCCGTCGACGATCCGTTGCACATCGGCCGGCCGTGTCAAAGTAAACTGTCGCCATGCTGCGTTTTGAAGATCTCGCGCTGCGGCGCGGCCCCCTGCTGTTGTTCGAACACGTCGACCTGGCCCTGCACGCGGGCTGGCGCATCGGCGTGAGCGGCCGCAACGGCGCCGGAAAGTCGAGCCTGCTCGGCCTGGTCGCCGGCGAACTGGCGCCCGATGCCGGTCACTTCGAGCGACCACGCGACTGGGCCATGGCTTTCGTTCGCCAGGAAGTCGCGGCGCTGGACATCGCCGCGGTCGAGTATGTGCTCGACGGCGACCCGGAACTGCGCCAGATCGAGCGCGCCCTGGCAATCGCGGAAGATGCCCACGATGCCGCGCGGATCGCCGCGCTGCACGACCGGCTGCATGCGATCGGCGGCTACTCGGCCCGCGCCCGCGCCGGTGAATTGCTGCATGGCCTCGGCTTCAAGTCATCCGACGAGGCCCGTGCGGTGCGCGAGTTCTCCGGCGGCTGGCGCATGCGCCTGAACCTCGCCCAGGCGCTGATGTGCCGCTCCGACCTGCTGCTGCTCGACGAGCCGACCAATCACCTGGATCTGGATGCGGTCATCTGGCTCGAAGACTGGCTGCGCCGCTACCCGGGAACGCTGCTGCTGATCTCGCACGACCGCGAATTCCTCGACGCCGTGGTCACGCATGTATTGAGCATTGCCGACCAGCGCATCGAACTGTTTTCCGGCAACCTGAGCTCGTTCGAGCGCAAGCGCAGCGAACGCCTGCTGCAGCAGCAGTCGCAGATCGAAAAGCAGCGCCGCGAGCGCGCCCACCTGCAGCATTTCGTCGATCGCTTCCGCGCCAAGGCGAGCAAGGCGCGCCAGGCGCAAAGCCGCATCAAGGCGCTCGAGCGCATGGTCGATATCGCGCCGATCCGCGCCGCCTCGCCGATCCGCTTCGAGTTTCGCGAGCCGGCCGCGCTGCCGGTGCCGCTGCTGCGTCTGGACGAAGTCGGCGCCGGCTACGGCGAGCACCGCATCCTCGACAGCATCAAGTTGAGCCTGTCGCCGGGCGACCGCATCGGGTTGCTCGGCGCCAACGGCGCCGGCAAGTCGACCCTGATCAAGCTGCTCGCCGGCGCGATTCCGGCCCTCGGCGGCGAGCGCATCGCGGCGCGTGACCTGGCAATCGGCTACTTCGCCCAGCACCAGCTCGAACAACTCGACGCGCAGGCCTCGCCGGTCGAGCACCTCAAACGCCTCGACAGGAAACTCGGCGAACAGGCCGCGCGCGATTTCCTCGGCGGCTTCGGCTTCGACGGCGATCGCGCACTGAGCGTCGTTGCGCCGTTTTCCGGTGGCGAAAAGGCGCGCCTGTGCCTGGCGCTGACGGTGTACCAGCGGCCGAACCTGTTGCTGCTGGATGAGCCCACCAACCACCTGGACCTCGACATGCGCGAGGGCCTGACCGAAGCGCTGAACGACTTCTCCGGCGCGCTGGTGCTGGTTTCGCACGATCGCGCCCTGATCCGCACGTGCTGCGAAACGCTGCTGCTGGTTGGCGGCGGCCGCTTCGACGAATACTCGGGCGACCTCGACGACTATGCACGCACTGTCCAGCGCGCGGGCGGCGGCGAAAAGACGCCGGCACCGGCGACAGGGACACAAAACCGGAAGGAAGGGCGCCGCGATCGCGCCGAACAACGCGCGCGCACCGCGGCACTGCGCAAGAGCGTCCAGGCGATCGAGCAGCGACTGGCCAGGCTCGATGACGTGATCGGCACGACCGAAGCGGCCCTGACCGACCCTGACCTCTACGATGGCAGCCACGCCGCGCGCGTCAACGACCTCACGCGCAAGGCCGGCACGCTCAAGGCCGAACGGTTGTCGCTCGAGGAGGAGTGGCTGCAGGCCCAGGCCGAACTGGAGCAGGCAGCGCCGGCGTGAATACGCTTATCCCGGGCGCTCATGCCATCGGGGCAGCCCGGAAATCCGCACTGTCGTATAATTCAGGGTTTACCCTGCCCTCTTCACTGCTTCGGAAATCCTGATGTCGCAACTGATCGCGCCGCACGGCGGCCATCTCGTCAACCTCATTCCCACCCAGGCCGCCGAACGCGTGGCGCTCAAGCGCGAAGGCGCCCAGTTGCCGGCATGGGATCTTTCGCCACGCCAGCTGTGCGACCTGGAAATGCTGCTCAGCGGGGCGTTCTCGCCGCTCGATGGCTTCATGACGCGCGCCGACTACGAAGGCGTCTGCAAAGACATGCGACTGGCCTCCGGCGTGCTGTGGCCCGTGCCGATCGCGCTCGACGTGACCCGCGAATTCGCCGCGAAACTGGGCGAGGACAAGCGCGTGGCGCTGCGCGACCCGGAAGGCGTGATTCTGGCTGTCCTCGACGTCGCCGAAGCCTGGGAGCCGGACCGCGGACTCGAAGCGCGCCACGTGTTCGGTACGGACGACACGCTGCACGCCGGCGCCAGTTACCTGCTGACCAAGTCCAACCCGGTCTACCTCGGCGGCAAGCTGCGCGGCCTCGAACCGCCGCGCCATTACGATTTCCGCCACCTGCGACTGAGCCCGCGCGAGACGCGCGCGCAATTCGAGAAGCTCGGCTGGCAGCGCATCGTGGCGTTCCAGACGCGCAACCCGATGCATCGCGCGCATCTGGAGCTGACGTTCCGTGCCGCCCAGATCGCCGAGGCGAACCTGCTGATCCACCCGAGCGTGGGCATGACCAAGCCCGGCGACATCGACCATTACACGCGCGTGCGCTGCTACGAGAAGCTGATCAACCACTATCCCGAGCAGACCACGATGCTGAGCCTGCTGCCGCTGGCGATGCGCATGGGCGGCCCGCGCGAGGCGCTGTGGCACGCGATCATCCGCAAGAACCACGGCTGCACGCATTTCATCGTCGGCCGCGACCATGCCGGTCCGGGCAAGGGTGCCGACGGCAAGCCGTTCTACGGGCCGTACGATGCGCAGGAACTCGTGCGCACGCACCAACAGGAACTCGGCATCACGATGGTGCCGTTCCAGGAAATGGTGTTCGTCCAGGAGCGCGCGCAATACGTGCCGACCGACGAAGTGCAGCCCGGCGAAACCGTGCTCAACATCTCCGGCACGGAACTGCGCCGGCGCCTGCACGAAGGCCTCGACATCCCCGACTGGTTCACCTATCCCGAGGTAATCGAGGAATTGCGCCGCACGCATCCGCCGCGCCACAAGCAGGGCTGCACGGTGTTCTTCACCGGCCTGTCGGGCTCGGGCAAGTCGACGCTCGCCAACGCGCTGCTGGTGCGCCTGCTCGAACTGGGCACGCGCCCGGTCACGCTGCTCGACGGCGATGTCGTGCGCAAGCACCTGTCGAGCGAGCTCGGCTTCTCGAAGGAGCATCGCAACCTCAACGTGCAGCGCATCGGCTTCGTCGCCAGCGAGATCACCAAGAACGGCGGCGTGGCGATCTGCGCGCCGATCGCGCCGTATCACCATGCGCGGCGCGAAGTGCGCGAGATGATCGAGCAGTACGGCATGTTCGTCGAGGTATACATTTCCACACCGATCGCCGTCTGCGAAACGCGTGACCGCAAGGGCCTGTACGCGCTCGCGCGTGCCGGCAAGCTCAAGGAGTTCACCGGTGTCAGCGATCCGTACGAAGTGCCGGAGGATGCCGAACTGCGCATCGACACCAGCGACATCAGCCCGGACGAGGCGGTGCAGCGCATCGTGCTGAAACTCGAGTCGCTCGGCCTGATTCGACCGCACAACTGACGCGCGGGCGGTCCGGCACCGGCGCGGGTCCCCGGAACCGCACCCATCGACCGCCGTGGCCTGGTCACGACCGCCACGGCGATTTTTGTTGTAACCATCGGAATAAAAAGTACTTTTTAGGCACCAGGCGCAGACACTCGGAGCGCTTGCCGCAAAGGTATTGACAAGTCTCGACTAGGTGTTATACTTACATACAACACTATAACTACAGCGCACCTAGTTCCGGAGACAACCCATGTACATGCGAGCCGTTACCTACCGCATCGTCTACGTAGGAATCGTGAGCGTCGGCATCCTGCTGACCGCCGCGTTCCGCCAGTCGAACGTGCAGGCCGCCCCGATCGCCGCCGCGTCGCGACCGGCGGCCACTACCGCCCAGCTGCCCATCGTCACGCTGCCGACGGTCGAAGTCCGCCCGCTGGCGGCCCGCGCCGCGGGAGCGAAAGCGCCGGTGGTTTCCAAAGGCGTCGCCGCCGAGAGGCTGGACGACACCGCCACCGCCCCGCATGCCGTGACGGCCCCCACCCTGCGGCTCGACATGCCGTACTACTCGTTCGGCAAGGTGTTGCCGCGAGTGGGCAAGGAATGATTCGATGAGCATAACCTGGAACGACAACGCCCCGATCTACCGCCAGCTGCGCGACCGCGTCGTGGCGATGATCCTGGACGGCATACTCAAACAGGGCGACGCGCTTCCTTCGGTGCGCCAGGTCGCGGCGGATTTCCAGCTCAATCCGATCACCGTGTCCAAGGCCTATCAGGAACTGGTCGACGATCAACTGGTGGAAAAAAGACGGGGACTCGGTATGTATGTCGCTGAAGGCGCGCGCAATGCGCTGTTGCACTCGGAACGCGAGCGTTTCCTGCGCGAAGAATGGCCGATACTGCGCGATCGCCTGGAAAGGCTCGGGCTGGATCTGAAAACGCTGCTGGCGCAGCCGAAGAACGGAGCGTCGTCATGACCGTCGACAATGCCGCAACCGGCAATACCGCGCCGATCGTGCGTGCCAGGGGACTGAGCAAGCGCTATGGCACGACGATGGCGCTGGATCACGTCGACCTGCAGATTGCGCCCGGCCGCATCGTCGGGCTGATCGGCCCGAATGGCGCCGGCAAGACCACCGCGCTCAAGGCGATCCTCGGCCTGACCGAATTCGACGGCGAGTTGTCCGTGCTCGGCCTGGATCCGCGCACGCACCGCACCGAGTTGATGCAGCAGGTCTGCTTCATCGCCGACGTCGCCGTGCTGCCGCGCTGGCTGCGGGTCGGCGAAGCGGTCGATTTCGTGGCCGGCGTGCATCCGCGTTTTTCACGCGAGAAGTGCATGGGATTGCTCGCCCGCACCAAGGTCCAGCCGACCCAGCGCGTGCGCGAGCTGTCCAAGGGCATGATCGTGCAGCTGCACCTGGCACTGGTCATGGCGATCGACGCCAAGCTGCTCGTGCTGGACGAGCCGACGCTCGGCCTGGATATCCTGTATCGCAAGGAATTCTACGAGACGCTGCTCAACGACTATTTCGACCATGAAAAGACGATCCTCGTCACGACGCATCAGGTCGAGGAAATCGAACGCATCCTGACCGACCTGATCTTCATCCGCGATGGCAGGATCGTGCTCGATGCGAGCATGGATGCGGTCGGCGAGCGCTACGCCGAGGTGATGGTCGCACCGGACAAGACCGACGCCGCGCGGGCGCTCAAGCCGCTCAGCGAGCGCCAGGTCTTCGGCAAGTCCATTTTCCTGTTCGACGGCATCGATCACGCGCGCCTCGCGGCACTGGGCGACCTGCACAAGCCCAGTGTGGCCGATCTGTTCGTCGCCACGATGAAAGGAACCTACGCATGAGCCCCGTTATGCCCACCAACAAGTTTGCCTGGCTGCTGAAGCGCGAGTTCTGGGAATATCGCGGTGCGTTCCTGTGGACGCCGGTGATCACCGGAATGGTCATGCTCGCGCTGGTCGTGTTCGGCCTGGTCGTCGCCGAGCACACGGCCAGCCGCGCCGGCGTCAACCTCAACGGCATCAATTTCAACGAGATCTCGGCGCATCTGAACGAGGGCAACGCGGCCAAGCTGCACGCCGGCCTGACCATCGGCATGCTCAGCCTGGGCTTCCCGATCGGCGTCGCGCTGTTCTTCGTGCTGTTCATCTATGGCATCGGCGCGTTGTACAACGACCGCGCCGACCGCAGCGTGCTGTTCTGGAAGTCGCTGCCTATTTCCGATACCGAGACCGTGCTGGCCAAGGTCGTCGCCATGGCCGTGATCGCACCTGCGCTGGCCGTCGCGGCGATGATTGCGCTGCATCTGGGTTTCCTGGTGCTGACGAGCCTCTGGGTACTTGCCCATGGCATCAACCCGATGTTGTTGTGGGCGCCGGGCAACCTGCTCGCGTTGTGGGCGAAACTGATCCTGCTGATCCCGATCAATGCCCTGTGGGCGATGCCATCGATCGGCTGGCTGCTGCTGTGCTCGAGCTTCGCGCGCTCCAAGCCATTCCTGTGGGCGGTGGCGCTGCCGGTCGTGACCGGCGTGTTGATCTCGATGGTCCACCTGATGAATTCGCTGTCGCTGCCGAGCGGCTGGTTCTGGCGCAATGTCGTCGGCCGCCTGCTCTTCAGCATCATCCCGGGAACCTGGGTCGACGCCGCGGACCTGCGCAGCTTCGATCACGAAGACCGCCTGCCCGAAGCGCTGAACAGTCTGCTGTCGGTCGACACGCTCGGGCACCTGCTGTCGTCGCCAAACTTCCTGATCGGTGTTGCCGCCGGTGCGGCGATGATCGCCGCAGCGATCTACTTCCGGCGCAAGCGCACCGAATCCTACGCGTGAGCGGAAACGGCATGGAAAAACCCGCACGAAGCGCCGCCGCGACTTTCCTAGTGACGCTGCTGTCAGCCACGGCGCTGGCCGCGGACGACCGGCAGCCGGCTCCGGCTGCGCCGCCGGTCATCCCGCCGACCCGGCCGGCGACCACGCCGGACGACCTGTTCCGCGCGGTTGCCCTGCAGGACGCCGCGCTGTTCGACGCCTACAACCGCTGCGACCTGGAAAAGTTTGCAAGCCTGCTCGACGATGACATCGAGTTCTATCACGATCATGGCGGCGTCACGCGCGGCAGCAAGGCGCTGACCGAAAGCATCCGCAAGAACATCTGCGGACAAACGACGCGTGAACTCGTGCCGGGATCGCTCGAGGTCTATCCGATGGACAACTATGGCGCCATCGAAATCGGCGTGCACCGCTTCCATCATCCGGCAGCGCCGGCCGAACCCGTTGGCGAGGGCAGGTTCATCCAGCTTTGGCAGTACGACAAGGGCAACCACACCTGGAAGCTGACTCGCGTCCTGAGCTTCGACCACCACGCGGTGAAGTGATCTGGCTGCGCCGTCAGCCGCCGCCGCGACCGCCGTGTTGAAAAGAAAAGGCCGCCCAAGGGCGGCCGATTTGCTTGTGCCTGCGCAGCGTCCTACTTGACCGTGTCGGTCAGCACGCGAATGGCATTGCCCTGGGTCTGCAAGCCGCCCTGGTGCAGATCCAGTTCACCGACCAGCCAGTAGCGTTCGATTCCGGTCGAGGTGCGGCGAACGACAACCGCACTGCCCTCGCTGGTATAGACCAGGTCGCCCTGGCGCAAATCGATTGGTTGCAGGCTGGTGTCGATGTCGTGGCCGTCGTTGTACTGGCGCTCGATCGTCACGCGCGCCGGACTTTTCGGCGCCGGCACGTTGTAGGTGAACTTCAACGCGCCGGCCTTGCTGGCGGGACGCAGCGCGACATTCGTACGCAGCGGTTCACTGACGCGATAGCGATCGTTGCCGGTCGGAGTCAGTTCGACGCGATCCAGGTTCAGGTCTCCCTGCAGCCAGTACAACTGGTTGCGCGGCCCGAAACGACGCACCACGGCGCGCACCGGTCCATCGACGAACACGAGATCGTCCTTCTGCAACTGCGCAGGCCGCAGGCTTCCTTCCGCCGGCTGTCCGCCGTTGAGGTGCTGCAAGAGACGTTGCTTGCTTTCGGCAGCCGGATCCGTCGCCGGCTTCGCGGCCGGCGACGGCGTTGCAGGCGGCGGCGCGGCGGCGACGGGCGCCGGCGGGGGTGCCGCAGCCGGAGCAGGAGCCGGCGGCGGTGCAACCTCTACCCTTGCCGGTGGCGGCGCGGCCGGAGTTGGCTTGGCCGCAACGGGCGCTTCCACCGGCGCCGGCTTCGGCGCCGGCGCAGCAGGCCTGGCTTCGACGACTTTCGGTTCAGGCCTGGGTTCGGGCTTCGGTGCCTTCGCCACGGGTGCCTCGACCGGCTTGGCCGCGACTTTCGAGTCCTCGACGCGCACCATGACATTTTCGAAGAACGCATCGCTCATGCGCACCGTAGCGTTGGCCGCGCCGGCCCGCACTTTTGCCGCTGCCTTGTCCTGCCAGTAAGGCGGCGCCGTGACTACCAGGGTCTTGCCCGAGGCCGCCGCCTGGCGCGCCAGTTCCGCGATCTTCGCGTCACCTGCTCCGGCCAGGAAATCCTTGCCACTGATCGCCACTTCCTGAGCGCATACGGCGCCGGCAGCAAGCAGCGCACCCGTGAACAACAAACCTCTCAACGACATCACCATCTCCGAACCACCCCTGTTGAAAACATTTGCATACCAGCACGCCAGTCTGACCCCGACTGAGTGCAAAGCATGTGCCTAAAGCCACCTGAATTCGCAAAGATCTCTTTACAAGACCCGAATTGCGACGCGCGTCACGCTTGTCATCCCCCGGCCGAGCCGCCGTGCACGCCGCCCTTGGTCAGCGCCATCGGATCGAGCAACGCCCTGAGCCGGGCTTTCGGCAGTCCCGTGGTCTCGATGGCCACATCGAGGATCGGCCGGCCCTGCTTGTACGCCTGCTTCGCCGTCGCCGCGCCCTTTTCATACCCGATCACGGGATTGAGTGCCGTGACGAGGATCGGATTCTTGTCGAGCGCCTGCCGGATGCGATCCTGGCGTACCTTGAATCCGGCGATCGAACGATCGGCCAGCGCGCGCGCGGCATTGGCGAGAATTTCTATACTTTGCAGCAGATTCAGCGCGATCACCGGCAGCATCACGTTCAGCTGGAAGTTGCCTGACTGGCCGGCAATCGTGATCGTCGCATCGTTGCCGATGACCTGCGCACAGACCATCGTCAGCGCTTCGGGAATCACCGGATTGACCTTGCCGGGCATGATCGACGAGCCGGGCTGCAGCGCCGGCAGTTCGATCTCGCCGATGCCTGCGAGCGGACCCGAGTTCATCCAGCGCAAGTCGTTGGCGATCTTCATCAGCGAACAGGCCAGCGTCTTGAGCTGCCCGGACAGTTCGACCGCGGCATCCTGTGACGACATGCCTTCGAACAGGTTGTCGGCCTGCTCGAACTTCACGCCGGTCGCCTTGCGCAGCTGCAGGCAGATCTTCGGCCCGAGCCGGGCGTCGGCGTTGATGCCGGTGCCGA
>Ga0134128_10012197_pt1 | contig 10251 bp, 9 predicted proteins | sample KB31754_FD_96462 | JGI IMG/M metagenome (GOLD analysis project Ga0134128, IMG submission 96462) | Terrestrial soil microbial communities with excess Nitrogen fertilizer from Kellogg Biological Station, Michigan, USA - KB3-175-4 | ecosystem: Environmental > Terrestrial > Soil > Unclassified ...
AGGGTCGCGCGGGCACTGTCGCCTGCGGCTGCCGCCAAGATGGCCAGGCTGGCGCCTGGAGTGGACAACACCGTCTTCCGGCCGGGCGCGGGCGGCGCGAGGATCAGGGCGAAGCTCGGCATCGCCGCTGACGTGCCGGTCGTGGTGTGCGTGTCGAGAGTCGTGCCGCGCAAGGGGCAGGACACGCTGATCCGGGCCTGGCCGCGAGTGCTCGACGAGATGCGTCCAGCCAAGCCGGTGCTGCTCATCGTCGGCGGTGGCAAGTACGGGAAGAAGCTCAGGCAGCTGGCGCAGCGGCTCAAGGTGGCCGACTCGGTGATCTTCGCCGGATCCGTGCCCCGGGAGGACCTCGCCGCCTACTACGACGCTGGCAACGTGTTCGCGATGCCCTGCCGCACCAGGCACGCCGGCCTGGATGTCGAAGGACTCGGGATCGTCTACCTGGAGGCGTCGGCTACCGGGCTACCGGTGATCGGCGGCGACTCGGGGGGAGCACCGGACGCGATCCTGCCGGGCGAGACCGGGTACGTGGTCAAAGGCGGCGACGAAACCGAGCTGGCCGGCCGGCTGATCCAGCTGCTCAGCGATCCTGACGCGGCCGCGACCATGGGCGACAAGGGACTGGCCTGGATCGACCAGGAATGGCGCTGGGACCTGGTCTCGCGCCGCCTGGGCGAGATCCTGGCCCACAGCGAGAGTCGGCAGCGGGAGTCGGGAAGCTAAGAGTCAGCTGTAGAGCGCTTCAATCTCCGCGGCGTAGTCCTTGGCCACCACCGCGCGCTTCACCTTCAGCGACGGCGTCAGGTGACCGCTGGATTCGGTGAAGTCAGACGGCAGCACGGTGAACTTCCTGATCGACTCGGCTCTGGACACCGCCTTGTTCGCGTCGTCGACCGCGGCCTGGAGTTCGGCCAGCAGATCGGTGTCCTTCGCGAGATCGGCGGGGGTCGCCTCGGCGGGCTTGCCGCGGGAAGACTTCCAGTGATCCAGTGCCTCGGGGTCGAGCGTGATCAGGCAGGCGATGAAGGGCCGGTTGTCGCCGACGACCATCGTCTGGCTGATCAGCGGATGGGCCCGCAACCGGTCTTCCAGCACCGCCGGAGATACGTTCTTTCCGCCCGCGGTGACGATCAGTTCCTTCTTGCGGCCGGTCACGCTCAGGTAGCCGGTCTCGTCCAGCGCGCCTATGTCGCCGGTGTGCAGCCAGCCGTCGGCGTCGAGTATCTCGGCCGTCGCTTCCGGGTTGCGCCAGTAGCCGCGGAACACGATCGGGCCGGCCATCAGGATCTCGCCGTCGTCGGCGATGCGGACCTTCACGCCGGGCAGCGGCTGGCCGACCGTGCCGATCTTGTTGCGGCTCGGCCGGTTCACGGTCGCGGCCGCTGACGTCTCGGTCAGTCCGTAGCCTTCCAGCACGGTGATCCCGACGCCACGGAAGAAATGGCCGAGCCGGTCGCCGAGCGGCGCGCCGCCCGAGACGGCGAAGCGGACCTTACCGCCGACCGCGGCCCGCAGCTTGCCGTACACCAGCCGGTCGAAGAGCGCGTGCCGGAGGCGGAGCCCTGGGCCGGGCCCCGAGGGCGAGTCGTCTTCCGCACTGGCCCGGCTGAACGCGATCGCGGTATCGGCCGCCGCCGCGAAGATCTTTTTCTTGGCGTTGCTGGTGCAGGCCTGCTGCTGCGCGGAATTGAACACCTTCTCGAACACCCGCGGCACCGCCAGCAGGAACGACGGGCTGGTCTGCGGCAGGCCCTGGGCGAGCGTCGATGAGTCCGGCCAGTGAGTCAGGATCGCGCCGGACTCCAGGCAGCCGACCTCGATGATCCGGGCAAAGGAGTGCGCCAGCGGCAAGAACAGCAGCGTCGAGCTGCCCGACAGATCGAACAGGTCGACCAGGGCTCCCTCGACGGCGTTCCGCGCGCCGGACAGCAGGTTGCGGTGGGTGAGTTCACAGCCCTTGGGACGGCCGGTTGTGCCGGAGGTGTAGATGATCGTGGCCAGGTCGTCGGCCGCCCGGGCGCTCATCCGTTCGGCTAGCTGCTCGTCAGACTCGCCTGCCGAAGCCGAGGAGGAGAGCTCCGCAATGCTTTCTTCCATAGGCCAGAGATGTTTTAGATCAGGCAGGCTGGAGCGGGCACTGGCGATCGTCGAAGCGTGGGCGGCCGTCTCGGCGAACACGGCGACCGCGCCGGAGTTGGAGAGGATCCACTCGACCTGCTCGGCCGAGGAGGTCTCGTAGACCGGGACCGTGACCGCTCCGACCGTCCAGATCGCGTAGTCGGCCAGCGTCCAGGCGTAGCTGGTGCGCGACATCAGCCCGACCCGGTCGCCCGCCCCGATGCCGGCCGCCATCAGGCCTTTGGCGAGCGCGCGGACCTCGTCGGCGAACTGGGACGCGGTCACGTCGGACCAGCGGCCGTCGCCGTCCTGCCTGCGCAGCATCACCCGGTTGGGCTCAGCCGAGCCGAAGACGACATCCGTGAGCGTGGCCGAATCAGCGATTTCCACAAGGGCAGGTATTCCGAACTCGCGCAACCTAGCCTCCTTCTTTTCAGGCGACGTTACCGCTGTTATCTGCTTCTTACCCGGCCAAGGGCGGGTCTGGATGACGTCGGGCAATCTGCATACTGGTGGTCATGCGCATCCACGTGGTCAGCGACGTACACGGTCGAAGCGATGCGCTGAGGCGCGCGGGCGAAGGCGCGGACGCGCTGATCTGCCTGGGTGACCTATTGCTGTTCATGGACTACGCCGACCATTCCAAGGGCATCTTCGCCGACCTGTTCGGCCAGGAGGCCACGACGGAGTACATCAACCTGCGGACGGCCCAGCAGTTCGACGCCGCACGGGAGTTCTCGGCCCGGATGTGGGCCTCGATCGACCTCAGCCCGGCCGACGCGATCAGCAAGGCGGTTCACGCGCAGTACGCGGAGCTGTTCGAGGCGATGCCCAGCCCCGCGTACCTCACCTACGGCAACGTCGACCTTCCTAAGCTGTGGGCCGAATACGCGCGAACCGGGCACCGGGTGCTGGATGGCGAGGTCGCCGAGATCGGCGGCCTCAGGTTCGGGTTTGTCGGCGGTGGCCTGCGCACGGTCTACCGGACGCCGAACGAGATCGACGACGAGGTGTTCGCCGCGAAGGTCGAGGCGATCGGGTCGGTTGACGTGCTCTGCGCGCACATACCGCCGGACATCCCCGAGTTGCTGTTCGACACCGTAGCCGAGCGGATGGAGCGCGGCAGTGAGGCGCTGCTGGATGCGGTGCGTCGGACGCAGCCCCGGTATCTGCTGTTCGGCCACGTGCATCAGCCGCTGGTCACCAGCGTCCAGATCGGGCGCACCAAGTGCGTCAACGTGGGTCATTTCCGTGCCAGCGGTACGCCGTACGTCCTGGAGTGGTGAGCCAGCCCTGACGGGGCGGTACGCTCCGAGACATGGCCGACAAGACAAGGTCCACCCTGACGATCGACGCTGCAAAGCCGGTCATCATGGCAGTAATCGCCGACTTTCCCGCCTACCCGCAGTGGGCCTCGGGCGTAAAGATGGCTGAGATCGTGAAGACCGATTCCGACGGGCGTCCGGCGCAGGTGCGGTTCAGCCTGGACGCTGGCGGAATCATCAAGGACAAGTACGTGCTCGGCTACTCCTGGAGCGGGCAGGACGAGGTCCGCTGGACGCTGGTCGAGCGGGGCAGCATGATCTCCGACCTGACCGGCGCCTACCTGCTCGAGTCCGACCCGGCCGGCGGCACCCGCGTTACCTACGAACTGGCGGTCGGGCTTATCGGGTTCATGCCGGGCTTCGTCAAGAAGCGGGCGGAGAAAACGATCATAGATACGGCGCTGAAAGGGCTGCGCGGTCGGGCCACGCAGGTAGCGGGCGAGAATGGTGGTATCTGACATGAGCGAGCCGTCGAGCGGGCCCACCGACTGGGAGCGGCGTGCCGCTGATATGGCCAACGAGGTTCAGCGCTGGCTGATCAAGCAGAGCGCGCGCAACATGCGCGATGAGTTCAGTGATCAGATGAAGAAAGCATTGCGCGGGCCTGCTCCTAGTCAGCCCACCGACGTATGGGAGACGGCGACCACCGAGCCGCCCGACGCGGCCAGCCAGCCGCCAGAGTGCGCGTGGTGCCCGATCTGCCGGGCCGCCCGGCGGATGGCGCAGGCGCAGATCGCCGGCCAGTCTGGATCTTCGGTGAAGCCTGGATCCGGGACTGGGTCCGGCGTGGGGGTCAGCTCGACGCTGGCCGGCGCGACCGATGTGATCGTCGGTGCGGCGCGCGATGCGCTGACCGGCCTGGACGCGATACTGTCCTACCGGCCAGGCGATCTCAGCGCGCCTAAGCCGGACTCGGCCCTGGATGACGGGACGGCCGAGACGGTGGCTGACGCTGAGGGCCAGCCGGACGCCAGTAGCCAAGGGGGAGAACATACCCATGAGCCTGACCATCGGGGTTGACGTCGGCGGCACCAAGATTGCCGCCGGTGTAGTCGATGAGAAAGGCTCAATAGTAGAGATGGTCAAGCGGCCGACTCCGGCCGCTAACGCGTCGGGCACGATCGACGCAATCAGCGACGCGATCCGCGAACTACTGACCAGGCACGACGTCGACGCGGTCGGCATCGGCGCGGCCGGATTCATCGAGGAGAGCCGGTCGTCGGTCATGTTCGCGCCGAATCTGGCCTGGCGCGAGGAGCCCGTGGCGCGCCAGGTTGAGGAGCGGACCGGCAAGACGGTCTTCGTGGAAAACGACGCGAACGCCGCGGTCTGGGCCGAGACCAAGCTGGGGGCCGGTCGCGGCCACGACCACGTCATACTGATCACCATCGGCACCGGCATCGGCGCCGGCGTCGTACTCAACGGCCAGCTCTACCGCGGCCGGTGGGGGATGGCCGGGGAGCCCGGGCACTACCGGGTCGTGCCCGATGGCAGGCTCTGCGGGTGCGGCAACCGCGGCTGCTGGGAACAGTACGCCAGCGGCAGCGCGCTCGCGGCCGAGGCTCGCGACTTCGCTCGCCGGTCGCCCGGCGGGGCGGTCAGGCTGCTGCAGCTCGCGGGCGGCACGGTGGAAGGGATCACCGGGCACGAGGTGACGGTCGCGGCCAGGGAAGGCGATGCGGCGGCGCTGCGGTGTTTCGAGATCATCGGCCGGTGGCTCGGCGAGGGACTGGCCGACCTGGCAGCGATCCTCGATCCTGGATGCTTCGTTCTTGGCGGCGGCGTGTCTGAGGCCGGGGACCTGTTCCTCGACCGGGTACGTGAGGCTTTCGATCACGGGCTGACCGGGCGGCAGTTCCGGCCGCACGCCTCTGTGGTGCTGGCCGAACTCGGGCCCGATGCCGGGTTGATCGGTGCGGCTGATCTGGCGAGAAAGCGGTTAGCTCGGCTGGACCCAGTGAATCCGGGCGCCGAAGGTAGGACGCGCGGCCAGGCCGCGAGTCAGACGACGGCGCCCTGATCGGGACCGTCGCGCTTGGACGGGCCGTCGCCCAGCCTGAACACCAGCACGATGAACCCGGCGACGAACCCGATGACGGCGGCGAGCGCCATCCACCTGGGGTTCTGCCAGTCCGCCAGCATCGAGATCAGCAGGTAGGCGGGCCCGCCGAACAGCGCCGTCCACCCGAACGCCGCGACCGGATCGACGACGCCCAACGGCGGCAACGACGGCGGGATGTACCGGTCGTCGTCGCCGAAGTCGAACACGGAGTCATCCGCGAGCTCGAAGTCGCGCGGGCCGCCCGCACCGCCGGAGTCGTCCAGCGGATCGAAAGGCCCGCCCGCACGGGCGGCGTCCTGATCGTGGGCGTGGGCGGAAGGGCCGGCCTGGCGGGGGATCGCGCGGCCGAATCTGGGGTAGCTGGCCGGCCTGATGATCCGGCTGCGGGTGACCGGAGGGCGCCGGTCCGGCCGGTTGTCGCGTTTGGTGTCCGTGCCCGATCCGGTGCCGGGGGAGTCGTCGTCCGGCGCGGAGGCGGCTGGCGCCCGGGCGTCCGGCGATTCGGCTTCCGGTGCTTGGGCGTCTGGTGCTTGGGCGTCTGGTGCTTGGGCGTCCGGTGCGCTGCCTGGTTCGGCCTGCTTCACGGGCGAGTCGAATGGCTCGATCGCGGCGGTGGGAGCGGTGGTCTCGCCGTCCGTGACCTCGGCTGATTCGTCGGCCTGGCCGAGCGGGCCGGTGGCGGCTTCGCTTACGGTAGCTTCGCTTACGGCGGCTTCGCTGACGGCGGCTTCGCTGACGGCGGCTTCGCTCGAGGCGAGCAGGTCGTCAGCGGTGAACTGCTTGGTGGCGTTAGAGGCGGGCTTGGCGGGCAGGTTCTCCCGGTCCGGCCACGGTGCGTCGGCCGGGTCGATCGGGGACATAAGCTCAAGCCTGGCGACCAGATCGCGCCACGCGGCCTGATCTCGGCCTTCGTCCCTACCTACGTCGCGCCCCACGGTGCCCCCCGCATCGTTGCCCGATCGTGCTTAGTCCTGGCTGCGGCGTATCTCCACCGTCATCCATCCTGTCATTCCTTTCCCGCATGGCTGTGAGAACGAACGAAATCCAGGCTTCCGGTGAAGATCTCTTCCGCATCGTTGTCAAGGGTCGCGACGTGATAGCTGTTCGCGAGTTCCCTGACCTCAAGCTGGCTGGCCGGCAGGGCGCGCCGCAGGATCTCGAGGTTGGCCGGGCCAACTACGTGATCGTTGGTGCTGCGGTAGACGAGCACTGGCTGGCTAACCTCCTTCAGATGGCGCGTGGTCACCTGCCACAGCCCGGGCAGGGTTGCCGCGGCCTTGACCGGCACGCGGTCATAACCAAGCTCGGTGGCGCCTTCTTTCTTAATATCGCTAGCGATGCCCTTCAGGGACGGCACTACCAGCTTAAGCACGGGTGCAAGCATAAAGAGCTTGGTCTCGGCCGTTACTGAGGGATTTACCAGCACCAGTCCGCTGACCGCCTCGCCGTGCAACTCGGCCAGGCGCAGCGCCAGGCAGCCGCCCATCGACAGGCCCATCACGAAGATTTCGTCGGTCGCGGCCCGCAATTCGTCGAAGGCCCGGTCGACTTCGGCGTACCAGTCCTCCCACCTGGTCCGCGCCATCTCCTGCCAGGTAGTGCCGTGACCTGGCAGTCTCGGCAGGCTGACCGTCAGCCCGGCGTTCGCGAGGAACTCCGCCCACGGCCGGATCGACTGAGGCGATCCGGTGAATCCATGGCAGAGCAGTACGCCGGTCGAGCCGCCCTCATGGCTATATGCTTCCGCGCCTGGCAACACAGACATGGACTGTTCCTTCCCGCGAATCCGCCGACCCTGTCGTCTCTGTTCCCGGAATCGTCGCATGTTGGTCCATATTCCGCAGGCACCTGATCCAGCGCGAGGCCGCGGTTGCCTGCAGTCCGGCTCCTTACTGGTCACCGGGCGGGGCTGGCCGCCGGTTCACCGGGCGGCACGGCGGATTGTCGAGCGCGGGCAGTTCGCATCGTCAGCCGAGCGTGGAATCATGGAGCGATGTACTACTGGGTGGTCAAGGCGATCCTGGCCCCGATACTGCGCCTCGTTTTCCGGCCGTGGGCCGAAGGAACGCAGTACGTCCCGAGGACCGGCCCCGCCATCATCGCGAGCAATCATCTCTCGTTTTCCGACCACTTCTTCGCGCCACTGCCGTTGCCACGCAAAGTAGTCTTTCTTGCGAAATCTGAGTACTTTACCGGCCATGGTCTCAAGGGCCTGATGAGTCGCGCCTTCTTCAGCGGCGTCGGCCAGATCCCGGTCGACCGCTCCGGTGGCGAGGCCAGCGAGCGCGCACTGAACACTGGCCTGCGCGTGCTCGCCGACGGCAACCTGCTCGGCATCTACCCAGAAGGCACCCGCACCCCCGACGGCCGGCTGTTCCGCGGCAAGACCGGCGTCGCCCGGCTAGCCCTCGAAGCCCGCGTCCCGGTGATCCCGTGCGCGATGATCGGCGGCTTCGAGTTCCAGCCCCCCGGCCGCATCACCCCGAGGCTGGCGATCAGGCCCGGCGTGAAGTTCGGCCCCGCGCTCGACTTCGCCCGCTACTACGGCCTGGAGAACGACCGCATAGTCCTGCGCGCCGTGACCGACGAGATCATCTACGCGATCATGAAGCTCTCCGGCCAGGAATACGTCGACGAGTACGCCCAGCGCCACAAATCCCGCACCGACCCTCCCGCCGCTGCCGCCGCTCCCGCCGCGTCCGCCGCGTCCGCCGCTCCGGCCGCTCCGGCCGCTCCGGCCGCGTCCGCCGCTCCGGCCGCTCCGGCCGCTCCGGCCGCGTCCGCCGCTCCGGCCGCTCCGGCCGCGTCCGCCGCTCCGGCCGCTCCCGCCGCCGAGCCAGGTTCAAAGGCCACCGCCAATGGCGCCGCAGTCACGGATGGTGCTGCCGAAGGTGCGGACGGTGACAGCTCGGCCAAGGTCGCCGACGCCGCGGCCGTAGACGCCGACTAGGCGGCCCCGCGCCAGGCCCCCGAGGCCGACCAAAAGCCGCAATCTGCCTAATTCTGGCGAACGGCAGCTGACTAGCTCCGGGTGAATCTGCATATTCACCGGCTTTTTTACAGGTGAATCTGCATATTCACCGGGTTGGCCTAGATGGATTGTCAGTGGCATGCGGCATGGTGAGGCCGTGAAAGTAACTTCAACAGCTACTCAGCTGCCCCAAGCACCGAACAGCGGGCCCGGCAATCAGTCTCCGGCCGCCCGACGGTCTGCGGCGATGGCCGCCGTCGCGGAAGTTCTCCGAAAGCAGCATCACGTCATCACTCGCAGGCAAGCGTTAGTTTGCGGGCTCACCAAGGACATGCTGAGTAGCCGGACTCGGTCCGGTGGCCCTTGGCAGCGGGTGATGCCCGGTGTCTTCCTAGCTGTCACCGGAACTCCGACGCGGGATCAGCGCGAAACTGCTGCCCTGCTCTATGCAGGTCCTGCGAGCACCATAAGCGGCTGGGCAGCACTGCGTCGGTACGGGCTTCGTGTCCCGGCGACGGACCAGGTCGATGTGCTAATTCCGGCCGGACGAAGGCGGCTGAGCTCAGGTTTCGTCGTGCTGCACTACACCAGGCGAGTGCCTGATCCGGTCTGCTATGAGGGGCCGATCCAGTTTGTGCTGCCGGCCAGGGCGGTCGCCGACACGGCTCGTTGGCTTGACGATCTGGGGTCCGTGCGCACAGTCGTCGCGTCTGCGGTGCAGAAGAGGCTGTGCCTGATCGAGCAGTTGGCGGTCGAATTACGCGATGGGTCGATGCAAGGTTCGGCCCACTTCCGGACCGCCTTGGCTGAGGTTGTGGCCGGAATCCGGTCAGTCGTCGAGGCTGAGCTGAGGCGGCTGATCCTGCGCGGACGCTTGCCCGAGCCGATGTTCAACGCCAGGCTCCTCGTCGGTGACGAGTTGATCGCTATTGCGGACGTCTGGTGGCCCGAATTCGGGGTGGTGGTGGAGGCAGATTCCAAGGAGTGGCATCTGCTGCCCGAGGACTGGGAGCAGACGATGGCCAGGCACGCCAGGTTGACTGCGCTAGGAATCCTGGTGCTGCACTTCACCCCGCGCCAGATCAGGGAACAACCGGAGCAGGTGCTGCAGACGATCCGCCAGACGCTCATCAACAGAAGCGGTCAGCCGCGCTTGCCGATCCGGACACTGGAACCGGTCGGCTAGCGGCGCGAGTCTGCGGGCGGCCCGAGGTGGCTGGCGGTGCAGTCTGCGGGTGGTCCGAGGTGGCTGGCGGTGCAGTCTGCGGGTGGTCCGAGGTGGCTGACGGCGCGAGTCTGCGGGCGGTCCGAGGCCGCTCGCGGTCCGAGGTGGTTAGCGGTCCGAGTCGGGCGGCTGTCGGTTAGGTGGCGTCGGGCTGGGCCCAGTGGCGGGAGCGGCGGACGGCTTTGCGCCAGCGGTGGTGGGCGGACTCGTCGCGCCGGCCCGGGTCGAAGCGCTGGTCCAGCTGCCAGGTCGCGGCGAGCTCGTCGGTTGAGGACCACACGCCGGTCGCGAGGCCGGCCAGGAAGGCGGCCCCCAGCCCGGTCGTCTCGGCCACCACCGGCCGTTCGACCGGCAACTGGAGCTGGTCGGCCTGGATCTGCATCAGCAGGTTGTTGGCCGACGCCCCGCCATCCACCCGCAGCGGCGCATCGCCGGACCCAGACCCAGACCCAGCTCCCGACCCCGACCCCGACCCAGCTCCAGACCCCGACCCGGACCCCGACCCCGGTCCGGTCCCCAGCCCTGATTCGGCCGCGATCAGTTCGACCAC
>Ga0134128_10012200_pt1 | contig 10249 bp, 7 predicted proteins | sample KB31754_FD_96462 | JGI IMG/M metagenome (GOLD analysis project Ga0134128, IMG submission 96462) | Terrestrial soil microbial communities with excess Nitrogen fertilizer from Kellogg Biological Station, Michigan, USA - KB3-175-4 | ecosystem: Environmental > Terrestrial > Soil > Unclassified ...
CAGCGAAAAAACCGTCAGTTCGCACATCTCGAACCTGCTGCGAAAGACGGGCGCCGCCAACCGCCTGGACCTGGCCCGGCTCGCGCGCCGCGCCGCCCGCTGAACCGCAGGCCGCCGTCACCCGCACGCCGCACGGCGGGATCCCAGCCCACGGCGGGATCCCAGCCAGCGGCGGGGCTCAGCTCCGCTGCGCAGTCATTGCCGGAGCGCGGGGAAGAAGTCCGCGACGGCTTCCACCGCGCTGAGGTCCTGCGTGGTCCGGCCCAGGACAAAAATGGCACGCTTCCGCCGGTTGGGCACCACATGCCCGCCGCCCACCACGGTGTACAGGGTCACGGGTAGGCGGCCTTCCTGGGTGTAACGGCGGGCCCGGACCGAGGTCCGCCCGCTCTCGGGCCGGTGCGGCAACACCGTTTCCACCGGCGCGTCGGTGATGCCGTTGCGGTGCGCGAAATACCGTGCCGTCTCCGGCGCCGACGGTCCCGGGTTGCGGGCCCACCGGCCCCACAATCTGCCCTCGCCGCGGTAGGGCACCACCCGGTCGCGGGTTCCGTGGATGAGCAGCACGGGCAGCGGCAGGTGTTTGTCCGCAAAGGCCAGCCCGCCGGGGCGGGGCAGGGTGGCACTGACTATTGCCGCGCCGTCGAGCTTGTCAGGGATCTCATGGATCAGGCGGATCACCATTTGGCCGCCATTGGAGTAGCCGGCCGCAATCACCGGGATGGGTCCGTACAGCGCGTGAAAGTGGTCCGCGAGGGCCGTCAGGAAGGCGACGTCGTCCACCGTGTTGGCGTCCCTGGCGGCGTGGTTCCAGGCCTTTTTCAGCCCGTCCGGGTAGACCACGGCCACCTTTCCGCCCGCCGCAAGCGTGTCAAAGCTCCGCCCGCTGAAGGCACGGACCTGCATCCCGCTCTGGCTTGATCCGTGCAGCACCAGCAGCACGGCCGACGGCGCCGCCGCCTCGGCGCCAGCCGCCGTTGCCGTCCAAAACGTGCGCGTGTGCCCGTCCACCGCGATGGTCTGGCTGCTGATCCGGGTGCCCGGCCGGGCCCGCGTTCGGGAACTCATTGCTGCCTACTTCGACGTTGGAGTGGGCGCCGGCATGGCGGGAACTTCTTCGCTGATGAGCTTCTCCAGCTGCGCCTGCAGGTAGCGCTGGCCCGCCGCCGACGGGTGGTCGCCGTCCGGCCCGACCAGTTCGGCCGCCTGGCCGATGAACCAGCCCTGCGCGATCGGGTCTACAAACAGGGCACCGGCGCGGGAGGCGGCCTGCTTCAGGGCATCCCTGACGGCAAGCCGCGCGGCCTCCGGCGAGGTTGTGTACGACGGCGGGCCCACCGCCAGGACGACGGCGTGGGGCGACTTGGCCTTGACCGCGTCAAACGCTGCCTCCGCCGCGGCACCAATGGCAGCCTTCGAATTTCCCATGTCGTTCTCCGAGCCGAAGAACGCCACGAGCTGGGTGTCCGGGGTCACGGCCCCCTTCACCTGGGAGACAAAGGTTGAATTGTTGTCCCCGACAGTGACATAGCCGCTGCCGTTTTGGGAGACATTGACGACGTCGAAGTTGTCTTCCGGGTTCAGGGGCGCCGCGTCGATGAGGCTGGGCCACGCGTCCGCGACCGAGCTGCCCATGCCGGTGCTGAAGGAATCGCCAACCACCACCACCTTGTGGGGCTCGGCCTGTGAGGCCTTGCTCGCGGCGGGGTAGGCGTCGTTGCCTGCGGCCAGGCCCGCGTTGCCTGCGGCCAGGCCCGCTCCCGCGCAACCGGAGAGGGCCAAAACGCCGGCCAGCACCAGTGCGAGAACAACGGCAGGGTGGCCTGGGAGCCGGACCATTTCCGCCTTGCCGCCGCCGAAAGCAGGTGACCCCACCGCCAAACCCATATCAGTCATCCTCACTTCGAATCCATGCGGACCGAGCCATGCACGGCCGGCTAAAACCCTGTCCGACCGACCGGGCCGGACGGTGCCGCCTCTGCAATTCAGCCGTCGGGTGCCAGCCTAGGCCCGCCACCTTGGCGTTTCCCGTAGATGTGCCCCTTGCTTGCCGGTTCCCGGCCCGGCCACCCGGATCGTCCCATCCGCGCCGGTTCCGCCGCGCCGGGAGCGTCAACGCGCCCGCCGCGCCGGGAGCGTCAACGCGCCCGCCCCGCGGCAGTCAGTCGACGACGATGCCCTGCCCCTGGCCGCGCTGCAGCAGCACCGGGGAAATCTCGCCGAAGCCGCGCACGTGTTCCATGGGGAGCCCGGTGAGGATGAAGCGGTCGTCGCCGGCCAGCGCCGTGGCCGTGACGGAGTCCACCAGCACGGTGCCGGGCTCGGCCAGCGAGGTCAGACGGGCGGCCAGGTTCACGGTGGGGCCGTAAATGTCGCCCAGGCGGGACAGCACGCGCCCCCACACCATGGCCACCCGGGCTTCGGGCAGGAAATCGTCCGCCGCCATGGCCTCGGCCAGCGCGAGCGAGATTTGGGCGCCCGCCACCGGGGTCTCGCAATTGAACAGCACTTCGTCGCCAATGGTCTTGACCAGGCGCCCGCCGCCCACGCTGATGATCTCCGCGCAAATGTTTTCAAACCTCTGCACCAGCTTGGCCAGGGTCTTTTCATTCATGCGCCTCGACAGCGAGGTGTAGCTGACCAGGTCGGCGAAGCCCACGGCGCGGGCCAGGGGCAGCGGGGTGTCGTCCTCGTCGCCTTCGCGGCCCAGGGCGCTCTCGGCCAGGCCCTCGGCCGCGCGGACGGCCAGCCGCTGAATGCCGGCGTTGAGCTGGCGCCGGTAGGAATACACCAGCAGTTCCTCGAGCGGCTTGATCAGGTTCGGCAGCTCGGACACCACGGCGCGCCGCGCTTCCGCGTCGCTGACGCCGTGCTCCGCGACCAGGTCCTCAACCAGTGCCTCAATTTGCCAGACGGCCATGCGGTCGGTCATCTGGCCGATGGACCGGGTCACGGAGATGGCTGTCTCCTCCGTCAGCAGCCCCTCCCGGACCATGGTCACCACAATGCTCAGCGCGTCCTGGTCGCGCGGGGTGAAGGCAACGTCGTCGTCCCCCAGGTTGGGGAAGCCCATGGCGCGCCAAATCTTGCGCGCCGAAAGCAGCGACACCCCGGCTCCGGCGGCGACGTCGCGCCGCTTGAGCGTGCGCTCGCCGCCCAAAAGCTGCGCTTCCAACGCCTTGGTCTGGCTCCGCGAGGCGGGCGGGAGCAGCGGCACGGGAGGATCAATGGTCTCTTCCAAGCTTGCGCAGCTCCTTTCCAGTCAAGTTGTTTTTCATGCCGTCCACATCGGAGCCAACCCCATCAGCGTAGTACGCCGCACCGGGAGCCTGCTGGAAGGACTCCCTGAACAATTGTGTCCAGACGCGGTGCGCGTGGTTCCGGAATTCCGCGACGTGCGGCACCTCGTGGACGGTCCGCACGCCGCCCGCCGCCAGGTGGAAGTCCAGGTCCCCCGCACCAACCAGGCGCTGGCGCAGCTTTTGGCGCATGGCCATGCTCTCCACGCGCGCCAGGTAGAAGTCCTCCTGCTGCCGGCGCAGCCTTCCGCGGCGCACCACCACGCGCTGGTCGGTCAGCACATAGGTGGTGTTGGCCCAGCGGACCACGCGGCGCAGCGGATACGTCACCAGCAGCAGTCCCACCGCCGTCAGCAGCAGGACAATGGCCGGCTGCCGCAGCTCCGCCGCCTGCGGCGCCCAGCCGGCAAACTGCGCCGGCTGCAGCTTGGCCAGCCCTGCGGACGCCGCCATGACCAGCAGCAGCCCCACGGCGACGGGGCACGCCAGTATCCGCGCATGCGGGCGGCACACCAGCTGCACCTGCTCCCCGTCCGCCAGCCACCTACGCATAGTCCACACCGCCGCCGTGCCCGGCGCGGCGCAGGTGCACCACGTCGCCGGCCCTGACGGTGTGCACGGTCCCGCCCGCATCGCGAAGCTCCAGGTCCCCCTCCGGGCCAAGCCGGACGGCAGTGCCAAAAAGCATGGTGCCGCCGGGCAGCTCCGCCCGCACCTCCGTGCCGAGCGTGGACATCAGGCCGGACGCCAGGGCGTGCACGGACCCGCCGCCGGCCAGAGGTTGCAGCGCGTCGCCGCCCACGGCCACAAAGTCGCGGTACAGCGCGGCCAGTCGGCACAGGTAGGCGGGCAGCAGGGTGTTCCGGTCCGCCGCGGCGCCCGTTTCCAGTTCCAGCGACGTGGCCCGGTCCACGGGCAGCTCCGCGCGTTGCTGGCTGATGTTCACGCCCATCCCGACGACGACGGCGGGACCCGGCCTGCCGCCGTCGTCCGCCGGCGTGCCTGTGGCGCCCCGGGCGGCCGCCCCGGAGACAGCCGCCCCGGGGGCGGGGGCGGAGGGTGCCACCAGCTGGGCGAGGATGCCGGCCAGCTTGCGGCCATGGAGCAGGACGTCGTTGGGCCACTTGAGGACAGGCTCGGCGCCGGTTTCCGCGGCCACGGCCTGGCACAGGGCAATCCCGGCCACCACCGAAAGCCAGGCATGGCCGGCCGGGGCAAAGGCGGGCGCGCCGGGGTGCGCGGAAGCATCGGTGGGCCGGAAGAGGACGCTGGAGATCATGGCGGCGCCGGCGGGCACCTCCCAGACACGGTCCAGGCGGCCCTTGCCGGCCACCTGGGAATTGGCGACCAGCACGCTCAGGTCGGGCCAGGCACGGGGGTCCCTTGCCGCTCCGGCGGCCAGGTCAGCGTTGGTGGAGCCGGTCTCCGCCACGACGTCGACGCGGCGAAAGGGTCCGCGGGGGCGGACCAGCGCAGCAGTGAGCGCACGTTCGTCCAGTGTGGGGAGAGTGCGGCTCATGGCAGCAATCTTATCCGGCGCGGGCCGCACGCCGGAGCAGGACGCCGGAGCAACCCGCAGGCGGCGGCGCCCGGCCCGGATGCGGTGGAGGAACTGCGGTTCGCCGTGGCCGACTTTGTAGGGTCTCCACACAGGCGCGGGCCAAGTCCGTCATTAGACTGTCAGTAGTGTTTGCCCTTTTGTGCGGTTCCCACTTAAGGGAAGCAAGCTGCCATCTATCGAGCCGGAGTACCTATGAGCCACGACCTTTCGACAACTGCAGGCAAGATTGCCGATTTCCGTGACCGGCTGGCCCGGGCCACGGTGCCTTCCGGCGAGGCGGCCGTCGAAAAGCAGCACGCGAAGGGCAAGCAGACGGCCCGCGAACGCATCGACCTCCTCGTGGACCCGGACTCCTTTGTGGAATTTGACGCGCTCGCCGTGCACCGCTCCCACGCCTTCGGCATGGAGAAAAAGAAGCCGCTGGGCGACGGCGTGGTCTCCGGCTACGGCACCGTGGACGGGCGGCTGGTGGCGGTGTACAGCCAGGACTTCAGCGTCTACGGCGGTTCGCTGAGCCAGGTCAATGGCGAAAAGATCGTCAAGGTCCAGGAGTTCGCGCTGCGCAACGGCTGCCCCGTGGTGGGCATCAACGACGGCGGCGGCGCCCGCATCCAGGAAGGCGTGGCCTCGCTGGCCATGTTCGCGGACATCTTCCGCAACAACGTCCACGCCTCCGGCGTCGTCCCGCAGATCTCCCTCATCATGGGCCCGTGCGCCGGCGGCGCCGCGTACTCCCCCGCCCTGACCGACTACGTGGTCATGGTGGACAAGACCTCGCACATGTTCATCACCGGCCCCGACGTCATCAAGACGGTGACGGGCGAGGACGTGGACATGGAAACCCTGGGCGGTGCCCGCCAGCACAACACCACCACCGGCACGTCCACCTACCTGGCCACGGACGAGGCCGACGCCATCGAGTTTGTGCGCGAACTGCTGGACTTCCTGCCGTCGAACAACCTGGCCGAGGCCCCCGTCACCGAACACGAGCAGGAACCGGAGCCCGACGGCGGCGACCACGCCCTGGACGCGCTCATCCCGGACTCCGCCAACCACCCCTACGACATGCGCCGGGTCATCGAGCAGATCATCGACGACGGCCACTTCCTGGAGATGCAGGCCCTGTACGCGCCGAACGTCATGATCGGATACGGCCGCGTCGAAGGCCACACGGTGGGCATCGTGGCCAACCAGCCCATGCAGTTCGCCGGCACCCTGGACATTGCCGCGTCGGAGAAGGCCGCCCGCTTTGTGCGCCACTGCGACGCCTTTAACATCCCCATCATCACCCTGGTGGACGTCCCCGGCTTCCTGCCCGGCAAGGACCAGGAATTCCAGGGCATCATCCGCCGCGGCGCGAAGCTGCTTTACGCCTATGCCGAGGCCACCGTGCCGAAGCTGACCGTCATCACCCGCAAGGCGTATGGCGGGGCGTACATCGTCATGGGCTCAAAGAAGCTCGGCGCCGACCTCAACCTGGCCTGGCCCACAGCCCAGATCGGCGTCATGGGCGCCCAAGGCGCCGTCAACATCCTCTACCGCCGGGACCTCGCCGCGGTGGAGGCCGACGGCGGCGACGTCGAGGCCCGCCGCGCGGAGATCGTCCGCGACTACGAGGAAGAGCTGCTGAACCCGTACCAGGCCGCCGAGCTCGGCTACATCGACGCCGTCATCGCCCCGTCCGACACCCGCCTCCAGCTCATCAAGGGCCTGCGGGCGCTGCGCGACAAGCGGGCCAGCCTGCCCGCCAAGAAGCATGGGAACATCCCGCTGTGAGCAACGAACCCGAAGTGCCGGCTCAGCCGGCGGCAGTCGAGTCACAGACGGAGCCTTTTCTTTCGGTGACCCACGGGAATCCGAGCGCCGAGGAGCTCGCGGCCGTGGCCGCCGTCGTGCTTGCACTGGAGGGAGGCACGGAGGCGGCTCCCAGGCGGCCGGCGGTCCGGGCGTGGGCGCGGCGCGCGCAGCTGCACCTGCCGCCCCGGCCGGGCGCGGGCGCGTGGCGGCGGTCCGGGCGCTGAGCTGCTAGCCGGGCCGGCTCCGGGCGCCGCGCTCCTTGAGCAGGTGAACCGTGGTGTCGAGCGCGTTGGCGATCCTGTCCGCCGCGTCCAGGACGGCCACCTGCACCGTTTCGGCCTGGACCGGGTCGCGCTGCATGGCCTCCCGGAGCGCCAGGTACGACGCACGCAGCGCCACGGCGCCGCGGGGCGGGACGCCCCCGGCCACTGCAGTTTCGCACGCCTTCAGGGTGGTGGTGCAGTCGGCCATGAAGGGCGCCAGCTGGCGCATGAGCCCCTCCACCGGTTGCTCCCCCGCGCGCAGGGAGAGCCGGGCGGCGTCGAGAATCATGGCAGCCTGGACCAGCAGGTGGCTTTGGACCAGTACGCCCTCGGCCGTGAACAGGGCGGACTGCCCCGCAACGGGCTCGGCCTGGGTGCGCTCCAGCGAGGCCTGCGCGTTGGACCGGGCCAGGCGGGCGCGGATCCGGGTGGCGTCGATGCCCTCCTTGTTGCGTTCGGGATCGGTGATGGCCGCCAGGTAGTGCCGGTACGCGGCCAGCAGCCCGGCAATGCGGGCCGGCAGGTATGTGCGCTCCCAGGCCGGCCACACGACGGTGGCGGCCACGGCCAGGATGCCCGCGACCAGCGTGTCCAGCAGACGGGGCAGTGCCACGGCACCGGCCGGGATCCCGGCCAGCTCCAGCAGCGCCACCAGGTACGCCGCGGTCCAGATGCCCATGAAGAACGCGTTGGGCGCGCCGGAGAGCCGGACGCCAAACACGAACACGGCAATCAGGGCCACGAGCGCGTAGGGGCTGCCGTGGCCCAGCAGGTAGGTGGCGCCCGTTCCCACGCCCAGCCCCACCAGGGTCCCGGCCAGCCGCGAACTGGTGCGGTGCAGTGTCGCCGCAAAATCGGGGCGCAGGAGCAGCAGCACCATCAGCGGGATCCAGTAGCCCCTGTCGGAGCCGGGCAGCAGCCGGGCCAGCCAGTCCGTGGCCGTCACCAGCACGGTCAGCCGGACGGCGTGCCTTGCCACGGCCGAGTCAAGCCGGAGGTTGGCCCGCAGAACGCCCAGCGGCGCCTGGAGGGACATCCGCACTCCTCCCACCCGCCCGGCCCGCTGCTCCACCCGGCCCTCCACGGCGCCCGGCGTGACCATGCGGGCACACGCGCGCAACTGGCCCGCCAGCGCCCGGGCGTGCAGGGACGCAAAACGGCCCGTGGGCGAGTCCGGGTGGCGGGCCATGACGTCGCGGAGCCGGGCGGCCGCCTCCGCCACCGGGGCCAGGGCGGTGTCGTCAAACACCCGGCCCCTGCGCAGGGCGGCGGACACCCCGTCCAGCGCCAGGCCGGCTTCACGCAGCAGGCGGCGGACGGCGTCGTACTGGTCTTGTGCCGCGGCCCGTTCAAAGCGCTCCAGGCAGTAGCCCAGCGCCATGACCTCGAGCCGGATCCGCTCCCCCTCGTCCAGCAGCCCCCGGTAGGAGAGCATGCTGGGTCCGTGCCCGTGGCCGAATCCGGTGATGGTGGCCCGGGCCTTGTCCAGCAGCACGCCGGCCCCGGGCGCGGTCATTTTCGGGTGCGCGGAGCGGGTGCGGGCGGACAGACCTTCGTAGAGGTCCGCCAGCACGGCCCGTTCCGGGGCGTGGCGGTGCAGGGGCCATCCGGCCAGGGCCAGCAGGCTTTGCACCAGGCCCGCCGCCGTCACCACGGCCGCTATCTGCAGCGCGGCGGATGGCGGCAGGGGGAAGCGGTTGAGCACAATGGCCACGGCCGTCGCCGCCGTGCCCACCTGGGCCACGTTGACTCCCAGCGACAGCAACATGCCCGTGGCAAAGGCAAACACCGCCACCAGCAGCAGGGACAGGGGCACGGAATGCCCGCACAGCACCGAGAGCCCGCCGCCCACCCCGGCCGCCAGGGAGGTCACGCCCATCCGGGCCAGCCGCAGCCGGTAGCTTCCCGGGCGGTCGGCAAAGGAGGCAAAAAGGGCGCCGACGGCACCGAACACGGCAATCGAGGTATTGCCCAGCGCCACGCCCAGGACCAGCGGAACCGCGACCCCACACGCGTTGCGCGCCGCAACCACCGGGTCGGACTGGGAGAAATCGAGCCGCAGCGACTTCCTGAACGTCGCTGCCACTGCCTGGATGCCGGACACGAACCCAGTATGTCAGCCCGGCTTGCGGCTGGAGCGGAAGTCCGCAGGAACCGGGTGTGTAGGCTCGTGGGATGACACTTGATCCCGGACGCCTGACCCGACCCGCCAGCGCCATCGACGCCGCTGCCAACGCCTACACGGAGAAGCTGCTGGCCCTCGATCCGGGGTTCGCCACCGAGCTGGGAATGCCCGGCCACGAGACCGAATACCGTGACTTTTCCCCCGCCGGCCTGGACGCCGCGGCCGACGCCGCCCGCCACGCCCTGGCCGGGCTTGCCGCCCTGGAGCCGGTGGACAGCGTCGACGCCGTCACCCTGCACGCCATGCGCGAACGGCTGGGACTGACCCTTGAAACCCTCGAAACGGGCTGGCCGCTGGCGGAGCTGAACAACATTGCCTCTCCCGCGCAGGGCATCCGCGCCACCTTCGACCTCATGCCCACCGCCACCGTCACCGACTGGGAACACATCTCCGGCCGCCTCGCCAACGTCCCGGCCGCCGTGGACGGCTACATTTCCTCGCTGCGCGCCGGCGCCGCGCGCGGCCTGGTGTCCGCGCGCCGCCAGGTGTCCACGGTCATCGACCAGTGCGGGCGCCACGCCTCGGCGGAGGGCTTCTTCGCCACGCTCGCCGGCGGGGCCGCGCTCTCCCCCACCGCGGACGACGCCGGCACCTCCCTCCCGGCCGGTCTCACCGCGGCGCTGGCCGGCAATGCCGACCTGGCCCGGGCCGCCTACGGCACCCTGGTCGCCTTCCTGCGGGAGGAGCTCCTCCCCCAGGCACCCGAACGGGACGCCGTGGGCCGGGAACGCTACGCACTGGCCTCGCGGGAATTCCTGGGCGCCTCCGTCGACCTTGAGGAAACGTATGCCTGGGGCGTGGCGGAACTGGACCGGATCATCGCCGAACAGGAGGCCGTGGCCGGGCAGATCCGCCCCGGGGCCACCGTTGCGGAAGCCAAGGCCCTGCTCAATGCCGACCCGGCCCGGGCGCTGCACGGTACCGACGCGCTGACCGCCTGGATGCAGAAGACGTCCGACGCCGCGGTGGCCGCGCTCGCCGGGGCCCACTTCGACATCCCGGAGATCATGCGGACCCTGGAGTGCAGGATTGCGCCCACCCAGGACGGCGGCATCTACTACACGGGACCGTCGGACGACTTCTCCCGGCCGGGCCGCATGTGGTGGTCGGTGCCCGAGGGCGAGGACACGTTCACCACCTGGGC
>Ga0134128_10012201_pt1 | contig 10249 bp, 6 predicted proteins | sample KB31754_FD_96462 | JGI IMG/M metagenome (GOLD analysis project Ga0134128, IMG submission 96462) | Terrestrial soil microbial communities with excess Nitrogen fertilizer from Kellogg Biological Station, Michigan, USA - KB3-175-4 | ecosystem: Environmental > Terrestrial > Soil > Unclassified ...
CAAAATCCTCCTCGCAGCGACAAAGATTCTCATCACGGCCGGGTGCTTCTGGTACTTATCACGACAGATCGACACCGGTGCATTGCTTTCTGGCCTTTCGCGCATGGACCTGTGGTGGCTGAGCGCCGCCACGCTTCTCCTGATGCTGGAAATTCCGCTCGTCGCTCTGCGCTGGCGTGCGATCGTCAACGCGATCGCGCAAAGGGGTTGGCACGCGCCCGCGGGCGCCATGATCGCCATTGCGGCCATCAGCGCGTTCTTTTCCCAGGTGGTGCCGGGAATTGCCGGTGAAGGCATCCGCTCATGGTTGCTCGTCCGGCTTGGTTGTGGGTGGCGAACAGGCATCAGCAGCGTCGTCGTGGACCGCGCAGTCGGGGTGGGCCTGCTGCTTGTGCTAACGTTGCTCATCTTGCAGCTGCCGTCGAGCCTGTCCGCGCTGGGTGGATTTCGCGATCTGGTCTATGCGGTTTACGGCGCATGCCTGTTGCTCGGCGTCGTTGCGCTCACGTTATTGCCCAAGCTTATCCCGTTGCTGGCGCGGTATCGCTATTCACGATGGGCTGCTGATTTGCTGGAAAGTGTGCGCTGCGTGCTGTTGGGGCGCAGTGCGGCCATCGTGCTGGGCATCGGACTGGCTGTGCATGCGCTGACCATCCTTGCCATCTGGTGCGTTGGGCGGGCGCAAGGGCTGGCGCTTCCCCTGGGCGATGCCTCGGTTCTGTTCGCCATTGTGCTTGGGGTTGCGTTGGTGCCAATCTCGGTCGGCGGCTGGGGCGTGCGGGAGCTCGCCGTCGTTACCGTGCTTGGCCGCCATGGTCTTCCTGCCGAACAGGCGTTGCTGTTCTCAGTGTGCTTCGGCTTCGTGCTGGCGATGAGCTCTCTGCCCGGCGGGATTACTTGGATTTTTTACTCCGCGGACAAGGCGGCCGCCTCGACCTAGACCGGGTACGTCCTACTCGCGTCCATACACGTCGTCGAGCCGCACGATGTCGTCTTCGCCCAGATAGCTGCCTACCTGCACTTCGATCAGTTCCAGCGCGATCTTTCCGGGATTGGAGAGCCGATGCACGCTGCCGATCGGAATGTAGATGGACTCGTTCTCGTGCACCGTGCGCACCTCGCCATTGCTGGCCACCTCTGCCGTCCCGCTCACCACGACCCAATGCTCCGAACGGTGGAAGTGCTTCTGCAGCGACAGCGTGCAACCCGGCTTCACCACGATGCGCTTGACGCGATATCGCGCGGCCAGGTCCACGTCCTGATAGTGCCCCCAGGGCCGATAGACGCGTCGATGCTCGACTGCCGCGGGATGGTTCTGCATCTTGAGTCGCTCGACTACTTTCTTGACCTGCTCAGCCTGTGCACGCGATGCGACCAAAACCGCATCTCCCGTTGCAATGACGATGACATCATCGAGACCGATGGCGGCTGTAAGCAGTCCATCCTCCGAACGGATCAGCGAATTGCGCGTATCCACGGTGAGCACAGATCCCGAGGCCGCATTGCCCGCCTCATCACGCTCGAGCACGTCCCACACCGCGCTCCAGTTGCCGATATCGGACCAGCCTGGATCGGTCGGCACAACCACGGCTCGCCGCGTTCGCTCCATCACCGCATAATCAATCGACTTCTGCGGCGCGCGTGCAAAGGGTGCAGGCGCGAGCCGCAGAAAGTCGAGATCACGGGCGACGCCATCGACCGAGGCCTTCACTGCCTCGGCAATGAGCGGCTCGAACCGTTCGATCTCGTCCAGCATGGTTCGTGCATGAAAGAGAAAGTTACCGCTGTTCCAGAGATAATTCTGCGCAACGTACCCCGCGGCGGTGGCGGCGTCCGGCTTTTCCACGAATGCCTCGATCGCGTGGGCGTGCGCCCGGTCAAGTTTAGCGCCGGTACGGATATAGCCATAGCTCGTCGCTGGGTGGGTTGGCTTGATGCCAAATGCCACGATGTGACCCTGGGCGGCGAGTTGCGCGCCAACGAGGCACGCCCGCTTGAATTCGTCGGGCTCGCGCATGACGTGGTCCGCGGCAAGCATCAGCACGAGTGCGTCGGCGTCCCGCTCCATCGCAAGCAACGCAGCAGCCCCAACCGCGGGGCCGGAATCGCGGCGCATAGGCTCAAGCACGATATCGGCGTCTATGCCTTGCGCCCGCAACTGTTCTGCTACGACAAAGCGAAAATCGGCATTCGTAATAATGATCGGCCGATCGAAGAGGCCCGCATCAGAAATACGGCCGAGAACTTGTTGGAACGTGGAGTGCGTGCCCACGAGCGGCACGAACTGCTTGGGCATGCTTTCGCGTGAAACCGGCCACAAGCGCGTGCCCGCGCCGCCGCACATGATCACCGGAACGATCGGGTTCGTCATGCGTGGAAGGTTTAGCAGAACAGCCTGCCCGTTCTAAAGCCGCCAGACCTCGATGCCCTTGGGCGTTGCTGTTTGGTCAAGTACTGCTTTGACATCGAGAACCAGGCCTCTTCCATCTTTCAGCAATGGGGCTATGAAAGACCATCCCGAGCGCCGGTAGGCATCGTGCGCGACGGCAAGGATGACCGCGTCAGCGGGCCGAAGCTGTTTCTCCAACACGATCCCGTAGTGCTTCATCGCAAGCTGCGGATCGGCAACCGGATCGTGCACTTGCACGTCGATGCCGAATGATTGCAGCTCGCGAACAATCTCGACCACCTGCGAATTGCGAATGTCGATGACGTTCTCCTTGAAGGCGAGCCCCAGCACAGTGACGAGACGTGCCGATTGGCCTGCCTTGAGCAGCCGGCGCACGCATTCGCGCGCAACGCGCACGCCCATGGAGTCGTTCGTGCGGCGGCCGGCGAGGATCACATCCGGGTGGTAGCCGGCTTTCTGCGCGCGGAATGTGAGGTAATAGGGATCCACCCCTATGCAGTGACCGCCGACCAGCCCCGGGCTGAAGTTGAGGAAATTCCACTTCGTCGCAGCTGCCGCGAGCACCTCCTGGGTATCGATCCCGAGCCGGTGAAAAATGGCGGAGAGTTCGTTCATGAAAGCAACGTTCAGGTCGCGTTGCGCATTCTCGATCACCTTGGCGGCTTCTGCGACCTTGATCGAGGGTGCCCGATGCAATCCGGCAGTAACAACGGATCCATACACGTTTGCGATGATCTCGAGGGTGCGCGCATCCTGGCCCGATACGACTTTCCTGATCGACTCGAAGCGGTGCACCTGATCGCCCGGATTGATACGTTCCGGAGAATACCCCACCGTGAAGTCGCGTCCGGCCTCAAGCTGAGAGGCGCGCTCCAGCACGGGGATACACTCCTCCTCCGTCGCGCCGGGGTAGACAGTCGATTCGAATACGACGATGTCGCCTTTCTTCAAGAGCGCACCGACTGTTTGAGATGCGCGTAGCAGAGCCGTGAGATCGGGCCGGCGCGCTGCGTCGATCGGCGTCGGTACGGTCACGATGTAAAAATCTGCCCGCGCGAGCTCATCCGCATTGGCAGTGAACCGCAAGCTCGGATTCGCGAGATGTTTCACGTCGATTTCACGCGTGCGATCGTGCCCTTTTCTGAGTTCCTCGATTCGGACGGCATCGATGTCGAACCCGATCACAGGCGTTCCCTGCCTAGCGAATGCCACAGCAACCGGCAGACCCACATAGCCAAGACCAATGACCGCAAGCTTTCGACCGTGCGCCACGACTGCTTCCAATCTCGTCACCCGCGGGCTTGATCATCGCAAGTCGGATTTATCCGACTTGCGCAGTTAAGGTACCGAACTCGGGTTCAGTAAACCCGAGTTCGGGTGGTCTATCTCTTTTCAGCAGAGGATGGACTGCTGGGTCGAGGGCGGCAATGACGAATCGAGTCGATGCAAGCGGACCGGGTCCTATGACGCGCATCCAAGCAGCCGGTGGTAAAGGGCGACGATCTTGGCGCCGATGCGCTCGCTGGAGAACTCCTCCTCGACGAGCTTGCGGCTGGCGGCGCCGAACGAACGTCTGAGCGGGCCGTCGGCGGCAAGGCAATCCATCGCTTGCGCGAGTGCCTCGACATTGTCGCGCGGCACCAGCAACGCGTTCACATTCTGCCGTGCGATTGCACGGCAACCTGGCACGTCCGTTGCGATAAGCGGGCGGCCGCACGCCGCCGCCTGGATCAGGCTCAGGGGCAATCCTTCGCGATGAGAGGGCAGAACGGCAATGTGCGCCTTGCGCCACAACCCCGGAATGTCCTCCACAAACCCAAGATAACTGAGATTTCGCTGCGCCTTCCACCTTTCGATCTCCTCCAACGAAATAGAAGTCGGATTTGCCGCATCCGGAGTGCCGGCAATGAGCAGGTGAATATCGCGACCGCGCTCGACGAGGCGAGCGTGCGCCGCAACGAGCGGGCGGATTCCTTTGGATTCGACGAGCCGGCCCACAAACGCGACGGCAATAGGGCCTCCGGGCTCCGGAGCGGGTGTCATTTCGTCGACGTCCACGCCGGAGCCCGGGATTAACGCAATCTGCTGCCTCTGCACCCCCAGGCTGGCCATGAGCGATTCGTCATCGCGATTCTGCACCAGTAGAGCGGAACGGCGGCGGCTGAGTAGCGACCGCAGCGCCGGTCGCAGCGCCGAGCGTACCAATCGATGCGAGAGCGCGTCGCTGATGAAAAGCGTGCCCAGGCCCGTCATCGCGTTAAGACAAGTCAGCGGGAGGCCGGTCGCGGCCAATGAGCCAACAACTGTCGCGGGCAGCGCGACGTGGTGGGCGATGTCGGGCTTCAGATTTCGATAAAGAGCGCGCACCTCGCGGACGACGCGGGCTAGGTCGAAGGGATTTAGGCTCCCGCGCCGCCACCCGACCGGATGCAGGCGAAAACCTTCCGCTTTTATGTGTTCGCCGTGCCGGTCCACTCGCGTGGCCACATGCACCTCGAAGCCGGCGGCACGCGCCGCACGCGCCATGGGCAGCCGATGCGAAATGAAATACCAGTCCTCGGTCACCAAATAGACGATGCGAGGTGCTCGCCTTACGGCCGCAGCGCGCACCGTTTGACCGCCAGGTATGCGCGCGCCCAGCGCATCCACGGCACCGATGATGTGATAAAGGCTCGTGGCTCTTGCTGGCTCGTGGACAAAATTGCCGTCTGGCTTGAGTTGATCAAACCATAATCCGGGTACCGAGGTTGTGAGAAAACGCCGAAGCCCGCGGATTGCAGCCAGCACATCCGCGGGAGCGCGCTCCGTTACCAGATAAGCGCGGACGCGCTCCGCCTGGGCCCACAGACGGGCGACCGAATCGTAGATTGTGCCGTTGCTCAGCGTCGCGTTCATGGCGACGCCGCGTGCCCGATCGAAGCCGTACCGATCAGCAAAAGCAACGAGCATCGAGACCGCGGACGGCCGCTCGCGCCCCGCGCGTGCTGCCCAGCGGTCCAGCAGAAAAGCCCATTCGTAATGATGCCCCGGTTCGCAAATTTGCCCTGCGATGCCCGGCACAGGTGACCAGTTCTTGTCGAAAAATTCGCGTAATGCTCCGCTCGCCGGATCAATGAACTTATGGAGAGATAACTGGGCGATGTCATCGGCCAACTGCTTCCAGGCCGGATCGTCGTTCAGCTCGCGCCAGGCGAGCGCCGCTTCGAAGAGATGCATGTGCGGATTAGCCGCGTGCGGCGCATCCGTCTGCGGATCGAAAAACCCGCCTGATGAGTTCCTGTGATTCTGATACAAGGCTGTACGCAACCTCGCAGCTTTGTCGCGCCATTCAGGAGCACGGCCGAAGGCGCGGTAAGCTGCCGCGAAGGCAAGGAGCGCAAAGGCCTGGTTGTAGAGATCAACCCTCGCATCGGAAACGCGGCCGTCCACGTCCACAACGGAAATGACCAAGCCCTCGGAATTAAGAAAGTACTTGCAGAGGTATTGCAGCGCATGCTGGGCCGCTTCGCCCCATGGTCCCGTCCAACCCAACCGTCCCGCTTCGCAATACGAAAACGCCTGTCGCGCAATACTGCGGGCCCGATGTGGCAACCGCATAGGATGGCCGGCAAGGTCTATGGCTTCGTGGAAGCCGCCGCTGATGCGATCGGCACCGCGCTCCCACCAAAACGGCAGCGCAATATCCATGAGCCACGCACGTAGCGCTGCGCTCTCAGCATCGATGTCGTTCATTGCCGCTGGCACGTACTCGGTCTAGAGGATGCCCGTGCGCCGGGCATGACACAGGACAGTATGTTAGGACACTAACGTGAGTGAGCGCATCCTTGTGACCGGCGCGGCCGGATTCATCGGCATGCATGTGTCGCATCGTCTTCTGCGCGACGGGCGCACTGTGCTCGGGGTCGACAATCTCAATTCCTACTATGACCCCGCCCTCAAGGCTGCGCGGGTTGCGGAGCTGAATAAATTTGCAGGCCTCGCGTTCGAAAAGCTGGATCTGGCGGATCGTCCTGCTACGGCTGCCTTATTCTCTCGTGAACGACCTCGATGCGTCATTCATCTCGCCGCGCAAGCGGGCGTGCGTCATTCGCTCACAGATCCGCATGCCTATGCGGATGCCAATCTGCTCGGCTTTCTCAATGTGCTCGAGGGATGCCGCCACGCAGGATGCAAGCATCTGATCTACGCGTCTTCGTCTTCAGTCTATGGCGCCAACACTGCGATGCCGTTTCGCACCTCTGATAACGTTGATCATCCGCTCAATCTCTACGGCGCAACCAAGAAAGCAAATGAGCTGATGGCGCACGCCTACTCTCACCTGTTTGCACTACCCGCGACCGGGTTGCGCTTTTTCACCGTGTACGGCCCGTGGGGGCGTCCGGACATGGCGATGTGGCTTTTCACCGAGGCAATCCTGCACAATCGGCCGATCAAGCTTTTCAATGGCGGCAACATGCGGCGGGACTTTACGTATATCGATGACGTAATCGAGGCCGTCGTTCGGCTGATTCCGCTTGCGCCCATGGACACCCCGAATTGGAAGGGCAATGACCCGGCGACCAGTCCCGCGCCATGGCGCGTCTTTAACATTGGGAACAGCAGGCCGGTGGAAATAACGCAGGTGGTTCAGCTGATCGAACGCGCAACGGGCAAGCGCGCCAAGATTGAGTTGTTGCCGATGCAACCCGGCGACGTGCCGGAAACCTACGCAGACGCAACGGCGCTGGAGCAAACAGTCGGCTTTCGGCCAGACACACCGATCGGCCAGGGCATTCAACGCTTCGTGAAGTGGTTCCTGAGTTTCCCCGCCGCGCACGCTGATCGCGAGAGCGCCTCCCTGTAACTGTCTGAATCAAAACGTGTCCACAGTGGGGAACAAGCCCATCGCCACACCCGCACGGCCGTGCTAGGCAGGGCACCTCGCGAGCCGGCAGGGGGTATCGGTGTAATGTCGCAATCGACGAGCGAGTTGACGCACAAGCCTGTGCGCGTGGGTGTGGTGGGCGTCGGGGTAATGGGCAGCAACCATGCCCGGGTCTTTGCCGATGTTCCCGGAGTGGAACTCGTCGGGGTTGCCGATCCCGATCGGGACCAGTGTGCTCTCGTTGCCGGGCTTCTTGGCTGCAAAGCATTCGATCATATCGACGAGCTGCTTGCACTGGATATCGATGCCCTGACCATCGCGGCTCCCACGCATCTGCATCGGGAGCTGGCGCTCGACGCGATCAAGCGCGGCGTGCATGTGCTGGTCGAGAAGCCGATCGCGCCCTCCGTCGCCGAGGGCCGCGCGATTATTGCCGCCGCAAGGCATGCCGGCGTGGTGCTCATGGTCGGTCACGTCGAGCGTTTCAATCCCACCGTGCAGGCGATCAAGGACGCGATCCGGGCGGAAGACATTCTGTCCATTGGCATCACCCGGGTAGGACCCTTTCCGCCGCGCATGTCCAATGTGGGCGTCGTCATCGATCTTGCGGTGCATGACATCGACCTCATCCGCTGGTTCACCGAATCGGAGATCGTCGACGTACAGCCGCAGCTCAAGAGCGCCATGGCGGAACGCGAGGACATTGCGCTGCTGCAGTTCCGCACCGCCTCTGGCGTTCTCGCGCACATCAACACGAATTGGCTCACACCCTTCAAGGCGCGGAGCGTGACTATTGCGACGCGCAACAAATATGTCATGGGCGATCTGCTCACGCGACAAGTCACCGAATGTTTCGGGTTCCAGCCCGACGGGAGCTACTCGATGCGGCATCTCTCGGTCGGTCACGCGGAACCGTTGCGCGCGGAGTTGCTGGCCTTCATTGGCACAATCCGCTCTGGCGGAGAGCCTGCGGTGACCGGTGATGAGGGCGTTGCAAGCCTCGAAATCGCGATCCGCTGTCTCGATGGCCGCCACGCCGCAACCGATCATCGCGCGCCGGCGTGGCGCCGCGTGAGCGGCTGAAGCGCTGGCCGAAGGTCTCTTGGGCTCCGCGCGCGTTTCCACACTGACGTTCATGAACGAGCGCGTCAGCCCCCCTCCAATTGCCTTCATCGATCTGGCGGCGCAGCGCCGCCGCATTGGCCCTTCCCTGGATCAAGCGCTCGCGCGCGTGCTGAAGCATTGCCAGTTTATTCTGGGTCCGGAAGTGCGCGAACTCGAGACGCAGCTCGCCAGCTTCTGCGGGGCGCCGCACGCGGTGTCCTGCGCCAGCGGCACTGACGCACTCATGATGGTGCTCATGGCCAAAAACATTGGCGCCGGAGACGCGGTGATCTGCCCGAGCTTCACGTTTACGGCCACGGGCGGGGTCGTCGCGCTCGTCGGCGCCGCCCCGGTTTTTGCCGATGTCGAAGAGGTCACTTTCAACCTGGACGCTGACAGCCTTGCGCGCGCCTGCGTGACTGCAAGGAAGTATGGGCTTCGGCCGAAGGCAGTCATTCCGGTAGACCTGTTCGGGCATCCGGCCAATCACCACGCAATCGCTTCGGTTGCGCAAGCCGAGAAGCTCTTCGTGCTCGACGATGCGGCGCAAGCGTTTGGGGCGACTTATCGGAAAACGAGACTTGGAGCTGTGGCGCCGACGACGGCGACGAGCTTTTTCCCATCGAAGCCGCTTGGGTGTTACGGTGACGGCGGGGCCGTGCTGACAGATGACGACGAGCTTGCCGACGTGATGCGCAGCCTGCGCATGCACGGCCAGGGCAGCCACAAATACGATTGCGTGCGCATCGGGCTCAATGGCCGGCTCGACACCATGCAGGCGGCCGTGCTGATCGAGAAGCTCAAGATATTCGAGGAGGAGATTGCGGCGCGGCAGCGCATAGCCGCCCGCTATGCGCAAGCCTTGGCCGACGTGGTGAAAGTGCCGGCTGTTGCACCAGACTGTTCATCGGTGTGGGCTCAGTACACGATTCGGGTGCCGAACGGCCAGCGCGATGCTGTGGCCGCCATGCTTGCGAGTCAGGGCATTCCGACCGCGGTGCACTACCCTGCCCCGCTGCACCGCCAGCCTGCGTTCAAGAGCTATCCGGTAGTCGAAGGCGGCGCCCCGGTGAGCGAGCGCCTGGCGAGCGAGGTGCTCAGCCTTCCGATGCACCCATATCTCGACGAGACGACGCAGGATCGGGTCACTGCGGCGGTGCGCAGCGCATTGCGCGCAGTGTAAAATACAACAGTAGTCGTGAATGCCGGCAGCGCATGCGCTCTCCGGCACAGTGCTCAAGCATCGACATCTCACGGGTCACATGCCGTTGCAAGCACCGCCCATGATCGCGCGCATCTTTACGGTGGGCGGGCTCACGCTCCTCTCGCGCATCACCGGTTTTGCGCGCGACGTGCTGCTCGCGGCAATCCTGGGTGCCGGACCCGTGGCCGATGCGTTCTTTGTAGCGCTGCGCCTGCCTAATCATTTCCGGGCGATCTTCGCTGAAGGCGCGTTCAACTCGGCATTCGTGCCCGCCTATGCGCGCATTCGCGAGCAGGAAGGCGCGCCTTGCGCCGGTCTCTTTGCGGATCGCGTGTTCACTCTTTTACTCGCGGCGCAGATCGTGCTGTTGGCTCTTGCGCTGTTGTTTACGCCGGCATTGATCGACCTGCTTGCCCCGGGCTTTTCCCACGATCCATCGCGGTTCACGCTTGCGGTCGAGCTCACACGCATCACATTCCCGTACCTGCTGCTCGTCTCGCTCGTGACGCTCTATGGCGGCATTCTGAATGTGCTCGCGCGGTTTGCTGCTGCGGCAGCAGCGCCCATTCTTCTGAACCTCTCAATGATGATGACGCTCGCGCTCGCCGCGTTTTTCCCGAGCGCAGGGCATGCCGCCGCCTGGGGCGTGCTCATTGCCGGCATCCTG
>Ga0134128_10012205_pt1 | contig 10246 bp, 8 predicted proteins | sample KB31754_FD_96462 | JGI IMG/M metagenome (GOLD analysis project Ga0134128, IMG submission 96462) | Terrestrial soil microbial communities with excess Nitrogen fertilizer from Kellogg Biological Station, Michigan, USA - KB3-175-4 | ecosystem: Environmental > Terrestrial > Soil > Unclassified ...
ACTCGCGTCCGCAAACTGGAAAAACGTTTTAAGCCACAAAAAGGCACAAAAAGCACAAAATGAGTGCAGCAGCCGTGGCGCCGGCGAAGCGCCGCTATGACCGATCGATTGTTGAAGGGCCACTGCGTTCGGCGGTGTGGAAGATTGCCTGGCCGTCGATGCTCACGAACGTTATCGGTGGCTTGCAGGGGATGGTGGACCACGCGCTTGTGGGCCACCTCGTCGGGTTCAAAGCAAACGCTGCGATTGGCGTGAGCTGGCAGATCTTTCTCGTTGTCATCGTCTTCATCTCGTCGTTGTTCACGGGCATGAGTGTGCTCGTCGCGCGTTTTGCGGGCGCAGGCGATGAGGGAAAAGTTAATCGCACCGTTTACCAGGCGTTTCTCACCGCGATCTTCATCGCCGTCGGAATACTCGCGCCGATTGGCTATTTCGTTTCGCCGTCGTTGCTCAATCTCGTCAACGCCGCGCCGGATGTAAAAACCGAAGCGCTACCGTTTCTCCGCATCATGTTTTTGTTCAGCTTCGGCATGATGGTCTTTTTCATGTTCAGCGGCGCGTTGCGTTCGGCAGGCGATGCGCGTACGCCAATGTTGCTCGGCATTTCGATGACCGTGCTGAACCTCGTTTTGAATGTGCTGCTCATTCCATCGTTTGGAACGAAAGGCGCGGCGATGGGAACGTGCATCGCCTCCGGACTCGTCGCGCTTTATTCACTGCAACGGATGTGGAGCGGCGCGTGGGTGATCTCGTTTCCGCGCGACGGAGGGTTTGGTCCAAACTGGCCGATCATCAAGTCGATCTTCAAGTTCGGTTTGCCGACGGGCGTGCAGGGCATCGCGATGAATATTGGCGGAGTGTTGATGCTGTCGTTCATTGGATCGCTGGCACAGAGCGCAGCGGCGCAGGCGGCGTTTGCGATTTCCTACACCGAGCTCTTTTCGTTGATCACGTGGACTTCAGTCGGGTTGATGGGTGCAGCGGCGGCTGTGGCTGGTCAGAATCTCGGCGCGCGTCAGCCCGATCGTGCGGACGCGGCAGTACACGTTGCAGCGCGATTCGGATTTGCGGGCGCGGCGTTTGTGGGGATCTTCTTCTTATTCTTCCCGCGACAGTTGCTTGCGATATTTGGAATGCACGATCCGGCGGTCGTTGATATCGGTGTTCAGTTATTGCGGGTATTGAGCGTCTCAGGTTTGCTGATCGCGGTGGCGCTAACTTACACAGGTGGACTACAAGGCACCGGCGACACACGAAGCCCGCTTTACATCTCGATCATCTCGCAAGTGATAGTACCGCTGGGTATTTGTTTCGTGATCAAGGAGACAGGAAAGCTCGATCCGATCGACATCTGGCTCGCAATCCTCGCCGGTCACGCGACGCGATGCATTCTCAGCGTGATTCGCTTCCGCCAAGGCAAATGGCGCAACATATCAGTCGAGTAAAAATCCGTTTTTAAATCCGTGAAATCCGCGTTAACTACTTCTTCCCGCCCAGGCTCTGCTTGAGGATTTTGACCAGATCGACCACCTTATGATCCGTTTCCATCTCCTCCTCAACCTTTACCACGTTCTCGCGTTTCGACTGCTTCTTCTTCACTAACTTCAACAGCGAATCTGTCTGCTTGTCCGCAAGTTTCGCCGGGGTAAACTGCTTCTTCGACTTATTCGCGATCAGTTTCTCAAACTTCGTGACACTGGCTTTTGGCACTTCCTTCTTCTTCGGCAGTCCGACATCGGCCGGTGATCGCAGCTCATCCGCAAATCGCATCGTCTCCGCGCGCAAGATCCCCTTATCAGCAAAGATCGCCACCAAATATTCCTTCCCACGCATCACAAACGTCGCGATGCCCGCGAGCCCGCTCTTGTCCATCGTCTCAGCAAGAAGCTTGTAAGCCTTTTGCGAACCGGCCGCCGGTGTCAGAAAGTATCCACGCTCGAAATAGATCGGCGGGATCGACTCCGCGGGCACGAACTGCTTCAGATCGATATCCCGCGTTTTCTCCGGCGCGAGCCTTTCCAATTCTTCATCAGTGACGATCACGAACTTCTCTTTATCAACCTCATAGCCGCGCACGACTTCATCAGCATCGAGATCCTTACCAGTCTTCTCCGCGTAATACTTGCGCGCGAGCGGCTGCCCGTCTGGTCCAAGCATGCGCAGCGACGTACGAACCGTCCGTGCTGCCGGGAATAAACTCACCGGCACACTCACGAGTCCGAACGTCAGCGTTCCCGACCAGAACGGCCGTCCCCCGGCATTCTCTTCCTCGGGCTCCGCTCTTTTGCGACTACTTCTAGGCGGCACGTTTCTCCTTCTTTCTCAGCGACTCAATGCTCTTCGCGAGCACATTGTCGAGCGCCGCAGTCTGACGTTTTGGCTTCACAGCCTTCAATCGCGGTGCGTGTCCCTTCGCCTTCTTTTCGATGAACTCCATCACGCGCTCGCGATATTCGTCTTTGTACTCCGTCGGATTAAACTCACCTTGCAACATCTCGACTAACTGCTTCGCCATCGCGAGCTCTTTCTGCGTTGGCGCAGCACCCGACGGCTTCGTTAGATCGTCTGCAAGAATCACTTCCTTCGCATCCCGCAGCGTAAACAAGAAAAGATAATCGTCCACAGCACGAAGCGCGCCCGCGTAGTACTTATTGCGCATCACCCAATGCGCGATTCCTTCAGACTCTTTGTTCTTCAACGCCTCGGCGAGCGCGAAATAATCCTTCTCATCGCCGTCTGGTCCAAGGTAGTAAGGCCGGTCGTACCACTGCTCACTGATCTTAGTTTGCGGAACAAACTCCACGATCTCGATGTCGCGAGACGCTGGCGGTTGTAATTTTTCAAGATCTTCAGCGGTAAGGATTACGTATCGTCCAGGCTCGATCTCGTACCCTTTTTGGATCTCTTCGGTGGGCACTTCCTCGCCCGAATCGGGATCGACCATATGCTGCTTCACGCGCTTCTTCGCTCGATCGTCGAGCACGTGAAAACGCACAGTGCGATCCTGCACTGCTGAATAGAGCTTCACCGGCACTTTCGTTGTGCCGACTTTGATTTCGCCTTTCCAAATAGCTCGCGCTGCCATAACAACTCTCTTACTGATCGCAACAAGCGGAACACCGCGCGTCGCCTGTCTCAGATTCCTGTATGCATAATGGACAAACGTTGTCGTCGCAATCGAGACAGTATGCGCCTGTTTGATATGCGTACGACTGTTGACACGTCGAGCAAATCTCCGTGCCGCTTTCAAACCACCACCACGCGGCCGTCGCGGTCGCTGTTGCGCGCTTCAATTGTCGATCTCCTCTACTCGATTGTGATGCCACGATTCAGGGCGATTCCTCTCGCTTTCATCACGACGTCATCGTCGATTGTTTCCGCGCCTTTTATCATTCCATCAACCTGCTCCACAGTGCGACCGAGCGCTTTGGCGAATTTTTCGTTGTCGGATTCGAAACCCTGATCGCGCAGCGCCTCTAGCATGTGTTGCGCCTCTTCCTGATTGGTACCCTTGTCGTCAACTTCCTGATCGAGCATTACACAGACTCCTGTCTTCTGTTCTGTTCCAGATCACAATTTGTTTGCTCGACAGACTAGCGCAAGTGAAATGCCAAAGAAAGAGTTGCCACAAAAAGGCACAAAAAGCACATAAGCTATTTGAGATGGGCGCGCGTCGCAATCCCATTTCATTTTGTGCTTTTGTGCCTTTTTGCGGCCTACTTCCATTCGCCTTGAAGCGTGAACGCGGCCCAGTAGTGTGGTGCGCGCCAGCGTGGCTCCTGGGACATCGAGACCTGTGCGGCACGGAGGGCTGCGGCGGGTCGAAGCTTCTGGCTGAGCATGGCTTCGTAAAAGCGTTTCATAAATTCAGCCGACGCTCGATCGTCAATCTGCCAGAGACTCGCGATCACACGCGGCGCACCGGCGTACATGAACCCGCGCGTCAGTCCGACGAGTCCTTCGCCGCGAATCTCTTTTCCGAGCGCCGTCTGACATGCGCTCAACACGACGAGATCCGCCGACAGTTTCAAGTTGTACAGATCGTACAATCGCAAGAATCCATTCTGCGGTTGACCTTTCTCATTGACGAGCGACAGAACGATTCCCGAAAGTTCTGGATGACTGTTGTTGATGATGCCGTGCGTTGCGAAGTGGACCACGCGATACTGGTCCAACTCGCCGCTCGTGGCGAGTTTCCGGTTTGCAGCGAAGTCGACGGCTTCGAGTTTCCCATCACTTCCTGCCAGTCGAGCGATCGCGTCAGCTTCCTGGCGACTGAAACGCAAGCGCCGCAAACCATCCAATCCGTTCTCCGATCCCGATCTTAGAGCGACTACAGGAACGTCCTTCTCGATCGGTGCCGGCCGGCCAAACCGCGCTGCTACAACACGCGGATCGTCGTTCGAGAACACCGGATCGGCGAGCACGGCGATCATCTTGCTCGCCGGTTTACGGTTCGCTGTTTCTTGTCTCAGCAGTCCGACCACTGATGCCGACGGAGTCATTACAACTTCGTGACCGACAATCAGTGCTTGCGTGTTAGACGGATCCGGTAAACCAGCAAACGGAATGTATTGCAGAACGCCGTCGCTTACGATCAGCAGTCGCTTGTCTTTCAACTCAGCAGCGAGTGGTCCAACTATCATCCGGCTCAAGATTGCAGACGCTTTCGCATACTCTGCATCCGCGAGCCCGAGTCGCAGTCGTCTTTGCTCGAGTGTTTCTTTCGGAACACTGATCGTGCGTGCTGTTAGCGTCTCGTAGACTCGCCGCGCGGCCGGTTCGATCATCGCACGTTTTGGCAGCTCGAATGATTTAACTGAGTCAGGCGTAACTGCCCAGACGAAACTTCTCTCTTCACCCAGCGAGTATTCAAGCAGCAGCGTGTCGCAATCGAGAATCTTTTCCTGGATCTCTTCAAGCCCGAGTGGCACGGGTTGGACGAGGGCGGTGAACTGCGGACTACTCTCACGAATTCGACCTTCAAGCTGTTCGAGCTCATTCGTTAGCGTCGAGAGCTCTTTCCGTGCGGCTTCAGCTTCCTCTTCAGTGTGTTTGCCACTGAGCAATTCCATCTGGCTTTGCGCCTTCGCGTCGATCGTTTGAGCGAGCGCCTGTTTGCGTTCGAGCAATGAAGGATCGATACCGTGTCGAATCTTGCCGCCCGCTTCTGAAAGTAGTTGTAACAACGAACGCGCGCGTCCTGTTTCGCTCGCGTTGAAAGCTACACGTTCGAGTTGTTCGCTCGGCTTGTCTTTATTCAGCCGCATCAACAAATCGATATAAAACTCGCGATACTGTTGCACTGAAGCGAAGTACGATGTGCGCAGTCGCGGGCTCGCGACCTTCAAACGCACACGCTCGACCTGGGCCAGCGCTTCTTCAATTCGCTTGCGTGCTTCGAAAAGATTTCCACGATCGCGTTCGAGGCGAGCGAGGTCTGACAGCGTTGTGGCAATGCCTCTTTGATCGCCGGCTAACTTGCGTAGCTCGAGCGCTTCATTGAAGTAGCTCAGCGCCTTGTAATACTCACCGAGACTGCGGTACGCGACGCCTGTGTGATTGAGAACTGTGGCGGTGTAATAGTTGTTTCCGACCTGCCGCATGAGCTGAAGCGACTGGCTGTAATAATCGAGCGCTTTGGTTTTGTCGCCGAGGTAGTAATAGGAGTTACCAATGTTGCTGAGTGTAATGGATCGACCGGCGATGTCTTTTGGAGTGGAACCTTGTCGCAGCGGCAATACCTGCAAATTCGTGTCGAGAGCCCGCTGATATTGGCCCTTCTTGGCATAACTCGCAGCGAGATTACTCATGAGGACGGGATCGGTTTCGTTGATCTTTTTCTTCGCCTCAGCGATCTGTTCGTATATCTCGAGAGCTCTTTGCTCCTCGCCCAGTTCGCCGTAGATCCACGCGGTATTGTTCAGCGTGTTCAATTCGCTTTTGCGATTGCCTAATGCTTTGTAAAGAGTGCCTGCCTGTGAGTAGCAGTCGAGGGCTTTCTGATACTGGCCGATGTCACCATACAACCATCCCGCCTCGTAAAGAGTCGCGGCTTCCATCGGCTTGTCGTTGAGACTGCGCCAGATGTCGACTGCCGCGAGGTATTTCTCGATCGCTTGCTGGTACGACTGTTCCGTTCTCTTCTCAGTGAGCGCCTCCGCTTCTTTAATCAATTTATCAGCAGCGGAGCGACGTGGATCCGGCTGTGTCGTGTTCTGACTTTGAGCAGAACTAATCGATAGACAGGCAAGCAACACGAAGAGTAGCGAGGAAAACTTCCATGCGAGGTCGCGATATGGGCGGGACATAAAAACCTCCAGCGAGCGGAAATTCGTGGTTTAAATGAAACGCGGAAATTTTTCTGAAAAAGGACCATCATGGTGTAAGATTTCTATCGACATACCTCCCGGTACGAATCCCAGATAAGTAATCGTTGAGCTGAGTGCGGTCGCCGACCGTTACAAATACCTCCCTGTTTCAATGTTGGAATAGGAGACACAGGTCTGCATGAGTGTTAGCCAATCGTCTGGGGATGCCAAGCGTGGCCGCCCGCAACGGCAAACAGCATCACCGCTTGGTAACTTGATTCTTAAGGCAATGAAGTCTCTGAGGCTGAGTTACAAAGACGTCGTGACCGCGAGTGAACGTTTGGCCGACGCTCATAACAATCCCGACATGCGGATTGGCAAGTCGACGCTCGGCAACATCATCAGCGGCAGCATTCGGCAACCCGGCACAGCGAAGCTCGACAGTCTGCGAGTGATTCTGAATCTTTCGCGAGCGGAAATGGATGCGGCTATTGGTTTGCAGCCTGAGCGACGCTTCGACGAGCAACTCGGCATGATGCGTGCGCGCACTCACGAAGTGCCGATCGATGCAGTGACCCGCCAGCGACGTGTGAAGCTGCCGATTCTGCGCAACGATACTGATATGGAAGCGACGCAGTTTCTGCCGTCGCGATGGACTGATGTCGAGGTTGAGTATCTCGGGTCGTATTACCCGCCGCATCTTGCTTATGTTGTCGTTGGGGAAGAGGATTCGAATGCGACGCCGATCGCGCCGCCCGGCAGTCGTCTGCTCGTTAACAAGCTCTTGAACGAGGTGCATTCTGTAGAAAGCGTGAGTTTCGATCAGCGGGAACTGTTTTATGTTCGAACGCCACGAGGTTTCACTTGTATGTATGCGGAGATGGCTCCGGGCGATCGCATCGTGTTGATACCGCATCCGGCGTCAGGAAACGTGCGTGAAGAGTTTCGTCGAGATGAAGTGGAAATCGTCGGGCAGGTCGTTGGCGTTCTGTACCCGGCTCGATAGTAATTTTCCGGGATCGAGAACAATTGTGATGATTCGGCGCTGGAGAAAATTCTATTGAGTCAACGAGTTGCTGCTGGTCTATATTTAAAGAAGACAACGATTTACTGCATTGGACCACCCTTAGCGTGATCTCAGGTAAACACCTGAGGCGTTTACTAAGTGACTACAATATAACGTCTTAACAAATAAGCCACGGGTAGTTTCGTCCGAGATACCGGACAAATCATCCTGCTCGTATCAAGTGGCCCACATTGGTGTGTACATTGCCAGGCAGTTACACCTCCCGCGGCTTGAGTCCTCCCTTAAAAACTGGAGAAATACGGTGCCGGCTGGTCAGAAGCTGAAGTCTCTGCGCAATCGTCGCAACATCACGGGCCGGGAGGTCGAACACGCAAGCCGCAGAATCGCTGACGTCAAAGGCGATAAGCGTTTTTGCATCTCGAACGGTTGGTTGGCCCAACTCGAGAACGGCGACTCCGAACCGAGCATCTGGAAACTCTTCAGCTTAAGTGTGATCTACCATGCTAACCTGCTCGATCTCCTGCTTCTCTACAATATCGACGTAAACGAGAAAGCGAAGTACGAGTCCGTCGCAGATCCTTATCTCACGCAATTGATTTGTCGGAACGGCAACGATCGCGCTTCTCACGATCAGTTAGCGACTACGCTGAATGCTGGCCAGTCCGGAGACGGCTGCCCGAATCACATTATTTACGGGCATCTTGGTATGGCTGAGTTCACGATGTATCCGATGATCAGGCCCGGCGCGCATTTGACGATCGATACCAACCAAAACAAGGTCGTCATGAACGTCTGGCGCAACGAGTATGAGCGTCCGGTCTACTTCATCGAGTTGCGAGATGCTTATGCGTGTGGCTGGTGTGAGCTGCAGGGCAATCAGCTACTGATCATTCCGCATCATTCGTCGCCTGCGAACGTGCGCCGGTTTACGTATCCAAGAGAGGCGGAGATCGTCGGTCGCGTGGTTGGTTACAGCACAAACTGTGTCGATGTAAGCGTAAGCATTTGAAAGTCATGCAGGTGACACGTTCAGGGGAGTTTTCGTGGTTGTTGTCGCAGGTCAGGCCGTTCTTTCGTTTGCATTTGGGTAGTTACTTCTGTGTTGTCGCAGCCGGAATTCTGGTCCTGCTCGATCCACTCATCGTCCGGTTTCTGATCGACGAAGTTATTCCGAGCCGGCGCATTAGTTGGCTGCCGTTTGTGGCCACGGCTTTCTTTTTTACTTACCTCGGACGGCTCGGCTTCGACAGTCTTGCCGGAATACTGAATTTCCGCGCCGTGCAAAAGATGACTTACCGGAGCAGGCTGTCGCTGCTGCGCCACCTGCAACGTCTTTCGGCTGAGTATCACGACAACACGTCACCGGGCGATACGTTGCATCGTTTGCAAATGGACGTTGACCAGGTGGCAACGCTCAGCGGTGAAGTACTTCCCGCTTTGCTGCGCATAGTTACGACGTTCACGCTCGTGATGTGCACGATGCTGGTGCTGAATTACCGGCTCACGATCGTTGTTTTGCCGTTGCTACCGGTATTCATCTTTGTGCGGCGTCAATTTCAGGATCGTTTGCGCTGCGCCTCTGATTCCGTCCAGGAGCGATCGGGAAAGTTGATCGGGTTTCTCGAAGAGCATCTATCTGCGATCGTGCAGGTCCAACTGCTTTCCTGCGAGCAGCGAGAGGCGCGACGGTTTGCGCGCATTTCGAGTGATGTCGTTCGTGCACAGATGAAGCGCCGCGGCACAGAGCTTTTCTTCAGCTCCGTTCTTTATTTGATCATCATTACGGGGATGGCCGGTGTTTTGAGTTACGGCGGTTACCAGGTGATGAACGGAACGCTCACTGCCGGTGGACTCGTCGCGTTTTACGGCTACACGCTCCAGCTTTTCATTCCGCTTTACGGCGTCGTTGATATTTATGCGAAGGTTCAGCGTGTCGCAGCGAGCGCGCGGCGTTTGATCGAGATCACTGAGGCGAAGTCGATCCTGCGCGATGGCGAGAGGCCTTTGCGCGTTGGTGAGCCCGCGGCGGTCGAGTTGAAGGATGTTTGTTTCAGTTACGGCGGTGAGCGTCCAGTGTTGAATGCGATGAGTTTGCACGTGGATCGCGGTGAGCGCGTGGCGCTTACCGGCACGAGTGGTAACGGGAAGAGCACGATTGCGAAGCTGGTCGCGCGCATGTACGACGCGCGTGCGGGCAATGTGTTGCTGGATGGAAATGATGTTCGCGATTTTAGATTGAAGAGTTTGCGATCGGCGGTGATCTTTGTTCCGCAGGATCCGGTGCTGTTCGATGTCACGCTGCGTGAGAACCTGCTCTACGGAAATCCGCAGGCGAGTGATGACGAGATCGAGCACGTGACGAAGCTGGCGCAGTTGGATTTGCTGATTAACCGTCTGCCGAAAGGGCTCGACGAGTCGCTCGGGCCTCGTGGCAACCGGTTGTCGGGAGGTGAACGCCAGCGAGTAGCGTTAGCGCGGGCGTTGCTGCAGCATCCGAAAGTTTTGATTCTCGACGAGTGCACGTCAGCACTCGACGAACTCACCGAGAAGCGTTTGCTGAATGCGCTCGATCAGCATCTGCGCGACGTAACCACCATCATCATCTCCCACCGCCCCTACCCGACAAGCTGGGCCAACCGCGTCGTTCACGTGAATCAACTGTAGGGGCGCCCGAGTCCGCGAAGCGGACGGCAGCATAAAGCCTGGGGCGCCAGCCCCAGGATAGAAATCGAAAAATACAATTGAGCCCGCGAAGCGGCTGACAGCCCAAAGCATCAACGCGCTGTCGCCCGCTCCGCGGGCTCGTTTGCTTTTGAGGACGCTATCCTGGGGCTTGCGCCCCAGGCTTTATGCTTTCGCCCGCTCCGCGGGCTCGTTTGCTTTTGAGGACGCTATCCTGGGGCTTGCG
>Ga0134128_10012206_pt1 | contig 10246 bp, 10 predicted proteins | sample KB31754_FD_96462 | JGI IMG/M metagenome (GOLD analysis project Ga0134128, IMG submission 96462) | Terrestrial soil microbial communities with excess Nitrogen fertilizer from Kellogg Biological Station, Michigan, USA - KB3-175-4 | ecosystem: Environmental > Terrestrial > Soil > Unclassified ...
CAAAAAAGAAAAAGAAAAAGAAAAAGCTATCCCTTACTAATGGTACAGCAGAGATACTGCCTTACAAAGATGAATATTTTGATTCAGTGGTATCATCATACCTGGCCAAATACATTGATATAAAAAAGGTGATAAACGAATGCTGGCGTACTCTCAACCATGAGGGAATAGTAGTTTTTCATGATTTTACTTATCCTGAAAAGAAAGTATTACAGCGGTTTTGGAATGCCTACTTTGTCATGTTGAGAACGCTGGGTTACATAGTCAAATCATGGGAGGTCGTATTTAAAGAGTTAGATCAGGTGATAAGAACCAGCAACTGGGTTGAATATACAATAAAATCGCTAGAGCAGAAAGGATTCATAAATATATCTTGCAAATATTATACGTTTGGGACAGCCGCAATTATTTTTGCTGAAAAGCCATGAGTAAAGATAGCCGTTTAAATGAGTGGTTTGTACCAAAATTCGGTCCTCTAAAATTTCGGGTTTTCATCGGTCTGCTATTTCTTCCTTATACCGGAATGTGTATTTCCTTTACAATAATGGGCTCTATGCTAGCGAGTGATATAATATGGGATAGAGTTGGTGCAATTGCTCTTATCTATACTTTAGCTCTAGGCTTATCTGCGCATTCAGCCGACAGCATAGGATCACGAAAAGTCAAGCCATGGGGGGAACACTTTAATAAAAGGCAGCTGTGGCTGCTGACAATATCAAGCCTAACTATAGCATATGCTGTAGGAATTTATTATATGATTCTGTACGTACCATTACTGTGGATAGTAGCTGTATTGGAAGGATTTTTTGTGTTTGCATATAATTTCGAATTATTTGACGGGCGTTTCCATAATGATTTATGGTTTGCAATCTCATGGGGGGTATTGCCAACTGTAGCCGGATTCGTTATGCAAACGAATTCTATTGGGATTATGCCATTAGCTTTATCTACCATTACTGGGATTATCAGCTATATTGAAATTAAAATATCTAGATCCTATAAAGAATTGAAGCGAAATACGGAAGAAAAGGAACATTGTTCTAAAAGACTGGAAATCCGCCTTAAAATAATTAGTATAGGAACAATAGCATTTACTATTACGTCAATTATTTATCGAATACTGTATGGCCATTTTTTTAATACGTGACATAATGTGAGTATAATGGTTGTTGTTTCCGTTAAAGTAGAAGATTTTGGCAACCATATGTTACAAAAAATTTCTGAGCTTGAAAATAACTCAAATATTACGGTTAATTTGTTTGAAAAAGTTTTATTAGCTGAAACTGGGACCATTGAACAAGTCCTAAGTATATTAACAAATTCTGAAATAACAGTAAAAATTCTGAAACAGAAAGAGTCTACTGAATTAATTGAGCGGGAGGTTAACATTATAAACAAAAAGACAGGACACAAACTGGTATATGCAAAATCAAATATCATTATTTCCAATTTGCCTGTCGAAATTATTGACCAGATAAAAAGAAAAGGCTTAGGAATAGGAACTATTCTAGCCGGTTCTGAATTAGAGACATTCAAAAAAATTATTGAAATAGGATATAATTCGAGAACAAAATCAGTTTTTAGAAAATATCAGATCATCTATAGGGCGAAAGTTTGTATTGAAATAAAAGAAGTTTTTTTTCAATTAAAATAATGATGATAAGCTGAATTTGATCAGAATATAACCAACCGGCTATTCATTATGCTTTCTGTTCAAAAAGTGTTTCTACCTCATTTAGAAAGGTCAGGGGTTTTACAGTTGCCAATAATCAATTTCTATGTCTTTTCGTTGCTCAACAGCTATAAATTGCTAGCGAACTACTAACGTTAATGTTCTACTAGCTAAACTAACCAAGTTTGAACAAGCTATAAAGACCACGATGATAGTTGGCTCATCTGGAACGGGAAGGATGGTTCAAAAGATCTTGATAGTAGCATCGCCACTCCAAGGATTCTGTTTTCGTTTTATTCTTGTATGGACTACTGCTGCGACTCCTGCTAGAAAGGGAAATCAACGGCAAAGACATAACTACTGCATATGCTTGTAATTATGGTCAAATAAGCTGACAAAAAGCTCGTGAACTCCCATTAGTGCTCGATCATTTTCTAAAAAGCTAATTTTTGAAGAAAGTGTTTTTCAATAGTTTGAAGAAATATATTCTCAGAGTGACATCTAGGTGTATAACAAACAAGTGAGTCTGTTTCCAAATGAAGATATTTTAACTAAAGAGATAGAGTCATAGAAAGGCTTTGCAGATAGTTTAAAGTCTGAGAAAGATAGACTCATCTCTTCAACAAAATTTTAAATGATTGCTAAAAATATACTGCTGTATGATGCATAGAGTGAACCTTTTCCACTGAATCATTGATTACGTCTTGCTCCTATCGAGGCATATGATAATTGACTGAATAACTAGATAAATGAAAGATATGTAGTATTTTCTAAGTCAAGACGCCTAGCTTTTACTTTAGCTTATTTGTTTCAAATGTATAGTTTGCTCCCAAATGCTTAAGCCGCGAGCAAAACCTGCATCAGCTTACAGTTTACACGCTTGACCACCACCGTCGAAGGTGAATGTGAATACCCATTCTTATCATCCATATGAAGTGGGTTACATACAATGCTACCATGGGACTGGGAGGTCTCAAAGCAAAACCCATGTACATTTTAGTATTACTATAGTAATGGACCGGGTGGGATTCGAACCCACGACCTCAGCAATGCCAATGCCGTATCCTACCGGACTAGACGACCGGCCCTCACATCTAACATTCCAACAGTTTTATTTGGATATTAATATGTTAACGTAGGAAACAATATTATAATTAGCCTAATTATTTTGAAGCATTGGTATAGAGCTGTGCTGGAGCAGTCTGTTGGGGCAGTAATTAAATATCAAAATTCCATTGAAAATACGGACTATTCTGAATTTCTTCTATTAAGGAATAGAAGAGGTTTTTGGGGTTTTCCACAGGGACATAGGGAGAAGGGAGAGACTGAAATCCAGACTCTGCTAAGAGAAGTAACAGAAGAGACTGGTATTACATATTTAGATGTTCAATCATACGTTGGAAAAATCCGTTATTCTTACTTTAGATCAGATGGAATGAAATCTGAAAAGGAAGTTAGATTTTATTTTGCTACCACATCTACTAGGCAAATTGTGCTTTCTCATGAGCATGATAGTTTCATGTGGGTGACATATTTAGATGCTTTATCTATACTTGATCATCGGCAACTAAAATCAATATTGGTCAAAGGTCATAGAAAAGGCCTATATTAAAATGAAGTACAAGCCTTCCTACAGACCATACTCGCAACATTATAGTAATAAATTTATACTCAGATTAGACGAATAAAGAGAGGATACAGGAGAAATATGACGATAGCGGGTAAGCGTATAGTTTTAACAGCAGATCGTAGTCTTATGACTAATTACAGAGGTAATTTTCTTTATGGTTTTATTGCCTGTGGACCTTATGAACTTGTCCCTGAATTTGTATTTGACAAATTATTCTGTCCAAGTGTTGAGACCGATCAGAATAGCGGTGAAGTGAAGGTTGCCCAATGTGGATTAAGAAGAATCGAAGGTGCCCTTTTAAAGGAATATAAGCGCGAAGATGTTTTCCTCGCGCACCCAGAAATGTTATGCAAGTGCATTGGACCAGAAACAAAAGTTGTTGGAATCAATGTAATGGATCCACTGGGAATGGCACCTGTCACTACCACAATGTCGCCTGAAAAACTGTCTTATGTGGCTATGAAGTTTAAGAAAATGTGTGCTTCTATTATTCAACTGAATAAGAAATATGATTTCAAAGTTGTAATCGGTGGAAATGGTGCGTGGGAACTGGCAAGGCCTGACAGAATGAAAATTCATGGTATTGATACCGTTGTAATAGGAGAAGCTGACGAACTCGCACTTGACCTTTTCCATGATCTAGAGGCAGGCGATGCGCCAGAGTTATTACACACATTTGTTAGAAATATCGAAAACATCCCTATGATAGGCGGCCCAACTATAAACTCATTAGTTGAAGCAATGCGCGGTTGTGGAAGAGGCTGTGATTTTTGTGATGTTAACAAGCGTTCAAAGAAGGATATTCCCTTGGAGCGATTACAAGCAGAAGCTAGAATAAACTTGAAATACGGTTTTGACTCTATTTGGCTTCAGTCCGACGAGATGTTATTATATGGATGTGATAATAGAGACTTTGTTCCGAATGCTGATGCAATAATTGCTCTCTGGAAAGGGTTGAAATCATTAGGTGCAAATTTCATCGGAACAACACACATGACATTGTCTGCTGTTGCATCCTCGCCATCACTCATTGAGAAACTCTCAAAAATCAATGAAATGGACATAAGTGGAAGATGGCTTGCAACTAACTTGGGTGTCGAGACGGTAGCACCAAGGATGGTAAAAAGGCACCTTGGTATAAAAGCAAAGCCATACCAACCTGAAGAATGGGGTGCAGTTGTGAGAGAAGGATGTAAAATTCTAAACCACAATCATTGGTTTCCAGCGTTGACTCTGATCATAGGATGGCCGGATGAGACGCCAGATGAAACCCAATATACTATTGAACTTATTGAAGATTTTAAAGAAATGAACATGAGAGGGCTTGTTGCACCATTGCTTTATCAAGATTTTTCAGAGAGAAATTCCATGCACTTTGGAAACCTAAATGAAGCACAGTTTACTTTGTTCTGGAAATGTTGGGAACATAATCTTAGAGTAATCAATGATATTATTCCAATCATAATTAGAAACAAGACTTATGGACCGGCAATGAAAATATTCATGGCAGGTTTGGTAAAAGCAGGTACTTGGGCTATAATGAGATACTTAAGAGGATTATCAAAAGAGTTGTTTGATGGCCAAATTCCTGAGGATATAGTTGATAGGTACTCAAGGAAGAAGTCTGTGGCAGCATATCTACCGCCCAAACTCTGACCTAATTTCACCTTTTATTCCTTCACTAAAGCGCTTATTTTTTAGATTCTAAATATGTAATTGCGTTGTCTGCTACAGTTGCACTTTTAGGTGTCAAAATGATAAAATAATTTTTATCGGCTCTTTCAACTGACGTAACCGTTTTGTATTTCTTTGTAGAAATATCAAATTCTATCATCCCTGGCTCGATTGCAGCTTTTGTATAGATCATCATTAACACATCTCCAGATAACGGAGTTAATGGTACTATTGAAAATACATATCCCTTATATGAGCTAACTGGTAGAACCTGCTTCATATAAGGTGCAACTGATACCAAATAAAGGAAAACATCTTCTACACTTAAGAATTCTTCAAATTCAAATTTCATATGCTAGTTCTTCAATATTTCAGTGATATAAGGTTTTAAGGATGGAATGAATACAATTATCCATATGATTCAAATTTGACCTCGTAGCTACCATCTTTTCTCTTGTTACGTTCAGTCACGAAACCTTTTGGAACCAGATAATCTAGTGAGCCATCTACAGTCCCCTGCCATCCGCATACATAAAAGGAAGTATTCTCTGTAGTTATTCTATCGCCAATTATTTCTTCAAGAGGGGAGCGATCCGTTCCTGCTTTAGGTCTCAAGAATGTCTCCACCCTACCCTTCTGACCACTCCATGACCTATTGAACCACTCTTGAGGTCTACTGATGCTAGCTCTATAACGAAAGTTCCATTTGTCTCTGCCTTTATCAACGCTCTCTTCTTCTAATTCTGTCAATACTTCGCGATAACTTAACTCGTCGACATAACTAGCTCCATGTAACACTACTATTTCACGTTTGCTTCCAATCGCTTTTAGGTGTAGAGCATATGAGATAAATGGAGCTAAACCAGTGCCACCCCCTATGAGGACTAGTCGCCTATTATCAGGAGCACCATTATGTAGCTTTTCGTTAACAGTAAAGATCCCTGTTGGTTTGACCCAGAAAATCTCATCTCCCTCTTTTTTATTGAATAGCTCTGTTGTTAAACGTCCTGGGACAGGCTTCCTTACCCATCTTATAACTAATTCAAAATGTTTTTTTTGTTCTGGCGGGGAACCGATAGAATAAGCTCTGCGGATAATTTTTCCTTCTGTTGGTATGTGAAGACCTAAAGTGACAAATTGGCCGGCCTTGAAGTCTGGAACAGAACCATCGCTAGGTGTTATTCGAAATATAGCAAGGTCTTCTTTAAGTACACGAACATATGAAATTGTTCCTTTATTGTCAACTACCATTTAATTCTCAGATTCAATTTATGCTAAATAAATATATTGTTAGTTTATTTTTGATTAAGAAATACCGTATAGCAAATATAAATTAGAATAGTCTGTTTATTTCTACTTTATTTGCACTTTGGATTGGTCACCTAGATTATATATTTATCACTAGCGATTACCAGCATCCATACCTAAAAAACAATCTGATTCAGCAGGTTGGGGACTAGTAGATGCTGTAGCCTGAGAATAATCACTATATCAATTATTGTAGTGACTAGAGATTGGTGAAATCATCCATGAACAAACTTGTCCTTGCAGGAGAATTGCTCAACGAAAAAGTAACACAAGACCCATCATTCTGTTCTACGAAGTCTTGTATATCTATTTACTAATATATAATAGAATAATAATTTTAGAAGTTTATACCTTTAGCTGCAATTTCTCAATTTATCATCCAGCTAATATCATACTGAAATCATAGCTGATTCGTTAGCATATTATTTAGGTAAAATCTACTTAACAGTAGCATGCCATCGGGCTGGTTCAAGGGTAAGGGTTTTGCTAATGGCTCTGATGAAATAGATCAACTTACACAAGCAATAGATGAACTGAGCTCTGAACTTAGGAAAGCAATCGATATGTTCCAACAAGCAATGAATAACTTTGCGACCGATAGATCTCTAGAAACTTGTCTTGATACTCTAAACGCATCGATGCAAATAGGTAATATCAGGGGTAAACTTGTGGAATCATATGAATATTATGCTAGGTTATTAGAACGAGAAATTACTAGTTTAATTAGGCATCAAACCAAACGCGAATAATGCAATTTATATACATCAAATTAATTGCAACTCTATACGAACCAGTTTTTCTTGGCCGATGATTCATGCTTAGATTCCTTATAAAGGTTCACACCATCAAAAATGTTGTTGGGTTTATAACAGAAGGTGAATCAGGGATAGTGATCTTTTTTTAATAAAGGACAAGATATAATAAAGAGGTATTTATCTATAAAGCCTGTCATTCTGATCATAGATGATAGGCGAAGTCTTGCGAGCTTTTTAAGGCGGGGTTATGCCCACAATTGGGGATTGGTTCTGAGTATTAAAAGCATCTCCTGCTCAACAGTACTTAGCATATTAAAACAATTGAACCTAATAGATGAGCTCTGCTACCGTTTATAATAGACCAAGAAGGCCACAAATGGCCACGTATGACATGGATAGATCCATTGAACAAGCCATTATCTATTAATGCTACAGCATCTTCCAGACCCTCTTGTTACTTTAGCATATCTTTCAATAGCTTGTCTAATAAACCGGACTAATTTAGTCTGGGGCCGTCCTCACATTCTTGGTCTGTTCTCTGCATTATTGATTTTGGCAAGCGATACCTAAATTCTCAGTCAAGTCAGATCCAAACCATATAACCATACTACTATTACTTATAGCTAAAAAAGAGTTCCTTCTTTAAAAAGAAAATCGGTAATATAGACTGCTCTCTAAATAGTACCATAAGTTAGTGAGTGTCGACTCTTATTCAGCTATGATCTTTTCAAGCTAAGTCAAATTGGAAAGCAATAAAAAGAGCATAACAGTTCTATGACCACAGGATGTATTTTCAATGTCCTATCTATTATATGAACCTAAAAAGAATTGCGAGTAGCACATTTCAGTTTATAGTTCTACTATAATATGTAAGCATGAAAGTATACTAATAATTTCGCCAAAATTATTAATGACTAAAACAGCTATTAAGGAAACACGAACCACACAATAACTTCAAAAATGCTGTATGTGAGCATGCTAATTGGACTGTTACTATCTGGAATGTTTGCTTTTGCTAATAGTTCTTTGATTATACAAAGAGCAGTTGCTATTATAACGAATGGATGTGTAAATAGTAGCAGTAATAACGCTGGAAATATTGATGATGCTACATGTCAAAAATCAGATTCAAAACGCCTAACATTATCGTCTCTTATGACAAGCAATGCCAAAACAAAGGTGGGTGAGAAGGATCGTCATTCTCACCATCATGAAAAAACCAAGGATGGGATTTTAGGCGATAATAACGACAATCATAAAGTAAGTAATAGCGCTATTACCTCACGGATGAATAATACGGCTATGCCCTTCGTACTTCCTTTTCCGTAACCTTGAAGAAGGATCCTGCGGAAGAAGACGAAGATATGGAGAGAAGAGTGCAGATAAGGCTAGGAATCTCCGTTCCATGCCAGCCATCTGGAAACACAATATCTGTTATTCCAAATGATGGATTGCTATAATGCCCATGAACTTCTCTTTCGGATTGCATAAACTTGAACAAGGTTCTGATCTCCTGTAGTTTTCATCTGTGGATAAGCATTTTGATTAATGAGAGCGAGCAGTGATAGAAATATAGCAGCTAACGCCACTGTTATTGCTGGTACAGTAATAGACGCTTTGGTTCCTGATACCCATACATGTGTTTTGTCTTGCATCTGAAGTCCTGCAACTCGCTTATTTATAAGAGGTTCCAGAAGCAGAAAATATGTATACTACAGTATCGGATATACCACAGCTACTCAGCCAATTCTCAGTTATATAGAAATACCTTTAAATGGCTATATGTCATGTTTGTTTAAAATGCAAGTTGGGATTGATGATCTAGCCATATATGTTCCCAAACTTTATGTAGACTACAAGGATTTTGCTGAGGCAAGAGGAATCGCTCCACAAAAGTTAGAGTATGGCATAGGAATAAAAAAAATGGCCTTGGTCGATATCAATCAAGATCCAGCCTGTATGGCTGCTAATGCTTGTTTGAAGCTAATGCAAAGAAATCGTTTGCATCCACAGGATATCGGTAGAATGTATGTAGCAACTGAATCTGCCCTAGATGAATCTAAAGCAATGAATTCTTTTGTGATAGGAATGTTGGAACAGGTTTACGGAGAAGCTTCATTTGAACATGCAGGAGGAATTGAGTGTAAATTTGCGTGTGTAAGCGGATCTTATGCCTTATATGATAACGCAAATTGGATTAGAGCAGAAGAAAGTAATGATAAGGCAGCGGTTGTAATTGTAAGTGATATTGCAAAATATGATATCGGTTCTTCAGGCGAATATACACAGGGTGCTGGCGCGGTTGCTATGCTAATTAAGGAAAATCCAAGACTATTAGCATTTGATAAAAAGGTTACCTCTACGATTATTAAGAATGAATATGATTTTTACAGACCTTGTGGAAAAGAGACTCCGCTTGTTAACGGAAACTATTCTAACATATTATATCTGATTCAAGTGAAGAAAGCATTTGACAGTTATAAGGAAAAAGCAATTAGGACAGGTTTAATTCACCTCAACGAAGGTGAATCTATTACAGATCATATCGATTTATTTAGCGTACATCTTCCGTTTAGGAAAATGGGCGAGAAGGCCCTCGTGTACTTATTAAGACATGAGTGGCGACACCTTCCTCGATGGAAACACGTGATAAAGGAAATAGGGATGGAAGAGCCGATACCGAAAGATCCTAGAGGTACGATTGAATCGATTCTTGCTGATAGTGAATTTATGAAAGCTGATGAAAAGTTCAGACGGACGTTTCTACAGACATCTTTCTATCGCGAAGTTTTTGAGAAGAAGATGGCAAGTTCACTTGAGGCTTCTGCGATAATTGGCAATTTATACACAGCTTCGATGTACATGGGATTTAGAAGTCTTCTAGAATTCGAGTATAAGAAGGGAACCAAATTAGAGAATAAACGAGTAGGTTTTGGATCTTACGGTAGTGGTAGCAGTGCCATGGTTTTTAGCGGAGTAATACAGCCGGAATATAAAGAAATAGTACAACGGATGAATCTTGAAGAAGAAATCGGACCACGAAGGAAACTTTCTATGAACGAGTATGAAAGACTTCGTGAAAATAGTAGAGACTTTGATGATTCTCTCTTACGGACCAATAAAGAATTTGTGTTAGTGAAAATTGGTGGCACTACTGCCGATAAGGCAGGATTAAGAGAATATTCGTATACTAACTAATCTATCCTA
>Ga0134128_10012207_pt1 | contig 10245 bp, 11 predicted proteins | sample KB31754_FD_96462 | JGI IMG/M metagenome (GOLD analysis project Ga0134128, IMG submission 96462) | Terrestrial soil microbial communities with excess Nitrogen fertilizer from Kellogg Biological Station, Michigan, USA - KB3-175-4 | ecosystem: Environmental > Terrestrial > Soil > Unclassified ...
CAATGAGCATTGCGTGGCGGTTCCCGTCGCTGTAGGCGATCCGCACGACCGGCCCGATGTGCGCCGTCACGATCTTCCCGTCGAGCCACTCGGGGGCCGACACATCATCGATGCCGAGCGAATCGAGCAGCTGCTGCAAGGATGCCGTATTCCCGGTGATGCGCAGCGTCTCAGCGCCCGACACTTCGATCCGTTGCGGCTCGAGCCCGACCGGGCGCCACGTCGGCACTGCGACTCGCGCTCCGGCGAGTGTCCCGGCCGCCTCGAGCGTCGGTGCACTCTTCGGCGCCCCGGCCGCCTGCACGACCTCGATCCGATCGCCGATCATTTTCGGCAAATCGATTCCCTGGCGCTCGGCGAGCTGTCTCAAACGATCCGTCTGAACCGTGACGGGCGCGAAGTTCACCACTCGAAACAGATCGAGAAATGCCTGCGCGGCGGCCCGCACCGAGGGCAGCGCGAATGCGCAGGCGAGAACGAGGACGGCGGCGGCGCACGCCGCCCAGCGAAGCGGCGGCGACATCACCCCGCGGCGCACGGCCGTACGGTGCTCTCCGGCCTCGATCTCCGCGAGCCGAACCCGCACCTGCCTCACGAGCTCCGCCCGCGGCTTGCGCAAGCCCGTCAGCATGAATTCGTCTTGCATATCTTCCACCTCCGCTCACCATCTCGAGCGCAGGGCCGCGACCGTGCGATGCACGATCGTTCCCACGTTCGATTCGCTGAGACCCGTCACCGCGGCGATCGCCCGGTTCGTGGCTCCGGCGCCGTATTTGAGCGCGAGCAGCTCCCGCTCGCGATCGCTCAACTCCGCAAGCAACGCCGAGAGCCGCGCGAAGTTGGATCGCCTCTCGGCCTCCTTCTCCGGAGTTCCCTCCGCGGGAGCTTCGAGTGCTGCATCGAGTGGGGCGTGCACGTGCTCCGTGCGCCGATGGTCGATCGCCAAATTCCGTGCGATCGTCAGCAGCCAGGTCGAGAATTTCGACAGGTCCCGCCGATACCGTTGCCGATCGCGCCAGGCCTTCTCGAACGTTCGGGATGCGAGATCCTCGGCAATGGCCTCGTTGCCCAGGCGATAGCGCAGGAAGTTATAGACGCGCGGAAATTGCTCGACGAAGACCGCGTCCCAACTCTGCTCCCCAGCTGCGCTGGCGCATGCAGGCCCGCCCGTGTGCTCGACGTCCGCGCTCGTCATGATACTTTGTACGAACCGGCCGCATGAGTATCACGGGCCGGCCTCCGAGTGGCGCGCCTCGGCGCGTGTACGCCCCGGCGCGCGCGCACCTCAGAAGGCGCTGGGCGCCGCTTGCCAGCGGTTCAGACCGCCCGCACGGGTGCTGTCTGGCGAGTGTTGCTCCAGATCGCCTGCGCAAGGCCGACGAGCGCAAGGAGCGCCCCATAGACCACCCAGCGCTTCTCGCCGACCATGAACCCCACGCGGAAGGCTAGGTTCAGGCCCTGCAGGATCCAGACGGCTCCCACACAGATCATGAGCACGCCGATGAGCGTGCTCACGATTCTCATGATGACGTTGAATGCCGTGTGCACGCCCGCCTCCCGGCCTATCCGCCACGCTGCGGCAGCGCTTCCATCAACTTGCCGTCGGGTCCCTTGACGCGCACGTAGAATCCGCCCGGCCTGTGATCCTTCAGTGGATAGTAAACGACGGAGACTTTGTCGCCGGCCTTGAAGCTGTGGCGCGTCCAGCCCCGTCGACCGAGCCAGCTCGGGCTCATGCCCTCGAGGCCCCATTCCTGGGTGGTGCCGTTACCTTTGTCGACGACGACCCAGAGAAACGTGTGCGGCTGCGTCCACTGGTACTCTTTGATCGTGCCGTTCAAAGATACTTCCTTGCCCCACTCGAACATCGCTGTCGAATGATGGGCGCTCGCGGTCCCTACGAGGGCGAGCGAGGCGGCGCAAAGAAGCGCCGACATCAATCCACTTCCGGCTTTCACGGCTTGCTACTCCGGCTTGTCTTTGAGGCTGAACGCGGGATTACCGTGCGCGTCCAGCGCATCGTGATTGTTCTGCTCACACACGTATTCCATGATTTGCCAATCGCGATGACGCCGGTAATAGGACGTCGTCGTGTACGGCTCGACGAACACGGTGGGATCGACCCTCGTGGTCGTGATCGCAAGCATGTCCGGCTGGACGAGGCGAATACGCTCCGTCACGCGGAACTGGTCGCTGTGCCCATTGATGCCCTGCATCGGGCTCGTCGAGGTGTTGATCGCCTCGGTCTCGACGACGAGCGTATCGCCCTCCCAGTGTCCGATGGAGCTTCCCTGATAGGTCGGGTCCGGGTCCTTCGGTAAGGTGCGTCCATCGGTGTAGATGCGGCGGATGAGATGGTCCGTCTCGATGAGGATCGTCACCCGTCCCGGCGTGAACAGGAACTCGATCGGATACGGCTGCTGCATGCTCTGCGGCAGCCCGGGCGGTACGCAGCTCGCGACATCCGAGACGAAATTGAGTCCGGGCGTCGTGCGGTTCTTCGCCAGGTATTTGGCATATTGCGCCGCGTAGGCCGGAGTCAGCTTCGGTGGCGCGGGGCGCGGGGTCCCCGGGGGCGGTCGCAGGAACGAGGGGTCCCAGACGCCGGACCAGTCCGGAAGTTTCGCAAGCGCCGCATACGGGTTCTTGGCGGCCGAGTGAGCGGCACCCGCACTCGCCGACTCCGGCGGCGCAGCTTGCGAGCTGCAGCCGGCAGCGAGTGCAATCGCGCAGATTGCCGCGAGTCCGCCACGGAATAGCAGTGTGGAAATCATTGCCTCCCCCTACCTGAACCCTGATCTTATGCCGACTCTCGAGGCAAATCACGTCCCGCGCCCCCGACGCTTCTCCGCCATATGCAGTCTTCGCACGCGATGGCGAAACACCGGCACGGACTCAGGCGCTGCTATGCTGTGAAGCGAGCTCACGAACGCTTCGCAGGGGGCTTCATGGATCGCACGAAAATCACGGCGGCAGTATGTGTGGCGGCTCTCTCGATCGCGGCGAGGGGCGGAACCGCTCGGGCGGCGAGCTGCGAAGCACTCGCTCATATCCACCTGCCGGATGTGACCATCACCCTCGCGCAGCAGGTCGCTCCAGGTGCGTTTCAGCCGCCGACGCGCGCCCGCGGACCTGGCGCGCCGGGGGCACCATTCGCGCACCTGCCCGCCTTCTGCCGCGTGGCCGGCACGATCAAGCCGACTCCCGACTCGAATATCCGCTTCGAAGTGTGGATGCCGCAGGCGAACTGGAACGGCAAGTTCGTCGGCGTCGGGAACGGCGTGTGGGCGGGGGCGATCTCGTATTTCGAGATGGTTGCGCCCCTCACGCGTGGCTATGCCACCGCGGCGACGGACGACGGTCACCAGGGCAATGCGCTCGATGCCGGCTTCGCCGCGGGGCACCCGCAGAAGCTCATCGACTTCGGCTATCGCGCTCCGCACGCGATGACCGTCGCCGCAAAGGCGACCGTCGCGGCTTACTACGGCAAGGACCCGTCACGCTCGCTGTTTGCGAGCTGTTCGACCGGCGGTCGTCAGGGGCTCATGGAAGCGTATCGCTATCCCCGCGATTACGACGGGATCTCCGCCATGGCACCTGCCAACCCAATGGTTCCCCTCATGGTGAGCTCCCTGTGGACCGGTGAGGCGACTCTGAAGAACGAAGCGAGCCACATCCCGCCCGCGAAGTTCGCGTTCATCCACAAAGCCGTCGTGAGTGCCTGCGATGCGCTCGATGGTATCCGCGACGGAATCATCAACGATCCGCGGCGCTGCCATTTCGATCCTGCGAGCATCGAGTGCAAGAGTGGTGGCGACGGCTCGGACTGCCTCACCGCGCCACAGGCGGCCGCGCTCCGCGCCATCTATGCGGGCCCGCGCAATCCGCGCACGCATCAGCAGATCTTTCCCGGCTTCGAGCCGGGTAGCGAGGGCATGTTCCCGATTCAAACGGCCGGCCCCAAGCCGTTCGGCGCCGCCGAGAGCTACTTGCGGGATCTGGTATTCAAGAACCCGAATTGGGACTTTCGCAGCTTCGATTACGATCACGATGTGACGCTCGCACGCGAGGCCGGAAGCGCCATTCTCGATGTACCGCCGAGCGGCCTCGATGCCTACTTCGCGCAGGGCCGCAAGCTCCTGCTCTCACATGGCTGGGCCGACGGCCTCATCCCCTCGATGAGCACGGTGAACTTCTACACCGCGATCGCCCACAGGCTCGGGCCGCAACGGGCCGACGAGGCGGTTCGGTTGTTCATGGTGCCCGGAATGGGCCACTGCTCGGGCGGCGATGGCCCCTACGTTCTCGATCCGATCTCCACCATCGACCAATGGGTCGCAACCGGCCGCGCGCCCGCGCGCATCCTTGCGAGCAATCCGCCGAGAGCGAAGCCCCGCACGCGCCCGCTCTGTCCGTACCCGCAGGAGGCACGGTATGTCGGGCATGGGAGCACTGACGAGGCCCGGAACTTTCGGTGCGCGGCCCCTCCGCGCTGAACTCAGGGCGTTGCGCCCTCGGGCTCGCGCATCGTCTTCTCGCGCGCCGCGCGAAATTCCGCATCCCGATTCCACTGCGGCCAGATCGATGACTGCGCGAGGGAGTATCCGGTGCGGAACAGGAGCGCGATCTCCTCAGCGGACCCCGAGAGGTCCCAGCGCGGGTCGATCGTATCCGTCACCTGGTGATAGTGGTGCGCGATGTAATCCTGTGTCATGCGCTCGCCGTATCCGGCAGGCTTGCCGATGACATCGAGTCCGCCGCCCAGATAGACGACGGGCACACCGGCGCGGGCAAACTCGAGCTGATCCGCCCGGTACACGCTTCCTCGCTCGGGATGCTGATCCGGCTCGACGACAATTCCCATGGCGGCAGCTTGGGTATCTACCGTTTTGTCGATCGTCGAGTTGCCGGCGCTGATGAGCGCGATGTCTTTCGTCCGCCCCCAGGACTGGATGCCGTCCATGTTGATGTCCGCCACCGTATCGCGCAGCGGATGGAGCGGATTCAGCGCGTAGTACTTCGCGCCCAAGAGGCCGCGCTCCTCGCCCGTCGTGGCGAGAAATAGAACCGAGCGCTTCGGGGCGTGCGGCAAAGCTTTGAATGCGCGTGCGAGCTCGAGCAGCGCCGCGGTGCCCGAAGCGTTGTCGTGCGCGCCATGAAAGATTTGATCGTGCTTGCTGCCCGGAAGCCTTCGGTCCCACCCGAAATGATCCCAGTGAGCGCTGTAGATCACGAACTGTCGCGCGAGCTCCGGGTCCGACCCTGCGAGCGTCCCGACGACGTTGTGCGATTCGATGTCGCGCCAGCGATTCTCGACGGTGAAGTGGACGCGGGCGTTCATCTTTACCGGCCGAAAGCTGCGAGAGACGGCGGCCTTCTTCATCGCGTCGAAATCGAGACCGGCATCGGCGAAGAGCTCCTTGGCCTTCTCCCGGGTCATCCACGCGGCGACCGTGGGATAGCTCTCGCTGGGCTTTGATCTCGTGAGGACGAAGTTCTCGCCCCCCCAGCTGTTCACGACGACCGAATACGGATACGCCGCGGGTCCGGTCTCGTGGACGATGATGGCGGCGGCGGCGCCGAGCTTGGCTGCAATCTCGTATTTGTATGTCCAGCGGCCGTAGTAGGTCATCGCCTTGCCGCCGAACATGTGCGGATCGAGCTTCGAGGGGTCCTGGGGGTCGGGGACCGGCGGATCGTTGATGAGCATCACCAGAGTCTTGCCACGAACGTCGAGGCCTTTGTAATCGTCCCAGTGATATTCCGGCGCGACGACGCCGTAGCCGACGAATACGAGCTGCGAGCTCGCGATATCGATTCGCGGCCTGCGCACTGCGGAGAACGCCACGAAGTCCTTGGGCGTACGTAGCTCGAGCGTCTTGGCTCCGACGCTGACGCTCGCCTGCGGATGGCTCGTGATGCCGGTCATCGGGACGGTCTGCAGGTAGCTCCCCTGCGGACCGCCCGGCGCGAGGCCGATCATCTCGAAGCGCTTCGCGATGTAGTCGATCGTTCGGGTCTCCCCGGGCGTGCCGGGGGAGCGGCCCTCGAAATCGTCCGAAGACAGCACGCGGATGTGATCGAGGAAGCGGTGCGTGTCGATTGCGGCGATGCCGGCGGCCGGCCCCGAGTCGGCCGCGGCATCCGCAAAGCGCGCGGGCGTTTGAAGCACGAGCGCCGCAAAGAGTGCAGCAGTGAGAACGAGCTTTTGCCTCGGTGAACGCATCATGGCTCCCGAAAAAGTTGAGCGGGCTCGGAGCCGCAAACCTTAACGCACCCCCACCTGCAGAGCCAACCGGCCATTCAGCGCTTCCACGGCTTCGATGCGCCGCCTCCACGGCTTCGGTACGGCGCTTGACAGTCCCCATGAATTGGCGTTGACTTTTGCCGTGCGCGCCAGGCGCCCGCAGGTTCGCGCGAAGGGCCAGCCCACTGGCATTCCCGACTCTCACTGCGCCTCCACCCCGTGCGGCCTGATTGCGAACCGCAGGCTCGAAGCCGTGCGCGCGCGGCGATCGCATACGCGCCGACGCGATGCTGAAGGCGAACCCGGGACTCGCAGGTCAGCTGCGTGCGGAGCATCATTTGATCGTGCACGTGCATGCCGAGCGCGGCGCAGCCGCCATCCTCGACACCTTGCTCTCGTGCGGTTTCGATGCCGCGGTGAAAGACCGGGAAGGCATCACTCCCTTGCATCGAGCTGCGATGTACGGACATGCGGAGGCCGTGCGCGTGCTGCTCGCTCACGGCGCGCGGGTCGATGTGGTCGACGGTACGTTTTGTGGAACCCCGCTCGTTTGGGCGGCCCGGGGATGGAGCCAGGGCGTGCACTCGGGCAGAAATTATCTCGGCGTCGCACACCAGCTCATCGGCGCGGGCTCGCCCCTCGAATGGGATGCGCCGGAGAGAGCGCCAGACCCCGAACGCATGCATGAGCAGCTCGCGGAGCTCTGCCGTGCCGCTGCGGGGGCCGCGCCATGAAGCCTTCAGCCAGGCAGCGTTCAACTCGTAAAGCACTGGATTTCGAGGCGGTCAGACAGATCGCGATGAGCTTGCCGGGGGTCGAGGAGCGCATCACGAATTGGGGCTGGTCATTCAGAGTTCGCGGCAAGATGCTCGCCTGCCAGGCGGTTCACAGGTCCGCCGAGCGCGATTCGCTCGTCGTGAAGATCGGATTGGAGGATCGCGCGCGCTTGCTCACAGCCGAGCCCGATAAATTCTATCTGACCCCCCACTATGTCCCTTATCCATCGCTACTCGTCCGAGTGCCGAGGATGAGCCGCTCGGGCATGCGGTCCATTTTGCAACTCGCGCGGCGCTTTGTCGCTTGCGAAACGGATCGCGTCGGGGGCTCGCCGCGCAAGAGGAAATCTTCCCGCAACTGATTGCATCGAATCGGAGGGGCGATCATGCCTGCACACCGCATCGACAAATATCCGGTCCATCTCGGGCGCAACGCAACCGCGATCGTGGAGCCGGAATTCACGGGCACGATGGATTGGTACATGGGGTATGCCGCGCGCCACGAAGCGGATGGCCTCGACGGGCGGCTGGTCAGCATGTTCACATTCGATCGACCGTGGGACTCCTGGGAAATGCACCCGAACGGCAGCGAGGTCGTCCTTTGCACTGCAGGAAAAATCACGCTGCACCAGGAACACGCCGATGGAACGCGAAACAGCGTCGCGCTCGCGCCCGGGGAGTACGCGATCAATCCTCCGGGGACGTGGCACACTGCCGATGTCGCGGGCGAAGCGACTGCGTTGTTCGTCACCGCCGGCGCGGGAACTCAAAACCGGCCGCGAACGGCCTGAACGCTTCGCGTGAGCGCTGGCCGCGCTGGCCGCGCTGGCCGCGCGCGGCATCATGCGTCGCGCCGACGCGAGAGTACGGAATGCGTCGCATTCGGCGTGGCCGCGTGCTCGATGCAGCGGTAACCCAGTTCGACGAGATCGATCTCGGCAAACAGGTGCTCGCCGCGGCCGAGGAGCGTCGGCGAAATCGCCACATGGATATCGTCGATGAGCCCGGCTCGCAGATACTGCCGGATCGTCGCGACTCCGCCGCCGATCCGAACGTCCTTACCGGCGGCCGCCTCACTAGCCTTGTCCAGCGCGGCGTGAATCCCGTCGGTCACAAAATGGAACGTCGTCCCGCCTTGCATGATGAGCGAGCGGCGCGGGTACTGGGTCAACACGAACACGGGAACGTGATACGGGGGCGTCTCTCCCCACCAGCCCTTCCAGGTGTCATCGGGCCAGGGACCTCGAATTGGCCCGAACATATTCCTTCCCAGGATCCACGCGCCGACGTTCTCGAAGCTCCGCGCGGCAAAATCATCATCGATTCCCGTTGCGCCACCGTCTTGGCCGAACATGCGGCGAAACGTTCTCGTGGTGAAAGCCCACTCATGCAGGGCGCGGCCGCCGACGCCGAGCGGATTGTCGAGGCTTTGCTGCGGTCCGGCGCCATATCCGTCGATCGAGATCGAGAATGCGCTCACTCGGACTTTCGTCATTGGATTCCTCCGATTCAGTTCGACGGGCTCAGCCGAACACGCCCTGCATGAACCACCGATGCGGCTTCGACCGCTCGCGATAGACCCACAGCCTCACGCCGCGCATATCGAGGGCTTGATAGTAATCCCGCGCGATCGAACCCTCCTTTTCCCACCATCCCGTCTCGATGCGCTCCGGCTCGCCGATCAAGCGCAGCGGTCCGCGCCGCTGCGGCATACCGTTCGACTCGGTGAGAGGCTCAGGCTCGCGCAACAGCCATAGCGGACGGCGGAAAGCCGGCCATCCTGCAGCCGTGGATCTCACCACATCGGGCTTCGCAGCCGCCGCCTCCACTCGCCGCGACGCCGCCTCGGGTCGATGCGTCTCATGAATGGCGAGTCCGTATACCGCATCATTCCCGAGCCTCGCGCGCAGCATCTCGATCAAATCGACCGACTGCGAGCTCGCTCCGCCACCGCCATGCTCTCCGGCCTGCCAGAGCGACTCGGCGCGCAATATGCGCGGCACGAGCCGGCCGGAGCGCAGCTCGAACGAGCGCACCGGTTCCGGCAGGGCGATCGCGGCCAGCCGCTCTCCCAGCAGCGTCTGCAATTGCTCGCCGCCGGCCGCGGGCGCAGCGAGCCTCAGCACACAGCGTGTCGGTGAGGCATGGCGATGCCACAGCCGGCATTCGAGATCGGTGATGCCGCACTGGCGCGCCTCGAGGAACTTCTCCATTGACTCGAGGAGCGGAGCGAGCGCCTCGAGGATCGCTTCGTGATGCTCGAGGTCGTACGTGCAGCCTCTGCGCATGCGAAACCGCTCCGGCGCCTGAAAGCTGCGGCGTAGATCGGGCGCGCGCCCCGTCAGACGATCGAGCGAGGTGAGCGTCTCGGTGCCGAAGCGCCGCGCGAATCCCGCTCGCGGCAGACGCAGCGCCTCTGCGATGGTACGCACTCCGATCTTCGCCAGCCGCTCGAGCACTTGCGGGGGCCAGCGCATTACGGCAAGCGGCAGAGGTGCGAGCGCGCCCACGAGCCGCGACTCGTCCGTGACTTTGAAACGCGAGCCACCCCGCACCAGGCCAGCCTCACCCGCCCGCGGCGCCGTCCACGCCGTGTAGCGCGCTCCTGCGAGCGCCGCGAGCGGCGTAGGCGCGAGAGCGAGCTTCGGATGCACACCGGCTGTCCGGCATTTTTTGAGAAAGGCCGCGCCGAGCTTGGTCGCTCCACCGAACAGCTGCAGGCTCCCTTTGATTTCGAGCAGCAATCCATCGGGCTGAGCGAGGCTCACGCGGGGCGTGAAATCGAGCGCGCTTCTCGCGAGGCGCTCCAGCAACGCCTGCTCTCGATGCGGATCGCGAGTCAGCACGACAAGCTCCGGTGCGAGTGCCAGAGCCGCCGCGAGGCTCATGCCGGCACGTACGCCGGCGCGCGCCGCCTGATCGTTGGCGGCCACGACGCATTGCGAGCTGCCCTGCAGCTCGGCCACTGCCAGCCGCTGCGGCACGTGCGGCTCCGGCGCCGAGTGCGCCTCGACCAGCGCTTCGAGCGCGAGCTGCGGCAGATGCGCTCCGATCCACAGCTCGCGCGGCTCGAGAAACGGGAGAGCGCGCTGCTCGGTCCGAGGCGCATTCCGGGAAACGAGCTGTGGAGCCGGGCGCTTGCGCGGGGCGATTCCCGTCGCCGTTCGCTGAGGACGCGCCCGCATGACTCACTCCGGTGCCGCCACGCGATCCGCCACGCGA
>Ga0134128_10012211_pt1 | contig 10244 bp, 11 predicted proteins | sample KB31754_FD_96462 | JGI IMG/M metagenome (GOLD analysis project Ga0134128, IMG submission 96462) | Terrestrial soil microbial communities with excess Nitrogen fertilizer from Kellogg Biological Station, Michigan, USA - KB3-175-4 | ecosystem: Environmental > Terrestrial > Soil > Unclassified ...
ACCCGGACGACGTCCGGGTAGACAGCCGCGGACTGCGCCGGGGCCGCGTGCTCGAGGTCCGGGTGCACCCCGACGACCTCGGCAAGGTCATCGGCCGCGGCGGCCGCACGGCCAAGGCCCTGCGCACGGTCATCGGCTCGCTGGCCGGCAGCAACTACGTCCGCGTCGACCTGCTGGACACCGACGAGATCCGCTAGCCGCTATGCAGCTGGTCGTCGGCCGGGTGGGCCGGCCGCACGGGATCCGCGGTGACGTCATCGTGGACGTACGGACCGACGACCCGGACCTGAGGTTCGCGGCCGGCTCCGTCCTTCGGACCGAGCCGGCTGCGAACGGCCCGCTCACCGTGGCCGCGGCCCGGTGGCACTCGGGTCGGCTGCTGGTGTCCTTCGTCGGCTTCGACGACCGTGACCAGGCCGAGGAACTGCGAGGGGTCATGCTGGTCGTGGACTCGGAGGAGCTGGCCGACCCCGGTGAGTCTGGCTACGTCCGCGATTACCAGCTCGTCGGGCTGTCCGTGCTGACGACGGCGGGCGAGCCCGTGGGCACCGTCACCGACGTGCTGCACCACGGGCAGGACCTGCTGGTCATCACGGGTGACGGAGCGCGGTCGGGGGCGGAGATCCTGGTGCCGTTCGTGACCCCGCTCGTCCCTGAGGTCGACGTGGCCGGCGGACGGCTGGTCATCGATCCGCCGCCCGGCCTGCTGGACCCGGATGAGGCCGGCTAGGCGCGCGGACAGGGAGGCGCCGTCTTGCGCATCGACATCGTCACCATCTTCACCGAGTACTTCACCGCACTGAACGCCTCGCTCATCGGCAAGGCCGTGCAGCGCGGCGACATCGCGGTGGAGGTCCACGACCTGCGCACCTGGGCCACCGACATCCACCACACGGTGGACGACTCGCCGTTCGGCGGCGGGCCGGGCATGGTCATGAAGCCCGAGCCCTGGGGCGAGGCCCTAGACGCGATTGTGCCGGCGGGGCAGCGCCCGCGCCTCGTCGTGCCCACCCCGGCCGGGGTGCCGTTCACCCAGGCCATGGCGGCGCAGTACGCGGCGCTGCCGTGGCTGGTCTTCGCCTGCGGCCGCTACGAGGGCATCGACGGGCGGGTCGTCGAGGACGCCAGGACCCGGATGGACGTGGACGAGGTCAGCATCGGCGACTACGTGCTGCCCGGCGGCGAGTCGGCGGTGCTGGTGATGGTCGAGGCGGTCTGCCGCCTGTTGCCCGGCGTCATGGGCAACGCCCAGTCGGCGTCGGACGACTCCTTCGGGGGTGGCGGCGGGTTCGGCGGAGGCGGCGGGCCGATGGCCGGGCTGGTCGAGGGACCGGCCTACACCCGGCCGCGGGTCTGGCGGGGCCGGGAGGTGCCGCCGGTGCTGCTGTCAGGCGATCACGCGGCCATCGCCAGGTGGCGCCGGGACTGCGCGCTGCGCCGTACCGCCGCAAACCGCCCTGACCTGGTAAAACGCCTGATCGGCGCGGGTCAGGACGAGGGTCAGGAGGAATCTGGCCCCGCCGGTGGCCCGGCGTCGGCTAGCCTGGATTCCCACGACCGGGCGGTGCTGGACGAAGCTGGCTTTCCGGTTAGTGGCCAAGGTATGGCACACTGAAAGCTCTGCCTCGCCGCAGGAGTACCCCGCCGGGGCACTGCTGGGTGCCCGAGCCCGGCGGTTGGCGGGCGACCACAGGCGAGTGGCACAGACTCGATTGGCACAGACGAGACCGACTCAGGCGCAGCGCTTGCGTGCGCATGAATGACTACGAGGAACCGCAGCGATGCACACCGCGATTGCCGAGCTTGAGCAGGCTCAGATCCGTTCCGACATCCCGGACTTCCGTCCCGGCGACACGCTCCGCGTACACGTCAAGGTGACCGAGGGCAACCGGTCCCGGATCCAGGTCTTCCAGGGCGTGGTGATCCGCCGGCAGGGCGGCGGGGCCAGGGAGACCTTCACGGTCCGCAAGATCAGCTACGGCGTGGGCGTGGAGCGCACCTTCCCGGTGCACACTCCCGCGATCGAGAAGATCGAGGTCGTGACCCGGGGCCGGGTCCGCCGGGCCAAGCTGTACTACCTGCGCTCGCTGCGCGGCAAGGCGGCCAGGATCAAGGAGCGCCGCGAAGTCACCGCGCGCTAGCGACTTCGCCCGGGTACGGGAACCTCGGCTGTGGCATCGGGCCAGCGGGGCTGGTCCCGTGCGGCCAGCGAGTCGGCCCGCCGACCCGCGACCGGGCGGCGGGGCAGGTCGCGGACCAGGAAGCGCTCGCTGTGGCGGGAGCTTCCGGTCCTGATCCTGGTGGCGCTGGTCATCGCGCTGCTGGTCAAGACGTTCGTGGTCCAGGCGTTCTACATCCCGTCGGGGTCGATGGAAAACACCCTGCGGATCCACGACAAGGTCCTGGTCAACAAGCTCGTCTACCGGATCCGCTCGATCCAGCCGGGCGACATCGTGGTGTTCAACGGCGCGGGCTCGTGGAACGCGCCGACCGCCACCCCGACCAGCGGTGATCCGCTGGTGCGGCTGTATGACGTGACACTGCGACCGCTGCTGGACGCGGTGGGCGGGCTGTTCGGCTCGGAGCCGGGCCAGACGGACTACGTCAAGCGGGTCATCGGCGTGCCAGGCGACCACGTGGCCTGCTGCAACGCCCAGGGCCTGGTCACCATCAACGGCGTGGCGCTGCACGAGAAGTCCTATCTGTATCCGGGCAACACGCCGGGCGTGGCGCCCCAGGACGAGCCCAATCATTTCCGGCTGACGGTCCCGGCCGGGCGGCTGTGGGTGCTGGGAGACCACCGGGCGGTCTCCGACGACTCGCGCGGGCACGAGATGGACCCGGGCAACGGGACGATCCCCGAGAGCGCGGTCATCGGCCGGGCGTTCGTGATCGCATGGCCGCCGAGTCACTGGCGGGTGCTGCGGATACCGGCGACTTTTCTTCAATCAGGGATCGATAGGAAGTCCTCGGCCATCGGCCGGCCGGGGGGAGCGGCTGTCTCGTCGAGCGCGCTTTCCTCGCTGGGTGGGAGGCAGAGCCTGCGGCTGAGGCCGTCGGCGCCCTATCTGCCGCTCGGCGCGGGGCTGGCCGGGGCGGTGCCGCTGACCTACCTGCGGCGGCGCTTTGTGCTCCGGAACCGGGCCGCAGGCGTCGTCCGGGCCCGAACCCGGCGCTAGGCTCGATGCCGACATGAACGACGACCAGAGCATGCGCGACCTCGTGGCCGACGGGCACGGGCCGGGCGAGCAGGCCACAGAACTCGGGCCGCAGCCGGACGGTCAGGCGGCGGCGAATCCGGACGGATCCGGGTCCGGCCGGGGCGCGCAGGATCAGGCCGGAGGGCCGGCATCGGACGGGTCGCGAGCGGACGGAGCGGGACCGGACGGGGCCGGACCGGACGGGGCCGGACCGGACAGCTCCACCGAGGCCTCGCCGGAGTCCTCCGAGGATTCCGAGGATTCCGATAAGTCCGCTGAGTCCGGTAAAGGCCGGACCAGGCGGCGCCCGTTCTGGGTCGAGCTGGTGGTCCTCATCGTGCTGGCCATGACCATCGCGCTGGTCATCAAGTCGTTCGTGGTCCAGGCCTTCTTCATCCCGTCCTCATCGATGGAGACCACCCTGCTCATCGGGGACAAGGTCCTGGTCAACAAGCTCGTGTACCACCTGCGCCCGATCAAGCCGGGCGACATCGTGGTGTTCGACGGCGCGGGCTCCTGGGTCGCCGCGCCGCGCGCGGCCCGGGCCAGCTCGGACCCCTTCGTCCGGGCCTACGACGACACGCTGGTGCCGCTGTTCCGGTCGATCGCCGGGCTGTTCGGCACCGCGCCGGGCCAGACCGACTTCATCAAGCGGGTGATCGGCGTTCCGGGCGACCACGTGGCCTGCTGCAATGCCCAGGGCCTGATGACCGTCAACGGCGTGCCGCTGCACGAGAAGTCCTATTTGTACCCCGGTGCCGCCCCGTCCAACATCCGCTTCCACGTCACGGTCCCGCCCGGCCGCCTGTGGGTGATGGGCGACAACCGCCAGGTTTCCGACGACTCACGGCTGCACAGCACCGACCCGGGCGACGGCACGATCCCGGAGAACATGGTCATCGGCCGGGCCTTCATGATCGTCTGGCCGTTGCAGCGGTGGCGGATCCTGCCGATCCCCAGCACCTTTGATCAGCCAGGGATCAGCAGGTCGGCGGCAGCGGCCGCCGGGCCGGGGCCGGTGGGGTCCAGGTCCGCGGGGCCGGAGGGGTCGGCGTCGGCCGGTGGACTCGCCGTGCGGGCCGGGGCCGCGGCCCCGTACGTGCCGCTGGCGGGCGGCTTCGCCGCGGCGCTGCCGCTGACCTGGGTCGAGCGCCGGGTTCGCCTGCGGGCGCGTCGGCGGCCCGATCGGCGGCCGGGCCGCGCGCGCGGCCCGAGGCAGCGGTGATCGCATGCAGGCCGTCCTCCAGCAGCGACCCCTCGGCTACACCCCCAGGCGCGACTCCGGGCTAGCCGGGTACGAGCGCGTCCTCAGCCGCGCCGGGCTGGCCCCGGTGGCCGGCGTCGACGAGGCTGGCCGTGGGGCCTGCGCGGGCCCCCTGGTGGTCGCCGCGGCCATCCTGCGGCCCTCCCGGTCCTCGGCCATCACCGGCATCCCCGGACTGGCCGACTCCAAGGCCCTCACCGCCCAGGTCCGGGAGGAGATCTACGAGCAGATCGTGAAGGCCGCCCTGGACTGGAGCGTGGTGATCATCCCGCCCGCCGACATCGACCGCCTGGGGCTGCACGTGTGCAACGTCGGCGGGATGCGCCGGGCCCTGGCCGGGCTGAGCCGCAAGCCCGGCTACGTGCTCACGGACGGCTTCCCGGTGCGGGGCCTCGGCGTCCCGGCCCTGGCCATGTGGAAGGGCGACCAGGTGGCGGCCTGCGTCGCCGCCGCCTCCATCCTGGCCAAGGTCACCAGGGACCGGATCATGTCCGAGCTGCACGCCGACCACCCCAGTTACGGATTTGCCCGGCATAAGGGCTACTCCACGCCCACCCACATGAAGGCCCTGGCCGAGCACGGGCCCTGCCCCGAGCACCGGCGCTCGTTCGTCAACGTGGGCGGGGCAGTCAAGGCCAGGCAGGCCACGGCAGCGGCCCTGGAGGCGGCCGACGCCCAGGCGGAGCAGGAGGCCGAGGAGGCGGCGGAGGCGGCCGAGATCGTCGCCGGAAGGGCCGAGGAGGCCGGTGACCCTAGTAGCCTGGCCGGCAGCCCGTGCGACCAGTCAGCGGACGGGCAGAATGGCCCTATCGTTGACCTCGCCGGGGATTATGCCTGGTCGGCGGCCAGCCTCGCGTCGGGGGCGCGCGGCGCCTGACCGAGAGGGGAGAAGATGAGCGCCGAGGATCTCGAGAAGTACGAGACCGAGATGGAGCTTCAGCTCTACCGCGAGTACCGCGACGTGGTGGGCCTGTTTAGCCACGTCGTCGAGACCGAGCGGCGCTTCTACCTCACCAACCAGGTCGAGCTGAACGTCCGGACGGCGGAGAACGGCGAGGTGTTCTTCGAGGTCACCATGCAGGACGCCTGGGTGTGGGACATGTACCGCCCGGCCCGTTTCGTGAAGAATGTTCGCGTAGTGACGTTCAAGGACGTGAACGTCGAAGAGCTGGCCAAGAGCGACCTCCAGATCCCCGAGGACAACAAGCCGGGCTGACCTGGCCGCGCCGGGCCCCGGTCGGTAACAGGCTGGTCTGACATTCCGGCCCCGCCCTGCACAGCTCCTGAGTGGCTGCTCCGGGTGATCCACAGCCGTTCTTTCCGGCCTGCGAGCCTCGCCTGCCTCCGGCACTGTCGGGACCGGAGGTGGTGCGGATGAACGCCAGCGAGGCGCTGGGCAGGCAGGGCGAGCAACTGGCCGCCGAGCATCTGCTGCGGTCCGGGATGCGGATCCTGGACCGGAACTGGAGGTGCCAGGAGGGCGAGTTAGACATCGTGGCCGCCGACCGCAGGTCCCTGGTCATATGCGAGGTCAAGACCCGGTCCGACACCCGGTTTGGCACCCCGCTGGAGGCCATCAGCGCCCGCAAGCATGCCCGGCTGCGGCGGCTCGCGGTCCGATGGGTGGCCGCGCACTGCTTGATTTTTGATGAAATCCGGATCGACGTAGTCGGCGTGCTTCGTGTCGGTCCGGGTGAGTTCAGCATCGAGCACGTGCGCGGGGTGGGCTAGATGGCGCTCGCCAGGACTCACGCGATCGCCCTGGTCGGAGTCCAGGGCCACCCGGTCGAGATCGAGGTCGACATCGAGGACGGCCTGGTCGCCCTGCTGCTGGTCGGCCTGCCCGACACCGCGCTGCGCGAGGCGCGGGACCGGATCAGGTCGGCCATCGTGAACAGCGGCGAGCGGTGGCTGCACCGGCGGATCACGGTCGGCCTGTCGCCCGCCAGCCTGCCCAAGCGGGGCTCGGGCTTTGACCTCGGCATCGCCATCGCCATCCTGGCCGCCGCTGACGTGGTGCCCGCCGAGCGGCTGGCCGGGATGGTCTTCGTCGGCGAGCTCGGGCTGGACGGCCGGGTTCGGGCGGTGCCCGGCGTCCTGCCGTCCGCGGCCGCCGCGGCGGCGGCCGGGTTCTCGGCCATCGCCGTGCCGCCGGAGAACGCCCCTGAGGCCGCTCTGGTCCCCGAGCTCCGGGTACTGTCGGCGCCGACCCTGGGTGCCTTGCTGGCCTGGCTGCGGGACCAGGCGCCGTCGCCGGACGGGCCCGCGGCCAGGCTGGTCGACTCAGAGGCCGACCCGCTGGCGGCGGTCGCGGCCGACGCGAGCCGGCGACAGGCGGGTCGGGGCCAGGATCTGGCCGACGTCATCGGCCAGCCCGTGGCCCGCCGGGCGGCCGAGATCTGCGCCGCGGGCGGGCATCACCTGCTGCTCCAGGGGCCGCCAGGGGTGGGCAAGACCATGCTGGCCGAGCGCCTGCCCACGATCTTGCCCCGGCTCGAGCTGCCCGCGGCCCTGGAGGTCAGCTCCATCCACTCGGTGGCCGGCCGGCTGCCACAGGACCAGCCACTGATGATCGAGCCGCCCTTCTGCGCGCCCCACCACACCGCGACCAAGGCCGCGATCGTCGGCGGTGGCAGTGGCATGATCCGGCCCGGCGCCGCCTCGCTGGCTCACCACGGCTGCCTGTTTCTCGACGAGGCGCCCGAGTTCGACCGCGATGTCCTCGACGCGTTACGTCAGCCCCTGGAGTCCGGCCAGGTCAGCATCGCCCGGTCCGGGCTGACCGCCACCTTCCCGGCCCGGTTCACGCTGATCCTGGCGGCCAATCCTTGCCCGTGCGCGCGGTCGTCCACCACCGGGTCGGCCTGCACCTGCACCCCGCTGGTGCGCCGCCGTTACCTGGCCCGGCTGTCCGGGCCGCTGCTCGACCGGGTCGACGTCAAGGTGGAGCTGCTCCCGGTCGGGCGGGCCGAGCTGCTCAGCGACCGTCAGCTGACCGAGCCCAGCGCCGTGGTCGCCGCGCGGGTGGCCGAGGCCCGGCAGCGGGCGGCCCGCCGGCTCAGCGGCACCCGCTGGCGCCTCAACGCCCAGATTCCCGGCGCCGAGCTGCGCCGCACCTTTCGTCCCGTCCCTGGCGCGCTGAGCCCGGTCGAGCGGGCCATGGACCTGGGCGAGATCAGCGCCCGCGGCGTCGACCGCATCGTCCGGATGTCCTGGACGCTGGCCGACCTGGCCGGCGTGGACGTCCCGGGGATGGCCGAGGTCGGCTACGCCCTCGGCCTGTGGCTGGGGGCCGGCCAGTGACCGGGCCCGACGAGCCCCAGCGCCGCGCGCTGGCCGCCCTGAGCTTCCTGGCCGACCCCGCCGACCGGACCCTCGGCGCGCTGCTCAGGCACCGGACCGCCAGCGAGGTGCTGGCCGCCGTCACCGGAGACGAGCCCGAGCGCCAGGCCATCATGACCGCCCGGCTCGAGGTTCCCGGCCTCGGTCGCGGCCTCGAGCGATGGCGCAAGCGGGCCGGGCTCCTGCCGGCCAAGGCCGAGCTGGCCGGGTGGGAGCGGGAGGGCCTGCGGCTGACCTTCCCCGGCGACCCCGAGTGGCCGACCCAGCTCGATGACCTGGGCGACGCCCGGCCGCTGCTGTTGTGGGTCCGCGGCCATGTCGATCTGCGCTACGCCTGCCTCACCTCGGTGTCCGTGGTCGGCTCCCGAGCGGCGACCGGCTACGGCATGCACGTGGGCGGCGAGCTGGCGGCCGCGCTGGCCGAGCGCGGTTTCACCGTGGTCTCCGGCGGCGCCTACGGCATCGACAGCATGGCCCACCGCGGTGCGCTGGCCGCCGGTGGCCTGACCGTCGCGGTGCTGGCCAGCGGCCTGTGCTACGGCTACCCGCGCGGCAACGACGAGCTGTTCGAGGCCATCGCCGCCCAGGGCGCGCTGGTCAGCGAGTGCCCGCCCGACCGGGGCCCGAGCCGGCCTGGGTTCCTGATCCGCAACCGGATCGTGGCCGCGCTGAGCCGGGGCACGGTCGTGGTCGAGGCCGCGCGGCGCAGCGGCGCGCTGAGCACCGCCAGGCACGCCCGCGAGCTGCGCCGCCCGCTGATGGCCGTGCCCGGCCCGGTCACCTCAGAGAACTCCGCCGGCTGTCACGAGATGATCAGGGACTGGGCCGCGCTGCTGGTCACCAGCGCGACCGACGTCATCGAGCATGTCTCGCCCATCGGTACCGAGCTGACCGGGCCGCGCAGCGGCCCGGCGGTGCCCAGGGACCAGCTCGACCCGGTCGCCACGGCGGTCCTGGAGGCCGTGCCGCTGCGCGGCGGTCGGGGCCCGGCCAGCATCGCCGTGCAGGCCGGGGTGGACCTGGACACGGCGCTGCGCTGCCTGGGCCTGCTCGCCGCCGCGGGTTTCGTGAAGCGGTCCGAGCAAGGCTGGCGGGCCCGCAAGAGCCCGTGACCGACGGGTACCGGGCTGAATTGCCGCTGAAATACCGCAGAAAGGGGGAGTGACACGGGCCCGGCTGACGGGGCCGGGCCGCGTCGAGGCCGACACTGGAAGGCATGCCGTTGCCCCCGGAGCGCAGGCCGCCGACGCAGGAGGGCATCCCCCAGGGCGGACCGGACCGGGGGAGGGACTGGCTGCCGCTGGAGCTGGGGCGGGCCCTCGCCGCGTTCGAGCGCCACCTGACCGCCGAGCGGGGGATGTCGCCGCACACCGTGCGGGCCTACCTCGGCGACGTCGGCGGGCTGCTTGAGCACGCGGCGCAGGAGGGCTGCGCCGAGGCCGCCGACCTCGACATCCAGGTGCTGCGGGCCTGGCTCGGGGCGCAGCACCGGGCCGGGCAGGCCCGGACGTCGATCGCCCGGCGGGCGGCGGCGGCGCGGGCCTTCACGGCGTTCGCCCACGCGCGGGGCTGGCTCGACAGCGATCCCGGCCGTCAGCTCGGCACGCCCAAGACCGGCCGGCACCTGCCCGAGGTCCTGACCCAGGACCAGATGGTGGAGATCCTCGCTACCCGTCCGCCCCGGACCGTCGCAGACACCGGGCCTCGGCCGTACCCGGCCGTCCCGCCGCCCGCTGTCGCCCGCGCGGCCGAGCCGCCACCCGGACCCGACGGGCCGCCGCCCTCCGTCGATCCGCCGCCCCTGATCACCCCGGCCGAGCAGGCCCTCGACCTGCGCGACACCGCGATCATGGAGCTGCTGTACGCCTGCGGCATCCGGGTCAGCGAACTGTGCGGCCTGGACCTGGGCGACCTGGACGAGTCCCGGCACACCATCCGGGTCCTGGGCAAGCGCAGCCGCGAACGAACGGTCCCGGCGGGCATCCCCGCCGTCCGCGCGGTCCGCGCCTGGCTGGCGCAGGGCCGTCCGCGCCTGGTGGCTGAGCGTTCCGGCCGGGCCATGTTCCTGGGCGCGCGCGGCGGCCGGATCGACCCCCGGACGGCCCGCCGGGTCGTGCACGAGCGGATCGCGGCGGCGGGGTCGGTGCCGGACACCGGCCCGCACGGGCTGCGCCATACCGCCGCGACCCACCTGCTGGAGGGCGGGGCGGACCTGCGCAGCGTGCAGGAACTGCTCGGCCACGCCTCGCTGGCCACCACGCAGATCTACACTCACGTCAGCGTCGAGCGACTGCTGGCCGCCTACCGTCAGGCCCACCCCAGGGCCTGACGATCTCCGGCCGCCAGACTCACCCGGTGCCTGGCGAGCCCGGCGCCTTGAGCAGCGCCGCCTGACCAGTCCGGGGGTGGTATTCAGCGGCCGCGCCGGGACCCGCCCG
>Ga0134128_10012213_pt1 | contig 10244 bp, 9 predicted proteins | sample KB31754_FD_96462 | JGI IMG/M metagenome (GOLD analysis project Ga0134128, IMG submission 96462) | Terrestrial soil microbial communities with excess Nitrogen fertilizer from Kellogg Biological Station, Michigan, USA - KB3-175-4 | ecosystem: Environmental > Terrestrial > Soil > Unclassified ...
CCAGCACCGCGGCCGCGAACGCCTTGAGCCCGATGAAGCCCAGGTTGATGTCGATCAGCGAGACCGGGGCCAGCAGGACGCCCGCGATGGCGGCCACCCCGGCCGAGATGGCCCAGATGAGCGAGAACATGCGCTTCACCGGGATGCCCATGTAGTACGCCGCAAGCTGGTTCTGGGAGGCGGCCTGCATCGCCACCCCGACCCGCGAGTAGGTGAAGAAGGCGTAGAGCAGGGCGCACAGGACCACGGTGCCCACGATGATCGCCACGTACTCGTGGCTCACCGTCACCCCGCCCAGCCGGGTGGTCTTCGCGCTCCACGGGGTGGGCAGGGTGTAGATCTCCGAGCCCCAGGTGAGCGAGGCGAAGGAGCGGAACATGGCCCCGAGGCCGATGGTCAGCATGACCACCGCGAACTGGGGCTGGCCGATCACCCGGCGGAGCACCGTCGCGTCGAGGACCGCCCCGAAGAGGCCGACGATCACCACCGCGAGGGCGAACGCGGTCCAGTAGCCGACGCCGTACCAGACCACGAACATGTAGCAGACGAAGGCGCCCAGCATGAGCAGGTCGCCCTGCGCGAAGTTGACCAGCTCGGTGGCCTTGTAGATGAGGACGAAGCCCAGCGCCACCAGGCCGTAGATGCATCCCACGGCGAGGCCGTTCAGGGCGAGCTGCAGGATCGTGTCCAGCGCGGACTCCCCGGCTTCGAGCGCTCCGTCCGCCGCGGCGACCCTGTCGCGGCGTGACGGTAATGGGGGCGGTTATATCCGGCGGGCGCCGGTCAAGTCAATTGGCCGTTGCGGTCGGGCCCGGCGCGGGGCGGATCCACACCGCGGTGTCGTGGAAGACCGCGCCCCCGCGCGGGTAGCCGGGCTCGGCGCTGGTCAGGGCATTGATCCCCATGCCCCCCGTGAAGTCGCGGTTGGGCCAGATGCCCTCGACCACCACCACGCCCCGCTGCTGGCCCGGCCGGGGCCGGGCGTGGACCGTCACCTGGCCCCGCTCGTTGCCGAGCAGCACCGGCTGGCCCTCCGCCACGCCCAGGGCCGCGCAGTCGTCGGGGTGGAGCAGCGCGGTGGGCCGCCGCTCGCGGGCCCGCGAGGAGGGGGTCTCGCTGAACGTGGAGTTGAGGAAGGTGCGCGCGGGCGCGGCGACCAGGCGAAAGGGCTTCTCCGGGGTGGCGTTGTCGATCACGTCGAAGTGGTCGGGCAGGGCCGGCATGCCCGCGCCGCGCTCGCCATGGCGAGCCCAGTCGGGGCGAAAGTGGAAGCGCCGGTCCGGGGTGGGGAAGCCGTCCAGGAAGTGGGCGGTCTCGAACGGCGGCGCGAAGTCCTGGCCGCCCGCACGGAGGTTGGTCTCCGCGTCCCACATGCCGGAGATGCCCAGGGTCTCGTCCATGATCTCCCACGCGGTCATCTGGAAGCCGCGATGGGTGGCCCCGAGCCGCTTGGCGAGCTGGCAGATCACCCAGTGGTTCTCGCGGCACTCCCCGGGCGGCTCGATCACCTTGCGAGTCACCTGGAAGTAGGTGTGCCCGCTCGCGGTGTAGAAGTCGTCGTGCTCCACCATCATGGTGGCGGGCAGGACCACGTCCGCGAACGCGGCGGTCTCGGTGAGGAACTGCTCGTGCACGCAGAGGAACAGGTCCTCTCGGGCGAGGCCACGGTGCACCAGGTGGGCCTCCGGGCACACCATCGCGGGATTGGTGTTCTGCACCAGCATCGCGGTCACCGGAGGGCCGCCCCGCAGGGCCTCGCGGTCGCCGGTGAGGATCGGGCCGAGGCGCGACTGATCGAGGGCGCGGATCGACTTGTCGACCACGTCGAGCCCCTCGATCAGGGTGCGGTCGAGGGGATACAGCGCGGTCTGCCCGTAGACCGCGCCGCCGCCGCGGTGGCGCCAGGCCCCGGTGACCGCGGGCAGGCAGGACACCGCGTGCATGTTCACCGCGCCGTTGCGCGAGCGGCTGAAGCCGTGGTGGCAGCGGATGAAGCTCTTCTTCGTCCGCCCGTAGAGCCGCGCGAAGTCCGCGATCCGGGCCGGGGGCAGACCGGTGATGGACGCCGCCCACTCGGGGCCGCGGCTCGCCACGTGCGCGGCCAGATCGTCCGGGCAGTCGGTGTAGGCGCGGAGGTAGTCCCAGTCCGCGAAGCCCTCCGCGAAGAGCACGTGCATGATCGCGCACGCCAGCGCGCCGTCGGTGCCCGGGCGCGGCGCCAGGTGGAGGTCGGCCTTCTCCGCGGTGCCGGTGCGGTAGGGATCGACGACCACCAGGGTGGCTCCGCGCCGCTTGGCGGCCATCGCGTGGCTCATCACGTTGACCTGGGTATTGACCGGGTTGCCGCCCCAGATCACCACCAGGTCGGAGTGCTCGTCGATCTCGCGCAGGTCGACCCCGCGCTTGGCCCCCACCCCGGCGGCCCAGCCGGTGTCGGACAGGGTCACGCAGATCGTGGAGTAGTAGCGCGAGTAGCCCATGGCGTGGCCGAGGCGATTGATGCCGTCGCGCTGCACGAGGCCCATGGTCCCGGCGTAGTAGTAGGGCCACACCGTCTCGAGCCCCAGGCGCGTGGCCTGCCGGATGAACGACTCCGCCACCAGGTCGAGCGCCTCGTCCCAGCCCACGCGCTCGAAGCGGCCCGCGCCCTTGGGGCCCACCCGCCGCAGCGGGTAGAGCAGCCGGTCCGGATGGTGGACGCGCTCGGCGTAGCGGCCGACCTTCTCGCAGATCACCCCGCGGGTGTAGGTGTTGCGGTGCGAGCCGCGCACGCGCCCGATGGTGCGCGCGTCGATCCGCTCGATCTCGAGGGCGCAGGTGCTGGTGCAGTCGTGGGGGCAGACCGAGGGCACGATCTCCATGGGGAGAGCATAGCGCAGGTCCCCCCTCTGCTACACTCGCCCCCATGGCCGACGAGCGACCCAAGACCGCGTACGAGCTGGCGATGGAGCGGCTGGCGAAGAAGGACCGGGAGACCGGCGCCGAGAGCCGGCCCCTGACCGAGGAGCAGAAGACCGCGGTGGCCGAGGCCCGGCAGGTCTACCAGGCGCGAGTCGCGGAGCGGGAGATCCTGCACCGCTCGGCCCTGGCCAAGGCCGCCAGCGCCGAGGAGGTCGAGGGGCTCAACCTGGCCCTGCGACGCGATCTCGACCGCCTGGCCACCGACCGCGACCGGAAGATCGCGCAGGTCCGCGGGGAGCAGCCCCCGGCTCAGGCCGAGTAGCGCGCCACCGCCTCCTCGTCCCACTCGATCCCCGCCCCGGGCCGGTCGGGGATCCGGGCCAGGCCGTCCTTCACGGTCAGGGGCTGCCGCAGCACCGGGTTCGCCCAGTCCATGTACTCGAGCCAGTGGCAGGTGGGCGTCACGCCCAGCAGGTGCACGCTGAACTCGGGGAAGAGGTGGCTCGACATCTCGATGCCGTGGGCGTGGGCCAGCGCCGCCGCGCGCAGCCAGCCGGTCACCCCGCCGATGCGCTGCACGTCGGGCATCACGAAGTCGAGCGAGCGAAGCGCGATGGCCCGCGCCATCTCGTGCGTGTCGACGAGGTTTTCGCCGGTCTGGATGGGCGTGGTCACCGCCGCCGCGACCGCCGCGCACCCTTCGTAGTCGTCGTGGCGCACCGGCTCCTCGATCCAGTGGAGCCCCTCGCCGTCGAGGGCCCGCGCGCGCCGCAGCGCCTCGTTGACGGTCAGCCGCTGGTTGAAGTCGCACATGAGCGTGGCCCGGTCGCCGATACGCTGCTTCACCGCGCGCACCGCGGCCAGGTCCTGGGCGAAGTCGTCGCGCCCCACCCGGAGCTTGATCGCCCGGAAGCCCTCCGCGAGCAAGGCCTCCGCCTCGTCGGCCAGGCCGTCCACCGGACGGATCCAGAGGCCGGTGCTGTTGTAGGCGGGGATGGCGCGCGGAGCCCCGCCCAGCAGCGTGACCAGCGGGAGGCCGTGCGCACGGGCCAGCGCGTCCCACGCCGCCATGTCGAGGCCGGCGAGGGCCAGGCCGATCAGCCCGTTCGGGTCGATCAGGGTGGTCTGCCGGCGCAGCTTCGCCTCGAGGTCGAGGGGAGCCAGCGGATCGCCCGCGATCATCGCGAAGAGGCCCTGCGCGCAGGTCGCGATGGCGGGCAGCGTCCACGCGGCGAAGCCGAAGACGTAGGAGCGGCCGGTCACGCCGGCGTCGGTCTCGAGGTCGAACAGGACCAGCGCGGCCCTGGGGAGGGCGCCGCTCGCGCTGATGGGAGGCCGGCGGAAGGGCGGCAGGACGGCGCGCGCGCGGAGCGCGGTGATGTTCACCCCCGGACCGGCGCTACTTCTTGAACTCGGCCGCCGCCTTGTCGTACGCGGTGGCCAGGTCGCGGTAGGCGTCGGCGAAGCCGTCCTTCGCCCGCTCCCAGGACGCCTTGGTCGCCCGCCCGAGGTCGCTCGCCTTCTTCGAGGCGGTCGCCCGCTTCGCCTCGAGATCCTTGATCTGAGCCAGCGCCCTGGTCTTGGCCTCGCCGGTCTGCCGCGCGGCCGCGGCCTTCAGCTCCTTGATCTTGGCGTCGAGGTCGGCGGTGATCTTCCTGGCCTCGGCCACCGCCTCGTCCTTCTTCTCGATGGTGTAGTCGCGGATGGCCTCGCCGGTCTCGCCGGCCTTCTGGCCCACGTCCTTGGCCGAGGTCTGGGCGGCGGCGGGCCCGGCGCCGGGGAGCCCGAGGGCGAGGCCGAGAGCGAGCACGGTCACGGCGGTGATGAGCGCGCGTGTGATGGTCGTCATGGGCGGCAGTCTAGGTCAACCGCCCGCGCTCCGCAACGCGGCGTCGGCGCCTACTCGATCACCTGATCCGCCCGCTGCCGCAGCGCGGGCGGGATCGCCAGGCCGAGGGCACGGGCGGTCTTGCGGTTGATGACCAGATCGAACTTTTCCGGGCGCTCGATCGGCAGATCGCCCGGGCGGGCGCCCCGGAGGATCCTGGCCACGTACCCGCCGCAGCGCCGGAATGCCTCCCGCAGGCTCGGTCCGTAGACCATCAGCCCCCCGGCTTCCGCGAACTCGACGAACATCGACACCGCGGGCAGGTGCCGGCTCGCCGCCATCGACGCGATCTCCTCCCGGTGGACGAAGACCAGCGGCGAGGAGAGGAGAATGACGGCACGATTGCCCCCGCGCCTGGCCGCCTCCAGCGCCCGTTCCAGGTCGGACGGCGCTCTCACCTCGAGGCGCGTCAGCCTGATCCCCAGATCCCGTGCCGCCTGCTCGGTGGCCCGGAACTGGGGAGCGTTGAGCACGGGATCTCCGAGGATGGCCACGCGGGATATCGTCGGAACGATGTCGCGCAGCAGCTGCAACTGCTTCCCGCTGAGCTCGGGCAGATCGAGGAACACGCCCGTGATGTTCCCGCCCGGGCGGGCGAGGTTGTGGACGAAGCCCATGGCAACCGGGTCACTCTCCAGGTCGACCGCCACGATGGGAATCGAGCTGGTCGCGTTCCGCGCCGCCGTCAGCGCCCCCGCCCCTCGGGCGAAGAGCACGTCGCAGCGGCTCCCGACCAGCTCCGCCAGCACACCGCGCAGCTGGTCGGGTTGGCCTCCCGCGTGACGATGCTCGATGGTGACGTTCCGCCCGTCGACGTAGCCCTGGTCGCCGAGCCCCTCGGCGAACGCCCGGATGAGCGCCGGGTCGCTCGGGGTGACACCGACCGCCCCGACCCGGGGCGACTTGCCCGCGGATTGCGCCCGAGCCGCGCGCGGCGCGACCACGAGGCCGCCGGCGACGCTCGCCAGGAAAGCGCGGCGGGGCATCTCGCTCCGGGTGTATGCCATCCCGCGGAGCCTAGCATGCTTGACAGTCGGCGGCGGCGAGGACGAAGATCGTGGGCAGGAGGATCCCCATGACGACCCTTCAGCAGGCCGAGGCCGCCGAGCACGCGCTGAGCCAGGAGCTCGACCGGGTGGTGGTGAAGTCGGTGATCTTCACGTCCGGCGAGCGCGATCCCCGCCAGCCGGTGACCCGGCCCCCCGACGACGGCCGCCTCTACATGATGGGGCACGACGCGCGCCTGCCGAAGATGCCGGAGAGGCCCACGCTCTTCGACTTCTTCCGGCTGCGGTTCGGGCCGTCGGCGCACCTGCTGCAGAGCGCGCGGCTGGCCATGAAGAACGGGGTGGGGGAGAAGGTGGTGCTCGCGTGTCTGCTGCACGACATCGCGATCGCGGGCTTCATCCGCAGCGACCACGGCTACTGGAGCGCCCAGCTGCTCGAGCCCTACGTGGACGAGGAAGTGGCGTGGGGGATCCGGTACCACCAGGCGCTGCGCTTCTTCCCCGACGAGTCGGTGGGCTACAAGTACCCCGAGCTCTACCTGAAGCTCTTCGGGGCCGACTACGTGCCGGAGCCGCACATCCAGGAAGCCTACCGCTACGCCCGCGACCACAAGTGGTACATGACGTCGCGGCTCATCACCGTCAACGACCTCTACTCGTTCGATCCCACCGTGAAGGTCGAGCTGGAGGAGTTCACCGACGTGGTGGGGCGCCACTTCCGGCAGCCGAAGGAGGGGCTCGGCTTCGATCAGAGCCCGGCGGCGCACATGTGGCGCACGATCAACTGGCCGACGCGCTACCTGTAGTCGGCCGTCGCCCCCAGCCCCTGGGCCGCGAGGCCCGCCGGGATGCCGCCGAGGAACAGCACGGCCATCCCGGCGCTGTCCACCCGCCAGACCACCCCCGAGACGCGGACCGGGCGCGCGTCGGGCGGGTTCACCAGTAGCTCCACGGGTGTGCCGGGCTGGAGCGCCCCGCGGGGGCGCAGCTTGGCGCCGTGGGCGCTGATGTCCACCGTGTGGTGCCGGAAGCGCTGGCCTCCCGTCCGGATCCAGACCGTCCACGAGACCCCGGCGCGGGGATGATGGCGGCGCGTGCGCGACTTCTTCGAGGAGTTCATGGGTCCGGAGAGAGCAAGCCCCGAGCCACTGCGCGCGCGCGCAAGATCGGGTGTTTGGCGCGCACTCGCGGCCGCGCGATCTCCGTCGTTTCGTCGGGGAACTACGAAATTCTGCGGCCTCGCCCGGAGGCCGTGCAGATTCTCCGCGGCCCTCCTTCCCCTCGGCCCGGGTCAGGGCCGGGAGGTCGGCAGCGAGGTCGCGGCGTAGGTGCCGGCCATCCCCTGGGTGTGCGGCCGGTAGGGGACCGGCGCGCCCGGATCGTCGGCCGTGATCGGCAGGGGGACCCCGTCGCGGCGGCCGAGGGCCCGCTCGACCAGCTCGAAGAGCGGGGCCTTGTCGTACTGGGCGTAGAACCCGGCGGTGAGGCGGATCGGGTCGCCGGAGTAGAAGCGCACGTACTGGGCCATGCGCTGGGCGAAGGTCTCCCCGGTGGCGTCCCACGCCAGCTTGAAGAGCGCGATCCGCTCCTCCGCGGAGACCCCGGCGCGCCCGCGCACGTAGCGGTCCAGCAGCGGGCGCAGCTCCGGGTTCGCGAGGTCGGCCTCGCTCGGGGCGTAGAAGAAGCCGCCCGCGGCCAGGGTCTGCACGATCTCCACGAACCGGCTGTACACCTTGCCGGTCTGGAGGTGGAAGGCGCGGAGGCCGTGGCCGCCCGGCACCCACACCCCGCTCGCCAGCCGCTGGGCCATCGCCTCCGCACCGTAGAAGACGGCGCGGGCGATCTCCATCTGGCTCAGCATCTCGCCCAGCTTCTCCTGCACGTGGAGGAAGCCGGTGATGCCGATGGCGTCGGCCACCTTCATGCCGAGGCCGCAGAAGAACTCGAGCTGGCTCAGCATGCGGGCGGAGGTCTGCACGTTCAGGAGCGCGCCGTAGTCGGCCCCCATCGAGTTGATGACCTCCGCGCTGCCCGGGCTGCCGTCGACCATCACCCGGTCCCACGGCACCAGCACGTCCTCGAAGATCGCGATGCAGTCCATCTCCTCGAAGCGGCTCGACAGCGGATGGTCGAAGCGCGAGCGCGGCAGCGGGGCCACCGTCTCCCGGCAGATGAACTTGAGCCCCGGGGCGTTCGTGGGGATGCCGAAGGCGAGCGCGTAGGCGTCGTCGCCCGGCGGCACACCGCCGAACGGGATCACCGCGACCTCCTCGGTGATGGGGGCCATGGTGCCGAGCATCTTGGCCCCGCGCACCACGATGCCGTCCGCGGTCTCGCGCACCCGCCCCAGGTGCAGGAACGGGTCCTCCTGCTGGGCCGACGTCTTGCTGCGGTCGACCTGCGGGTTGATCAGCATGTGGGTGAGGAAGAGGTCGTGCTCCCGCGTCTGCTCGTAGTATCGGGTGGCGTTCTCCCCGAAGCGCGCCCCCGCGCGGGCGAACCGGTCCGCCATCAGGTGCCAGCCGGTCACGAACTGGTTCATGAAGTCGGGCGAGCGGCCCATGAAGCCGAAGTTGTGGTCGGCGCGCAGCTTGAAGTGCTTGCGCTTCTTGACCAGCTCCTCGCGCGTGTAGGGCACGAGGAACGAGGTCGACACCGGATGCCCGGTGGTGGGCGAGGGATACGTCATCACCTCGCGGTAGGCGGGATCGAGCTGCATGTCGTACTGCTCGGCGACCGCCCGGATCGGCTCCTGGAAGACGGGCTCCGCGGTGACGTCGTCGACGCGGCGGCCGCCCAGGTAGACGCACGGCGCCCGCTTGCGCAGCGACTCGACGTACTCGGCTCCGCTCCGCGCCGGCATGCCGCTCACCCTTTCACGAAAGACCGCGTCAGTCAACCGCGGGCCGCGTCGGCGCCGGGTCGACAGGGGCCGGACACGGTGGCAGAATCGGGCCCCGAGAGGACATCGCCCCCAAAGAGGAGAACGCAATGGACGCGAACGTCAAGAAGACCGCGTTGCGCATGATTCCCTACGGCCTCTTCGTGCTGACCGCGAAGGGCAAGAACGACGAGGTGGCCGCCGCCACCGTGAACTGGGTCACCCAGGCCTCGTTCGCCCCGCCGCTGGTGGTGGTCGGGGTCAAGACCGACTCCCACGCTCACGCGCTGATCAAGGAGTCGAAGGCCTTCGCCCTCAACGTGCTCGGCAAGGGGCAGACCGCGATGGCCTTCACGTTCTTCAAGCCCGCCGCCCGCGAGGGGCAGTCGATCTCGGGGGAGCCGTTCCGCTCCGGCACGACCGGCGCGCCCATCCTCGAGCGCACGCCCGCCTTCGTGGAGTGCCGCCTGGTCGACACCGTCGAGCGTGGCGACCACTCGGTGTTCGTGGGCGAGGTGGTCGAGGCCGGCGTCGCGAAGCCGATCGAGGGACGCGCCGACGACGCCACCCTCTGGCTCAAGGAGCTCGGCCCCAACGTCTTCTACGGCGGCTGAGCCTTTGCTCAACCCTCTCCCCCGGAGAGAGGGCTCCACTCAACCCTCTCCCCTCCGGGGAGAGGGCAGGGTGAGGGGCCGGGCTACTCCACCCGCGGCTTGACCTTCAGCAGCTCCCCCACGGTGGCCGACGCCTTCAGCCCCGACCCGGTGAGCACGAGCACGGTGCGCTCCTGCGCCCGGATCACCCCGCTCGCCAGGAGCCGCGTGAGTCCGGCGGCCGCGGCGGCCGCGGTCGGCTCCACGTAGAGGCCGCGCCGCGCCAGGTCCCGCAGGGCCTGCACGATCTCCGCCTCCTCCACCGCCACGATCGTGCCGCCGCTCTCCCGCACCGCGCGCAGGACCTCCGCCACCCGGGTGGGGCGCGGGGTCGCGATGCCCTCCGCGACCGTCGCGCGGATCTCGGTGGGCACCAGGTGCTCCACGCCCTCGCGGAAGGCCGCGGCCAGCGGCGCGACCGCGGCGGCCTGCACCGCGAAGAGCCGGGGCCGGCGCGCGATCTCGCCCGCGCGCCGGAGCTCGTCGAAGCCGCGGTCGGCGCCGAGCACGTTGCTGCCGTAGCCGAGCGGCACCACCACGTTGTCGGGCGCGCGGAAGCCGGCCTGCTCCCACAGCTCGTAGGCCAGGGTCTTGGTGCCCTCCACGAACATCGGCTGCCAGTTGTGGCTCGCGTAGAAGAGCTCCGCGCTCTGCCGCATCGCGGCCTCCGCCACGTCCTGGCGCGAGCCCCGGATCGTCACCACGTCGGCGCCGGCGGCCGCGATCTGGGCGATCTTGGGATAGGACGCGGTCTCGGGCACCAGGATCCGGCACGCGAGGCCGGCCGCCGCCGCGTAGGCGGCCAGCGAGGCGCCCGCGTTGCCGGAGGAGTCCTCCAGCACGCGCTGGATCCCGCGGCTCTTGAGGTAGCTCACCAGCACCGTGGTGCCGCGGTCCTTGAACGAGCCGGTCGG
>Ga0134128_10012214_pt1 | contig 10244 bp, 8 predicted proteins | sample KB31754_FD_96462 | JGI IMG/M metagenome (GOLD analysis project Ga0134128, IMG submission 96462) | Terrestrial soil microbial communities with excess Nitrogen fertilizer from Kellogg Biological Station, Michigan, USA - KB3-175-4 | ecosystem: Environmental > Terrestrial > Soil > Unclassified ...
ATTCGCCGGCTTCTTCATCATGGAGAGCGCCGAAAAGGGCTCGGCGCGCGTCATCAACCTGGCGCTGTCGCCCGATCTGGCGGGAACAACAGGGGAGTATTTCCTCAAGACCCAGCCGGCCAAGGCGCTTCCTTCGGCCTATGACACGGCGCTGGCGGCGCAGCTCTGGGCCATGAGCGAGCGGCTGACCGGCCTCACGCCAATGCCCGAGCGCTTCGATACCGCGGCCCAATAGCCCTTCACAAATACGGCGAGCTTGCCTACTTGCGGGCGGCGGGGACGGCCCCGCCTCAGCACATTTTCCGGTCGGGACGACCCGCCAGGCAGCAAGGACACTGCATCATGGCATGGGTTTATCTCGTTGTCGCCGGCCTCTTCGAAATCGTCTGGGCCATCGGCCTCAAATATACCGAGGGCTTTACCCGCCTCGGGCCGACAGCACTGACGGTCGGCGGCATGGTGCTGAGCGTCGTGCTGCTCGGCGTCGCGCTGCGCGACTTGCCGGTGGGGACGGGCTATGCCGTGTGGACGGGCATCGGTACGGTCGGCACGGCGCTTATCGGCATCTGGCTGTTCAACGAGCCGGCCACCGCTATGCGGCTCGGCGCCATGGCGCTGATCGTCGCCGGCATTGCCGGGCTGAAGATCGCCGGCTGAAAGCCAATGGCGTGACGGCGCGTTGTCGTGACGGCGCGTTGTCAAGCATCGCCAATTGACGATATAGAGGACGAGCCGTGCACCATTCACGGCCTCCCTCCCTTTGCCAGACCGGAATTTTGATGACCGTCCAGACCAAGCCTATTGATGTCTATTACGCCTCAACGCCCAACGGCCATAAAGCCACGATCATGCTCGAAGAACTGGGTGTGCCCTACGAGTTGAAATTCATCCGGATCGGGCGGGGCGATCAGTTCAAGCCGGAGTTTCTGGCGATCTCGCCGAACAACAAGATTCCGGCGATCGTCGATCCCGAAGGGCCGGATGGAAAGCCGATCTCGGTATTCGAATCCGGCGCCATCCTCAAATATCTCGCCCTGAAATTCGGCAAGTTCTATCCCGCCGACATGCGCGCTCAGGTCAAGGTGGATGAGTGGCTGTTCTGGCAGGTTGGTGGCTTCGGGCCCATGCTCGGGCAGAACAACCACTTCAATCGCTACGCGCCCGAGAAAATCCCCTACGCCATCAAGCGCTATGGCGACGAATCGCATCGGCTTTATCGGGTGCTCGACACGCAGTTGCGGGGGCAGGAATTCATCGCCGGCGAATATTCGATCGCCGATATCGCCACCATCGGCTGGTCCAACGGCTATGGCAGCCACGGCATCGACATTGCCGAGTTCCCCGACTTTGCCGCCTGGCGCGATCGCATCAACAACCGTCCGGCGGTAAAGCGCGCGCTCGCCATCAAGACGCCGCCCGAGCAGGAAACCAACGCCGCGACCGACAAGGCCGCCCAATCGGTGCTGTTCAACCAGCGGTAGGTAGCACGGGTCTTCGTTTCTCTTTGCGGCAACCGCCACCCTCCCTTCTCCCCTTGTGGGAGAAGGTGGATCGGCCGCTAGGCCGAGACGGATGAGGGGTGGGCCACAGGCTCTGAGTTCGTGGCTCCCCCTCATCCGCCCTTCGGGCACCTTCTCCCACAAGGGGAGAAGGAAGGCGGGGGCGCTCTGGCGCCTGTTGCCGCCTACTGAAAACTGTCGGCCGCCGAACCGCTTGTATCGCCAGCTGCGGGAGTCGCCGGGGCAGGTTTGGTGGCGGCAGCGGGGGCGCTTGCCGTCGTCCCCTCGGGAGCCGGCTCGGGCTGTGGTACCCGCGTCCACTCTTCGCCCTTGCAGATAATGTTGTAGAGGATGCAGCCGTTGAGCCGGATCTTGTCCGGTCCCAGCACTTCCACATAGCCGGAATAGGTATTGCCGTCCTGCGGGTTATAGATTTGCCCGTCGAAGATGGTCGGCTTGTCCTTGTTGGGATGCAACGTCAGGATCTGCAGCCCCATGATCGGCCTGGAACGAAGATTCGGGTCCTTGTTCATCAGGTCGGTGAAGTTGGTCGCCCCGATCGAGTCGATTTCCTTCTTGTTGGCTTTGTAGATCGCATCCGGCACGACGATCTTGCTGATGTTTCCGCAAAAATCGTCCGGGCAGGGCGAGACTGTGATCTCGGACTTTGCCTGGGTGAGCCAGACGCCCTCGAGCGCCGCACCGGGGTCGTTGGGCGATGCGAGCACGGCCGGAGCCGAAAAGCCCTGCATCAGGACGGCAAGAACCAGCGCTGCCGTGAGGCGCATGTCGGGAGCCATGTTCACGTGCTCTTTCCCTTCGAATGACCAACCAACCGGCGGACAACTCGATTACCCCGCGCCACTAATGCACCAAACGTGGCTCATTGCCGCGCAGGGGCAATGGTGGATCGCTGAAAAATATCCGGCGATGCACCGGCGCCGCACCTTCGGATGCCGGTCAGTTGCGATCAAATCGATCGTCACGATCCAACAGACCCGGGCCCGTATAGTGAAGGAAGTCGGCAAGAACTAGGCGGCGGACTGCTTACGTGAACAACAAAACTGGGGGCGATCGCTGGCTGGCGCGCATGGCGCACCGGTTGCCTGATAGAATCGCTCCCGCGCCGGTTCAGGGCCGCAGCTCGATCGCGTCGGTGAGGTCGATTTCCTCGAAATCCGAGACCAGAATGTCGATCTCGACCTGCCACTGGCCGGCAACCGGTAATGTCAGGCCGCTGATGTGCCACAACCCGTCGGGCCCGAGGGCTGCGTTTCTCTCGATGCTCTCGATGCCCCGCGCCTTGTTGGCGAGATCGAGCGTTACCGCCTTCGCCGTCAAAGGACCGAAATCTGCGGTCGCCACGTAGATGCTGGCATCGACCGGACCCACATGGCCCGGTGTGATGGTCAGTTCGGCCATGCCTTTGTCGGTATGGATGTGGACAAAGGCCGGCTGCGCCGCGGCCTCCAGCAGGGCCCTCGGCGGCGGCGTGAACCGCCATAGGGCCACGACGCAGAAGACGGCAACCACCAGCAGTGTCTCGATGGCGATCATCGTGGCGAGGTGATGCTTCGCGTCAAGGTCATTCTTTTCCGCCGCCCGCGACAGGCGCCAGCGATTGAACCCGCCAAGCAGCAGCAGCAGTGCGACGAGCACCATTTTGGCGAGAAACACACGGCCGTAATCGGTGGTGAGGAGTTCCCGGGGCTCGGCCAGTTGAATGATAGCCAGCGCCACCCCGGCAACCAGCAACACGCCGAGCACGAACGGGATCAGCGCCGAGAACCGGCGCAGGGCAGGGACCGCGTCACCCGCCGGCGCGCGCAGTAAGAGGGCGAGCGGCAGCAGCGAGCCGGCCCAGAAGGCGACCGAAAGCGTATGCAGAAGCACCGCCGGCCGCGTCAGCCATTGTGGTTCGGCGGAACTGGCGTGGCCGGTGACCGCGAGCGACACGCCAATTCCGATGAACGCCGCGAGGCTGAGCAAGCCGGACCATCGTTCGCGCCACGATGCCACGAGCGCCAGCAACATTGCAGCACCGCCGATCACGGCGGACAGCCCGAAACTCGAGTCGAGTCCCTCCCGCCAGACATCGGCAGCGAGAAGCTCGCCGGGCGGCGCGCCAAGTGCATCAAGCCCCTGGAAGGCGATGGCCGGCGGTAAGGCCAGGAGGCCGATGCCGAGCAGCCATCGAGCCGGCCTCAGTCCCACCTCGCTTCGGCCGATCCAGCGGGCGAAGAACACGCCTCCAACGCCGAGAAAGAGGCCGAAATAGCCGAGGGCTTTGGTCGTCCAGATGCCGATGCGAACCGGCCAGTCGACAACTTCCTGTTCGACGGGCGCACCGCCCCCGCTTGGCGCCCCAACCGAAAAGATCGTGGTGCCGCCGACCGGATGGCCATCGGCCGAAATCACCCGCCAGCTCAGGGCATACGTGCCGCTTGTGAGGTTCTGCGGCGCCGAAATCGAAACCGTCGCGCCGTCGAGCGTGAACCGGTCGAGGCCCACGCTGCGGCCGTCGGGTTCGATCAGTTTGAGCACAACGGGTGACACCTGTTCGTCAAATCTGAGCGACAGCGTTGCCGGAGCCGCAGCCACCACCTCGCCGTCGGCCGGATCAGCCGCGAGCAGCGCGGCATGCGCAAAGGCAGGGCCGGTCAGCACCAGCCCGAGCAGCATCAGAAGTATGGCGAGGAGGCGGGGCATGGAAATCTCCGGGATGGAAGCGCCGGGGGGCGCTTCCATCCCGATCGCCTCAGTCATCGCTGCCGGTCGGCGCGGTAAGAGTGACCGATGGCGCGGGCCGCTTGAGATTGTCCGCCTTCTGGCCAGCGGCCGGAATCTGGATCCAGCGCTCGGCGGCGCTGCCACATTCCTGCACCACTGGGAAGGCCACCGCATCGCCAACCTTGAAACTGTCGGCGATGGTGCCCGTCACCACGAACTCGTCGTAATAGGCATCGGGCAGATCGCCGCCGGTGAAATCCACCTCGATGACGCCGGATGACACGTCCGAACCCCAGTTCTTGTAGGTTTTCGCATATTTGCCGGTCTTCATCTCGATGGTCCAACCCGGCTTCGGCATCGGTTTGACGGCAATCACGCCTTCCGGAATCTGGATGCGGAGGGCCGTGGTCGCCGCGCCGTCGCAGCCATGCGGCACGCGGAACACCGCCTTGTAGGGCGAGCCAAGGGGCGTTTGCCCGACTTCCAGCGTGATATGGGCGAAGGCGGGGACAGCGGTTGCCGTCAGCAGCGTGGCGGCGAGCAAAAGTGTCAGTTTCATCGGCGCCTCCTACATCGACATGCCGGACATCGGCGCACTGGCCGCTATGCCGAGCACACTGAGCTCGATAGTCACGCTGCCGGCTTTCTCGAACGTCAGCGTTACGGGCACCGTCTTGCCCTGAACGAACGCACCGCTGAGGTGCTCGAACATCATGTGGAGCCCGCTCGGCGTCAGCTTCACCGTGGCCCCGGGAGGAAGGTCGATGCCGTTCGGCAGGTCGCGCATCTTCATCACATTGCCCTCCATGCTCATGGTGTGGAGGGTGACGCTCGCCGCAGCCGGCGATGCCGCCGACACCAGACGGTCGGGCGCGGTACCTTTGTTGGTGATGGTGAAATAGCCGCCCCCGACCGGCGCGTTGGGCAGCGTGGCGCGGGCAAAGGCCCCCGAAATCTCGAGGTCGCCGACCGTCACAGGCGCCTCGCCCGTCTGCATCGTCATACTGTTGTCGGCGAAGCTCGCCACCGGCGAAGCAGCAAGCAGCGTAGCCGCGAAAGCGGCAAGAATAGTTCTGCGGAACATCATGTTCAAAAATCCCGATAGAGCGCCGTCCTCGATAGGAGGCGCCATTGGCGTCAGGACGCCGTAGCATCCGGTTCAACTGAAAGGGTCAGCCAACCGGAGGGCCTCGGGATGGAGGAGAGAAGGCGAATGCCCGATGAACCGGTACCGCCACCAGCGCGGCGTAGCTGATCGGCGCGACGGCCGGAAAAGCCGGTTCTGCGACGGCTGGCGCAGGCGGCAGGATTGGCAGGTTGGCGCGGCAGGCATGGCACGGCGCGTGACAAAGCTGGTCGTCGCCCCAGCCGCCCCCGCACAGCGGGGACAGCCTGGCCTCGGCGACCGACGCCGCCACCGCCGCCGAAACACCAACCTGACCGTAGTTCTGCGAAAAATCCGGCGAAGCGCCCGGCGTGGCGACAAACAGCAGCAGCCCGAGCACGCACAGCGCCCGGATCAATTCCGCAAGATATCGGTTTGCCGTTTCCAATGAACGCCTTCGCTCCGCGAGCCATCGTGGCTTTAGCGCAAAGCCGATAGCCGCGTCATCAGCAAAACGCTGCCCTACGCCATGGGCGCTACCCGCAGCGTTTACTGTGGTGCGTTCGTGCCCGGCAGTTCTGGAAACATGTGCTGCACGTGACGCAAGTCGCGTCCGAGAAGATGATAGGTACCGGGATTCCAGTCCTTGAGGTATTCCACCGCCATCGAGACGTTCGACGCGCCGTTGCCAAGGAAATAGTCGCAGCGGGCGGCAAGATAAGTGTCGGCGATGACTTCGCGAGCCAGTATCTCGGGGGGCGCGTTGGAGAAGTGAATGCCGATGGTTCCAGAACTGCGGATACTGTCTGTGGCAAGGATACGATCGCCGAACGCGCTGCGCATTTTGTCCAGCAGGGGGATGCTGTCGGTTATCAGAAATATGCCCAGATTAGGCTCCTGCGCCAACAACGCTCCTGTTGCGGGGATATATTCGTCGTTGACCGCGCCCAGCCGCTGTTCCTCGCCGATCTTGTCGGTCCCCCTCATGTGCACGGCGAGCCAGCGCTTTTGGGCCATTCGCTGTGCCCAAAATCGGTCGATGGCGCCGGCAAGTTCACCCCTGAGCTTGATGTGTCTGCTGACCATCGTGCGATAAAGCGCGGTGCGGGACAACCCGCGATAGGGACTGTTGGCCGGCATCCATGGCATCAGGTCGCTGACGCGGTCGAAAAAGTCCGCGACGACCATTGTCTCGGGCCGGTTGAAGAATTCCAGCGCGCTGACCCGGCTTCCCGAGCCCTGCCATTTGTCCACATTGTCCTCGCCCAGATTGTCGCCGGACCATTTGGGCGGGAAGCAACTTGGCGAGGCAGCGCGAATACTCTCCAGGCTGACAGCAGAAACCGGCTCAAAATAGAGTGGCCAGGCATTCGCCGTGCCGGGCGGGCAAAACAGTGACCCCGCGCCCCAGTGAACGATCGGCGTTCGATGGGTGAGCTCTGCCGCAAGCAGGCTGCCTATCACATGATCCATGTCCGACCAGAAGCCGGCGCCCCACGCCTTTATCAGCAGGTAGCCGGGCGCTGTGACAGCTGCAGTGCCTTGCCGCGCGGCCTCCGCTCGCGCCTTTTCGGCCCCCCTGAGAGCGTCCTGGTTCCTCGGATCGAGCCTCAGGGCCGTGCTGTAGGATTCAATGGCCACATCGAAGCGGCGCAGCCGGCTGGCGATATCGGCCAGCGCGATATGGCCAGCTACGTTAAACGGATCGCCGCGGATCAGCGCCCGGCAGAGGATACTCGCATCGCGCAGCCTGCCCTTGGCAACGCAGTCTGCGATCTGGGCGAGTTCATTTGCACTGCTGGGTTGGGGATCACGATCACCCACTGGCAAGCTCCCTCAGTCCGGTTCGGGCAATCAAGGTAACGATGGACTTATCCAAAGGGCCGGAAATCGAGGCTGGCGGAGAGGAAGGGATTCGAACCCTTGAGACGGCTCAACACCATCTGCGCCCTTAGCAGGGGCGTGCCTTCGACCACTCGGCCACCTCTCCCACGCGGGCCTTTTGGCCTAGAACGTCCCGCACATCAAGCTCAATCGGCGCTGCCTCTTCGCACTCTGGCGCTCGACGCCTATATCGCCTAGAGACGATGGCCGAGGCGAGGCGGACGGGACGATGCCAAGAACCGACATTGCAAGACGGGTGTATAACCACACCTGGAAGCTCGATCCGATCATCCGGAGCCTGCTCGATACCGATTTCTACAAGCTTTTGATGCTGCAAATGATCCGGGGGCTCTATCCCGAGGTCAACGCGACGTTTTCGCTGATCAACCGGCATCATTCGGTCCGGCTGGCCGACGAGATCGACGTGGGCGAATTGCGCGAGCAACTCGACCACGCCCGTACCGTCCGCATCAGCAAGAAGGAGATGATCTGGCTCGCCGGCAACAACTTTGCTGAACGCCTGCAGATCTTCGAGCCGGAATTTTTGAACTGGTTCTCGACCTTCCAACTGCCCGAATATGAACTGCGCCGCGTCGATGGCCAGTTCGAGCTGAATTTTCACGGGCCCTGGGCGCACACCACGATGTGGGAAATCCCGGCGCTCGCCATCATCAACGAGTTGCGCTCCCGCGCCGCCATGAAGGGCCTTGGGCCGTTTGCGCTCGATGTCCTCTATGCGCGCGCCAAGGCAAGGATGTGGGACAAGGTCGAGCGGCTGAAGAAACTGCCCGATCTGCTCATTTCGGATTTCGGCACGCGCCGCCGGCATAGCTTCCTTTGGCAACGCTGGTGCGTGGAGGCACTGAAAGAGGGAATCGGCGAGGCGTTCACGGGCACATCCAACGTTCTCCTCGCCATGGATAACGACCTTGAAGCGCTCGGCACCAACGCGCACGAACTGCCGATGGTACTGGCGGCCCTGGCACGTAATGAGAAGGAGTTGCGCGCCGCGCCTTACAAGGTGCTCGAGGACTGGAAATCCTATTATGGCGGCAATCTGCTGATCGTGCTGCCAGATGCCTTCGGTACCGCCTCATTCCTCCGCGACGCACCCGATTGGGTCGCCGACTGGACCGGCTTCAGGCCGGACAGCGCACCGGCCATCGAGGGCGGCGAGAAGATTATCCAGTGGTGGAAGGAGAAGGGCCGCGATCCGCGCCAGAAACTGCTGATTTTCTCCGATGGCCTCGACGTCGATTCGATCGAGGAGGCCTATCACCACTTCCACGGAAGGGTGCGCATGACTTTCGGCTGGGGCACCAACCTCACCAACGATTTCGAGCGCGCCTCTCCGGTTCACCTGCCGGGCCTGTCGCCGCTGTCGCTGGTGTGCAAGGTTACCAGCGCCAACGGTCGTCCCGCGGTGAAGCTCTCGGACAATCCGCAGAAGGCCACCGGCGACCCGAAAGAGATCGCCCGCTATCTGCGCATCTTCGGCAACGAGGATTTCGTCGAGCAGCCCGTGCTGGTGTAACGCACTAGAGGGCCGGTGTCTCTGGCCCACCCCTCATCCGTCTCGGCCTGCCGGCCGATCCACCTTCTCCCGCAAGGGGAGAAGGAAGGTGGCACGCCCTCCGCAACTACTTCCCTTCTCCCCTTGCGGGAGAAGGTGGCGCGTAGCGCCGGATGAGGGGTGAGCCACAAACATTAGGCGAGCACGTCGTCTACAATTCCCCAGCCATATACCGCGGGAACCAGCTCTCATGTGCCGACTTGAGTTCGGCGACGGAAACCGCGCGTGCGGCACCCAGCTTCAGCGAACTGCCTCCGGTCTCGCCAAGCACCGGAGCAGGGATCGCCAGAGTTGCCGCCTCCTGTTGCACAGCCGGGAGATTGCCGGGGGCGATGGTCACGAGATAGCGCCCCTGATCCTCACCTAAGAACACCGGGATCGGATCGCACCCTTCCGGCTGGTTCACCGTCGCGCCAATGCCCGAGGCGATTGCCATTTCGGCCAACGCGACGCCAAGCCCGCCGTCCGACAGATCATGTACTGCCGTTGCCACGCCTGCGCGGATCAGCTTTCGCACAAAATCACCGACGCGCTTCTCATGCGCCAGATCAACCGGCGGTGGCGGCCCATCGCGGCGCTGGTGCAGATCGCGCAGATAGATGGATTGGCCGAGATGCGTACCCCATTGCGGCGGGCCGCCAACCAGCAGGATTGCCTCGCCTTCGGCGGCAAAACTGGCCCGCGCCATCTTCGACCAGTCTGGAATGAGGCCGACGCCGCCGATGGTCGGGGTCGGCAGAATGCCCTGGCCGTTGGTTTCGTTGTAGAGCGACACGTTGCCCGAAACGATCGGGAAATCGAGTGCCCGGCAGGCCTCGCCGATGCCACGCACCGCCTCGACAAGCTGCCCCATGATCTCCGGTTTTTCGGGATTGCCGAAGTTGAGATTGTCGGTCGCGGCAATCGGGTCGGCGCCGGTCGCGGTGAGGTTGCGCCAGGCCTCGGCCACGGCCTGCTTGCCGCCCTCGAATGGATCTGCCTCGCAGTAGCGCGGGTTGACGTCCGAGGTGAAGGCCAGCGCCTTGGTCGGATGGCCGTCGACGCGGATGACGCCGGCATCGCCGCCGGGCCGCTGCAGCGAATTGCCCTGGATCAGCGTGTCGTATTGCTCGTAAACCCAGCGGCGCGACGAACCGTGGTGGCCGCCGATCAGCGCGAGCAACGCCTCGGCCACGTCCATCCGCGGGATGTCGTTGGTTGCGATCGGCGCCGGGCGGGCAGGAGCGACCCACGGCCGGTCGTATTCCGGCGCCTGATCGCCCAGATCCTTGATCGGCAGGTTGGCGACTTCGTCGCCCTGCCACATCACCCGGAAGCGCAGATCGTCCGTGGTGTAGCCGACCGTCGCGAAATCGAGTTCCCACTTCTCAAAGACCGCACGCGCCGCCGCTTCCTTCTCGGGATGCAGCACCATGAGCATGCGCTCCTGGCTTTCCGAGAGCATCATCTCGTA
>Ga0134128_10012215_pt1 | contig 10244 bp, 13 predicted proteins | sample KB31754_FD_96462 | JGI IMG/M metagenome (GOLD analysis project Ga0134128, IMG submission 96462) | Terrestrial soil microbial communities with excess Nitrogen fertilizer from Kellogg Biological Station, Michigan, USA - KB3-175-4 | ecosystem: Environmental > Terrestrial > Soil > Unclassified ...
ACGATCAGCTTTTTCAGCTTGAGGTGGCCGGCGAGCGCAATCGCCTCCTGGCTGATGCCTTCCATCAGGTCGCCGTCGGATGCGAGCACATAGGTGTAGTGATCGACGATGTCGCCGCCGAATTCGGCCGCGAGGTGCCGTTCCGCAATCGCCATCCCAACCGCATTGCCGAGGCCCTGCCCGAGCGGACCGGTCGTGGTCTCGACGCCGGGCGTGTGGCCGTATTCCGGATGCCCCGGCGTGAGCGAGCCGAGCTGGCGGAAGCGCTTGATCGCTTCGATCGTTATCTTCTCGTAGCCGACGAGATAGAGCAGCGCATAAAGCAGCATCGAACCGTGGCCGGCCGAAAGCACGAAGCGGTCGCGGTCGGGCCAAGCCGGATCCGCTGGATCGAATTTCAGAAAGCGGGTGAACAGGACGGTCGCGATGTCGGCTGCGCCCATCGGCAGTCCCGGGTGACCGGAATTTGCCTTTTCGACTGCGTCCATCGCCAGCGCACGAATCGCGTTCGCCATGCGATCGTGCTCGGCGCGTGCGCTGGGTGCGGCCGAAGGCTGGGCGAGATCTTGAGCGCTCGCCGCGACAAGACGGTCGGGCATTGTCATGGGAGTTGCCAAAAAACGCGGCGCCGCCAATGGGATCGCCGCGATTACGAGGAAAGCGGCGCAGAGATAGCATGGTCGAACTTCGAGTCAAACGCGAAGCGGGATGCTGTTTGCGTCATGCACAGGGACCGTTGCTAACTTGCCGTTAGTCGTTGACGCTCGATCTCGACACGACGTAAGCTTCCCTGGGTAAGGCTCTGCCGTTTAACAGTTTTCGCCGTCCACACGGGACACGGATGGCTGCATGAGCGAAGTCGATTCGATCGAGGCTGCGAGTCGGCGGCTGGCGCTTGCGCTGGACGCGCTCGATGCCGCGGCGGAGCGCCGGCGGGAGGCCGCGCGCAGCGCCGATGCTATGGCCGAGCAGGTCCACGCGCTGGGCGACGACCGGGCCCGGCTTGCCGGCGAATTGGATCACGCGATCGCGCGCTCGCGGGCGTTGGAAACCGCCAACCGGGAAGTGACGGAGCGCCTCGTCCGTACGATCGAGACGATCCGCGGCTTGGTGGGGGGTGAGGAATAAGTGAGGGCTGAGGAGAGTGAGCGGCAGGTAATGTCCCAGGTCAGCGTCACCATCAATGGCCGCCAGTTCCGCATGGCCTGCGAGGACGGTCAGGAAGGCCATCTGATGAACCTCGCCCGCGATCTCGACAGCCGCATTGAGGGGCTGCGGGCGAAATTTGGCGAGATCGGTGATACCCGGCTCACGGTCATGGCGGCGCTCACCATTGCCGATTCGCTTGCCGAGACCGGGTTGCGCATTAAGCGGCTCGAGGATGAACTGGCAGGCCTCAAGGACGCGCGAACAGACGCGATCAATCTCGACAAGGCAGCCCACACCGCGATCGCAACCGCCCTGAACAACGCCGCCGAGCGTATTGAGAGCATTGTCAAAAAGCTCAATCAGGCCGGCGGCGGCAGCAGCGTTGCGATGGGGTAGACACGTGTTCGTGGAGCGGTGGTCATCAACGGGGAGCCTACGCGATGTCGGGTGAAAGCCTTCTGGTCATTATTCTCGTCGGTCTTATCGCCGGCTGGCTTGCCGGCCACCTGGTGCGCGGCACCGGCTATGGGCTGGTCGCGGATCTATGCCTTGGCATCATCGGCGCCTTTATCGGCGACTGGCTGTTACCGAGGCTCGGCATTCACCTTGGTTTTGGTATCGTCTCCGCCATCATCAGCGCGACGATCGGCGCTGTGATTCTGCTGATCATCCTGCGGCTCTTTAGACGCGGCGGGCGCTGGTAAGTCAGCCGTCCGCAGACCGGCATAGCGCCAATCGCTTCGACCCATTACATTGCCTGAGCGGATGCTGCCCGGTGCGTCAGGAGCCAATTCTCGGGGCCTTATCGATCTCTTAGGGAGCTGTCCCTGGCCGGGCTCGTGGGCTCGGTCACACGGTGCCCACCTACTTGTGTAGGGAACCCGGGATCGATGCTCCAACGGCCGGCGCGGCTCCGCACCCAATCTGCCTATGAGTGCAACCTCAAACATCGATGAGTTGAAGACCGCGCTGCGCCGCGAGGCGGCGGCACGGCGCGATGCGCTGCCGGCTGACGAGCGCAAGGCCGGTGCGCAGGCCATTGCGGCGCGTAAGTTTCCGCTGCCTGTGTCGGCGAGCGTCATCGTCTCCGGTTTCATGCCGCTCAAAAGCGAGATCAATCCGCTGCCGCTGATGCAGCGGCTCGCTGAGCAGGGCGCAGCGCTGGCGCTGCCCCGCATCGTCGGCCGCGGCCAGCCGCTGTCGATGCGCGCGTGGCAGTTCGGCGGGCCGCTCGATCGTGGCCAGTGGGGCATTCGGGAGCCGAGGCCTGACGCGCCCGAAGTCGATCCTGATATCTTATTGGTGCCGCTGCTCGCCTTCGACCGTGCCGGTTATCGCATCGGTTACGGCGCCGGCTATTACGACATGACACTCGGGCGGCTGCGGTCACGCAAGACAATCGTCGCCGTCGGCATCGCCTTCGCCGCACAGGAAGTTCCGGAAATCCCCAAGACGGCGCGCGACGAACGGCTCGATCTCGTGCTAACCGAGCGCGAGACGATCGATCTGCGAGCCCCTTGAAATGCGCATCCTGTTCGTTGGCGATGTTGTCGGCCGCAGCGGGCGGACCGTGGTGTCCGAGCGCCTGCCCGGGCTGATCCGCGATTGGAAGCTCGACCTCGTCGTCGTCAACGGCGAGAACGCGGCCGGTGGGTTCGGGATTACCGAGGCGATCTATCGCGAACTGATCGACGCCGGTGCCGATGCTGTGACGCTCGGCAACCACGCCTGGGACCAGCGTGAGGCGCTGGTGTTCATCGAGCGTGCCGCGCGACTCATCCGGCCGGTCAACTACCCGCCTGGGACGCCCGGCCGCGGCGCGGCGCTGATCGAAGCCAAGAACGGCGCGCGGGCGCTCGTGATGAACGCCATGGGCCGTATTTTCATGGACGCGCTCGACGATCCGTTCGCCGCCGTCGACCGCGAGCTGACGAACTGCCCGCTTGGCAAGGAGGCCGACGCCGCCATCGTCGATATGCACGGCGAGGCGACGAGCGAGAAACAGGCAATGGGGTTCTTCTGCGACGGCCGGGCGAGCCTCGTAGTCGGCACCCACACGCACGTACCGACCGCGGATTTGCGCATCATGTCCGGCGGCACGGCTTTCATGAGCGATGTCGGCATGACCGGCGACTACGATTCGGTCATCGGCATGGGCAAGGACGAGCCGTTGACGCGGTTTCTGCGCAAAATCCCGTCGGCGCGGTTCGAGCCGGCGTCCGGGCCGGCGACATTGTGCGCGGTCGCAGTCGAAACCGATGCCGCAACTGGCTTGGCCTCCCGCGTCGGCGCCGTGCGCATCGGGGGCTGCCTCGAACCGGCAACGCCGGTGTTTTGGGAGTGAGATCGCGGCGCCCGCCGATCTTTATTTTCGCCCCATACAACACTATGAGAGCCCATTGCGAGCGTCGCTGCGCTCGGCGCCTTGAAACGACGCCTCGGAACGGAATCGAGCACGGAATCGAGCCATGGCTGGACATTCGCAGTTCAAGAACATCATGCATCGTAAGGGCCGCAAGGATGCGGTGCGATCCAAAGTGTTCGGCAAGCTGGCGCGCGAAATCACCGTTGCCGCCAAGCTGGGCCTGCCCGATCCCGACATGAATCCGCGGCTGCGCGCAGCGGTGCTGGCGGCCCGGGCGGAAAACATGCCCAAGGACAATATCGACCGCGCCATCAAGAAGGCCTCGGGCGGCGAGGGCGAGAATTACGAAGAAATCCGCTACGAGGGCTATGGTCCGGCCGGTGTCGCGGTGATCGTCGAGGTGCTGACCGATAACCGTAACCGCACCGCCGGCGAGGTGCGCGCCACCTTCACCAAGTCCGGCGGTAATCTCGCGGAGACCGGCGCAGTCGCCTTCATGTTCGACCATGTCGGCGTCATTGAATACGACGCCAAGGCGGCGAGCGCGGATGCGATGTTCGAGGCGGCGCTGGAAGCGGGCGCCGACGATGTCGTGTCCAACGAAAGTGGGCACGAGATTTATGCCGCGCCGGACAAATTCGGTTCCGTCGCCAAGGCACTCGAACAAAAATTCGGCGAGCCGCGCAAGGCCTCGCTGGTGTGGCGTCCGCAGAACACCGTCGCAGTCGACGACGAGCAGGGCGAGAAGGTTTTGAAACTGATCGAAAGTCTGAACGACAGCGACGACGTGCAGAACGTCTATGCGAATTTCGAGGTGTCCGACGCACTTGTTGAGAGGATGAGCGCCTGAACGAACCTTCACATAAATTTTAGCTCGACTATCTCGCCAGGGTGCAGGTTGTTTGTGGCCGACAAAATTTCGCGCTGATGAATCTGAATTTTTTTCCAACTTGTCGTCGGTAAGATGATTATGGCCAACCGACGCCCTGCGAAGTTCTGCTGATGGCGAATGCTTTGGTCCGTCGTGATCATCGCGTCGAATTCAAGTTCGGCCGCGGATAGCAGCCTGCCGTTGTCGATCTCGCTCCATCCCATTTCGTAGGCAGTAGATACTGAATGACCGGGCAGTGCGTGCCGAAGCGGCGCCGGAGTCCCATGGTCAAATAATATCTTCACGCGAGGCCACAGAAGTCACAAAACGAGGCTTTGCTCGGCGTGGTGCAACACAAGCTCGACTTGCTCACGGGTTACTCCGGGGAACCATTCCAGGAAATCATCGATCCCGGCACCCCCTTCAAGGTTCTCGAACAAAGCACGCACCGGCACCCGGCTATGCTTGAATAGCCATTCGCCACCACCCTTTCCAGGGATGCGTTCGACGGCCGGGCAATTGCTCCAGTTTAACATGATACAATTCTAGGTGTGCGGGTGCGTCTGCGCAAGGCAACTAATCATCCGCCGTATTCCAGAATGAACAGTCCGGCATTGTAGTCGGTCAAATAAATCAGACCCGCAGAATCGACAAATATGTCAGCCGATTGAATCACGCACGCGCGGTTCGGGCGATGATCCATCAGGCGAGGTGGCTGCGGCGGGACCCAAGCGCCGAGCTCGAAAGGTGTCAGGGCATTTGCAATGTCGAACACGCGAATGCCGGCATTTTGGTAGGTCGCAAAGATCATCTGCGAGCTGACGAAACTGCCGGGCCGGTTCTCGTGCAGATTATGCGGGCCGAAATGGCCGCCCTTGCTCTTGTAGTCGGCCTCCGCGGGTTGCGGAAACGTGCCGATGACGTGCGGTTGCGCCTCATTGCGGTTGTCGATCACCCAGATGTTTTTTACGCCGTCCTCCTGGTGATCGAGCACCGCCTCGTCGAGCACGATCAGCAAGTCGCGGTCCGGCAGCGGCAGGCAATTGTGGGTGCCGCCGCCGAACGGCGGCGCGCCATCGCGATGCACGATCAGCTTGGGCTTGGTGCGGTCGGCAACGTCGAGCACGACCATGCCGGCGTCGCGCCATGCCGCGTAGGCGGTATCGCCGTGGATGATGGCGTGGTGCAGGCCGTAACGGCGCGTCGCGGGCCAATTCGGTGTCTCGCCGGCGGCGGCGTTCATGCCGGGAATCCACCAGCGCCCGGCTTCGCGCGGGCGGGTGGGATCGCTCATGTCGATGGTGATGAAAATGTAATCGGTAAAGCCATCGAGCAGTGCCGAGGCGTAGGCCCAGCGGCCGCCGACATACCACAGGCGGTGAATCCCCCCGCCGTCGACCGGCATGAAGCCGATACGCTTCGGTTCGGCCGGCTGCGAGATGTCGTAGACGGCGACACCCGCCGTCCAGTCGCGCGCGGCGGTCCGGCTTGCGTCAGCGGTGCCGACCGCGTGGCCGAGCTGGCCTTTGTAGTAGGCCCTCTCGTCGGCAAATTCGGCGGCGGCAAACATGTCCTTGGCGTTGATGACCAGAAGCAGGTCGCCATGGGTTTGCAGATGGATATTCCAGGTATTCGCCGGCGCGGCGATGTAGTTTACCGCGCGCGGATTTTTGGCGTCGCGCACGTCAACGATCGAAAACCCCTTCGAGAACATGTGGCCGATATAGGCGTAGCCGCGATGCACCATGATTTGCACGCCGTCGGCGCGGCCGCCCTGATCGCTGTAACCGACCAGCCGCATGTTGCGCGCGTGATCAGGCCGCGGCAACTCGCTCATTTGTAGGCATCCAGGAAATTCGGCACGGCGATCCAGTCGAGCATCGCGCCGTCGCTCTGCAGGAGTTCGTGCATGCGGCGGTCCTCTTCGGTTTTCAGGTCGACGCCCATGTGGGTGCCGAGCTTGCGGCTGTGCATGACGATGGTGTTTCCGATCGGCTGACGTGCGGCGTTGTAGGCTTCGAGCGCCGTGTCGATATCGTCGTGGTCGCGCAGCGCCGCGGCGAGCGCCGCGGCGTCGCCGCCGGCCTTGGCGACGCCGAAACCCATATGCGGCCGCGCATTGGCGGCCGCATCGCCGACCATGGCGACTCGCCCGAACACGATGCGGGGCGCGGTAAAATCGTAGATCGGTGTGATGAACGGCTGCTTGATCTTCATGACGCAGTCGAGCAGGACCGGCGGCATGATTGCGCGCGCGTCGGCCTGCATCTCTTCAATCAAGTCCTTGCGAATGAGCGGCGGCGGCACCGAGAATTCGTGCTGCACGCCGTTCTGGTCGACGTTCATCGCGCGCAGCTGGTCCGCGTCCGCAACGCGGTACCAGATGAAATTAAAGCGGCGGTGGCCGGGGCGCAGATCGTCGTTGAAGCCCGCGATCGGGTAGGTGATCACCTCCTGCCGCGGCGGCAGGTAAAACACGAAGTAAGGAAAGATATCTCTGAGCGTCTGTGCCGCTAGATCGACTTCGTTCGGCGAGCCGCGCCAGATGTAATAGCCGGCATAGATCGGCTGCAGCTCGGGGGCGACCTGGCCGCGCACCGTGGAGCGGATACCGTCACCGCCGATGAGGATGTCGGCGTGCTCAATGCGGCCGCCGTTGAAATGGACGCGGACGCCACGGCCGTCCTGTTCGACGCGCTCGAAAGCCCAGCCGAGATGGTACCGCGCGGGATCGATGGTGGCGCGCAGGAGCCGTTGCAGCCGATCCCACGAGGTCAGAACTTGGCGCAGCGGCCGCTCCTCGGTGATGCGGCCGTGGCGATCGATCGCGAATCGCTTCGGGACTTCGATGCCGAGGTCGCGAGTGCCGGCACCGCTCGCCTCCAGCGCCTCCAGGAGTTCCGGGTGCGTGGTGATGCCGGCGCCGCGTCCGACGAGTTCGACGCTGGAACGCTCGTAGACATCGCAGTCCCAGCCGATCTGGCGCAGGAACGCGGCGCTGAACAGGCCCGACATCGAGCCGCCAATGATAATGGCGCGGCGCTTTTTCGATTCTGGTCCCGGCATTGCGGCCGGATGCTAAGCATTGCGGGTGCCGCTGACGAGTAGGACTGACAGACCTGTGCGCTTTGCCCGCAGCCGGGCACGGGTCTATCACCATGGCAGGATGACCCGTCCGATTCGCATTCTCGGCATCGACCCGGGCCTCCGCCGCACCGGCTGGGGCGTGGTCGAGATTGCCGGAAATCGGCTCACCTTCGTGGGCTGCGGTTCGGTGCTGACCCGGGATCATGATGCGCTGGCCATTCGGCTTGTGACCATTCTCGACGGTCTGACCCGTGTCCTCGACGAATTCCGCCCCGATGAGGCGGCGGTCGAAGCGACCTTCGTCAACAAGGATGCCAAGTCGACGCTCAAGCTCGGCCAGGCGCGCGGCATCGCCATGGTGGTGCCGGCCCGCGCCGGCGTGCCGGTTTCCGAATACGCGCCGAACCTGGTGAAGAAAAGCATCGTCGGCGCCGGCCACGGCGACAAGACGCAAGTGCGCATGATGATCGGCGTGTTGCTGCCCAAGGCCGACCCGGCCTCGCACGATGCCGCCGACGCACTCGCGATCGCGGTGACGCACGCCCATCACCGGCAGAGTATTATTCTGAAGATGGCTGCAGGATGAGGGAGCATTCTTATCCCGTCATTCCGGGACGGGCCGAAGGGCCGGGCCCGGAATCCATAACCACAGGTCCCGCAGGGTGGATGTTGAGATCGTTCTGTTACGGTTACGGCGGTGATTATGGATTCCGGGCTCCTCGCTTCGCTCGGCCCCGGAATGACGGCCGGCAAGGTTCGACATGATCGGCAAACTCAAGGGCGTGGTCGACTCTTACGGCGAGGATTCCATCATCCTCGACGTCAATGGCGTCGGTTACCTCGTGCATTGCTCAACGCGGACCTTGCAGGAATTGCCAGGCGTCGGCGAGCCGGCCACGCTGTCGATCGAGACCCACGTTCGCGAGGATCAAATCCGCCTGTTCGGCTTCTCGACCGGCATCGAGCGCGAATGGTTTCGGCTCTTACAAACGGTGCAGGGCGTTGGCGTCAAAGTCGCGCTCGCGGTGCTCAGCACGCTCAAGCCCGCCGATCTCGCCACGGCGATTGCGATGCGCGACAAGGCGACGGTGGCGCGCACGCCGGGCGTCGGTCCGAAAGTGGCCGAGCGCATTGTCACGGAACTGAAAGACAAAGCGCCGGCCTATACGGATGTCGATCCGGCCGTCGTGCGGCTCTCCGGCGCGCTCGACGAGAAGCGTGCGCCGCAGCCGATGAGCGATGCGGTCTCGGCGCTGGTCAATCTCGGCTATGGCCAGCCGCAGGCCGCCGCCGCAGTCGCGGCCGCGGCGCGCAGCGCCGGCGAGGGCAGCGACGTGCGCCAATTGATCCGGCTCGGCTTGAAGGAGCTGGCGAAGTGAAGCGGCCGGCAAAACTCGGCAAGGCCGACAAGGAACTGATCGCGGCGGCGACCGCCGCGATCAAACAACGCTACCGCGACGACTGGCAGGAAGTCGGCGCGGCTTTGCGCACGCGTTCCGGCAAGATCTTTACCGGCATCAACCTCGACGCCTATCTCGGCCGCATGGCGGTGTGCGCCGAGGCGGTGGCGCTCGGCCGCGCCTTCGTCGATCTCGGCGACGCCGGCATCGAGACGATCGTCGCCGTGCGCCATCCCAGTCCGGAGGAAAAGGACCAATCGATCAAGGTGGTGTCGCCCTGCGGCGCCTGCCGCGAGTTGATCTTCGACTATGATCGCAATGCGCAGGTCATTGTGCCGAACGGCAGATCGGCGGCTGTCGTGCCGATCGCCGAGCTGTTGCCGAACAAATACACGCGGGGGCCGGAGCGATGAGTCCGATACTGGCTCGAGTCATGCACACGGTCACCCAATTGCGTCAATCGCTTCTTATTATCTGGCTTATTTTCGGAGTACCCGTCGCAACGCTTATTTTGTGTTGTGCTTACGGGCCAGGATTCCTGTTATGGCAATATTTGCACAATGAGAATCTGCCTTTCCGCGAAATTGCTATCGTGCTACCCTTGTTTCCGATCGTATGCTTTGTGATTGCGTCAATTGCCCAGGCAATCGTGTATTTTGTTCTCCCGTTATACGCGTTGATGCTGCTGTGTTTCACCGGGCGCGCCTCACTTCTCCTCCTGCTTCTTTCGACTCCCTTGCTGGGATTACTGATTTGGTTTGGATACGAGCATTTCGTTCCTGATTTTCGGCTTTATTTCGACCAAAGCCCCCCATATCAGTATGGCGTGACACTTGCGCGCTTTCTCACTGGTTGGGGATTGGAAATACTCATCGTGCTCTTGTACTGGTGGCCATTTCGAAGGATCAATCTCTCTTCGGATTCAGGTTCTCAGGCGTACGTGCTGCGATGATCACGCCCCCCGGCCGCAAATTGGTCGCGCCCGAGCGCCGCGAGGAGGACGTGGCTGAGGCGAGCCTGCGGCCACAGCGGCTGGCCGATTTCGTCGGTCAGGAGCAGGCCCGCAAAAATCTCGGCGTGTTCATCGCCGCCGCGCGCGGCCGCAAGGAAGCGCTCGATCACGTGCTGTTCGTCGGGCCGCCCGGGCTTGGCAAAACCACGCTGGCGCAGATCGTTGCGCGCGAGCTTGCGGTGAATTTTCGCGCCACGTCGGGGCCGGTGATCGCCAAGGCGGGCGATCTTGCCGCGCTGCTCACCAATCTCGAAGAGCGGGACGTGCTCTTCATCGACGAGATCCATCGGCTCAATCCGGCGGTCGAGGAAATCCTTTATCCGGCGATGGAGGACTTCCAGCTCGATCTCATCATCGGTG
>Ga0134128_10012216_pt1 | contig 10243 bp, 9 predicted proteins | sample KB31754_FD_96462 | JGI IMG/M metagenome (GOLD analysis project Ga0134128, IMG submission 96462) | Terrestrial soil microbial communities with excess Nitrogen fertilizer from Kellogg Biological Station, Michigan, USA - KB3-175-4 | ecosystem: Environmental > Terrestrial > Soil > Unclassified ...
ATGCCGGACTCCATCGGCCGTAACCTGTCGCTCTTCCATGCACTCGAGCAGGGCGGCCTGGGTGCGCGGAGGCATGCGGTTGATCTCATCTACCAGAAGCAGATCGGTGAAGACCGGCCCGGAATGGAAGACGAAGCTGTCAGTGCCCGGCTTGAGAATCGTGGTGCCGAGGATGTCCGCGGGCATCAGGTCCGGAGTAGCCTGCACGCGTTGAAAGCCAAGCCCGAGCAGCCGGCCCATGGTCTTCACAATCAGCGTCTTGGCGAGTCCGGGCACGCCCTCGAGCAGAGCATGTCCCTGGCACAGAAGCGCGATAATCGCTTCTTCAATCACCGCCGACTGTCCCGCGATCACGCGCCCTATCTCTTCGCGCGCATGCTCAATCAGGCTCCGCGTCGCCCGCAGCGAATCCAGGCCCTGCTCCGATACCTGTTCCGGCGACTGCTCTGGCCCGTCCATCTGCATCCCCATCGATTCCTCGTTCATCGGGTCCCTTTCCCCCTCATCAACTCTGGCGTCACGTCAGCCTCGCCTTTTGCTTCAAGTCCAGCGCATCACGATCGCGCTCCCACACTCTGGCTCAAGGCCTGGTTGGCGAGGCTGCGCCCTGACCGCGCCAGTTCATGCAGACGCGCGGATTGTGCGGCAAGCGCCTGCACAATGCGGAGCCCCTCGCGCGGAGCAAGTCCTTCATCGCCCGCGGCCGTCTCCGCCTCAGCCAGATCAGTTTCCAGTGATGCATCCGCAGCGGAAAACCTTGCCCGCACAATCGCCGCCATCTCCCTTGCGCCAATCTTCTGCATGCGCATGCCGCAGAGCTGCAACGCATCCCGGCGAAACCGTTCCCACGCAATCGCGACTGCTGTGGAGGAAGCGCCGGCGCTCCGATAAAGAGAACCAAGCGCCTCAAGAAACTCCATTGGTGTGGCGCGCACCGGGCCGGGCAACTCCCGCACCGGACCACTCCGCCGGCTGAAACTGAACAGAATCAGCAACGCGAGAACCGCAAGGCCGATCTCCAGAAGAGTGAGTGCGGGCCCTCCGGCGTAGCTCCACACGGTACGAATGTCCCCATGCAGCGACTCGTCCCAGTAGAAGTGCTTTCCCTCCCGCGGCCCCAGTGAGTTGAGGAAGAAATCGAGATTCTGCGCCCGGCCCAGCGAGCCGTTTTCGAGCGGCGTCGAACTGGACCACCACACCGCGTGGCCCTTGCCCCAGTCATACTCCACCACCGCCGGATCGCCCGCGCAGGTGTATTGCACGCGCGCCGCGGGATTGCCCAGCTTCCAGGATGCCTGTGGCAACATCCAGACCTCGCCGGAACTCGCGAGTGGATCGAGTCCCTGCGGGGTAAGCTTGCACGCAGCAATACCGAATGCATTGGCGGGCGCAACATTCTGACCCGGAAGAACGAAGCCGCCCAATAACCCGGTGGAGACTACGCGGCCACCCTTCTCGAGGATCTGGCGCACCGCCTTCATGTCGTGTGTGCCGGGGGTAAACGGGTCTGCCAGGATCACTACGGTTTGCGGTCCCGCCTCGGCGGCCAACTCGCTCAGCGGACGTTCCCACCGCTCCACCCGGTAGCCGGCGCGCTCCAGCAACTCGTAGGCCGCAAGCGCCCCATGCTTGCCATTGAGGTAGGTGGAAGGAACGCGGTCGTCATCGTTTCCATTCCCTGAGCTGAGGATGCCGATGGCGACGGCGAGCACCGCGGCCGCGCCCACGCTCCACAGAAGCAGCTTGCGGTCTTTCGCATCGAGCGAGGGGAGGAACCATGAGGGAGCTTTCATCGCGCCGGCCCTCCTTGATTTGCTGCTCCCTCCACCAGCGCCATCGCCAGTTCTTCCGCCCGGCGATAGTCCGGCTCGTCTGCCGGGCGCCCTCCGTACCAGGTCCACTCAAACTCGCGGGTCAGCGCACCCAGGCGTGGCTTCCGCGGATCGTCCGGCGACACGAGTGCCAGGTACTCGCGCGGCGTTCGGGCTCGGTCCGCTGGCCACAGGCGTTTCGATTCAAGCCGCGAGATCGCCGCCCAATACAGAAAATGGATAGCCTCGCGCCAGGCGCCGCGCCCCGCGGCCTCGCGCGCATCCTTGAGCCATAACTGCCAGTCGCGCGCCGACGCCGCAGTTGGAGCGGGGTCGTCGGAATCCGGAACAAGGCGAATCCGCCAGCGACGTTCCCATTGCAGCAGGGCCCACACCAGGCCAACCCCCGCGAGCGTCAGAAAACCCCAGATCAGCACGCGGCCAATCCATCGCGCGTGGACCTGCTTGCTGCCCAGCCAGCCGAACAACGTGTTCAGCCAGTTGTTGATCCTTTCAAAAACTGTGGGGCCATTGTTCGATTGTTCGAGTCTGCGGAATTCGCGCCCTGCGAGCACCGTCTTGAGCACCGCGCGCTCCTGCGCATGCGCGCTTTGAACCCCTGCGGCACGGTCTGCCTGTTCCAGATCGGCGGCAAGCCGCGCCTGCGCCCGCACCAGCAGCTCAGAGGTGGTCAGCACATCGGACTTGATGTCCGGATCGCGCTTCAACACGGAGTCGCTGCCCGGCGCTCGAACCGCGGCGTCCGGCTCCTGCGCGCGCGCAAACAGCACGCGGAGCCACGCATAGCTGACGAGCCGTTGTTGTCCCCCAACCGGAAGCACGTCATCGGAGCCGATGCTGGAAGGATCGCATGTCTCTTTGTCGCGACCCTTGGCGCACGCGGCTGTGAGCGATTCCAGTTGCTCGAGATGCGCGCGGTAGTCCTGCAACGAGGCGCTCCGCTCCGCCGCCGCCGCGGGAGCAGAAGTCAGTTCCTGGGCTCTGGCAGTCGCCGAGGCCATCGCAAGCAGCGCGACGGCCACCATCCCGGCAGTACGGGACAGCCGGCGCGCCACGCGAGATGCGGCAGGCCGCGGCTCGCGATCCTGGTCCAGGAGGAATGCGCCCGGGAGGAATGCGGATGCGATCACGCGCCCAGTTCCTCCGCGGTCACAGGAGAGCATTCAGGCAACTCCGTATCATTCGCCGTCGTGGCAACGGCAGCGTCCGCAACCGAACCCGCAGTTTCCATCATGTACTCGATGTCGAAACCCTCTTTGCGTATGCGCTGATCATAGTAGACAAGCGTAAGCGCAATCGGGAAGACGGGCGTCAAAAGAAGCGAAACGGCGCCGGCGAAGACCACATAAGTAGAGCCGTAGATTCGGCTAAACAGGAAGAATGGATGGTGCATGCTCCTGACAACCCACAGCAGGATGAGGCGGATGGTGGAGGACGCGGCAATGTCCACTATGAGGATCATGGCGACGGGCGCGAGGCGCACGGCCAGCAGGCGCCATCTCGATCCCTGCGACAGGCGCCGGGACCGCTTGAGCGACTTTCGCAGGTTGAGCCCCTCTGCACCCCAGGTGGGAACTGCCTGCAGATATAGGGTTCCCAGCCACAACGAGAACACATATCCTGCCACGATCAGAGTTCCCATAACCGCGCTCATGAACGGATCCATGAACTCCTCATTGTCCCGGGATAGCCAGTCCGCGAGCGCGGCTAATCCAACCATGACGGCGATGGCTGAGATTTCGGCGACCAGCACCACCAAGACTTGAACAATCAGTGCCAAGCCGGTCCAACTCTTCCACCGCACGGCACAGCGGCGCAGCGAAGATCCAATGCCCGGTCGCTCGCCCAGATAGGTCTGCGATGCCGCCAGCACAAGCGGCGGCCAGACAAGAGCATGAAAGAACAAACTGCAGTGATACTCCCCGGCGGCGTAAAGAAAAAATCCAAGGTTGATGCCCAGAATGTGCAACAGGTCCGCGGGACGCAGTTTCCACCAGTACAAATTGATGAGCTGTAGAAGGGTCATGCCGGCCGCGGGAAAAACCGATAGTCCGATGAAAACCCAGAAGCGCGAGCGGTAAACCTGAATTGCGCGATCGAGGATCTCGCCTAGCGACATGGGGCGCAGCGCTGTGTTCATGCGGGTTCCACTGAAGAGCCCGATTCAACCGCTGCCGCTTCGGACCCCGCGATATCCCCCACAACCGGACCCGCGGCGATCGGCGGCTCGGAAACTGTCGCCGCTCCGGCCTCCCCGGAAGTGTCCTCCACGAGTACCGGCGGCTCCGCGTCCATACCCGCCTGGCGCATCAGCATCTCGATGTCGAAGCCCTCCTGCCGCACCCGCTGGTCGTAATAGAACAGCACAAGAGCAATGGCGTACACCGGCATGGTGAGCGCCTGAATCACGAACCACGTTCCGTACACACCCACCAGGGCAATGGCTCCGACGGTCTGGCTATGCGCCGGGCTGTTGAGGCCCGGAACCAGGGACACAACCACAAACAGGGGCACCATGACCATCAGGGATGTCACCCAGCCCAAAACAAGTCCGAGCAGAAACAGCACCAGAATTCGCCCCCGGGTGCCTCGGCTCAGAGATGCCGACCGCTTCAATGAGATGGTGACGGGGGCCTGCTCGATAACCGCAATCGGGAACGCGAGGCAGAGGCGCGTGAGCATCCAGAACCCGTAGAAAGCGAGGCCGAGAACCAGCAGGATGGTAAAGATCCCCACCAGCACTCCCGCGCTGCTCGGCCCGGCGGTCACCGCCACGGCGGTGAGGACGCCAAAGAACATGCTCCATGCAAAACACGGAGCGCCAAAGATAATGAGCAGAAGGAGCAGATACAGCCCCAGGTACCTCCAGCCGCGGCGCCATGCAGCGCGAAACGCATCCCGAATGGTGATCTTCTCGCCGTAGATCAGGCCGCCCGCCGCGTGGCATAGCGCGGCGCCGGTGAGCGACTGAGCCCCCGTAAGCAGCGGAAGCATCACCAGCGAAAGCAACATCATTACCATGCCGAACAGGAAACCCGCATCCGGCCCCGAAGTCCCCACCCACGCAAAAAGCAACACCATGCAGCCCATGAATCCGAGCAGGATCGCTGAGGGAACGCTGGCAATGCCGAACAGCACCAGGAACCGCGACCGGTAGAGATTGGCGGTGCGGTCTAGAATCTCGCCCAGCGTCGCCGGGCGCAGGAACTCATTCATGCATCGGCTCCGCGGAAGCTCCGCCCGCGAGCACCGACGTGTCGAGCACCGCACGGAGCGAATCCGCCGCGGCCGGTTCAAGACCGGCTGCCTGCATCATCCACTCGATGTCGAAACCTTCCTTGCGCACGCGCTGGTCGAAGTAGAAGAGCGTGAGCCCCGCCGCTCCGATAGGGCCCAGGAAGGTTGTGGTGCAGAACGAAATGAACTGCGAAAGCACGCTCATTCCGATCGGAATCTGGCCCTGATGCTTAAACAGGGCTACAAACATAAACGATTGCGTAATGCCGCCGATGCCCAGCTTAATGATCCCAACCAGGAGCAGGAGGACGAAAATGCGCCAGCGGGCGCCTTTGCTGAGTTCGATGGCGCGACGGATTGCCGGGCGGGCCTTGAGGTTTTCCACGACGGATGCGGGTACCGCAAGTGAATAGCGAAACGCCATCCAGAAGCCGTAAACCACGGCAGGAAGTCCCAGCAACCCGAATACCAGGAAGAAAATGCCCATCACCATCGTGCTCTGTGCCTGCGCCGCGGAGGCGGCCGCCGCGGTATGGTTTCCAGCCGTTGCCAAGATGCCGCGATAATGGAAAAACACGGTAATCATCCCGACATACAGCACAAAGATGGGCCACCAGGCGAGGAAGCTAGTGATTGCCGAAAGCCAGAGGTAGCGGCCGAGGCGCGGCAGGGTGCTGGCATAAGCCCCGCGAATGGTAATGGGCTCGCCGAGGTGAACCGCGGCCACAGCCCGGCTGATGGCGGCGATCGAAGCCCCGACCAGCAGCAACAGCAGTATGAATTCGACCCCGCCGGTGGCGTAGGTGAGCCACTTGAAGTGCACCAGGTGCCCGGTCTGGATGAGATGCCCGAGGCCAAGCTGGGCCAGGCTGAAGACTAGCGAGACGCCGGCATAGAAAGTGAAGATTCCCGCAAAGAGCAGGAAATTGGAACGATAGAGCTGGGCGGTGCGATCGAGTATTTCGCCCATAGTCATCGGGCGCAGGTTGGCATCCATAGGGAATCCCTCAGGCGAGTATTGCCGGGATACTAGCACAGGCGCGATGCGGCGTGCAGCACATCTTCGAAAGAGTGACGCCGCGGAAAGATCGGCGGCAAAAGCCGCAGCCGTGGGTGCGAAATCGTATCTATTTGTACCGCTTCCGGTACTTTTTACCCGGCCGATCAGGCGAGCTTGCAGTGCAACCAACTGTGGCTGAATGAGTTGCGATTTGGCCGGACAGTTGCATTGCATCCCGGGCAGAGCGAGAGAGCGGTTCGGAGAGAGACGGCGGCCCCAGGCGGCACCGCCCTCCGAGCCGCGGGCCCTCCGGAGGTGCCTTCTCGAATGAAATCTATGATAAAGCGGTCTCTATTTATAGCCATCTCACTCACGCTGGCGGCGCTCACGGCGCACCGGCTGAGGCAGGATCGCGAGATCGAAGGCAGCCTGGATTCACTCGACCGGGATGAATCCTCCCCCCCGTTGCCCGAAGCGGAGAATCAACAGACGCGGAATCTGCCGCCGAGACCGGCTTCCCCCGAATCGCCGATGACCGCGGCGCCCAGGGCTGCAGGGGGCGTCGCTTCGGCATCGGTTATGGCAGCAACCATGGCCCCAGCGTACATGGCAGCTGCGCCGACCGTGACGTTCAGCGGAACGGTGGTGCGCAACGGCCCGCAGTTTGCGCTGCGGGAAACCGCCGGCGTGCTCTACCCATTGGATTCTGCGGGCCGAGCCTGGGCCTTCGAAGGCGAAGATGTGCGCGTGACCGGTAAGCTGGACCTGAACACCCGTCTGTTGTACGTGGATGCGATCGAACCATCGCTGCCGTCGATGCTGTAGCCGGTGGATCGGCCTCCGCAAGCTCTCAGCTCCGGCACCACACAGATCGCTTCGCAGGCCCCTTCCCCCCGGCTTCGGATGCTACTGCTCCGCAGTTTCGGAGTGGGCGCCGTTCAAGTGGCGCACCTTCGTGTCGGGGGGCATCTCCTTGTTAAAGTGAAAGCTCTCTTCCGGTAACGGCACATTTTCCGATACCTTCTCCACCGTCAGGACCAACTGCAGGTTCTCCACCGGCCGCTTGATCGTGATCGTCGACGGATATTTATTGTCGCCAAAATCCGCGTAGCGCCCGTAAAAAACCTGGGTGCGAAGATTGCCTTCCTCGTCGTAGAGATCCTGCTGATATGGCAACAGATCGTCGCGATGGAAATGGATGACCCGCACCGGCGCCAGTTCCTGGCTGTTCCCCCTGCGATGCACGATATTCAGCAGGTACTCAGGCTGCAGGATCAGGTGCTTCTTCGAAGCGTCCTCGACCGTATCCGTATCCGCCGTAACGTAGTACTCGTCGCCCGGTGCCAGGCAACGAATCACCATGGAGTCGAAGAAGAACCCTGGGCGCAGATTCTCGAATTGGCTAGGCGACTGGTGCTGGGTTTCCTGCGCGGGCCCCTCGATGGCTTCGTTCTTCGACGGAATCCACAATGTGAATGTCTTCCCGTCCGAGGTCATATCGAACAGGCGTGTGCCCACTACCGGCACGCGGCCAAAGACGCGCAGCATGTCAGGCTTGCGAACCAAAATGATGCCCCGGATGGAGGGGTACTCGCTCGACTCGCCTTTCTGCGCCCGGATGACCGTCGCGCGCATCTCCACCGTGGCATTCAGGGTGTTTAGCTTGTCGCAGCGCTCGTCGATCTGCTTCACAAGCTGCTCGGGGGTGGCGTTCTGGATGATCGGCGGCGCCTTCGGCACAGGAAGCTTGCGCCGAGTAACCAGGCATCCGGAAAGCAATACTGGCAGGGCGAGAGCCGCCGCAGCAACGCGCCGCGCCGCCATCATGGATTCCCCGCTTTCTTCGCAGCGCCGCGATATTCTGCGACATTCCGGTTGTGCTCCTCGAGCGTGGCGGCGAACAGCGATTTGCCCTGGGGATTCTGGCTTGCCGCTACAAAATACAAATAGTCTGTCTGCGCTGGCTGCATCGCCGCGCGCAGCGACTTGATGCCTGGATTCGCGATCGGCCCCGGCGGCAGGCCGGGATGAAGATAGGTGTTGTACGGGGTGTCGCGCTGCAGGTCGCTGGCATAGATCGTCCCGCGCCACGCGTGCTGCAACTGCAGGCCATAAATGACCGACGGATCCGTCATCAGGGGCATCTGCTTGTCCAGGCGATTCACAAACACACTGGCCACCAGCGGACGTTCACCCTCCACCGCAGTTTCCCGTTCCACCAGGGACGCCAGTGTGACCGTGATATGCACGTCATTCTTCAGCCCGATCTGCTGCGCAGCCTGGCGGAAGCGCTTCACCATGGTCGCCGCAATCTGCGGGTACTGCTCTTTGGGCCCCAGCTTGTATGTATCGGGAAAGAGATAACCTTCGAGACTCTTAGCCTGGGGATCGATATCGCTAACCAGCCCGGACTCCTGGCGGGCGACGTTCAGAAATGCGGAAGCCGGCCCAAACCCCGCCTGCTCCAGCCGCGCCGCAATATCGAACATGTTTGAGCCTTCGGGGATCGTAACTGCCACGGTGTAGGTGTCGCCCCGGCGAATACGCTCATAGACCTCGCGGACAACCACCGGATGGTCGAAGCGGTAGTCCCCCGCCTTGAGGATTCCGTGCTGCAACCAGCGTTCTGCATAGAACGCATATTGACTGCGAACGATGCCTGCCTCCTGGAGCTGCCGGCCAATGCGCAAGGTGGACGATCACGGCAGAATCTCGACAAATGTTTCCTTTTGTGGGCCATAGGGCGTCAGCATGACAAAAGCCGCGCCGCCAATGGCTGCACAGATGAGAATCAGGAACACTGCGACGACCGCTCTGCCCCACGAGCCGCGTGTTCCGCCTGTGGTCCGTTTGCGGCTCGTCATCCTGCTACCGTTCTCCCCCGTGCTCAAGTTAGAGACGCAAAAATCCCCGCCGGGATTCCTAACCTGAGAAGATTGTATCGGGTTAAGCGTTCAAAGAGCAGGAACCAGGCACCCGGGAGCACCTCACGAACCATGGACTGAACGGACAACTGAAAACTGTGAACTGCGAACTAAGAACTGTGAACTTTGAACTGTGAACTTTGAACTGCGCACTGTGAACTCTCCTCCCCGCTATCTCGCCCTCGACCTCGGCGCCAAACGCATCGGCATCGCCGTCTCTGACGAACTCGGCCTCACCGCCCAGCCCGTCCTGACCCTCGAAACCCGCCGCAACACGCGCGATAACCTGCGCTCCATCGCGCGCCTCGCCCGCCGGTTCTCCGTCGCCGCCATCGTCGTCGGCAACCCCTTGCACCTCCTCTCCGGCGACAAAAGCCCGCGCGCGGTCAAAACCCAGGCCTTTGCCGCCGAACTCGGCGCGCTCACCGGCCTGCCCATCCATCTCTGGGACGAGCGCCTCACCACCCGCGAAGCCCACCAGCTCCTCTACCAGGCCGGACATCCCCGCGAGCAGCACAAAGCCCTCGTCGACCAGGTCGCCGCCACCCTCATCCTCCAATCCTTCCTCGACCAGAAACGCAGCCAGCAGCCCGCGCCGTAACCCCCGCCCACCCACGCTACGCGGTCTCTGTGATACGCGGCACAGCCATCCGTGCAACCGTGTGACAGCGTCTCCATGGCCGATCTTTCGCATTCCGGCCGGAGTGTACGCATGCCCACAACCGCTCCCGAGCTATCCACCGCGATCACAAACTTCGCCGAACTGCGCACCCGCGCCTGCCAGGCCGGCCCAAAGCGTGTAGGAGTCGTGCTGGCCGACGACGATGTCGCCCTCACCGCCGCTTCCGATGCGCTCCTCCTCGGCATTGCCTTCCCCGTGCTCATCGGCGACAAGGCCCGCATCCGCGCCCATGCCGAATCCCTCGGCCTGCGCGAACTCGCCCATCACGCTGAATTCGTCAGCTCGCCTCATGCCGCCCAAACTGCCGTCGGCCTCGCCCGCGAAGGATGCATCGACATTGTGATGAAGGGTCACCTGCGCACCGACGAGCTTCTCCATCCCATTCTCGACAAGCAAAACGGTCTGCGCACCGGCGCCCTCCTGTGCGATATCGCCATCTGCGAATACCCGGAGCCCAGCGGCCCTCGCCTCATCGGTATGAGTGACGGCGGCATCAATGTCGCTCCCACCCTCCAGCAGAAGCGAGAGATCATCCTGGCCGCGATCGATGTCCTTCACGCGCTCGGCA
>Ga0134128_10012219_pt1 | contig 10242 bp, 10 predicted proteins | sample KB31754_FD_96462 | JGI IMG/M metagenome (GOLD analysis project Ga0134128, IMG submission 96462) | Terrestrial soil microbial communities with excess Nitrogen fertilizer from Kellogg Biological Station, Michigan, USA - KB3-175-4 | ecosystem: Environmental > Terrestrial > Soil > Unclassified ...
GATGGGCGGCGACATCGCCGCCTGGTGCGCGCTGCGCGGCCTCAGCGTAACGCTGCAGGACATCGACATTGAGCGCATCAAGCCGGCCCTTGCACGCGCCAAATCGCTGTTCAAAAAGCGCCTCAAGCGACCGCAGGAGGTCGCTGCAGCCGTCGCCCGGCTCGAAGCCGATGTGGCCGGCAAGGGCGTCTCGCGCGCCGATGTCATCATCGAGGCGGTGGTCGAGAACCTCGAGATCAAGCGGAAGATCTTTGCCGGGATTGAGCCGAAGCTGAAGGCAGGTGCGATTCTCGCCACGAACACCTCCTCGATTGAGCTCGAGCGCATCGCCGAGGCGCTGCAGGCGCCGGAGCGGCTGATCGGGCTTCACTTCTTCAATCCGGTGGCGCAATTGCCGTTGGTCGAAGTGATCCGCTCGACCTTCAACACCGACGCCGAAATCGCCAGGGGTGCGGCCTTCGCGCTGGCCATCTCGAAGTCACCCGTCGTCGTCAGGAGCGCGCCTGGCTTCCTCGTCAATCGCGTGCTGATGCCCTACATGCTCGGGGCGGTTGAGCGGGTCGAAAAGGGCGAGAGCAAGGAGTTGCTGGACGCGGCGGCCGTCGCCTTCGGCATGCCCATGGGGCCCATCGAGCTGATGGATACCGTGGGACTCGACGTCGGCAAGAGTGTCGCACAGGAACTGGGCCATCCGGTCCCGCCCGGCAGCAAGTTCGCGCAGCTGGTCGATGCGAAGAAATTCGGCCGCAAGACCGGCGAAGGCTTCTATCGATGGGAGAAAGGCAAGGCGCAGAAGGGCGCGGTGCCCGAGCACGCCGACCTCGCCGGGCTCGGCCGCGAGCTGGTGAAACCGCTGGTCGATACGACCGAAGTCGTGGTGACGGAGAAGGTCGTCGCCAACGCCGACCTCGCCGATATCGGGGTGATTCTGGGTACCGGCTTCGCGCCGTTCCTCGGTGGGCCGATGAAGGCACGGGCGGATGGAAAGGCGTGATGACCTTAGTCGCGACCGCGCTGCAACGTCCCTTCGCCCCTTTGGGGAGAAGGTGGCGCGTAGCGCCGGATGAGGGGGCCACGTGACCACCTTCACCTGGCAACCCCTCACCCTGTCCCTCTCCCCAAAGGGGCGAGGGGACGATGTTGCAGCGGTCGGGCAAAACGGAGACTTCCGTGAGTGAACTCAGAAAAATCGCGATCGTCGGCTCCGCGCGCATTCCCTTCTGCCGCGCCTATACCGGCTACTCGAACGAGAGCAACCTTTCGATGCTCTCGACCGCGTTCGGCGGCATCGCGGACAAGTACAACCTCAAAGGTGAGAAGATTGATGAGGTGGCGGCCGGCGCCGTCCTCTCGCATAGTCGCGACTTCAACCTCGCCCGCGAGGCGCTGCTCGACGCCGGGCTCTCGCCGCGCACCCCCGGCACCAGCATGCAGATCGCCTGTGGCACCAGTCTCCAGGCGGCGCTGACGCTCGGCGCCAAGATCGCGACTGGTGAGATCGACAGCGCCATAGCCGGTGGCAGCGACACCATTTCTGACAGCCCCATCGTCTTCGGTGAGAAATTCCAGCATCGCCTCATCAACCTGAACAAGGCCAGGACCCCGGCTGACAAGCTGAAAGTTTTGAAGGGCTTTTCCTTCGGCGAGCTGGCGCCGGTTGCCCCTTCTACCGAGGAACCGCGTACCGGGCTCTCCATGGGCCAGCATTGCGAGCTGATGGCGCGGCAATGGGGGATTTCGCGCGAGGCGCAGGACGAGTTGGCGCTCCGCAGCCACCAGAATGCCACCAGGGCCTATGACGAGGGGTTTCATGACGACCTGATCGTCCCCTGTGCCGGCATCTGGCGCGACAACAATGTCCGCGCCGATACCAGCCTCGAAAAGATGGCGGCGATGAAGCCGGCGTTCGACCGCAGATCCGGCAAGGGCACGCTGACGGCGGCGAATTCAACGCCCCTGACGGACGGCGCCGCCGCGGTTCTGCTCGCCAGCGAGGACTGGGCAAAGGCCCGTGGCCTGCCGATCCTCGCCTATTTGACCTTGGGGCAGGTCGCCGCGAATGATTTCGCCCATGGCGACGGACTCCTGATGGCGCCGACGATCGCCGTGTCGGAGATGCTGCGCCGCTCGAATCTCACCCTGCAGGACTTCGACTTCTACGAGTTTCACGAGGCTTTTGCCGCGCAGGTGCTGTGCACGCTGAAAGCCTTCACCGACAGGAAATATTGCAAGGACGTGCTTGGCCGCGACCAGCCGCTCGGCGAGATCGATCGCGACAAGATCAATGTCAAAGGCTCGAGCCTCGCCTATGGACACCCCTTCGCCGCGACTGGGGCGCGCATCCTCGGTCTCACCGCCAAACTGCTGGCAACCGCCGAGAAGCAGCGGGCGCTGATCTCGATCTGCACCGCTGGCGGGCAGGGGGTTACGGCAATCGTGGAACGGGCGGCGGCATAGTCGGCTTTGCCCGGGTGAACAGGCTCGGGATCGTCCGGCCGGCGTTGACAGGCGCTCCGTTTGCCCCTATGCACGGGCTCAATTCCTGGCGCCCCATTGGCGCCGCTTTCGTTTCTCCGGGGTTAGATGATGAAGATCCGCAATTCCCTCAAGGCGCTGATGACGCGTCACCGCGCCAACAAACTGGTCCGTCGCCGCGGCCGCGTCTACATCATCAATAAGGTCGACAAGCGCTACAAGGCGCGCCAGGGCTGATTCCCGGTTAGACGATCGTTGGTGCCAGAGCCCGCTTCGCGCGGGCTTTGTTTTTTCCGTGCTTCCGCCCGTTATGATCGGTAATATTGCATAAACGCCGCCGGCCTAACCTCGGGTCGGGCATGCCGCCACGAGGCCCGGCGGATGTTTGATCGGGATGGACAATGGATTGCGCGCGATGGAACGCCGCGATCACCGTTGTCCAGGGCGATGCCGGGGCTCCGTGGGAGCGGATCGTGGTTGCGGCGGTCCGGTTTGCATGAGCACGATGCTCGATAGTGAAAGCTTCGCTTATGCGGTCGCCCGTCCGCTGGACGAAGTCTATGAATTTCTGCTCGAGCCCGCCAATTACGGCAAATGGGCCTTCGTGCACGACGCTTCGATGCAGCACATTTCGGCCCGCGATTTTGCCGTGGAGACCACGGTCGGTCCGCGCATCGTGCGATTCCCGGCGCGCAACGACTTTGGCGTCCTCGATCTCGGCCTGATGAAGAGGGAGGGCGACGCCGTCCACCCGTCGGGCCTGTGGGTCTTCCCCAACGGCGCCGGCACTGAGCTGATCTATACCAATTTTCGTTGGCCGGACATGACTGCTCCCGAATGGGAGAGCGCCAAGAGTTGGATTACCGCCGACTACATGGCGCTGCAAAGCCTGCTGGAAAGCCGCGGACGCGTCGCGCCGATGATGCCGACCCAGGTGGTGTCGCTGCCGATCGCTCGGCCAGTAAAACAAGTCTACGAGTTCCTGGTCCAACCGGAGAACTTTGCCCGGTGGGCCTTTGTCGGGGACACCGCGATGCGCCATCTCAGCGACAATGAATGGGCCGTCGAAACCTCGGTCGGCCCACGCATTCTCAAGTTCGCGACGCGCAACGACTATTTCGACCTGACCCATACCGCGAGTCCCCCGGGCGAGGCACCGCACACCATCCCCATGCGGCTGATCGCCAATGGCGACGGCGCGCAGCTGATCTACGTCTTCATGCAGTATCCCGGCCTCGGCGCCGCCGAGTGGCGATCGATGATGGAGTGGGTCACGGCGGACCTCGGCGTACTCAAGAGCTATCTCGAAACCGCCGCCTGATCGGTGGCCGAGCCTCAGCTCGAGCCGGCGCCGTCCTGCCGCACGAAGGCGATGCGCAGCATGTTGGTCGCTCCTGGCGTGCCGAGCGGAATGCCGGCGGTGATCGCCACGCGGTCGCCGGGTCGGGCATAGCCTTCCTGGTAGGCAATGATGCAGGCGCGGTCGACCATGTCCTCGAGGTTCTGCGCGTCCTCGGTCAGGAAGCACTGTATGCCCCAGACCACGGCCAGCCGCCGCGCCGTACGGATATTGGGGGAGAGCGCGATGATCGGCTTGGAAGGACGCTCGCGTGCGGCACGGATGCCGGTGGACCCCGACGAAGTGTAGGTGACGATGGCGGCCAGATCGAGCGTCTCGGCGACCTGTCGTGTTGCCGCCGAAATGGCGTCCGCCGCGGTCGCTTCGGGTTCCGTCGCCTGGGCGCGGATGATCGAGCGATAGTTGACGTCGTTTTCGACCGCCACGGCGACCTTGTGCATCATCGTCACCGCTTCGACCGGATACTGACCGGAGGCAGATTCGGCCGAAAGCATGATCGCGTCCGCCCCCTCGAAGACGGCAATCGACACGTCCGAAACCTCGGCGCGGGTCGGCACCGGCGAGGAGATCATCGATTCCAGCATCTGCGTGGCGACGACGACTGGCTTGCCGAAACGGCGGGCGACGCGGATCATCCGCTTCTGCAGGCCCGGCACCTGTTCGAGCGGCATTTCGACGCCGAGATCGCCGCGGGCGATCATGAAGGCGTCGCAGAGCTTGATGATCTCTTCGAGACGCTCGACCGCCTGGGGCTTTTCGATCTTGGCCATGACGCCGGCGCGGCCCTGGACGATCTTTCTGACGTCGATGATATCCTCGGGCCGCTGCACGAAGGAGAGCGCAATCCAGTCGGCGTCGGCGGCAAGGCCGGCGAGGAGATCGGCATGATCCTTCTCCGTCAGCGCGCCCATCGGCAGCAGCGTGTCGGGCAGGCTTACGCCCTTTTTGTCGGATAGCTTGCCGCCATAGACGACGCTCGCCTCGATCGAGCCGCCGCCGACCCGCGTCGCCTTGAGCTGCAGCTTGCCGTCGTCGAGCAGCAGTCGGTCACCCACCGAAACCGAATCGATGATTTCCGGATGGGGCAGGTAGACGCGCGCTTTGTTGCCGGGCGCCGGATTGCCATCGAGGGTGATCGATTCACCCGCGACGAGCTGGCAGGAGCCGCCTTCGAAGGTGCCCACACGCAGCTTGGGACCTTGCAGGTCGACCAGGATGGCGAGCGGATGATTGAGCTTTTTCTCGACCAGCCGGATGCGCCGCACGGTTTCGCGCATCAGGTCGTGGCTCGCATGGCTCATATTGATGCGGAATACGTCGGCGCCGGCCTTTGCCAGCTCTTCGATGACCTTCTCGTCCTGCGAGGCGGGTCCAAGCGTGGCAATGATCTTTACGCGGCGCATGCGTCTCATAGTTCTTTTCTTTCTAAATCCGGGTCCGGTGGGCCTGCAGCGCATCGGGCGCTCGCCGCCGGTGGTTCAATAAATCAGTCCGTGTCCGTATCGCTGCCGCCGGGAGCAGTGGGGTTGGCGCCGTTGTCGGGAGCGGTGGTTTCCGGATTGGGGTTGGCGCCGTTGTCCGGCGCGGTGGTTGCCGGCGGTGGCGCGGCGGGCGCCCCGCCGGCGTCGGTGCCGTTATCCGGCGGCGCATTGGCGGTCGGGTCGGTGAGTTGCAGCGTCCAGTCGGTCTTGTTCTGGGTATCGACTTCAAAGAAGCCCGTGCGCTCATAGCCGCGCGCCAGGCAATCCTCTACCCCGAAAATTGTGAAGCTGTCGTCACGGGTGCATAGATAAACGCTCCCCGCCCAGGCCCCGCCGCCGATGTCGTCGGCCGCAAACAGATAATAGAACCGCGAATTGAGATTGCCCTGGAATACCGTTGCGCATTGCGACGGCTGGGCCACCCACCAGCCCTCCGATTCCCATCCCTTGTCGGCGCGATAGCCCATGGCGATCGAAACCGGATCGTTGGTCTGGTTGCAGACGCGCAAATCCGCATAGGCCGGTGCGATCGAGGCGAATATGCCGCCGAGGATGAAAACGACCAGGGCTAGGCCGAGACGTATCCGGGACAATAGGGCGCCTGAAACGATGAGCGGAATTGTCCGTTTGTGCGCAGGGCGGGCTGGGGTGTCAACCGCAAATTCCGGATCGGCGCCGATTCCCATCGTCCTGTCCCCGACCTGTTGATTGCCATCCAATGGGGCTTGCACCTCAGACCGCACTGCGCTTGAACCTCTGCCTCAACGTCGCGATCCGCTTCTGGTGCATCCTTGCCGTCGCGCGAAACCTCAACCTTCGCGGAAGCGGCCGGTCGGACGACCCTTGCCGAGTCCGCCAACCATTTGGAGCCGGCAATGGCCGATACCATCTCTTCCGACAGCGTCGCCCAGGATCAGCTTCGCGCCTTCATCGAGCGCATCGAGCGCATGGAGGAAGAGAAGAAGGCGATCGCCGACGACATCAAGGAAATCTATGCCGAAGCAAAGGGCAACGGCTTCGACACCAAGGTGCTGCGGCAAATCGTCCGCATACGCAAGCAGGATCATAACGAGCGCATGGAGCAGGAGGCCTTGCTCGATCTTTATATGGCCGCGCTCGGCATGCAGGCCGCCCCGCGCGAAGACGAGCTGGAATAGGCGCCCGGCGGCTGGTCCGCGTTCGACGTCAAGGCGCGTCAAGTTTGGATGCACGGGCGCCGCAAACCCCCGTGTCCCGGTGGGACTCTGCCCGCTCCGGGGGCAAAGAAAGTTCTGGCACCGTCTTGTCGTATTCCGCGCCCGGAGGAGAGAGGTGTCGGCCGAGCCGGGTGGAGGGCGGCCAGGGGGGGGCGCCACGCGCTCCAGCTCTTCGGACTATGCTTTAGTCGGGTATGCTTCGGCCGCGCTTAGTAACGTCCGCCTCCACCGTAAAATAAAGCAGAGTTTTGTTAAGGATTTGCAGACCGTTAGGGTTAAGCGTTTAGGTTAAGTGCGCATTAAGGAAGGACGATCATAATCATTTGCAATCGACCGGGTGTCGAGGCAATTCGAAGGATCGAGAGAATGCGCAAGTTTGTTGCAGGGCTGTTGACCTCTGCCGCTATCCTCGTCGCCGGCCCGGTGGTGGCCGCCGACCTCTACGTGCCGCCCCCTGCGCCACCGCCGGTGGACAACGGTCTTGGCGGCTCGTTCTATCTGCGCGCCAGCCTTGGGGGCAACGCGCTCTGGACACAGAATCATGTCTTTGCCGACGCGGCGGGCAGCGACAGCCCGACGACCGCCGGTTACGGCTACAGCTACGGTGTCGGCGTCGGTTATGAAGCCGGTAACGGGCTGCGCGCTGACGTGACCCTGGACGAGGTCGACAATACCGGCCTGTCGGACGGGATCGACTCGCTGCACCTGCGCGCGACCCTTGCCCTCGCCAACGCCTATTATGATTTCGGTCTCGGCAGTGTCGGCGACGGTGGGTTCGGCGCCTATGTCGGCGCCGGTCTCGGCGGCGGCTATTACCAGGTTACGACCAGCGGCACCGACCCGCAGCCCGATGGTTCCGGCTGGACCCCGGCGGCGGCCGCGATGGCCGGCGTCACCTACGACATGGGCAATGCGGTCGCCGATCTGGGCTACCGGCTGATCTACATGCCGCAGCTCTCCAACAACGTGGAGTTCCCGCGTAGCTCCTACTACCTGAACCAGAACTTCGTGAACGAGATCCGCGCGACGCTGCGCTACCGCCTGAACTGATCGCGTTTGCGCCAAAATCAAGCGGCGTCGCCTTTCAAGGCGGCGCCGCTTTCAGTTTCAGGACTCGATCGCAACCCGCTCGGGGTAGGCGTCAGTCGTTGCTGCCTTCGCCGCCGCGGGTCGATTCGAACAGGAACCAGGCCCGGCGCTCGCTCTCATCGATCCATACTTCGAGCAGGCTGGTCGTGGCGACGTCCCCATATTCCTCGCAGACGTTGTGAACCTGCCGCATTTCAGCGACCAGCTGCCGGTTGTCCTCGGCGAGCTCGGCCAGCATGTCCTTGGGATCGACATAGTCGGCGTCGTTATCGGAAATCCGCTTCTTGCGGGCGATGTCGCCGATCGACTTGAGGGTCGGGCCGCCCAGCTTGCGCGCGCGCTCGGCGATCGGGTCGGTCATGGCGAAGATCTGGTCTGACTGCTCGTCGAGCAGGAGATGGTAGTCGCGGAAATGCGGCCCCGACATGTGCCAATGGAAGTTCTTGGTCTTCACATAGAGGGCAAAGACATCGGCCAGCAACGGCTCCAGAGCCGCCGAGATGTCGCGCGTCGCTTCGGCCTTGAGGTCGGTCGGCGTGCCCAGCCGCTCGCGTTGGACGATCTTTCCTGCACTCTTCTTGTCTGCCATTTTGACCTCTTGGTTGAATCCGGACGCCGGCCGTGGGCATGCCGCAGCCTTCCGTCGCAAAGCTATTCGCTTTTCCCACAGACCCACAATACGCCGATGACGGTCCTGGTTGCCTCCGGCTCAGCCGGCGGCGCTCCCGCGCGCCGGTCGGCTGGCTTCGGCTTCCAGCACCGGGCGGGCGAAGCGGCGGTTGGCGAGGACCGGCAGCACCTTGCGCGCATGGGCGAGGCGACGAGGATCGAGCTCGGCGAAGATCAGGCTCGGCGCCTCTCCCGCCTGGGCAGTGGCGACGCCCAACGGATCGACGACCATGCTGGCGCCGATGTTTCGTGGTCCGCATTCCCCGACGGCGACGATATAGCAGGTGTTCTCCAGCGCCCGCGCCGTGACCAGCGTCGTCCAGTGCGCTTCCTTGCCCGGGCCGCGCACCCAGGCAGCCGGCAACACCAGCACCTCGGCGCCGTCGATCGCATGCCGCCGCGCCAACTCCGGGAAGCGCACGTCATAGCAGGTCATTGGACCGATCTTCATACCGCCGATATCGAGAATTTCGGGCAGGGCGTCACCCGCCTCGACCTTGGCTGATTCCAGCGTATCGAAGGCGTCGTAGAGATGCAGCTTGCGGTAGCGCCCGATAATCGCGCCGTCGCGTAGCGTCACCAGCGTGTTGTAGACGCGCCCCCCACCCGTCGGCACATGGATGCAGAACATCACGACCGTCGGACTGCCGCGGCTTGCCTCGAGCAGCGCCGACATGAAAGGACCGTCGAGCGGCTGGGCGCTCTTGAGGACGATGTCGGGATCGGTGATGTCGCGTGCCAGCACGCCCTCGGGGAGCACCAGCAGGTCGGCGCCGCCTGCCGCGGCGCGGCGCATCAGATCGATGCAGGTCGCTGCATTCTCCTGCCAGCTCTTGCCGACTGCAAATTGTCCGAGCGCAACTTTCATCGATGAACTCCTCGAAGTGCCGGGTCAGGCGAGGGTGCGCCCGCCATTGACCGCGTAAGTCTGGCCGGTGATGAACTTCGCCCGCGGCGAAGCGAGGAAGGCCACCATTTCGGCGATATCCTGCGGCTCGCCCATTTTGCCGAGCGCCACCTGCTTGCGATAGGCCTCGATGCCCTCGGCGGAATCGTTGGCGTGCCGCTCGACCCGGATGTAGCCGGGTTCGACCAGGTTGACCCTTATACCGAAAGGCCCGAGTTCGCGCGCCCAGGAGCGCGTCAGCCCGATCATGGCTGCCTTGGCCGCAACGTAATGCGACATTTCGGGGTTGCCGATGTCCACCACTTCGCTGCCGATATTGACGACGACGCCATGCCCGCGCGCCTTCCAGTCGCCAAGTACGGCCTGCAGCATCTGCAGCGGCGCCTTCACGCAGAATTCGAGCTGCCGCAGGTGGTAGTCCCAGCCCTGCTGCTCGATCGGCCGCGAATTGTGGTTGCCGATCGCGTTGTTGACGATCACTTCGATCGGCCCGAGCTCGGCGGTTATCGCCGCGATGCCGCAGCCGACTTCCGCCTCGTTGGTGACGTCGAACCTGAATGCCTTCGCCGTGCCGCCCTTGGCCGCGATGTCGGAGATCACGCGCTGCGCGCCAGCCTCGTCGTGCCCGTAATTGACCGCGACCGAAAAGCCATCCGCGGCAAGGCGCCGCGCCATCACCGCACCCAGTCCGCGCGACGCTCCCGTGACGACCGCCACAGCCATGCCTTCCGCTCCTTGCGCGTTGGATTTCCCGCCGGGTTTTCATGGGCCCCGCGACCGCGCCGAACGTCCTGCCGAGGGGGTGTTTTGTCAAGGCGGCCGCCGCCTGACCATGGCCACGGCGCGGCGAGAAGGCGCTTGACTTGGCGGCCTTTGAGTGGTCTTTTGCAGAAATACAAAGATAGCAACAAATGTTGCATAGGCACCGATTGGTGTGAAACGGGAGAGAAGACGTGACCACACTCAGCAGGAAAACCTTGTGGACCCTGGCGGGCGGCGTAGCGTTCGTGGCTACCTCGATGCTCGGGACGGCTGACAGCTACGCTGCGAAGTACACGATCGCCA
>Ga0134128_10012221_pt1 | contig 10241 bp, 8 predicted proteins | sample KB31754_FD_96462 | JGI IMG/M metagenome (GOLD analysis project Ga0134128, IMG submission 96462) | Terrestrial soil microbial communities with excess Nitrogen fertilizer from Kellogg Biological Station, Michigan, USA - KB3-175-4 | ecosystem: Environmental > Terrestrial > Soil > Unclassified ...
CCGCTCCCCTACGTCAAGGTGACCTACGGCGACGGCACGACGCAGCTGGTCCAGCGCACCGCGACCAGTCCGGGCTGGCAGCAGACGACCAGCCCGCTCAGCGCCGCCGGCAAGACGATCACCAGGATCTCGGCCGGCTTCGGCACCGGCACCGGTCCCGTCCGGACGGTACTCGGCCAGCTCAGGCTCTACAACGCCCGGGCAAACACGGCGCCGCCGCTGATCTCGATCCGCTCGGTGCACCCCGTCATCAGCTGGACCCAGCCACCGAGCCCGTCGATCGCCTACTGGAACGTCTACGCCAGCACGTCCCGCTGCGTCCGGTTCCTCGGGCCGGCGTACACCACCAGCTACGCCGTGCGCCAGCCCATGTTCGCCCCGCCGGTCCGCCCCGCCCGATTCGTCATCCAGCCGGTCTCGGCAACCGGTGCGCAGACCGACCCGGGGCGCCCGTGCAGCTAGCACCGTGCAGCTAGCCGCGGCTGGTGTCCCAGGGCGGCCGGCCGTTGGCCGGCCGCCAGCCGGCTGGCGGGTCTTCGCCGACGACGCCGTCGACGGCCTCGCGGAGCAGGTCCGCGTGACCGGTGTGGCGGCCGTACTCCTCGATCAGGTCGCAGACCAGGCGGCGGACGTTGGCGTGCTGGCCGTCGGCGCCGGCCACGTGGGCGGGCTGGTCGAGGCCCCCCTTGGCCAGGACCGCGTCCAGCCGCGCGTGCGACCGCGCTACCGCATCGTCCCAGAGCGCGTACAGCTCTTCCGGCTTGTCATCGACGGCCGTAATGAACTCCCAGTCGTCGCTGCTGCCGTCTGGTCCCAGGGCATCCCACGGCGGGCCGATCGGGTCGCCGGTCAGCTTCCTGGTGAACATGTAGTCCTCGTTCATGGCCAGGTGCTTGAGCAGGCCGCCCAGCGTCAGCGAGGAAGAGCCGAGGCGATGCGACAGCCCGGCCGCGTCGAGGTTGTCGGCTTTCCAGCGGAAGGTGGTCCGCATCCGGTCGAGCGCCCCCAGGATGGCCTCGGCCTCGGTCCCGGCCAGCGGTGGTTCCCACGGGTAGTCACTGTTAGTCATGAGACCCAAGGTAGTCGTGGTTCCGGACGTTCCACGTCCGCAACAGCACGTCCGTGTCTGCGAGAAGATGTGATCATGACGACGCAAGGACGGCTAACGCACATACCGGCTCCCGAGGGCGTTGCGCCTGGTCGGGGCTACACGCACGTGGTGAGTGGCTCGGGACGACTGGTGGCGATCTCGGGGCAGGTCGCGTTCGACGAGAGCGGTCAGATCGTCGGCCAGGGCGACGCGGAAGCACAGGCGAGGCAGGTGTTCGAGAACCTGCGGCGCTGCCTGGCCGCGGCCGGCGCGACCTTCGACGACGTGATCAAGCTGACCTACTTCGTCACCGACGCCGCGTACATGCCCTCGATCAGGACGGTGCGGGACGAGTTCCTTGGCACCGGCCCGCTGCCGGCCAGCACCGCCGTCCAGGTAGCGGCGCTGGTCGTTCCCGACCTGCTGCTGGAGATCGAAGCGCTCGCGCTCACCGAGTGGCGGGACTAGCCGAGTAGCCGGACTAGCCGGACTAGCCGGAGCAACCGGATCTAGTCGCCGCCGAGAGCCCAGAAAGCGCAGCGGTGCTCGGCGGCGAAGTTCGTCTCCGGCTTGGGCTTGGGCGGGATCAGGGACATCATCGTCTGGCTGGCGGCATTGAAGCCGGGCCAGGCCGGAACGCCGGACGCCGACGGCACGCCGGACTTGGCGAAGCTGGTCCACTCCTGCTTCATCGCGGCCGCGAGCCGCCGCTGCGGCAGCGACATCAGGCCGGGCGTCGAGTTCGGCAGCGTGAACAGGTACTGCAGTTCAGAGGCATGCGTCGCGCCGTACGGGAACCCGGGGCTCGGGTAAGGCGCGGGCGCGTGCTCGTCGTTGAACTCATAGGCGTACGTCGGCACGTACACCGACATCTCCTGGTCCAGCTTCAGCGTCGGGCAGGAGAAGATCGCGTCGGTGCCGAGCGCGCTCAGCGCCAGGGCCGGGCTCGGGTAGCGCTTCAGCGGGTATTCCTTGACGATTGCCGCGGCGATCTGAGCCGAGACGCGCAATGTCGAGGAGATCCTGGCCTTGTAGTTAGCCGCGGTCACGCGGTTGCCACCGAACACCGCGAGCGCCACGAACAGCCGCCACTCATCGTGGTTGGACCCGTCGAGCACCGGCACGCGGTTGAACTTCCCGCTGGTGAGCGCGGTCTTCAGCGGCCGGGGCAGCACCAGGCCGTCGATATCGGCCGACGCCGACCCCTGGTCGGCCAGGACCTTGGACACCGGCACCTTACGCAGGCACGCAGGCGAGTTGCTCGCACAGCCGACCTTCGCGGCGAATGCCTTGCCGGCCGCCTCGGCCTTGGCCAGCGTGGCCGGCTTCAGGGCGTAACCGCCGCTTTCCGCGATCGCCTTGGCGAACAGGCCGTGCGCGCCCGGCGAGGCCAGCTGCAGCAGCGTGCTCTGCCCGCCCGCCGACTCGCCGAAGATCGTGACGTTGCGCCGGCTGCCGCCGAAGGCTGCGATGTTGGCCTGCACCCAGCGCAGCGCCGCCTGCTGGTCCATCAGCCCGTAGTCGCCAGAAGGACCGCCCTTGCGCCCGGCCAGCGCCGAATCGGCGAGAAAGCCCAGCGCACCCAGCCGGTAGTTGATCGTGACGACGATGACGCCGTCCGCGACCAGAGCGCTCGGGTCATAGTCGTTGCTCTCGCCGGCGACCAGGGCGCCGCCGTGGATCCACACCATGACCGGCATCCCGCTGGCCCGATGACCGGCGGGCGCGTACACGTTCAGGTAGAGGCAATCCTCCGACGTGCTCGGCTTGCCGAACACCCCCTTCGGCTGGGCGCAGTGCGGCGCGAATTTGGTAGCCGCCCTGATCCCGTCCCAGCCACCCGGCAGCGGCTGCGGCGCCTTCCAGCGCAGCGGGCCTACCGGCGGCGCCGCGTACGGGATGCCCAGATACTCATCGACGCTGCCGACCTTCTTCCCCCGGATCTTGCCGTTGGCGATGCTGACCACCAGCGACGACTTGGCCAGTACGGATGGACGCAAGGGAGTTGCGCGGTGTCCCGTGCAGGAAGCGGTCCCGAGCAGGACGACGCCGACGGCGGCGATGGCCAGGCGTCGGCGGTAACGACCTTCCGGCATTGAACGGCCCCGATCGGTAATGGACTCCTGCGCGCCACTTTGCCAGGAAACATAGTCGACGAAAAGGTTGCACGGCCAATGAAATAACCTAGAAACGAAGGAGCTCGTCCCGGCCGTGCTCGGCGTACTCGGCCTCGAGAGCGGCCGCGCGATCGGCCGTCATCAGCACGTAGGACTCCCCGATCCGCTCATAGACCGGGTCGTCGCCGTTCCAGAGCAGCCGGCGCAAGGCCGGCCTGCTGATCTTGTGCGTCGCAGTCAACGGCAGCATCGACGTGATCCTGACCAGGCGAGGAGCCCACTTGGTGCCCAGATCGGCCTGCTGACCAAGGAAGGAGGAGAACGCGGCCGGGTCGAACTCGCCGCCCGGAATCTCGAGAGCAGCCATGACCAGGTCACCCGTGACCGGATCAGGCACGCCGTAGACGGCCGCCGCGCTCACGCCGGCGAAGCGGGCAAGGATCTGCTCGACCGGCGCGGCGGCGAAGTTCTCCGAGTCCACCCGCAGCCAGTCGGCCGTGCGGCCGGCGTACCAGAAGTAGCCGTGTTCGTCGCGATAGCCCAGGTCACCGGTCCAGAAGTCACCGCCCCGCAGCCGTTCGCGGCTGGCGTCCGGGTTCTTGTAGTAGCCCTCGAAGCGCGCTTCGGCGCCCCGGGAGACGATCTCGCCGATCGCCTCGTCCCGGTTCAGCATCACACCGGCCGCGTCGAACCGGGCGGGCGGGCACACCTGGCCTGACTCGCCGACGATCTCTACCGTGAACGCCCGCTGGGGGACGCCGAGGGCGCCGTCGGGGGTTCCCGGCATGTTGATGATGTAGCAGGTGCCCTCGGACGAGCCGTACGACTCAAGCAGCGGACACCCGTACCGCCGGGAGAACTCGGCCCGGTCCCGGCTCGACGCTTCGGTCCCGAACCCGAACCGCAGCCGGTTGTCCGGTTCCTCCGGACTCTCTGGCTGGGCGAGCACGTACGCGAGCGTCCGGCCGACGTAGTTGAAGAACGTCGCGCCGAAGCGCCGGATGTCGGGACCGAACCCCGAGGCGGAGAACCTCCGGCGCATGGCGAACGCCGCTCCGTTGGCCAGGCACGGGCCGAGGGCGCTCATCAGCGCGTTGCCGTGGAAGATCGGCATCGCGTTGTAGGCGACATCGTCGGCGGTGAACTGGAGCGGGGTGACCTGGCAGACGAAGGCCCAGCGGCCGGTCGAGCAGATCACCGCCTTCGGCGCCCCGGTCGAGCCGGACGTGAACAGCAGCAGCAAGGTGGTGCGCGGGTCGAGACCCTCAGCGGTGATCTCTTGCACTGCCCCCAGATGGCGTTCCAGACGGCGCGCGTAGTCGGTACTTCCGGCGTCAAAGATCACGACATTTTGGCGGAAAGCTTCGCGGTGGTCTTGGACGCCGTCCAGAAGGTGACCGTAGGCGGTGTCGGTCACGATCAAAGCGCAGTCGGTCCGCTCGATGTCGCTGACCAGCTCGGCGCCGCGTCTGGTCGGGTTGATGCCGACCACGGTCGCCCCGCACAGCGCCGCCCCGGCAATAAGGAAGATGTACTCGGGCGTGTTCTCCAGCAGCACCCCCACGTGCCAGGGCCGATCAGCCGGGCGCAGTTCCTGCAAGAGCGCGGACCGCACCGCCGCCTCCTGGACCAGCTCCCGCCAAGACCAGCGCTGGTCTTCAAAGAGCAGCCCGGTGTTGTCGTCCTCTGCCCGCGCCAACAGCAACTCAGCGATCGTCGCGTACTTGGCCGCGATCGGGGCGCCAGCTGCGGCGGCGGGCTGCTCTGGCAACGGCTCAGGGGGCCCGGACGCCTCGGACGCGCGGCGCCGGAAGAACTCCTCGTCCCAGACGGTGGAAGTCATCGCCTCGCCTTTCTCACTGACCCGGGCCGAGACCGGCCTCTGGACGCCGACAACCAGACCATCGCAAATCTTTCTCCCATAAAAGTGCGGTTTTGACGATCGCGATGAGCAGGTGGTGGCATGGGATACTTAACGTCATGGCTGATGCGGATACCCGGCAGATACCAGTCCCGCCCGGAGTTGACCCGGCGCGGCCGAGCTCGGCCCGGATTTATGACTACCTGCTCGGCGGGGACAATAGCTTCGAGTCCGACCGGGCGGCGGCCGAGCGGCTCAAGACGCAGATGCCGGAGGTCGCCGATACCGCCTGGGCCAACCGGGGTTTTCATCAACGGGCCGCTAAATGGATCGCGGAGCAGGGTGTCGCGCAGTTCATCGACATCGGGCCGGGGCTGCCGGCGCTCGGGAACACGCACGACATTGCCCGTCGGGTGACTCCGCAGGCCCGGATCGTCTACGCCGACAATGACCCGGTCGTGCTGGCGCACGGCGGCGACCTGCTCGGCGGCGACCGGGCGGCCGCGATGATCCTGGCCGACATCCGCGAGCCCGACGAGCTGCTGGCCGGTGTCCGGCGCACCGGCCTGATCGACTTCTCCGCACCGGTCGGCCTGATGATGACGGCCGTGCTCCATTTCGTTTCCGACGAGGCCAACCCGAAGGCGCTGATCGGGCGGTACATGTCGGAGCTGGCGCCCGGCAGCTACCTGGCGATGTCGCACCGGACGACCGACCACAAGCCGCCGATGGCGCTGCAGACCCTGGCCGAGGTCGGAGCGCACGCGGCGGGCGGCAGCTACTACCGGTCGAAGGAGGAGATTCGCGGGCTATTCGACGGTCTCGAACTCGTCTCGCCCTACGAGAGGGCGCAGCCAGACGTCGTCTGGGTCGGGCTCTGGGGCTGCGAGGACCCCGAGCTGGCCGACTCCGAGGGCTCGCGCTGGCTGTACTGCGGCGTGGCCCGCAGTCCCTGACCGCCTAGCCGGCCGCGACGCCCCCGTCGCACACGATCGTCTGGCCCACGATGAACGCGCCGGCCCGGGAGGCGAGGAACAGTGCCGTGCCGGCGATGTCCTCAGGTGTGCCGATGCGCCCGGTCGGATTGCTGTCAGCGACCACGGCCCAGTCGGTGTTCTCGACGTCGCCGCCCCCGCCGACGCCCGTGCTGAGCATCCAGGTCGGGAACGGCCCCGGCGCGATCGCGTTCACCAGGATGTGGCGCTTGGCCAGCGCCCCGGCCAGCTGCCTGGTGAGCATGTGCACCGCGGCCTTCGACGGCCCGTAAGAGAACGCGTCGAAGATCGACGGCCTGATCCCGTCGATCGACCCGATGTTGATGACCCGGGAAGGGGAATCAGCGGTCGCGCCCGCCTCCAGCAGCGGAAGCAGGCGCTGCGTCAGGAAGAACACGCCCTTCACGTTCGTGTCCATGACCTTGTCCCAGCCGTTCTCGGGGAAGTCGTCGAGGCTGGCACCCCAGGACGCCCCGGCGTTGTTCACCAGCACGTCGAGGCGCGATTCCCGCCTCGCCAGCTCGGCCGCCAGTCCGGCGGCGCCCTCCACCGTCGACAGGTCGGCCGGGACCGACACGCAGGTCCCGCCCGAGGTCTCGCTGAGCCGGGCGGCGGTCGCGTCGCAGACCTGGGCCTTGCGGGAGCTGATGTAGACCTTCGCGCCGTTGGCGAGGAAGCCCGCGGCGATCATCTCGCCGATTCCGCGGGAACCGCCGGTGACCAGCACGGTCTTGCCGGAGGCAGAGAAGAGGTTCTCGATGGACAGCGCGGCCTGCGGGCTGCCGTCCGCTGGCCGCGCTGTTGGTGTTTGCCTGCCAACCGTCATGGAGGCGAGCGTAGCCAGCGACCGGCGCCGGCCCGCCGCCGGGTGCCACTGAACACCAGACCTGCTGATTTACCCTAATAAGTCGGCCGATCCGTAAACGCAACCGGTCGATTTCACGTCTAAGTACTACGCCGATCCCTTAACTCGACGTGAGGAGATCGTGACGGCCGCCTGAACCGGGGGTTGAGTTGAGACGAAATTGGGCCCTTGCGATCGGCGCGATGCTGGCCGTGCCCGCCGGACTGATAGCCGACACCAGCGTGCAGGCGCAGCCGTTCACGCCGCGCCCAGCCGTTCCGGCCGCGGACGCGGGCATCCACAAGATCAAGCACGTCATCGTGATCATGCAGGAGAACCGGTCGTTTGATTCGTATTTCGGCACCTACCGGGGCGCTGACGGCATCCCGAAGGGCGTCTGCCTGCCCAACCCGCGCAGCAGCCATTGCGTCCGGCCGTTCCCCGACCACCGGGACCAGAACATGAACGAGCCGCACGGGGAGAGCGGCAGCGACGGCGACATCGACGGCGGCCGGATGAACGGTTTCGTCATCCAGGCCGTGAAGCAGGGCTGCAAGCCCAAGAAGCCGTGCCACCAGGACGTGATGGGCTACCACGCCGGCAGTGACATCCCCAACTACTGGGACTACGCCAAGGACTACGTGCTCAACGATCACATGTTCGAGTCCGTCCGGTCCTGGAGCGGACCGGCCCATCTGTACGAGGTCTCAGGCTGGTCCGCGCTCTGCAGGGTGCCGAGCGACCCGATGACCTGCAAGAGCGCGCTCTACCCGGCTGAGCAGGCGCATGCTCACCCGACCCCGTACGGCTGGACCGACATCACCTGGCTGCTGCACAAGGATCACGTGAGCTGGGGCTTCTACCTGGACCAGGGCGCCAGGTCGAAGAAGAACCCGGGCGGAGTCTGGAACTTCTGGAACGAGCTGCCCGGCTTCACCGACGTCCACCAGGACCGCCAACTCGGCAACATCCGCCCGATGCGCTCGTTCCTGGACGACGCGCGCAAGGGCACGCTGCCTGCGGTCTCCTGGATCCAGCCCGACCCCCGCGACAGCGAGCACGCTCCCGCCCTGATCAGCACCGGCATGGCGTTCGTCGCCAGGATCGTCAACGCCGTCATGCGCAGCCCCGACTGGAAGTCCAGCGCGATCTTCCTGACCTGGGACGACTGGGGCGGCTTCTACGACAACGTCGTCCCGCCCAGAGCCGACGCGATGGGCTACGGCATCCGGGTTCCCGCGCTGGTCATCAGCCCGTACGCCAGGAAGGGCTTCGTCGACCACCAGCAGCTGTCGTTCGACGCGTACCTGAAGTTCATCGAGGACGACTTCCTCGGCGGCGCCCGGATCAACCCGATGAACGACGGTCGTCCCGACGCGCGTCCGGACGTACGCGAGGATTCGCCGGTGCTGGGTGATCTGGTCCGCGACTTCAACTTCGGCCAGAAGCCAAGGGAGCCGTTGCCCCTGGACCCGTGCCCGAACACGACTCTCCGCCCCAGGCCGAAACCCGGCTGCACCGACGACACGGCGCTCCATCTGGACACCTGGGGCGACAGCTGAGTCGTCCGTCCAGAGGCCGGTCGAGTTAGCCGAAGGCCCTGACCCGCGCACCTTTAGAGCCAACGTGTGGTCATGTAGATCACTCCTGCCCGTCCCTTCACCTCAACCGCGGCCTTTCAGCTTCGACTCGGCCGACTCTTCCCGGGTTAGGGACACCTTTTCCCGGGTCCGGACGTCTTTTACCGGGTTAGGTACTCCCAGATCGAGCTAAACCGGGCAAAATTCTGACCTAACCCGGGAAAAGAGCGCGCAACCCGGGAAAAGAGGTACCTAACCCGGGAAAAGTGACAGCTGAACGGCTCTCGGACGGGCAGACCCGGGTCGCGTTGCGAGCGAGCGATCCGGTAAGGGGTGACGTGGCCTGGTGGTATTAGCGGCGGCGGCTTCCCCCGGTTGTGCTGATCCGTGATGCGCTGGTGCCGGCCCGGCCTTCCCGGCCCGGCCTGGCCCGGGAAGGGAAGGGAACGTGGCGCTTACGATCGAGGGCATGACGGAGCCGAATGAAGCTGAGGAGATCGCGGACCGGATGGCGGCGCGGGCGATCGCCGCCGGCGACCCGATGGGCTGGTTCGAGCCCCTGTACGCGGCCGCGGCGGCCGGTCAGCTGGCGGTGCCGTGGGACCGGGGCGAGCCGAGCCGCTACCTCGTCCAGTGGGCAGCCGATCGCGCCCTGAACGGCGCGGGCCAGACAGCCGTGGTGGTCGGGTGCGGGCTCGGCGAGGACGCTGAGTTCATCGCCGGGCTTGGATTCCGCACCATCGCCTTCGATATCTCGCCCGCTGCGATCGCCTCCGCCCGCGCTCGCTTCCCCGGCTCGCAGGTGCGATACGAGGCCGCGGACCTGCTGGAGCCGCCACCGGACTGGCGTCAGGCCTTCGACCTGGTCGTGGAAAGCCTGGTCCTGCAGGCAATCCCCGATCCGCCGAGACGCGAGGCCATCCTCGCGCTCGGAGACTTGGCCGCCCCGGGCGGAACCCTGATCGTCATGGCCCGGGCCCGCGAGCCGGAGCAGGCCGTCGAGGGCCCGCCGTGGGCGCTAACGCGGGCAGAGGTTGATGCGCTAGGCCAGTCCGGCCTGGAGCCGGTCAGGATCGAGGATTTCACCGACCCGCAGATGCCGTGGCCGCGCCGCTGGCGCGCCGAATTCCGCCGCCCCGCAGACTAAGAAATGCGACTGCGTGATGCCAGAATAGCTCGCGATGACGACAATCCTGGATCAGCAGTTCGTAGCACATATTTTCGCTCCGGCGGAAGGCCCGTCGGCTGCGGATGCCTATGCGGCCTTGCGGGCAATCTGGAACGGCTGCGGCCAGCTTTATCACATGACGGAGCCGATATCAGAATCCGGCCTCCCGCTGTTCCTGCCTGAATCCCTCGAATCGCGGTCGGCCGACAATGAGATCGCGCTCGCGGCCCGTGAGCGACCCGGTGCCGCCGCTTGCCAGGCCGTTCTGCGGCGCCATCATGATGTGCTGAATCTGTCGGTCGGAATGACGCACTCCGGCGACACCACAGACGGCTGGGCTTCGTTCGACTTCAGCTGGAATCTTCTCTGCGCACCGCACGCCGGGCTGTTTCTCGGCGAAGCCAGGCTCTTCCTGGCCCGGCTCGGCACCATCGACGGCATCGGCGAGGCTGCTCCCGTCCTCTACCAGAGCCTTAGTCCTCTGCTGCCGGCGGCGGCGCTCGATGACCGGGATCCTTCCGGCGGGGTTCCCGTGCGCGGCGAGTTCTGCCTCTGGGAGACCGCTGCGCGGCCCGATGACCGGTCG
>Ga0134128_10012222_pt1 | contig 10241 bp, 8 predicted proteins | sample KB31754_FD_96462 | JGI IMG/M metagenome (GOLD analysis project Ga0134128, IMG submission 96462) | Terrestrial soil microbial communities with excess Nitrogen fertilizer from Kellogg Biological Station, Michigan, USA - KB3-175-4 | ecosystem: Environmental > Terrestrial > Soil > Unclassified ...
AGCTGGCGATAGATCGGGATGCTGTCGTTCCAGGTGATGGTCATGGATTATTCCTTGCTGCTGGCGATGCCGGCCGTCGAAGAGCCAAACGAATAGTAGGGCATGGCCAACTGCGCCCCGAGCTGCGCGGCGCTGCCGCCGTCGGGCAGGGTGGCGATGCCCACCGCGGCGTGTCCCAGCAGGGCCGCGGCCTTCCGTTCGGCGGCCGTGGGAGTCACCTCTACCGGCGCCAGGTTGGTCACGTGGATGCCGTTGATCCACGCCAACTCGGGCGTGCGGACGGGCAGGTTCACCAGCGCCAGGGTCAAGCTGGTCATCACCAGGGCGGCGGCGGAGGCGATCCAGTGCCGGGCCGGGATCAGGGTGGAGACGAAGACGTCGTCGGCGACGACGGCGGGGCGGTTCGTGCTGGACTCGTGCTTCGCGTTCATGTCGGCCTCCTCTAGTGAGCTCGTTGACTGGTGTTGTAGTGAACTATAACACTGAAATTGAGCCCGTCAAGCAGAACATGCCGGTTTGGCAACATGACTGATGGCAGGGGGCTGTGCTGAACGACTGCTTCCGAGAAAGGAAGCCGAATCGAGTGACTCGATGCAGCTTCATCTGGAACAATCGGGCGATACGCGGCGGTCACTTGCCTCGTCGTTCGGAAAAGGAAACGGTCATGACGCTGTTGAATGGGGCACTGCAGGATCTCAACGACTTGTACTTCTTCGCTGCGGTGGTCGAGCACGGCGGCTTCTCCGCGGCGGGGCGGGCGCTGGGCGTGCCCAAGTCGCGGCTCAGCAAGCGGGTGGCGCAGCTGGAGGATCGCCTCGGGGTGCGTCTGCTGCAGCGGACCACCCGTCGTTTCGTGGTCACCGAGGTGGGCGAGCGTTTCTACGCGCATTGCCGCGCGGTGCTGGAGGAGGCGCGCGCCGCGCAGGAGGCGGTGGACGAGTTGCGCGCCGAGCCGCGTGGCGTGGTGCGGCTGAGCTGTCCGGTATCGCTCAGCCAGACCATCCTGGCGTACGTGCTGCCGGACTTCCTGGTGCAGTACCCGCGACTGCAGGTGCGCGTGCTTTCCAGCAACCGCCGCGTGGACCTGCTCGGCGAGGGCTACGACTTGGCGATCCGCGTGCGCAGCAAGCTCGATACCGATGCCAACATGGTGGTGCGCAGCTTCGGCCAGTCGCGCGTGCTGCCGGTGGCCAGCCCGGCGCTGCTCGATGCACTGGGCCGACCGCAGCATCCCGACGAACTGGCGAAGCTGCCGGCGCTGTCGATGCAGGAACACGAAGGCCCGCAGACCTGGGAGCTGATCGACGCGGCGGGCGAACGCGTCAGCGTGGAGGTGCAGGCAAGATTGATCTGCGGCGACTTCGCCGTGCTGCTGGAGGCGGCGCGCCGCGGCATCGGCGTGACCCTGCTGCCGGAATTCGTCTGTGCTCCGGCGGTGACTCGCGGCGAGCTGGAGGTGCTGCTGCCGGAGTGGAGCGCGCCGGAAGGCACCATGCACTTCATCTACCCCAGCCGCCGCGGCATGCTGCCGGGCGTGCGCGCGCTGGTGGATTTCCTCGCAGAGCGCCTGCCCGCCACCACCCTGCGCAAGCACGAGGAGTGCAAGACGCGAGCCTTGCCCGACCTGTAGAGCGCACCCTGCGCGCGATGGCTCTTGGCTTCGGTCGAATGGCAGAGCATTCGCGCGCAGGGCGCGCCCCTACAGGAGATGCATGCGCATGCTACGCTTTCGTTTGGACTTCCATATGGCGGAACGATGAAGATCGACACCAAGCTCCCCAAGGTCGGCACCACCATTTTCAGCGTGATGAGCCAGCTCGCGCTGGAGCACAAGGCAGTGAACCTGGGGCAGGGTTTCCCGGATTTCGAGCCGCCGCAGGGCCTGCGCGACGCGCTGACGCGCGCGATGAACGAGGGGAAGAACCAGTACGCGCCCATGCACGGCACCATGCCGCTGCGCGAGCGGATCGCGGCCAAGACCGGGCGCATGTACGGCCATCGCCCCGACGTGGACGCCGAGATCACCGTCACCTCCGGCGCCACCGAGGCGCTGTTCGCGGCGATCGCTGCGGTGGTGCGCGCGGGCGAGGAGGTGATCGTGTTCGATCCCGCCTACGACAGCTACGAGCCGGCGATCGAGCTGCAGGGCGCGAAGGCGGTGCGTATCCCGCTGGTCGCCCCGGCTTTCTCGGTGGACTGGCAGCGCGTGCGCGACGCGGTGACGCCGCGCACGCGCATGATCCTGATCAACAGCCCGCACAACCCGTCCGGCGCGGTGCTGTCGTCGGCCGACCTCGAGGAACTGGCGGCGATCGTGCGCGACACGGACATCGTGGTGCTGTCCGACGAGGTGTACGAGCACATCGTCTACGACGGCCGGCAGCACGAGAGCGTGCTGCGCCATCCGGAGCTTGCCGCGCGCAGCATCGTGGTCTCGTCCTTCGGCAAGACCTACCACTGCACCGGCTGGAAGCTGGGCTACGCGGTGGCGCCCCGCGCGCTCACCGCGGAGTTCCGCAAGGTGCACCAGTACCTCACGTTCTGCAGCTTCCATCCCGCGCAGGTGGCGTTCGCCGAATTCCTCGCCAGCGACCCGCAGCATTACCTGGAGCTGCCCGCGTTCTATCAGGCCAAGCGTGACCGCTTCCGCGCGCTGCTGGCGCCCTCGCGCTTCAAGCTGCTGGACGTGCCGGGCGGCTACTTCCAGCTGGTGGACTACTCGGCGATCCGCGACGAGGACGATCTCGCCTTCAGCCGCTGGCTGGTGGAGCAGGGCGGGGTGGCGGCGATCCCGCTGACGCCGTTCTGCGAAACCGCGCCGGGCACGCGCCTGCTGCGCCTGTGCTTCGCCAAGAGCGACGCCACCATGGAAGCGGCCGCCGAGCGGCTGTGCAAGCTGTGAGCCTGCAGCCGCTGACCGTGTCGCTGGTGCAGGGCGCCACCCGCTGGCACGACGCGCCGGCCAACGGCGACTACTACGGCGCACTGGTGCGCCGCGCGCGCGGCAGCGACCTGATCGTGCTGCCGGAAACCTTCCTCTCCGGTTTCAGCAACGACACGGGTGCCAGTGCCGACACCATGGACGGCGAAGGCGTGGCCTGGCTGCGCGCGCTGGCCGCCGAGGTGGATGCGGTGATCTGCGGCAGCCTCGCGATCCGCGAGGGCGGCACCGTCTACAACCGCCTGCTGTGGATGCGACCGGACGGCACGTTCGAGCAATACGACAAGCGCCATCTCTTCCGCATGGCCGGCGAACACACCCGCTACGGAGGCGGCAACCAGCGCTTGATCGTGGAGCTGAGGGGTTGGCGCATCCTGCCCCAGGTCTGCTACGACCTGCGCTTCCCGGTGTGGCTGCGCAACCGCCGGCTGGAAGGCGCGGCCGGCGGCATGGACTACGACCTCGCCATCTTCGTGGCGAACTGGCCTGCACCGCGCCGCCAGCCCTGGCGCACCCTGCTGCGCGCCCGCGCCATCGAGAACCTGGCCTGCGTGATCGGCGTGAACCGCGTGGGCGTGGACGGCAACGAGCTGCCCTACGCCGGCGACAGCGCGGTGATCGACCCGGTGGGCGAACCGCTGGTGGAGTGCGGCGCACTGGAGCAGGTCGCCACGCTCACCCTCGATCCCGCGCCGTTGCTCGCCCATCGCGAACGCTTCCCGGCATGGATGGATGCCGACGCCTTTACGCTAGCCGCCGACTGAGGCGGCCTGCCGGCGCCATCGCCGAAGCCCAACACTTCCATCATGACGGGGGCATCGGTCGGGCGCATGATGCTGACCGCCGGGCGCCCATCGGCGCGCCCGGCCTCATGTATGCCGCAACATAGTGTGGGGAAGGAGGCAGCATGTCCGTCGAGTCTGGTCGCACAACCGCGTTCGCCTGGCAGGACCTGGCCGGGGCGCTGCGAGGCAGGTTGTTGCAGCGGGGCGATGCCGATTACGAGTCGCGGCGCCGGGTATGGAACGGTGCGATCGACCGGTGTCCGCTGGCCATTGCCCAATGCGAGGATGCCGACGACGTCATTGCTGCGGTCAAGTTTGCCGCCGCTGCGCATCTGCCCATGACGGTGCGCGGCGGCGGCCACAACGTGGCCGGATTGGCGGTGCGCGAGGATGCGCTGATGCTGGATCTTGGCGCAATGAACCATGTCGAGGTGGATGCGCCCGCACGCATCGCCCGTGTCGAAGGCGGCGCCCTGTGGCGTGACGTGGATGCGGCGACGCAGCCGCACGGACTGGCTACCACGGGCGGCTTCGTTTCTACCACCGGCGTCGGCGGTTACACGCTGGGCGGCGGCGTGGGCTGGTTGATGCGCCGATGTGGACTGGCCGTGGACAACCTGGTCGAAGCCGATGTCGTGCTAGCGGACGGGCGCAGCGTCGTCGCAAGCGACCTCGAACACGCCGACCTGTTCTGGGGCTTGCGCGGCGGCGCGGGTGGCCTCGGCGTGGTCACGCGCTTCACCTACCGGTTGCACCGGGCAGGCGAAGTGCATGCCGGCGTCGTGTTCTATCCGGTCGATGCCGCGCCGGCCCTGTTGCGCGCATTCCGTGCGTACACGCCCACCGCGCCGGATGCATTCACCGCGATGCTGGTTTTCACCACCGCGCCGCCACTGCCGTTCCTGCCGGCCTGCGCGCACGGGAAACGCGTGGTGGCGTTCGCCTATTGCTGGAGCGGCGATCCCGCCAAGGGTGCGCAGATCGCCGCACCGATTTCGGAACAGACCGAGCCATTGGGCCGCCACGAAGGCGTGGCGCCCTACGCGGCCTGGCAACAGGCCTTCGATCCGGCCGCACCACCGGGCGATCATTACTACTGGACGACCTCGCAGGTCGATGCGCTCGATGATGCACTGATAGATGCCTTGGTTCCGCTGGCCACGATGCCTGCCGACCCCGCGAGCGAGGTCCACGTGCACCATCTCGGCGGCGCGGTCGCGCGGATAGCGAACGACGCCACCGCGTTCACGCAGCGCAAGGCGCCGTTCTTCATCAACGTGATCGGACACGCCAGTGTCGCGGAACGCTTTGCCGCCACGCGCGACTGGACGCGCGGGCTGCGCGCCGCACTCGCGCCCCACGCAAGCGCCGGCATGCAGCCGAATTTCGCCGGCGAAACAGCCGACCTGGGCAACCTCGCGCATGATGCCGCCACGCGGGTGAAGCTTTCCGCGTTGCGCGCGCATTACGACCCGTATGGATTGCTTGCTCCGCTGCACGGCGCTTGAGTCGCCACGATTTCCGCCAGCATCACGCGCGCCTCGGCCACGACATCCTCGAAGCGCGTTGCGGCGCCTGCCTGCTGCACGCGTTCGAATTCAGTGGCACTCAGTGCTTGCCGCGCTTTCCGCACGGCGATTCGTTGCGCCTTCAGCCATTGCGGCATCAGCGGCGCGCCGGTCCAGTCGCGCACCCGCGTGGCGGCGGCCAGGAATCGTGCGGTCTGCTCGAATTGGCCGGATTCGGCGGCAAGATAGGCCGCGCCTTCCACACAACCTGCCGCGCCGCGCCAGTGATGGATCGGGATGAATACGTCCAGATCGGACAGCCAGTCCTGCGCGGCGCCCTGCCAATTTCCTAGATAAAGACGCTGCAGGGCACGATTGATCAACGTATAGGCCCGCTGGAAAGCATCGTTCTGCGTGGGCAGGCAATCCACCGCCTCGCACATGCTCGCTTCCGCTTCGCGATGGCGATCGTTCAAGGTCTGGACGATGCCCCGGCTGAGCAAGGCATTCGAACGCAGCCAGGCATCGCTTTGCGCTCGCGCAATTTCCAGTGCCGCCTGCACACAGGTTTCGGCGCCCGCGAAATCCCCGCAGGTCGCAAGTTCGAAGGCCAGGATCGCCTGGCCTCCGCCGGCCAGGAACGCATCCCCCAGGCGGGAAGCGAGCGCAATGCCTTCGCGCAAGCGCGCCCCGGCATGTGCGTGATCCAGCGACTGGTGCAACACCATGCCGAGGGCTATCGAGGCGCGAGCGCGGTACAAGGTGGGTGAAGAATCTTTCTGCAATGCCTGTTCCAGCCAATGCGCCGATTGAAGATAGTCGCCGCTGCTGCGGAAGTGCCAGCAGAGGTTGCCGACCAGCGCGAGCGCAGCTTTGGCCAGATCGGGCCGCGCCGATGCGTGGTCGAAGGCGGCATGCAGGTTTGCCCCTTCGCGCCTGACGCGATCGATCCAGAGTTTATGGAGGTCGCTCAGGATTCCGGCGTTCACGCGCTCGGTGAAACCGACGAAATGCACTAGATGCGCATCGCGTGCGCACGCTTCGTCGCCGCTTTCGGCGAGTCGCTCCAGCGCGAACAGTCGCACGCTGTCGAGCAGCGTGTAACGCGGCGGATTGGCGCTCGCGTCGAAGACGAGCAGGGATTTGTCGATCAGGCCGCCGAGCAGATCAAGCGTCCGCGCATCGTCCAGCCCGAACGCTGCGCCGATCGCGTTCGCGCCGCCCAGCGTGCAACCTCCGGCGAAGACGCCCAATCCGCGCAACAGGGATTGCTCATCCCCGGAAAGCAGCGCGTAGCTCCATTCGATCAGCGCGTGCAGGGTTTGATGCCGGGCGGGGCGGTTCGAGTTGGTTTCGGCCAGGCCGAGCAGATGATCGTCAAGGCGCGCCAACAATTGTTCGGGGCTGAGCATGCGCAGACGCGCCGCGGCCAGTTCCAGCGCAAGGGGCAGGCCATCGAGGCGACGGCAGATGTCGGCGATCGCCGAGGCATTCGACGGCGTCAATGCAAACTTCGTGGCAACCGCACGCAGGCGCAGCAGAAGCAATTGCACGGCCGGTACCTGCGCCAGTTCGACGATTTCGTCGCAGGTGCTCCATTCGCCGGGTGGCGGAACTGCCAGTGGCTCCAGCCAATACAGCGACTCGCCACGACTATTCAGGCGGCGCTGGCTGGTCACCAGCACGTGCAGTGATGCGCACGCAGCCAGCAGGGCGTCGGCCAGCGTTGCGAGCGGTTCCGCAATCCGTTCCGCGTTGTCGAACAGCAACAGCGCCTTGCGCTGCAGCAGCAATTCACAGAGCCGTGCAATCAATTCGTTTGTGTCGAGGGTGCCGCGGATGTCGAACATGCTGGTCACCCGCTGAACCAGCGCATCGCTCGTGGCGAGTGACGTGCAATCGAACAGCCAGACGCCGTCGGGGAAATCCGCCGCGCATACCCGTGCGGTTTCCAGCGCCGCCTGGGTTTTGCCGATGCCGCCGGGGCCGGCGACCGTCAGCAACCGGTTCGCACGCAATGCCTGCACCAGCTCCTCGATGTCACGCTCGCGCCCTATCAGCAGTCCGGTCCGTTCCGGCAGGCGAGCCTGGGTGGGCGGGGTGAACCGCAACGCGAGTTGGGGCTGCGCGTGCGAATCCCGCAAGGGCGCGATAAAGCGGTAACCCAATCCATGCAGGGTCTGGATGCAATGCGGGTTTTCGCTGTCGTCACCCAGCGCCCGCCGCAACTGTGCGATGAGACGGTTGAGCGTGCCCGGTGTGACGTAAGTGTGCCCCCAGACAGCGTCCAGCAATTCGTCGCGGCTGCGCAACTGGCCCGGATGTGCAAGGAACTCCAGCAGTACGGCGAAGGCTTTCGGTTCGATGGCGACTTCGCGTCTGTCGCGCGTCAGCCGATGGGCAACCGTATCGACCACAACGTCTGCGAAGGCGAATCCGGCGGGCGCCTCCCGGTGCGTAGCGATCTTGTCGTTCCCCATGTCATCGAGCGCCGTATAGGCCAAGTCGCCACGATCGCGAGGGCTGCAATTCTCGCGATTCCCTCACCGGACCATCATGACTCCAGCCCCTGTCGACGCGCAGTTTATTCCCAGGGCGCACCGGCGGTGTCGCCCGATCAGCCACTGAGGGAAACATCATGAATACTCGTATGCACGCAGTCGTCGCGTTGAGCGCGCTCGTCCTGTCGATGGTTCTGTGTCATGGCGCAAAAGCTTGCGGTGTCGGCGGCGCGTCGGCCGGGCTGGCGTCACTGCTGTCGGCCAGTACGTCCAGCCTTCCTATCACGATCGCTGCCAGGCTTGGCCTGGCGCAGGCCGTACCTGGTATGACCAATCCCTTGCAGGAACTGGAGCCAATCACGGGCCTGTACCAGTTCACCTTCACCGCCGAGGGCGACCAGGGCATACCCGATGGCACCGTGCTCGATCAGGGCTTTGCCACCTGGCAGGCCGACGGCACCGAGATCATGAATTCCGGCCGGGCGCCGATGACGCAGAGCTTCTGCATGGGCGCCTGGACGCGGACCGGGTCGCAGACTTATCGGCTCAACCACTGGGCGTTGAGCTGGAACCCCACCGGCAAGACCTTCATCGGGCCGACCAATATCCGGGAATATGTGCGGCTGAACCCCAGCGGGAACAGCTATTCCGGCAATTTCATCTTGGTCCAGTACGCCCCGGACGGGAAAACCCAGCTGGGCCAGGTTCTGGGCAACGTCGCGGCAACGCGCGTGAACCCGTGACGCCGGATGATGCCGATCGGGTAGCTGCTGCCGGATGCCGGTTCACCTGCATCCGGCAAGACCGTCAGAGTATCGCCAGCACCGCTTCCGGCGGCCGGCCAATCACGGCCTTGCCGTTGGCGACCACGATGGGACGCTCGATCAGGATGGGGTGGGCGGCCATCGCGGCGATCAGCGCCTCATCGTCCAGCTTGGCATCGGCGAGGCCGAGTTCCTTGTAGATGGCCTCGTCGCTGCGCAGCAGCTGGCGCGCTGGGACGCCGAGCAGCTTGAGCAACTGTTTCAGCTCGGCGGCATCGGGTGGCGTGTCGAGGTAGTTCACCACCTCGACTTCGCGGCCTTCGAGCAGCGCCAGCGTGGCGCGCGACTTGCTGCAGCGGTGGTTGTGGTAGATGCGGATCATCGCCGGCAATCAGCGATTGCCGGAACGGCCACCACCGCTGCCGCCGCGTCCGTGCGGACGGTTGCCGACGGGACGACCGCCGCCGTGCGGCGGGCGATTGCCGCCCTGGCCCTGCGGGCGGCCGCGGCCGCCCGGACGGGCTTCGCTGCCGTGGCCATGACTGCTGCCGTGGCCGCTGCTGAAACCGCCGTAGGGGTTGGCAGGTGCGAAGCTGGCTTGGCCCTGGCTGGTGCCGGCGCGGGCGCCGCCGGGTTTGCCGCCGCGGCGCTTGCCTGGCGCGCCGGCCGGGCGGGCGGCGCCGTCGCGGCTGTCGCCGGCGAACCAGGTGCGCACCGAGGGCAGTTCCTGGCCCGGTGCGACGCCGCGCCTGTTCTTCTTGCGCAGGCCGGCACCTGGGGCGCGCTCGGGCCGCGCCACGTTGCCGTTCACTTCGCGGCCGGGGGCGCGCTGCTTCTGGCGGCCGCGCGGCGGCTCTTCGCGGATGCGGTCGTAGGCGCGCAGCTCGCGTGCTTCGTCGTGATGGGCGCTGCTCCAGCCGCCGGTGGCGCCGCTTTCGGGGCGGTATTCGGTGACGTTGCGGTTGGCGCGGCGCTGGTGCAGCACGGGGCTCAGGGTGAGCACGGGCTGCGGCGCGCCGAGGCCGCTGGTCTGGCGCAGTTGCTTGACCGCTTCCTCGTCCAGCGGCGCGCAGTCGCCGCGGCGCAAGGTGCGCGGCAGCTCGATGCCGCCGTAGCGGATGCGCTTCAGGCGGCTGACCAGGAAGCCCTGCGAATCCCACAGCCGGCGCACCTCGCGGTTGCGGCCCTCGCGGATCACCGTGCGGAACCAGCTGTGGCTGCCGCCGCGGCTGATCACCGCGATCTCGTCGAAGCGGGCGGGGCCGTCTTCCAGTTCCACGCCGGCCTTGAGCTTCTCGATCACCTCGTCGGGCACTTCGCCGTGCACGCGGCAGAGGTACTCGCGCTCGATGCCGCTGCGCGGGTGCATCAGCGCGTTGGCCAGTTCGCCGTCGGTGGTGAGCAGCAGCAGGCCGGTGGTGTTGATGTCGAGGCGGCCCACGGCGACCCAGCGCGCGCCCTTCAGGCGCGGCAGCTGCTCGAACACAGTGGGACGGCCCTCCGGGTCGTCGCGGGTGGTCAGCACGCCTTCGGGCTTGTGGTAGATCAGCACCTCGGCGTCGCCGCGATTGTCGGTGGCGATCACGAACTGCTTGCCGTCGATCACCACGCGGTCGCCGGCGTGCACGCTGGTGCCGATGGTGGCCGGGCTGCCGTTGAGTTCGATCTCGCCGGCCTGGATGCGCTGTTCCAGCATGCGGCGCGAGCCGAGGCCGGCGTTGGCGAGCACCTTGTGCAGGCGC
>Ga0134128_10012224_pt1 | contig 10240 bp, 12 predicted proteins | sample KB31754_FD_96462 | JGI IMG/M metagenome (GOLD analysis project Ga0134128, IMG submission 96462) | Terrestrial soil microbial communities with excess Nitrogen fertilizer from Kellogg Biological Station, Michigan, USA - KB3-175-4 | ecosystem: Environmental > Terrestrial > Soil > Unclassified ...
CGTGCGCGAGCGCTTCGATATCGTGCTGGCGATGGAGGTGGTCGAGCATGTCGCCGACATCGGCATCTTCATCGGCCGCTGCGCCGCGATGCTCAAGCCGGGCGGCATGATGGTGGTCTCGACCTTGAGCCGCACCTGGAAGAGCTTTGCGCTCGCCATCGTCGGTGCGGAATAAATCTTGCGTTGGCTGCCGCGCGGCACCCATCGATGGGATAAATTCATCACCCCCGACGAGCTCGCCAAATACCTGCTCGACAACCGCCTCGTCATTACCGAGCAGACCGGCGTGGTCTACAGCCCCTTCGCCGACAAATGGAGCCTCTCCTCCGACACCGATGTGAACTACATGGTGATCGCGGAAGAGATGGCCTAAAGCTCGGTATCGTCCTGCGAACGCAGGCGAGAGCAGGGACGACACCGAATTTGTTGCCCGCGCATTCCTGTCATGCATCGTCCGGGTTGACCACGCGAGGCGTGACCGGCACGGTGCCGATCTTTTCACCCGGTGATCGCATGTTGTCCGTCGCCTCGCTCTGGATTCCGTTCACGATTGTTGCCGCGCTCGGCCAGGTCGCGCGCAATGCGATGCAGCGTTCGCTGACGGGGCCGCTCGGAACCTGGGGCGCAACCAACATCCGCTTCCTGTTCGGCTTCCCGTTCTCGCTCGTCTTCCTCGGAGCGGTGCTGACCTTCTCGGGCGATCACGTGTCATGGCCGGCCGCGACCTTCTGGCCGTGGCTGTTGCTCGGCGCACTGAGCCAGATCATCGGCACCGGCATGATGCTGGTCGCGATGAACGACCGCTCTTTCGTGGTGACGACGGCGTATCTGAAGACCGAGGCGATCCAGACCGCGATCTTCGGCTTCGTCTTTCTCGGCGACCACCTCATCGTTCTGAAGGTGATCGCAATCCTGATCGCGACCTCCGGCGTCGTCACTACGGCGCTCAGGCCCGGCGGCGAGAAGAGCTTTGCCGAATTGAAGCCGACAGTGGTTGGCCTTGTGGCTGCGGCGGCCTTCGCGCTGTCGGCGGTCGGCTTTCGTGGTGCCATCATCACCGTGCATGGCGTCAGCTTCGTCACCGCTGCCTCCTACACGCTGGTCTGGGGCCTGTTCGTGCAGACGGTGGTGCTGTCGATCTATCTGCTCGCGCGCGCGCCCGACGTCCTGAAGAAAATCATTGGCCTGTGGCGGCCCTCGATGCTGGCGGGCTTCATGGGCGCGTTCGCTTCGCAATTCTGGTTCCTGGCGTTTGCGCTCACGGCCGCCGCCAATGTTCGCACGCTCGCGCTGATCGAAGTGCTGTTCGCGCAAGGTGTCGCGTATTATTCGTTCAAGCAGCCGGTCTCGGCGCGCGAGATCTCCGGCATCGTGCTGATCGTGATCGGGGTGGCGCTACTGGTTGCTGCTTAGCGAGAGGGGCCGGCTTCGGGCGCCATTTGTCCCACTTCTGCAAGCGGAGTTTAACCGCTAGGATGACCGTCCCTTAGTCCGGGGATCGGGATGAGGCGGCGGGAGTTCATTGGCCTGCTCGGAGGCATGATGGCCTCATGGTCTTTTGCCGCATCTGCGCAAGAGACGATGCGGCGCATCGGCGTGCTCTCCAACCTCGGCGAGGACGACGACGAAGGTCGCAGCCGGAATGACGCTTTTGTGCACGGGTTGCAGCAGCGCGGCTGGATCGTTGGAGGCAATCTGCGGATCGACTATCGCTGGAGCAACGGCAATGCCGACAAGCTTCGAGCCGATGCGGCCGACCTCGTCGCCCTGAAGCCCGACGTCGTGCTGGCAACGTCGGGCGTTTCGATCCTGCCGTTGCAGCGGGCGAGCCGCGACATCCCCCTGGTGTTCGCGCAAACCATCGACCCGGTCGGCCTCGGCGTCGTCGAAAGTCTGTCCCATCCGGGCGGCAACGCCACCGGATTTACCCAGATCGAGTTCGGCATCACGGCCAAATGGCTGGAACTGCTCAAGCAAATGGCACCCGCGACGACGCGCGTGGCGGTCCTGCGCGACCCCTTCGATCCTGCAGGAATAGGTCAATGGGCAGCGATGCAGTCGGTAGCTCCAGTGCTTGCTCTGGAGCTAAGCGTGGTCAACATCCGCGACGCCGACGCGCTGGAAAGCGGCGTGAACAAGGCCGCAGGGCTTCAGAACGCAGCACTGCTGATCACCTCCTCGGCGCCGGGATCGGTTCATCGAGACCTGATTATCCGTCTCGCCGCCCGGCACCGGCTGCCCGCGATCTATCCCTACGCCTTTTATGTCAAGGCGGGTGGTCTGTTTTGTTACGGGCCCGACACTCTTGATCAATATCGCCGCGCGGCCGGCTACGTCGACCGTATTCTCAAGGGCGAAAAGCCGGCTGATCTGCCGGTGCAGGCGCCGACCAGGTATGAATTGGTGATCAACCGCAACACTGCCGGGGCGCTAGGCATAAATGTGCCCGCGGCGCTGCTCGCGGCAGCGGATGAGGTGATCGAATAGGGACGATCGGGCCAAGCTAGCTCTTGACCGCGATCAGCACGGCGCCGGCGGAAATCAGCGCAATCCCGAGCCAGCCATTCCACGGCGGCCGCTCGCCGAGAAAGGTAACGCCGAACAGCGCCACCAGCACCACGCTCAATTTGTCGGTCGGCGCGACCAGCGTGGCGGGACCAAGCTTGAGCGCTCGGAAATAGCACAGCCAGGACGCGCCGGTGCCGAGCCCCGATAGCAGCAGGAATAGCCAACTTTTGGCGGCGATCGGCCCGGGATGACTTAACTGCCCCGTCGCAGACAGGATCAGCGTGAGCGTGACCAGCACGATCACAGTGCGGACCAGGGTGGCGAGGTCGGAGTTGATGCCTTCGACGCCGACCTTGGCAAAGATCGCCGTCAGCGCGGCGAACACGGCGGAGAGAACGGCCCAGAGCTGCCAGGACGATGTCAATTGCGATCTTCCGGCAGCACCGGCAGCGGTGATACCTCGACACCCTCGTCGATCAGCGCCTTGGCTTCCTCGGGCGAGGCCTCGCCGTAGATCGGACGATGCTCGATCTCGCCGTAATGCATCTTGCGGGCCTCGTTGGGAAAGCTCTCGCCGACATTGTCGGCATTTTTCACGATGTGGTCGCGCAACTCCTTCAGCTTGGCGCGCACCTCGCGCTCCTGCGCCATCATCAGCGGCGTGGTGCCGGTTGCGGGTGTCTCGGCGACGACCGGCGTTGGTGTAGGCTCGGCGGCAGGCTCCCGGCCCTTCTTGCCCACGATGCGCGGCGCCATGATCGCCTTCTCGACCTTGACGGAGCTGCAGACCGGGCAGCTCACAAGCTTGCGCTTGACCTGCTGTTCGTAAGCCGAAGAGTCCGCAAACCAGCTTTCGAAGGTGTGATCGTGCTCGCAGTGGAGCGCGTATCGGATCATGCCGATCCCCGCACCAAATGCAGATGTTCGGGGCCGGCCTTCGGATCAGCGACCGAGAAGCGGCGGCCATGTTGCAGCGACGGCACGGCTTTGCGCGCAGTGTCGACCTTCGACGGATCGATCTTGGCGAGGAACACGCCGGGCTCGACGCCGCCCTCGGCCAAAATCTCGCCCCAGGGCGCCACGATCAGCGAATGGCCATAGGTCTCGCGCTTGTTCTCATGCAGCCCCGCTTGCGCCGCGGCGAACACGAAGCAGCCGGTCTCGATCGCGCGCGAGCGAAGCAGCACATGCCAATGCGCTTCGCCGGTCTTGCGGGTGAAGGCGGAAGGCACCGTCAGGAACGAGGCGCCGGCCTCGGCGAGCGCCCTGTAAAGCGCGGGGAAGCGGACATCGTAGCAGATGGTGAGCCCGATCCGTCCCCAGGGCAGATCGGAGATGACCGCGGTCTCGCCCGGCTGGTAGTTGGCGGATTCGCGATAGCTCTCGCCGCCGGGCAGATCGATGTCGAACATGTGGATCTTGTCGTAGCACGCGAGGATCATGCCGTCGGGCGCAATCAGGAACGAGCGGTTGACGGCCTTCTCCGGCGAGAAGCGCAACGCCAGCGAGCCGACATGCAGATGGATCCTCAGCTCCTTGGCGAGTTCGCGATAGGCCTTTAGCGAAAGGTCGTGCTCTTCACTTTGGATGTGCTCGAACAGCGCCTTGCGGTTCACTTGCATCATATTGCTCACTTCAGGCGTGAGCACATAGTCGGCGCCCTGCTTCACCGCCTCGCGGATGAGCTTGATGCCCTGCTCGAGGCTCGGCTCCGGCAAGAGGCCGGTGCGCATCTGCACCATCGCGGCGGTGAAAGCGTTACCCTCGCTCATGAAGCCTTCTCGCCGGCCAGCAGCGCATCGAGCTTGCCCTCGCGATCGAGCGCATAGAGTTCGTCGCAGCCGCCGATATGAGTCTTGCCAATGAAAATCTGCGGAAAGGTCGAGCCGGCGCCGGCACGATCGTACATCTTCTGGCGCACGCTCGGGTCTCGGCCGGCGTCATATTCGGTGAACGTGGCTTTCTTGCGGTTCAGGAGCGATTTGGCCGCGCTGCAATAGCCGCAGCCCGGGCGGGTAAAGATTTCGATCGCAGCGGTCATCTGGCGCTCAGGTTTCCCTCAAACGAACGTCGATTATATGGGAGCTTTGGGGCTATCGACAACCCGGGCGAACACCAGCACGTCGACCTGCGCCGCCCTGCCGCGCAAAAGCGCCCGGGCGCAGGCGTCAACCGTGGCGCCGGAGGTGAGCACGTCGTCGATCAAGATCAGCCTCCGGCCGGCAACCTCGGACTGGCGGTCGGCGGGTACCTTGAATGCGCCTTGCACATTGCTCGCCCGCTGCGGCCGCGTCAGCCCGACTTGCTGCTCGGTCTGCCGTATTCGTTGCAACAGATCGCCGCGCAGCTTCACGCCGCTCGCCCGCTCGATCGCGCGGCCCAGCGCGCCAGCCTGGTTGTAGCGGCGGTGCCAGGCTCGGCGCCAGTGCAGCGGCACCGGAATCAGCATGTCGGCGCCGTCCAGCAACTCGCGGCCGGCGCGCGCCATCCAGCGGCCCATCGCGGGCGCGAGATCGGTGCGGTCCTGGTATTTCAGGGCATGCACCAGCGTACGCGCGACGTCGTCATAGCGCACCGTGGCACGGGCTCTGCCGTAGGCCGGCGGATTGGCGATCGCCTCCATCGACAACAGGTCGGGGCCGGGATCGTAGACAAAGGGAATGCCGAGCCGCGGGCAGTAGGGCCGCTCGATGAACGACAGTCTCGACCAGCACTCCGCGCAGACGCCTTCGCCTTCGACCGGCTCGCGGCAGGCGACACAGAGCGTCGGCAGCGCGATGTCGAGCGCGAATTTCGAGGCCAGCGCCCATGCGCCGCGGCAGGCAGCCAGCGCAGCTCGCGCGCGCCTGCCAATCGAGCGGGAAGAGGCGATTTCGGCGTCCATGCGAGGCAGGCTAACGCGGCGAGCTCTCGATTGCCAGAGACCCTATGCCAACGTATCTACCGGCATGGTCCAAAATCCGTCCGCCGCGCCCGTTCTGTTCGACCGCGCTTTGCTGCGACAGCGGCTGGCGCGCGCGGAAAAGCTCGGACCGGCCACCTTCCTGTTCGACCGCGTGGCCGAGGATCTTGGCGACCGCCTGCAGGCCGTGACGCGACAGTTTGCCGACGTCGCCGATATCTGGTCACCGGGCGGCCTGCGGTTGGCCGACCGTTTCAAAGCCGTTGAGCCCATCGAGCTCGCGTCGGACATCGAAACGCTGGCGCTGCAACCGGAATCGGTCGATCTGGTCGTCTCCGCGCTCGCCCTTCAATTCGTCAACGATCTGCCGGGCGTGCTGATGCAGATGCGCCGCTCGCTCCGGCCGGATGGGTTGTTGCTCGCGGCGATGATTGGCGGCGATACCTTGACCGAGCTTCGGCAATCGTTCGCCGCGGCGGAGGCGGAGCGCGAGGGCGGCGTGTCGCCGCGCGTCGCTCCATTCGCGGATGTGCGCGATGTCGGCGGCTTGTTGCAGCGCGCCGGGCTCGCATTGCCGGTCACTGACGTCGATCGGATTGTCGTGCGCTATGACGGCGCGTTCGCGTTGATGGCCGATCTGCGCCGCATGGGCGCGACCAACATCCTCGTCGAGCGGCGGCGCGCACCGACACGGCGCGCCACGATGCTGCGCATGGCCGAAATTTATGCCGAGCGGTTCGCCGATCCCGATGGACGCATCCGCGCCACCTTTGATGTGATCTGGCTGTCCGGCTGGGCGCCGCACGAGAGCCAGCCCAAGCCGCTACGCCCGGGCTCGGCGACGGCGAGCCTGGAGGAGGCGGTGAAGCGGGCGCCGAGGAGATAGCTCGTCATCGCCGGGCTTGACCCGGCGATCCATCCCCTTGAAAGAGTTCTTCAAAGATGATGGATGCGCGGGTCAAGCCCGCGCATGACGAGCGCGCACCCCCTCACAACAACAAATCCTCCAGGGACGGGATCAGCGGAATATCCGCCGGCGGCATCGGATAGTCGCGCAGTTTGTTGGCGCGCACCCAGGCGAGAGTCTGGCCCTCGCGCGCGACCACGAAGCCTTCCCAGCGCCGGCAGATGTAGAGCGGCATCAGGAGGTGAAAGGCCTCGTAGGCGTGGCTTGCGAAGGTCAGCGGCGCGAGGCACGGCTCGCTCACGATGATGCCGATCTCCTCATGCAGCTCGCGGATCAAGGTCGTCTCCGGCCGCTCGCCGGGCTCGACCTTGCCGCCGGGAAACTCCCACAGGCCCGCCATCGATTTGCCTTCCGGCCGCTGCGCGATCAGAACGCGCCTGTCGGCATCGATCAGCGCGCAGGCGGCGACGAGGGTGAGTTTGAGTTCAGCCATGCGGGGCGGTTTTTTGACGACGGGCCTTCTCCTGCGAGAGCGGCCCGAAGACGCCGCCCCCGAAAGGGTTCATTAACCAACTTCGACCGGCGTTTCTACAGTCGGCATAAGTCATATTTAATCGAGAGTGCCTTAGATTGCGGGGTCTAAACCCGGCACAGGCACCTTCCCATGATGCGATCGCTTTTTCGTTTGATCGAAAGCTTTGCCCGCGACGATCGCGGCAACATTGCCCTCACTTTCGGCATCTGCTCGGTTCCGCTTCTGGTCGCGGTCGGGGCGGGCGTCGACTACTCGCTGGCGACACGAATGAAGGCCAAGCTGCAGTCGGCGGCGGACTCGGCAGCCGTCGCCGCGGTCTCGGAAAACGGGGCCGGTTATATGGCGGCGACACAGATGTCGGGGGACGGCTCGGTGCCCGCCGGCGTGACCGATGCCGACAACGTCTTCACCGGCATCATGAAAACGATCACCGGCTACACCGGCCTGAACGAGACCGCGACCGTCACCAAGACCGGCGCGAACCTCAAGGCGAACGTGATGTTCTCAGCGCAGGTGCCGACCACTTTCATGAACCTCGCCGGCTTCTCGGAGCTCACCGTCAACGGCAGCTCGACAGCCGCCGCGTCGCTGCCGCTCTATCTCGATTTCTACCTGATGCTGGATGTGTCGGGATCGATGGGCCTGCCGTCGACGCAGGCGGAAGCGGTGCGGATGCAGAACGTCAACCCGGACAACTATCGGCAATATCCCACCGGCTGCACGCTCGCCTGCCATTTTGCGCCACAGAACAGCGCCTGCACCAACAACGGCACGCAAGGCTATCCGACCAACAACTACTGCCTGGGCTATGCGATCTCGCGCGTCAGCCAGTCCGGCTACCAGGGTGTGCTGATCAATCAAAGTCCGCAGGGAACATATCCCTGGAAGAATCCGGCTAACGGCAAGTACCAGCAACTGCCGAGTTCGATTGCCTCCGGTCTCCCAGGCTCGCTCACCACTCCCGCGTCATCCGGCGGCGCCGGCTTGTCCGCTGTTTCATCCTGTCCCACCGACGGCACCGACGCCTGCATCCAGCTCCGCCTCGATGCGGTCGGTTACGCCGTCAACCAGCTCTTCATCACGGCCAACAACACGGAGAAGATCACGGACCAGTTCCGGATCGGGCTGTATCCGTATATCACCTCGCTCTATTCGAGCTATTTTCCGCTGACGAGCAGCATCAACGGCTCGCCGAGCACGCCCGGGACGATCAACTACGCCGCCGCCACTCTCGCCACGCTGCTGGACACCAACATGAATGCAAATCTGGGCTCCGGCGGAACGCATCAAGACACGGCACTGAACTCGATGAACAATCTCATCACGAGCGTGGGCGACGGCAGCGCGTTCAACAAGACGCTGCCTTACGTCTTCATCGTCACCGATGGCGCTGTAACTCCACAGATCAAGGGCGTTCCCAACGGCAGCTGGTCCGGCAGCAACCACGACACGGTCATTGCCAACCCCGACACGAACTGCACGACTCTGAAGAGCCGGGGTATCACGGTTTCGATCCTGTACATCCCGTTCCAGCCGATCAATCCGGTGAATGCCTCGTTTGCCGGCGACGAGGACGACGCGGCCAACAACAATATCCCGAACATTCCGCCGAGCCTGCAGGCCTGTGCCTCGCCGGGCTTCTTCTACACCGCCAACTCGCCGACCGACATCACCAACGCGCTGAATGCGATGTTCAACCACGCGCTGGTCACGGCGCACCTGACGAATTAGCGTGCGGGGAATGCTGGCGACGGCGTCGCGGCCTTTGTGCGTGCCCTCGTCATGCCGGTCTCGTGCCGGGCATCCACGTCTTTTCGTGCCACCCGCATGATGACGGGCGTGGCCGGGACAAGCCTGGACAAGCCCGGCCATGACAAAGAATGAAGCCTACGACCGATAATCGCCGTTGATCGCGACGTATTCCTTGGTGAGGTCGCAGGTCAGCACGCGGTCGCGGCCCTTGCCGAGCCCCAGGTTGATCTTGATCTGGATCTTCGGGCTCTTCATCGCTTCGGAGGCTTGCGCCTCGCTATAGGCAGGATCGCGCGCGCCGCTTTTGGCGACGCGGATGCCGTTGAAGGAGATCGAGAGCTTGTCGCGATTGGCTGGCTCGCCGGCCTTGCCGACCGCCATCACCACGCGGCCCCAATTGGCGTCCTCGCCGGCGATCGCGGTCTTCACCAGCGGCGAGTTCGCGACGCTCATCGCGATTTTTCGCGCGGAGGCTTTCGTCGTCGCGCCCTCGACGATGATCTCGACGAGCTTGCGCGCGCCTTCGCCGTCGCGCGCGACCTGCTCGGAGAGGTCGGCGAGCACGCCATGCAGCGCCTTGGTGAAGGCTTTCAGCCTGGGATCGCCGGCGCGGCTGATCTTCGGCGCGCCGTTTGCGGCGGCTGCTCCGGTGGCGAAGGCGAGCAGTGTGTCTGAGGTCGAGGTATCGCCGTCGATGGTGACGGCATTGAACGTATCCTCGACGCCGCTCTTGAGCAGCGACTGCAACGCAGCCGGCGCGATCGGTGCGTCGGTGAAGACAAACGACAGCATGGTCGCCATGTCGGGAGCGATCATGCCGGCGCCCTTGGCCATGCCGTTGATGGTGACGGTCGCCTTGCCGAGCTTCACCTTCGCGGTGGCGACCTTCGGAAAGGTGTCGGTCGTCATGATCGCCTTGGCCGCGCCCATCCAGTCGCCGGGCGCGGCGATCTCCGCAAGCCGGCCCAGCACGCCGTCGAATTTGGTGGCGTCGAGCGGCTCGCCGATCACGCCGGTGGAGGCGAGAAACACCTCGTTCGCGCCGCAGCCCACCGCCTTGGCCGCAATCTGGGCGGTGAGCGCGGTGGACTGCTTGCCGCTCTTGCCGGTAAAGGCGTTGGCATTGCCGGAATTGACCACCAGCGCGCGCGCGGATCCGCGGGAAAGCCTGGCGCGGCACCATTCGACCGGCGCGGAGGGGCATTTGGATTTGGTGAAGACACCGGCCACCGCCGTGCCCTTGTCCAGCACGGCCAGCAGCACGTCGGTGCGGTTCTTGTAGCGGATGCCGGCCTCCGCGGTCGCAAGGCGGACGCCCGCGAGCGCGGGCATGTCGGGGACGTTGGTCGGGGCGAGCGGGGAAACGGAAGAAGACATGGGAGCGCCTATCGACAAAGGAATGCCCGGCGCGAGGCCGGGCATTCCGTCAAATTAGCGAAGTCCAGGTGCGAAGTCGAACTACTTCTTCGCCGGAGGCGCCATTTTGGAGTTCGTAGCCGCATCGGGCGCCGGCGCATCGGCTTTCGCCGGCGGCGCGGCTTCCATACGCTCGACCTTGGCGGCCTCGCGCAGCTTGCCGACGTAGTCTGCCTGCGCCTTGCGGGTCACATAGGTCTCGATCTGGGCCTTCACCTGC
>Ga0134128_10012226_pt1 | contig 10239 bp, 8 predicted proteins | sample KB31754_FD_96462 | JGI IMG/M metagenome (GOLD analysis project Ga0134128, IMG submission 96462) | Terrestrial soil microbial communities with excess Nitrogen fertilizer from Kellogg Biological Station, Michigan, USA - KB3-175-4 | ecosystem: Environmental > Terrestrial > Soil > Unclassified ...
ATTGGCGCCGGTCGAGAGGCTCGCGCGGGGGATGCCGGGAACAATGAGGCCCGGCGTCAGCACTGCCGGCAGCCCGAGGAACGGCGTCTCGCCCTTGGCGAAGCCAAGCGGCGAGGCGTCCATGTCGCGATAGGCGATGCTCGTCGCCTGATAAACCCCAAGCTGTTCGAGCGTCCGCGATCCGCCCGAACCGAGCGAGACGACCATTTGTGGCAGACGATCCTCGGCTTCGAGCTTTGCAAGGGCGTGAGTCACCGCGATTGCGGCCTCGACCGGGCCAACACCGGTCATCAATGGCGTGATCCTGGCCTTCAGCGCCGGGCCATACTCATTGGCGACAGCCATGACATAGAGAATGTCGGGAACGCCGGGGCGGCGTTTGGCGAACGGCATAGCGACCCTCACTTGGTGGTGCGTCGGCGGAATGCAGCATCAGCACCGTCTCTGCTATGCGAGATGGGCCAGAAGCGCGTCAAGGATGGCGATCTGCCCTTTGAGCAGCTTTTCCCTCGCCGCCTCAGGCCCGAACCATTCCGCGCGATCGACTTCCGGAAATGTCGCCGTGCGGCCAGACCGCGGCGGCCATTCAAGCTCAAAACTGTTGCTGCGGACGGCAGCCGTGTCGAAATCGCCCTCGAGTGCGAAGGCGCTGACGATCTTGCCGCCGGTCTGCTTGTAATCGCCGAGCGGCACGAGCGTGCCAGCAACGGGAAATCCCGTCTCCTCCGAGAATTCCCGCCGCGCCGCAGCCTCAAGTTCCTCGTCCGGCTCGCACAAGCCTTTGGGGATCGACCACGCGGCGACATCTTTCCCGGCCCAGAACGGACCACCAGGGTGGACGAGCAGAACCTCCAGCCCGTCGTTCGTCCGGCGAAAGGCCATGATACCAGCGCTGCGCAAAGGCATGCGTCACTCCGCTTGATCCGAGGCCACAATGCAACCGCCGCCACGATCCGTAAACGGCAGGTTCGGCCGGCGAAAGCGGATGTGCGCTGGGGGCGGCGACTTATCCGTCGCCTCGTGCCGGGCGAGGTGGTAAGCACCTGACGTTTCGGAGGAGATTTCCATGCATATTCTGATCATTGGCGCCGCCGGTATGATCGGGCGCAAGCTCACTGCCGCCCTGGTCAAGGCTGGCACCGTCGCCGGCAAGCCGATCGAGAAACTGACACTGATCGATGTTGTCAAACCCGAGGCGATTGCCTTTTCGGGCGCGGTCGAGACGAGCGCAACGGACGTGTCGAGCCCCGGCGTCGCCGCCTCGATGATTGCGGGCCGGCCGGACCTGATCTTTCATCTCGCGGCGATCGTTTCCGGCGAGGCCGAGGCCGATTTCGACAAGGGCTATCGCATCAATCTCGACGGCACACGCTTCCTGCTCGAAGCCATCCGGCAGGAGGGCTTGAAGAGCCCGTACGTTCCTCGGCTGGTCTTCACGTCTTCCATCGCCGTGTTCGGCGCGCCGTTTCCCGATGCCATCGGCGATGAGTTCTTCTCTACACCACTCACCAGCTACGGCACGCAGAAGGCCATCGACGAACTGCTACTCAATGACTACTCGCGAAAAGGTTTTGTCGACGGTGTCGGCATCCGCCTGCCGACCATCGTCGTGCGCCCGGGTAAGCCGAACGCTGCCGCCTCCGGATTCTTCTCGAACATTTTGCGCGAGCCGCTATCCGGCAAGGAAGCCGTGCTGCCGGTGAGCAAGGATGTGCGCCACTGGTTCGCTAGCCCCCGCGCCGCTATCGGGTTTTTGCTGTACGCCGCAAGCCTCGACACGCAGGCGCTTGGCTGGCGCCGGACAGTCTCGGCTCCGGGCCTGTCGGCCACGGTTGGCGAGGAAATCGAGGCCTTGCGGCGCGTGGCAGGCGACAAGGCGGTCGCGCTGATTCGCGACGTCCCAGACCCGACGATCATCCGGATCGTCGATGGCTGGGCTCGCAATTTCGACACCAAGCGTGCCCTTGCCCTCGGCTTTCGCGCCGACAAGGATTTCGATGAGATCATCCGCACCCACATCGAGGACGAGCTAGGCGGCAGGATCGGGTAGGAGAGGTGTTGCGCCAGTGCCTGTTCGGGCGTGATCGGGCACTCACGCAACACCGCGTTCGACTACTGATTCGGCGATGTTGTAAGGAATTGTCGATGGCTGTATGGCTACTCTCCGAGGAGAGGGCCGGTGGAACCGGGCGGCGGCGATAGGCGCTACTGGGCCCACAAGGGTCAGTCCGCATGAACTTTTTCGACGGCGAATTCGCTCGATACGCCCGTTCCACGATCAAGCGCCGCCGCGGCTGGGCTTTCGTGGCCGCCGTGCTGGCCGCCTGGGTGATTGTGATTGTCCTAGGCTACGGTGTCTATCAACTGGTCACCCATCTCTGACAGTCGCCTAGTTCTATGACGCAAGTTTGACGGTGCGCAAACTGGCGTTGAAGCCTCTTTTCCCCCCTGCTAAATCGGCGAAAATCGTGGTCAGGCGACCTGCAAAGGGCCGCCGTCCAAGGTCTGCATTTTCGACATGATGGACATGCAGCATGGCGGTGGAGATAATGGCGAAGGGCTGTTAGCGTTCGGCAATAGCTACGGGATGACGCTTTGCGGCCCCGTCGCATGACTGCGGCAAAATCGAAGACGACGTTTCGCCAGAGTTCGGCCGGGCAGAGTCCGGTCGCTGTCCTTTGTCCTACGAAATGAGGTTACACCGTGCGCATTGCCATGATTGGATCGGGTTACGTCGGCTTGGTAAGCGGCGCGTGCTTTGCGGATTTCGGGCACTTCGTCACCTGCGTCGACCTGAATCAGAGCAAGATCGATGCTCTCCGCAACGGCCAAATTCCGATTTTCGAACCGGGCCTGCAGGAACTGGTCAGTGAGAACGCGGCAGCCGGCCGGCTGAGCTTCACCGTTGATCTCAATGCGGCGGTGAGGGATGCCGACGTGGTCTTCATCGCGGTCGGCACGCCGTCACGGCGCGGCGATGGGCATGCCGACCTGAGCTACGTCTATGCGGCTGCTGCTTCGATCGCCGAGGCGGTCGACGGCTTCACCGTTGTGGTCAACAAGTCGACGGTGCCGGTCGGCACCGGTGACGAAGTCGAGCGCATCATTCGCGCCACCAATCCCAAGGCCGACGTCGTCGTGGCCTCAAATCCCGAGTTTTTGCGCGAAGGCGCGGCCATCGACGATTTCAAACATCCGGACCGCATCGTCGTCGGCACCGAGGACGAGCGGGGCAGGGCGGCGATGTCGGAAGTCTACCGCCCGTTGTACCTCAACCAGGCGCCGATCCAGTTCACCGATCGCCGCACCGCCGAAATCATCAAGTACTCGGCCAACGCGTTCCTCGCGATGAAGATCGCCTTCATCAACGAAATTGCCGACCTCTGCGAAAGTGCCGGTGGCAATGTGCAGGACGTCGCCCGTGGCATGGGGCTCGACAACCGCATTGGCAGCAAGTTCCTCAACGCCGGCCCTGGTTTTGGCGGTTCGTGCTTCCCCAAGGATACGCTGGCGCTGGCCAAGATCGGCCAGGACCACGGCACGCCGCTCCGGCTGGTCGAGACTACTGTCGCCATCAACGATCAGCGCAAGCGCGCCATGGGCCGCAAGGTCATCGCGGCCTGCGGTAACAACGTGCGTGGCAAGACCATCGCGGTGCTCGGGCTGACCTTCAAGCCGAACACCGACGACATGCGCGAGGCGCCCTCGCTCTCCATCATCCAGACGCTGCTCGATGGCGGCGCAAAGATCAAAGCGCACGATCCTGAAGGAATGAGCGCCGCAAAGGAAATGCTCACGGGCATCGACTTTGCCGAAAACCCCTATGATGCGGCGACGGATGCCGATGCCTTGGTGATCGTCACCGAGTGGAACGCCTTCCGTTCGCTCGATATGGCGCGTCTCAAATCGATCATGAAGGCGCCGGTTCTGGTCGACCTTCGCAACATCTATCGGCGCGCCGAGATCGAGCAGCACGGGTTCGTCTATGAGAGCGTAGGCCGGCCGGCAAAGCGGCCGTTCGAGGCTGAGGTTCCCGCCGCGGCGGAGTAATGCATTAACGGGGCGGCGGCTGCAAAGCAGCGCCATCGCATGACGAGTTCGATCCGGCCCACGGCCGGATGGCGAGGTTGTGTGGGCACGCCCCGACTGACTTGCAAACGACATGGCGGCGATCGGAATGCAGCGGATTCTGGCGATTTCTTCGGGTGGTGGGCATTGGGAGCAACTGATGATCATCAGCGCTGCTTTCGAGCCCGACAGCGTCACCTATGCGACGACAATTGAGGCGCTGGCCGAGCGAACTGGCAAGACCGCAACTGTGGTTAGCGATTGCAATCGCGACCGGCCGATCGCCAGCCTCAAATGCCTTTGGCAGACGTTCATCCTGGTCTGGCGCACCAAGCCGTCGGTGGTCATTTCCACCGGCGCCGCGCCCGGGTTGTTTGCCTTGTTCTTCGGCAAGCTGATCGGGGCGAAAACCATCTGGATCGACAGCGTCGCCAATTGCGAGCAGCTCTCGATGAGCGGCAAAGTGGCGGGCCGGCTCGCCGATCTCTGGCTCACGCAGTGGAAGCACCTCGAGACCGCCGGCGGACCGCGCTATATCGGGAGCGTTCTTTGATCCTGCTGACTATCGGCACGCAGTTGCCATTCGATCGGTTGGTCAAGGCGCTGGACGATCTGGCGCCGACTCTGTCTGAGGAGATTTTCGGGCAGATCGGTGCGGCAAGCTACCAGCCGGTGCATATGCGTTGGGCAGCCGAGCTACGGCCGGATCAGTTCGAGGAAAAATTCCGCGCGGCGTCGGTCATCGTTTCGCATGCCGGGATCGGCACAATTCTGACGGCGCAAAAGCTGCACAAGCCATTGGTCATTGTGCCGCGCCAGGCGAAATACGGCGAGCACCGTAACGACCATCAACTGGCCACGGCAAATCAGGTCAGGGACAAGCCCGGCGTCTATGTCGCCAACGATGTCGACGAACTGCCCCAACTGCTCAGCCGCGGCGATCTCGAGGCGGCGCGTGACGATGCCGAGATGGCCGGCCGCCTGAGTTTCGTCAACAACATCCGAAGCTTCCTCGCCGGCAACGCCTGACCGTTGGCGTTACAGCGCCGCTGTCTGTCGGGCGTAGTCGTCGAACCATTCGACGAAGGCGCGCACACCGTCCGCCAATGCGGTGCCCGGCGTGTAGCCAGTCAAGGCCTTGAGCAGCGAGGGGTCGGCGAACGTGTCGGCGACATCGCCCGCCTGCATCGGCATCAGAATGTTGGTGGCGGTCTTTCCGAGTGTCGCCTCGATGACGGCGATGAAGTCGGTCAGCGCGATCGGATGTCCGCTGCCGATGTTCACGGCCCGCCACGGTGCTACGGGCGACAGCGAGTCGGTGATGCCCTGGGCGGCCAGCGCCTTGCCGCGCTCGGGCACGATGTTGGCGAGCCGGGTCACCGCTTCGATGAGGTCATCGATATAGGTGAAATCGCGACGCATCTTGCCCTGTCCGTAGGCCGCGATGGGCTTGCCCTCCTCGATGGCGGAGACGAACCGGAACAATGCCATATCGGGCCGACCCCACGGCCCATAGACAGTGAAGAACCGCATTGCGGTCGTGGGTATCTCGAACAGGTGCGAGTAGGAGTGGGAGATCGCCTCCACCGATTTTTTGGTCGAAGCGTAGAGCGACACCGGAAAATCGGTGCGATCGGCTTCCGCGAAAGGCACCTTCTGGTTGCCGCCATAGACCGAGCTGGTTGAGGCGATCATCAGGTGCCGCGGCCGGTAAAGGCGGGCGGCTTCGAGCAGGTTGAACGTGCCGATCAGGTTGGCGCTGATATAGGCGCCCGGATTTTCGAGCGAATAGCGGACGCCGGCCTGCGCGGCTAGGTGCACGATGACATGGGGGGCAAAGAGGGCGATCGCGTCCTCCAGCCGTCCCTTCTGCTCCAGCATGGCCTCGATGCCGGCAAAACCCTGCGTCGCCTCGAGGATAGCCAGTCTCGCTCGCTTCAACGCGGGATCATAGTAGTCGGTGAGGCCGTCATAGCCGACGACATCGTGGCCATCGCTCAGCAGGCGCCGGGCGAGGTGAAAGCCGATGAACCCGGCAGTCCCGGTAACGAAGAATTTCATTCGGCAACCCTGCAGCTCGGGAGCTGCCGTATCGAGGACAGTGACAGTGGCGTTAAATTGCTGGCGTCAGAGCGATTTAGCCGACAACGGACTAACACAATTTGTCCGCTTTTCACCAGATCGGATCGGCAGTACGGCCGCTCAATTTCCCGTCGTCTGAGAATGATCGACTAAAGGTTAGCTTGCGATCATCGCAACCCGGCGCGAAATTGATTCAAAGCGCTTAAGCCGTTCGAAATTCTGCCGCCGGTATGTCCCAGTCGGCTTGATATTCAGGGGGCAATCTTGCGGTCGGTCGATCATCGGGGCGGTCATTCTTATGCCAGAGCCAACGCCGGCGGGGCATCGACAGCGCTGCTCGCGCTGGTCATCTGGGCGGCAATTTTCGGGGCTGGATGGCTCGCTTGGTCACTGCTTGACCTGCTGCGCTGATCGGCAGAGTCTATCGTGTGACGCGGTTGCGGTGGTTGCGTAAAACTCGATTCACATAATTACCGGCAGGCCGATGCATCCAAGAGGGGACGGTTGCATTGATAATGTCAGAGCATAGGTAGCGCTCGGGAAGGCCCCTCCAAAATGACCGTCTATTACGTCGACTCGGCGACTGGCAGCGACGCCAATGCGGGGACTTCCACCGATGCGGCGCTGGCGTCGATCGCCGCGGTCAACCAGCTCAAACTGCAGCCCGGCGACGAAGTGCTGTTCGCCAAGGATGGCACCTATACCGGTCAGCTGACGCTCAAATATTCCGGCTCGGTCGGCAATCCCATCACCATCGGCGCCTATGGTGACGGCGAGAACGCGCCGGTGATTACTGGCGGCGGTGCAGGCATAACCGGCTCCAAGACACAGAACGTTGTGGTGCAGGATCTCACCATCGCCAACACCACCGGCAACGCCATCTCGGCGACGGCGGCAGTGAACTGGACGGTGCAGAACGTTCATGTCGTCGATACTGGCACGCCAGCGCATTCGGGCGCCATCAGCTTCCAGAACAGCACCAATGTGACCGTCGAAGGGACGACCATAAGCGGCGTCAATGGCGACGGCATCTGGATCTCGGGTGGCAGCGCGATCACGCTGCAACATAACACCATCGACACCGTCCACGGCGTGACCGGCGACAACATCCAGATCACCGGCGCAACCAACGTTTTGGTCCTCGATAACTCGCTCGACATGAGCGCGCAGACCGACAGCACCAAGGGCAATCTGGTGGTCAACGGGTCCGATGGCGTGGTGATTGAAGGCAACACCATGGTCGGCGGCAGCTACGGCGCCAGCGTCAACTCCAACGACGTGACGATTGCCTACAACAATGTCTATGGGCAAGGCGGCTACACGTGGTCGTTCGGCATCGGTATCGGCGAGAATTACGCCGTCAAGAACTACAACATCTACGACAACGACATTCACGACGTGCAGTACGGCGTGGCGGTTACCGGCAAGGGCGACACAACAGCGGCGCGCACGAATATCGACGTCCACGACAACACGTTCGACAACATCTTCGGCGCGGCGCTCAAGGTGGATCGGGCGGCCAGCGGCGACTTTTCTGGCAACCAGATCGACTCGACCAGCACGCCGACCAAAATCTCCGACGATATCGCCGCTTCAGGCACTTTCACGGTTGGCACGAACGACACCTATGTCAGCACGGCGCCGCACGCGGTGGCCGACAACGTCATCGCTTATACCCACCAGGAGGTCGTCGAGGGCGATTTCCTGGCGAACGACACGAGCCTGTCCGGCCATTCGCTGAGCGTGATGGAATTCGACGGACAGGCAGTGGTTCCTGGTACCGAGATCGAGGGAAAGTACGGCTATGTGACGGTCGATCAATACGGAAACTTCGTCTACACGGTCAACGACGCGGCCGTGGCGACCCTCACCAAGGGCGTCCTCGACGTCTTCTCCTACGTCGTGACTGATGGTAGCCAGGAGACATCGTCGTCCCTGATCGTGCATGTCCTGCCGCGCTTCGAGATCAAGCCCATGGCGGTCAATGACGGGGCGACGGTGAATGCTGCCGGCGGCGCACTCGGCAATGTTCTCGCCAACGACAGCGACGTAAATCATGACCCGCTCTCGGTGCGCAGCGTTGACACCACCAAAATCGGTACGGGCCCGACAAACATTGTTGGCGAATACGGTGTGCTTACGGTCGCGGCGGATGGTGCCTACACCTATCAGGTCGACCCGACAAAGGTCCCCGCCGGCCACGAGGTTCTTAGCGACAACTTCTCTTACAAGATTTCGGATGGCACCCTGCAGGATACGGGCAGCCTGACGATCCACATCAATCCCGATACACTTGTGATGTCGCCCGATTTCCACATTTAGGCTGGGTTTTTCGGCCGGTTTGTCGGGATTTTTGCTCTATTCGCCGTTGGTCTTGAGGGACTGCGGCGCAGAATAGGGCTAATTGTTGGCAATCATTCTGCGAGACTTGTCGCGGATTGCTGGTATTTCTCAAATTATGCAGTCAATTCAGTGCATTGAGACGCAGGATCTGAGCCATGCTTTTCTGCATGAGTGGCGTTGCGTTTGTGCGGGTTCTCGGTGTTGGCGATCGCCGCTAGCCTGATCTTGTCGCATATTCAGTGGCCTTGTTGCAGCGGGCGGGGCGCCATGAACGGAAGTGCGACGTATTGAGGCCTTGATCGTCTGATGCCTTGGTGGCGTGAGCGCGGCCTTTCCTGCCCTGGCTGAGGGCGCGAAAACATCAAGGTCTGGAATGTTACGTCGAAACCCTAATTCCGACTCTTACTCCCAGAGCGAGCCCTTCGAAGCCGAACTGGCGGACGGCGACGTCATCAATCTCGATCGCGTCGGTGCGATCATCCGGCGGCAATGGAAGGTGGTGCTGGCGATCACCATTATGGGGACGCTGGTCGGCTTCACCTATCTGTGGTTTGCGACCCCGCTCTACAAAGCCAGCAACGAGCTGCTGATCGATCAGACCGACGCCGGGCTGACCTCGCAGGTTACGGGCAATACCGATAGTTCGCAGGCCGATGCAGCCATTCTGAGCCAGGTAGAACTGTTCGGCTCCGCAAGCGTTGCGGGCACAGCGGTCGATGCGCTTAATCTCACCGCCGACAAGGCGTTCATGGCCAGCAGCGGCGGGAATCTAAAGTCGCAAGTCATGGGCTTGTTCAGGTCTATCCTCGGGCCGTTTCAGAAAGCGAGAGCGAAGAACGAGAGCGCCACGGTGCCAAAGTTGCCCGTGCCCGCAACGACACCACGCGACAATGCCATCAACATCATTCAGGGCAACAGCAACATCACCCGGGTCAAAGGCACCTACCTGCTCGAAGTCGACTATCTTGATCCCGATCCGGTAAGGGCGACCAATATCGCCAATGCCCTGGCCGAAGCTTACCTCACCGACCAGCTTAACTCGAAATACGATGCAACTCGCCGTGCGTCCGATTGGCTGCAACAACGCATCGAGCAACTGAGCAAGGAATCGGTAGCCGCCGATACAGCAGTTGAGAAATTTCGCGCTGCCAACAACCTGCAGACAGCCAACGGTCAGTTGATCAGCGACCAGCAGGTAGCACAGCTCAACTCGGCGCTCATCGCTGCGCAGAACGCCACCGCTTCGGCCAAGGCCAAGGTCGATCAGATCAACACGATCCTCGCCTCGAACGATCCCAACGCGCTGGTGACCGCCGCGCTCGACAGCCCGCTGATCAACTCGCTGCGGACGCGCTACCTCGATACGGCAAAGCGGGAAGCGGATTTCGCGGCACTGGTGGGCGATCAGCACATCCAGACGCAGCGGCTCAAGGCGGAAATGGCCGAGTACCAGAGCCAGATCAAGGAAGAGCTGACGCGTATAGCGGCAGGCGATGAGAGCGACTACCAAATCGCGCAGGCCCATGAGCAGAGCCAGCGCGACAGCCTTACGGTGGCGACTAAATCCGATCCGGCGTCCAACGCATTGATGGCTCAGTTGAACGAACTCGAGATCAAGGCGCAATCGGTGAAGGGCCTCTATCAGTCGTTCCTGCAGAACTATCAATCGGCCGCGCAGCGGACCTCTTTCCCAATCGCCGAGGCGCGGATCGTGTCGCCGGCGACGGTGCCCGGCAGCCCGAGTTC
>Ga0134128_10012227_pt1 | contig 10239 bp, 9 predicted proteins | sample KB31754_FD_96462 | JGI IMG/M metagenome (GOLD analysis project Ga0134128, IMG submission 96462) | Terrestrial soil microbial communities with excess Nitrogen fertilizer from Kellogg Biological Station, Michigan, USA - KB3-175-4 | ecosystem: Environmental > Terrestrial > Soil > Unclassified ...
CGATGAGGCAACGATCATCCTTACTTATCCGCGGGCGCAAGGCATTATTCAGGCTTCGTGGAATTGGCCGTTCGATCGCAAAGACCTGGAAGTTTACGGCAAGACGGGTTATGTAAAAACCATTCGCGGCGGCGCAATCGACGAGCGGCTGCCGGGCAAGGATGAGGAGCGGATAATCGTTCGGCCGCTCGAACCAAGGCGCGGCGATTCGATGTCCTATCTGACGGCGGTGGAGCGCGGTGAAATAAAACCGGAGGGGCTTTCATCGCTGGCAACGAACGTGGTGGTGATGGAGATTCTCGACGCGGCGCGGCGCTCCGCGGCAAGCGGTCAGACGATCCGGCTGACCGTGCCTTCCAAATAGAGCGCTTATTGCACGCGCGCGGTGTTGATGAAATCGAGCTTCGGGAAATCCTTCAGATACTCGTTGCCTTCGCTCTGAAGTCTCGATGGGTCGGGGCCGTCGCCTTGCGGCGCGCTTTCGCCGTAGCCGCTGTAGATCTGGTCCACTACGTCCATGCCATCCACGACTTTCCCGAACGGTGCGAAACCCATGGCATCGAGCCGCGCGTTATCGACGAGATTGATGAAGACCTGAGCGGAGCGCGAGTTCGGTTCGCTAGTGGCTGCATAAGTGATGGTGCCGCGCGCGTTCGTTTGCTTTACGGGGTCGTCCTGTAGCGGCATGGCTTCCCATTGCGCCGTGACTGCGGGGTCTTTATTGATTCCGAACTGCACCATAAAGCCCTTTACGACGCGGAAAAACCGAGCTTCATCATAGTAATTATTCTTTACGAGTTGATAAAAGCGATCCACGCCAACCGGCGCCCAATCGCGGGTTACTTCGACGACGAACGGCCCTTTGCTAGTGTCGAATTTGACACGAAAGGTCGCAGGAGCAGGTCCAGTTTTCACCGGTTCTTTTGTATTGTTTTTCTGGGCGGACGAGGAGCACGCGGCCAGCGCGAAAATCGCGAATGAGAGGACGAACAACTTTTTCATTTGCTATCCCGCCAATTTTCGCCGATTCCCGTGTCCACGACAAGCGGCACGTCCAGCTTATGGACCTGCTCCATCTCTTTTTTGACCATTGCGGCGACTTCTTGAGCCTCCTCCGGCGGAGCTTCAAATAACAACTCGTCATGTACCTGCAAGAGCATTCTCGATCGGAGCTTACGGCGTTCCAACTCTTGATCGATTCGAATCATCGCAAGCTTAATCAGATCGGCCGCGCTGCCCTGGAGCGGCGTGTTCACAGCGGTGCGCTCGGCAAACGAGCGCGCGTTTGGATTGCGGCTGTGCATGTCCGGGATCGGCCGTTTGCGCCCGAACATCGTTCGGGCGAAGCCGCTTTCGCGCACTTCCGCGATGGTGGCCGCGATGAATTTCTCGACGCCGGAATAGAGCTCGAAATAGCTGCGGATATATTGTTCGGCTTCCTTTCTCGGGATGCCGAGCCCCACCGAAAGGCCAAACGGCGTTTGTCCGTATACGATGCCGAAATTCACCGCTTTCGCCGCGCGCCGCATCTCCGGAGTCACCATCAGGGGTGGCGTGCGAAACACTTCGGCCGCCGTGCGCGTGTGGATGTCCTCGCCGCGTTGAAACGCGGTCATCAATGCCTTGTCGTGCGACATGTGGGCCAGCAGGCGCAGTTCGATTTGCGAATAATCAGCGACGATCAGCTTCCAGCCAAGCTCCGGTACGAAGGCAGCGCGGATCTCGCGCCCTGTTTCGGTTCGGATCGGAATATTTTGCAGATTGGGATTCGATGAAGAGAGCCGTCCCGTTGCCGAGCCGGCCTGGTTATACGTTGTGTGGAGCCGGCCAGTTGCCGGGTCGATGGATTGCGGCAGCGCGTCCACGTAGGTACCTTTTAATTTCGAGAGCTGTCGGAAATCCAGCACCTTGCGCGCGATTTCGTGTTCGGCCGCGAGCCCTTCCAGTATGTCGGCCGCCGTCGAGATGGTTTTGCCTTTTCCGTATTTCACGGGAGCGGGCAGATTCAGCTCTTCAAACAAAACCTTGCCGAGTTGTTGCGGAGAATTGATGTTAAACGGGCGGCCGGCAAGGCCGTAAATTTCATTCGATAGACGTTGCAAGCTCGTGTCCATTTCGAGGGCAAGCCGCTTCAATTCCTGTGGCTCAATGCGAATCCCGGTCCGCTCCATTTTCGCGAGCACCCGTACCAGCGGCAGGTCGATCCGGTCGTAGACCTCGCGCAACGTCTGTTCTTCCACATCCACATTCAGCCGCTCAAACAGGGTGATCGCCGCATCGGCGTGCGGCTCCGCCGCATGGGCCAGCTTACGGTCAAGATATCGTTCCGCAAGCGCCTCGATTGAACACGTGGCCGGATCGGCGCACAGCAGAAATCCGTAGAGCAACAGATCGTGGTCGAATCCGCGCGCCTCGATGCCATATCGCGACAACGCGAGCATCGCCGCCTTTGCGTCGTGCGCGATCTTCTTCCGCTGTGGATCTTCGAGCAGCGGTTTGGCGTAGGCGAGAAAATCGGTGGAAAACGCGCGCGCCGAACCGGACTGATGCGCAATTCCGATCATCGTCAACGGCAGGCCCGCATCGGCCGTCTCGCGAATGGCAATCGCGATGGGAGCGTTCGCCGGAATCGCCGCCAGATATTCCGCCACCGCCTCGCCGCTTTCGAGAACGCCGTAATCGCGATCAGAGGTGTCTTCGCTTGGGCCCAGTTCTTTCAGCAGGCTGTAAAATTCGAGATCTTTGTACACTTGCTTCAAAGCGGCGGTGTCGGGCTCGCCGGCTTTCACCATGTCGAGATCGAACGGGATCGGAACGGACGTATCGATGGTCGCGAGATGCTTGCTCAGCCGGATCTGTTCGGCGTTGTTTTGCAGGCTCTCGCGGTACATCTTCTTTTCCACTTCGGCCGCGCGCGCGATAGCCTCCTCGACCGACCCGAATCTCGCGATCAGATCGCGCGCGCCTTTATCGCCAATGCCGGGGGCACCGGGAATGTTGTCTATCGAATCGCCCTTGAGCGCCAGCAGGTCGGCCACTTGAGACGGCTTGACGCCCATGAACTCCTGGGTTTTCGCGGGATCGTACCAAGTATCGTCCTTCGCCGGGTTGTACATGGATACGCGCTCGTTTACAAGCTGGAGCATGTCCTTGTCGCTTGAAACGATTATGACGTCGGCGGCCTCTTCGGCCTTTCGCGCGATCGCTCCGATCACGTCGTCGGCTTCGAATCCTTCAAATTCGAGAATCGGAATCCGCATCGCTTCGAGTAGCCGCCGGATGTAGAGGATCTGGTCTCCCAAGTCGGGAGGCATTTCCGTCCGGTTGGCTTTGTAATCCTTGAACGCCTCATCCCGAAAGCTCTTGCCGCTTTCGAAGATCGCCGCGAGGTGCTCCGGCGAATACGTTGTGCGCAGCTTCCTCAACATGTTGTGGAAGATATAGACCGCCTCCGTCGCAATGCCGGTGGTAGTTCGCATCGGCGGGGCGGCGCTGCGGGCGCGGGCGTGATAGGCACGAAAGATGAAGCCATAGGAATCAATGAGAAAGAGGCGGGGGCGGGGCATTTCCTTCATGATACCCGTCCTCCGCACCCCGCCTGGGCGCGAGTTGCGAATTTACCACAAAGATGCGCTATTTTGTGGCTTTTATGCAACGGTACTGAGTTTACAAAACCTTTCGAATCAAAGCCTTGGAAACGTACAATAGTGGTTGATAGAATGAACGATTTGCCGAGCGGGGCTTTGAGGACAACTTTTTGAGATTCGAGACCACGGTACAGCGCCCGGTCCACGTGAGCGGAGTGGGGTTGCACTATGGTGTGCCGGTCACCATTCGCATTCTACCGGCGCCCCCATCGACCGGCATCGTTTTTCTCCGAACCGATCTAGATAATCACCCGATTCCCGCAAGCTGGCGTCACGTAGCCCGCGTGAGCTACGCGACCAGCTTGATGCGGAAAGGCCCGCTGATCTCGACCACCGAGCACCTGCTCAGCGTGCTCTACAGCATGGGCATCGACAACGCTTACATCGAGATCGACAACATCGAGGTACCAATTCTCGACGGCAGCGGCCAGCCGTTCGTCGAGTTGCTCCGGCAGGCGGGAATTCGTACGTATCGCCGCCGTAAGCGCTACCTTCGGATTCGCCGCACCGTATCGGTTGAAAGCGGAAACAAGCGGATTTCGATTATCCCGTCCGAACGCTTTCTGCTAACCTGCGACGTTTTCTTCGATCATCCGTTGATCGGCCGGCAATCGCTGGAATTGGACGTTACGCCGGAATCCTACGCACGTGAAATCGCACCGGCCCGCACGTTCGGTTTCGAGCACGAACTGGATCAGATGCGCGATATGGGACTGATTCGCGGCGCGACGCTCGACAACGCGATCTGCTTCAATCGTGGGGGCGTTCTCAACGAGGGCGGCCTGCGTTTCGCCGATGAATGCTGCCGCCATAAGGCGCTGGATTTGATCGGCGATCTCGCGCTGATTGGCAAACCGCTGCTGGGGCACGTGATTGCCGAGCGCGCCGGCCACGCCATGCACACCGCGCTGGTGGCGAAGATCATGTCCGATCCCACGCTTTATGAGATACTCAGTTTCGATCAGTTAGCGACTCGCGTCGTGCATGCGCTTGTTTCACAAACTTAGCTTCGTAAACTTTGTTTCGTAAACTTCCGAACCTGCTCACCGCCGCCCGGCTTGTCCTGGCTCCGATCGTCTTCTGGTTAATTCTGCAGCACCGTTATCACGAGGCACTGGCGCTGGTGATTCTCGCTGGGCTGACCGACGCGCTCGATGGAATGCTGGCGCGCCATCTCGGAGCGGTCACGCAATCCGGGGCATATCTCGACCCGGCCGCCGACAAAACGTTGTTGTGCTGCTTGTACCTGGCGTTTGGTTTCGCGGGAACAGCGCCGTGGTGGCTGGTAGCCGTGGTGTTCGGGCGCGATCTGTTCATCTTATCGATGGTGGGGGCGGCGATCGTGCTCACAACGATTCGCGAGTACAAGCCGTCGATCTGGGGGAAGGTCAGTACCGTAACGCAGGTCGGGGCCGCTCTGGTGCTGCTGATCGATAACGGGAAGCTGCTTCCGCGCTGGTTCGTTTTCGGAGCGGTTGCCGCGACAGCGGTCTGGAGCGGGGCACATTATGCGTGGCGGAGTCTGCGGGAGTTGCGGGAATTCCGGGAGGCGGAGCGGAGCTAAGGGGTGAGTCTGATATTGCAGGTCGAACAGAAGTGTTCGATAATTTACCGATGAAGGGCGGCGAGTTTCTTCGCAAAGTGAAAGCGATTGCGAAGCGGCGCAAATTGATGTACCACTGGGTTCCAGAACGTGGCGCTGGGAGTCACGGCACGCTCTACGTTGGGGGCCGGGTTCACCGTCGTGAAGGATCTCAAGAAGGATCTCGGCCCCGGCCTGCTGTCCGATATGTGCAAGCAACTCGGCATTCGCAAGGAGGATCTCTAATGTTCACCGCCAACTACCCCGCCAGCTTCCTTCGCGAGGAAAAGGGCAAAGGTTTCCACGTCCGGTTTTCGGATCTGCCCGAGGCTCTCACGGGAGGAGAAGATCTGGACGACACGCTCGCGCAGGCCGCGGACCGCCTGGCGGAAGCAATTGCCGGCCTTATCGCCCGCGGCGACGAGATCCCGGCGCCTTCCAAGCCGAAGCGTGGGCAACGTCTGATCAGCGTCCCACTATATTTGGCGCCAAAACTCGCCTTGTATCTGGCCATGCGCGAGTGTGACATGCGGAATACGGAACTGGCGAAGCGCCTCGGCGTGAGCGAAACGGTTGTCCGGCGGATGCTCGACCCTAAGCACGACACGAAACCGGAGAGAATTCAGGCTGCGCTAGCGGCGCTTGGGAAGCGCATTGTAGTTAGATTCGAGGACGCCGCGTGATGGTTTGGGACAAGACTACGGCAATGGGCACGTCAAACAAGCCGGTGATCATCTTCGACACGAGTGGTCTTAACAACCTTCTCAATGACTCTGAGGCTAAGATTTTGGCGATTGGTGTCCGGTCTGGGTACTTCGTGCGGCAGACGGAAACCAATCTCGGCGAGATTATTTCCACCGGAGATCCGGATCAACGGCACAGACTCCTGGCGGCGCTCGCGCGTTGTTGACAGCCGGCGACTGCATCTATCCGTATCATTATGATCCTTGAAAGGTTAATTGAGAGCTACGACACGAATCCGAAGGGATTCGACTGGGGTTCACCAGGAAGGCAGTCACATCATACTGGAAACATCCGAACCAGCGCATCGCGGTCCCAGGATAATTCGCTCCGGATCGGGACGTTCAATGCAATTCTGCGAACTATTGCCAAACATAATCGCGCGTCCCGAGATGCCATTGTTCAGACGGTCTAATCCAATTCGTTGCGGCGGCTTTTGACATCAATTTGATCTACAGTACAACCTCTCTTCAATCCCGAATTGACGGCATCAAGAGTCGGGGGTAGGCTGAAGTTGTGGCAGTGCCCGTGACGCGCTATCCGGCATCGCGCCAGTTCTTGTGGACTGGTCTGGTGGCGCTCGTGTTGACAGGTGTCTCCGCGTCGCTTTCCTCCCGGCTCTGGTTCGCATGGCTCGCGGCCGCGCTTTTCTTTGTCAGCAGCCTTTTCTGTTTTTGTCTCGCCGCTCTGCCATCCATCGACATTGAGGAACGTTTTCTCCGCATCCATAAGATTCGAATCGCCTGGAGCGAAATCCGCAGCGTCGATCAGGTCCTTTCGCCGCCGTTGATTGTCAGGCTCACGCTCGCGGACAAGAGCCAAGTGCTTGTTTTTTATGCCGGGAATCGCGAATCCCGCAAGAGCCTTCTGCGGACGCTCCAACGCTTCTCGCGCGAGGCGCTGATCGAAGGCCAGTCCTACCGCGAGTTCTGGGGCGAAACGCCGGCGTCGCCGGAACGGAAACGCTCCGCGCCTAACCGTTACCCGCTCCTGCTCGCCGAAGATGAAGCGGAGGTCGAGCGTCTCTTCCAATTGCTTAAAACCGTAGGACACCTTGACCCGAAGAACTCTCCGGACGAGTAGGGCTGCCCGCTGGGCCATCGCGCCCATCATTCTTCTTCTCCTGCTGCTGCTCACGCACGACTGGTGGCTATCAGCCATTGGAGAATACCTGGTTCAAGCCGGGCCGCCCGCTCACTCCGACCTCGTCGTTGTTCTCGCCGGCGATTGGACGGGGAACCGGATTCTCAAGGCCGCCGAACTGGTGCGAGAGGGATACGCGCCGAAGGCGTTGGTCAGCGGACCGGGCAAGTTGTACAACGTGCATGAGGACGATGCCGCCATCGATTACGCGGTCGATCACGGCTATCCGCGGGACTATTTCATCGCCGCGCATAACGATTCCAATTCAACGCGCTCCGAGGCGATCGCGCTTCTTCGCGACATGCGGCGCATGGGCGTTCACAGCGCCGATATCGTGACCAGCGATTTTCACACGCACCGGGCCGGCGGCGTCTACCGGAAGCTTGCCGGTGGTATTCAGATCCACATGGTGGCGGCGCCGTACCCCGATTTTAATCCGGGTAGCTGGTGGCGTTATCGTCAAGGAGAAAAGACGGTTCTGCTTGAATGGACCAAGACTGTCGCATATTGGTTCGGTATTTAGCCGATGAAGAAAACCTTCCGCGAGTTATGGCCCTATTTCTGGCGCTACCGGCGCGGGATGGCGCTCGGCATGGGTTCGCTGCTAATTAAGGATTTCGCGGGCGCCGCGCTGCCGCTGGTCATCAAGGAAGGCATCGACTCGCTCACGCGTGGGTTCCGCATCAATCTGGTTCTTGAATTCGCCGCACTCCTGGTTGGCATCTCCTTGGTGAAGAGTTTGTTCCAGTATTGGATGCGCGTAATTTTGATCGGCATCTCGCGCGACATCGAATACGATCTTCGCAACGATATTTTCGCGCGGCTGATCACTCTGTCTTCCGATTTTTACGGGCGCTATCGCACCGGCGACATCATGGCGCGCGCGACCAACGACTTGAACGCCGTGCGAATGATGCTCGGGCCTGGCGTCATGTACTGGACCGAGACGATGTTCACGTTCATCATGGCCATCATCGTGATGGTGTCGGTGGACTGGCCGCTGGCGCTGCTCTCGCTCGCGCCCGCGCCGCTGGTGAGTTTCGTGGTGATCTATTTCGGCCGCCGCATTCACGACCGGTTCGAGAGCATTCAGAAAATGTTCTCCGACATCAGCAGCCGCGTACAGGAGAATCTCTCGGGCGTGCGAGTAATTCGCGCCTACGCGCAAGAAGCGGCGGAGATCCGCAAATTCGAGGCGCTCAACATCGACTACATCGCGCAGAATCTCCGGCTCGCGCGGCTATCCGCCTTTTTCATGCCGGTGTTGCAGGCGCTGATCGGCCTGACGTTCCTGGTCGTGCTGTGGGCGGGAAGCTATCGTTTGCTGTCGCATCACATCACGCTCGGCGATTTCGTGATGTTCAACACCTACATGGGCATTCTGGTATGGCCGATGATCGCCCTCGGTTGGGTGGTGAATCTGATGCAGCGCGGAACCGCGTCCTGGACACGCATTCGCGAACTGATGGATGAACGGCCATCCATCGCCGCTCCATCGCGGCCCGCGCCGATTCCATCCGATCTGCGCGGCGAGATCCGTTTCGAGGACGTCGAAGTGATGTATCCGGCCGGAGCGGCGCTGCGTCGCGTGGACCTTACGATTCCGGCCGGAGCGACTGTCGCGATCGTCGGCCACACTGGCAGCGGAAAGAGCACGCTGGTGGATCTGATCCCCCGGCTGATCGATCCGACGCGTGGCGTGGTTTCGCTCGATGGCATTGACCTTCGGGAGTTCGATCCCGAAGCGCTGCGTCGCGAGATTGGCTTCGTTCCACAGGAGACGTTCCTGTTCAGCGCGACGCTCGGCGAAAACATCGCCTGGGGTGTCAAGAATCCCACAAAGGACGATGTCGCCCGCGCGGCAGAGTTGGCGGGCCTTGGCCCCGATCTCGCAACTTTCCCCAATGGCCTCGACACAGTCGTTGGCGAGCGCGGCCTCACGCTCTCCGGCGGCCAGAAGCAGCGCACCGCCATTGCCCGCGCGCTGCTGCGCAATCCGCGCATGCTGATTCTCGACGACGCGCTGTCGAGCGTGGATACGATCACCGAGGAGATGATTCTCAACGGGCTCGCCGGTTTGATGCATGGCCGCACGACGATCCTGATCTCACATCGTGTTTCGACGGTCCGTCATGCGGATCATATCTTCGTGCTCGAACATGGAGAGATCGTCGAAAGCGGCGATCACGCGGACCTGATCGCAAACGGCGGCTACTACGCCGATCTTTATCAGAAGCAATTGCTCGAAGAAGAGCTGGAAGCGATCTGATCGATTCGTCTATCGAGTCGCGCGAACGTATTCGGTTTCCGGCTCGGGCACAACGTCGCGATTGACTTCCCACCGATAAAGCTCGTTCTCACCGGGATCTTCAAAATGCGCTAACCTTCCCGCCTGGCCCTATTCAATCGGCTTCGTGATGCGCACTCTTTTTTCAGGCGGACGAGTCAGCCCCCTCGATCGGCTCGTCGATGATGAGTCCGATCATAATGCCGCCTTTCGTTGCGGGGTACTTCGCCAATACCGCATGGAGACCGATGATGACGGAAGCCTCTTGGGATCCACGGGAATTTTCATCCGCCGCCGATCGCACTTGACCGCCACTCGGGCGGAGCCGTTGCACCGGCAATTGTACGGCTCCATCGCCGAGGCAAATTCTCGGCGGCGAGATTGAGAGCGGCGCGCGGTTGCGCTCTTCTCGGATTAGGGCGAAGCTGCTCGGAGTGTCGCGGAATACGGTGTTCGCCACGTATGAAGCGCTCGCGGCGGACGAGTTGATTATGGGAAAACATGGTGCGAAAATGCGGGTCATTGGCGTAGATTGCGTCGCGACCGGCATCACCGGAATTCGCGTGGCCGGCGTGAGGCGCATCCTTCGTCAGGCGCAGTTTCCAGAACGAACGATCTCGTTGAGAGGCCCGCGCGTTCACGCCGCGAGCAAGCGCCGGATATCCACATCAATGGTGTGAAAATCGCGCTGACAGCTCACATGGGTCGCGAAGCCGCCTTGATCGCCCTCGTGAAACTCGCCGCCGGGATGAACGTGGCGGATGATTCCTTTCTGATCCACCAGAAAGGAGACCAACGTGAAATCGCGCGGCTGATCGAGCCACCAGCGTTTCAGCGCA
>Ga0134128_10012230_pt1 | contig 10238 bp, 10 predicted proteins | sample KB31754_FD_96462 | JGI IMG/M metagenome (GOLD analysis project Ga0134128, IMG submission 96462) | Terrestrial soil microbial communities with excess Nitrogen fertilizer from Kellogg Biological Station, Michigan, USA - KB3-175-4 | ecosystem: Environmental > Terrestrial > Soil > Unclassified ...
CCTAAAGCACATTGGGAGGCAGTAACTCCAACTCTTTTCATAGTTACTGCTAGTTCCCTTAGGTCATCTGCTAAAGAAAATCCAAGCTTATGCTTCCACTCATTAACTATATTTGTTACTGCTCCATCGCTCAAGCCATTGTCTGCAGCAATATCGTTTCGTGGCTTTCCTTCCAACCATTGCTGTATAACTAGAGATTTAATATTATCTGGTAATCGAGCTGGCATATTTTACTAATAAAAGTATTGGATATTCGCAGATATTAACTTTGGTCAAATAGGTCAAATGCGTGGTCATATGGATGGTCAAATAGGTCATATAACCAAAACACGCTCGTTTAACAGCATGGGTCTTGCTCCCAATTGAGATCTAATGCAAATAATTTAGGCAAATAATTTAGGTTTGCTATATATAAGTAATAATATAATAGCATAGCCGCCATTGCAAAGGCTACTCGTTTGGAATTATTACCCTCATCTTCCGTTGACTCGATAATTCTCTGATTGATTCCAATGCCTTCAAAGATGGAGATTAACCCCTAATTTCAAGATAAAACTACCTACCATTACCATAGTACCTATCAAATCAATTGCCAAATTTTCGTTACAAACAGACATACGGTAAGATAATTGGATACCAAATGCAAATGTTATCAAAAAAGAACGGCTCCATGTCTTCCAAAAACTTAATTCAAAGGGTAGTAGGATTGGAACATATCAGATCCCTCCCCCTGAGGGAGCTTTCAGGGATATACTATCTAGTGACTGCCATCCATCCCCATTCAATACCATGGATATCATTGTATACTTCTAATAATCTAATCCATAATTTCTCAAATACTCCTTTACCAATCCACTCTTGAAATCTTTTATGACATGTGTGTGGGACTAGAACCATAATCTTTTGGCAACATCTTCGAACTGGCATCCAATTCCCAGCACATACAACACACCGTCAAGTACTTTTCTAAATGGTACAATTGGACGTCCTATTGTTTCAATCTGCTTTTCAGCAGGGAGTATGTTCTTTACCTCATTCCATAGATCACCTGGAATATATCTTATCTTTGGAAGGTGTTTCTTCTTTTTGTAAACACCAATCATAAATAAAATAAAAGAACATCGAGCTATATCCTTATCTGTCAAACAAAAATATCAGGTCTGTATTTTTGGGATAGGCTCTTAGTGACGCTGTAACTTTGCTAAGCGATAGATATAATATATTGTTGACTGAAATGGACTGACTTAAGATTATAAATTAGCTGCTGCACAGCTATTGCTTCTCTGCGGCGACTCTACTATCTATAGATTAAAGAGTTGACATAAATGACAATTTACATCAGAATAGAACTGCCATGTTGTGTGCGAATTCATAAAGGATTAAATTATATGATCATATGACTCCCAAAAAAGAGTTCTACCAATAGAGAATAACGACAGATATATCAACAGACGTAAACATTTTCTAAAGCCTCCTTTAATTTTGGAACTGTTTCATAACTTTGTATATCTGTCGGGTTAATCCACCTTACTTCATCATGCTCCCAATCAATTCTTATCAGGTTCGTGCTTGAATGAAAAAGAAACGGGTGGACAGTCCAAATTACATCAGGTTTATCACTCTCAACTGCTTCCAATGGTTTACCTACGCAAAGAAGTTTTACCATTTCGTTACTTAATCCAGTCTCTTCCTCTATTTCCTTCAGAGCCTGCGACATGGGATCTTTATTTTTATCTTCAATATATCCACTTATTCCAGCCCACAAAGACTGCATTGTTCTTACCTTTAGGCTACGCCTAAGAAGCAGAATTTTCCGCTCATATTCTAAAAAAACCGTAACAACCTGTACCCTTTTTGGCTGTTTCGTAGTCATGGTATTATTGTTATTATTATTTACTATTTGTAAATATCTACTGATTCACCATTTTTATAATTTAACTCCATACGTTCACATTCTAGGTTATAGTAGCCAATTGGTGTCTCAGAAAATAACGAACTCGTAGATGTGAAACCGTCAGCTAGCATATGGTAATGATATATTCCGGCATGTCTATTAGTCTTTTAACTTCTCATAAGGGTTCTGTCAATGATAAAAGTTTCCAGCTTGATGTAACTATTCTATTAACCATATACTGATCATAATGCAGAATAATAAATACACTAGCTAGTTTAATTAAGGTCTGAATACTTTGCGCTTCCACTTTTCAATCTCATTAGCTTGTTCTGAGTCTTTGTGTCGAGCATCATGTCTTTGTTTTTGTTGTCGTTCTACATATTTTTTATAGTTTTGATGGGTTGCAATACCAATCTTTAATATTGTAGCTGCTGCAAATCCAATAACCCAAGCCAAAATTACTAGATCATTTGACATATATTATTACTACTTCCTTACACGGATAAGCGATGCTGAGTTAATACAGTATCGTAAGCCTGTAGATTGAGCCATCATCAAATGCATGTCCTAAATGAGCGCCGCATCTATTACACATTACCTTTATACATCTCATGAATAGACCATGATCTTTTGCTTTTGATATTCTCATCACTCATTGGTGCCCAAAAGCTAGACCATCCTGTACCAGAATCAAATTTGTATCTGAATTAAATAGATCATTTCCACAGCATACACATTTGTAAACACTAGGCTCTTTATATCATGATATTTGCCTGAGAATGCTCTTTCTGTACTTTTGTTTATACATCTCTTCTATTGCTCTTGAGTAAGTTTTTGTTTCAATCCTTCCTTCGACACATATTGTTGAGATCATGAAGAAATCACAATAATACGCTTTATAGTTTGGTTCCTCAAAGTGCTGCTTCCTTAACTTCTGGTTATTAGAATAAGTTCATTTTAGGATATTTACTAGAGCTTGATACGATTTGACAAGATCTGGATCGACAATTCCCTGCACTACAATTGGTTTACCTGTTGAAAGTTTAATATCCATTGCAATAGCACTATAAGGGATATCAAACTGTTCAACCTTTTCTGGTTCGGTAACCTCAAAATACTTTGTACATGTTCCATTCTTATATGAAAAGCACAGCACGCTATCAATTCGTCTGCTACCAGAACCTCCTCCTCTTCCACCAGCAGAACCTGGAGATTCCTCAACCATTAAAATGAAGATTTCGTTTCTGATGTTAGTAACAAGATCAATATCGTTTTCTGATACCACGAGCTTTCTTTGCGATGACTGTAACACGTCATCAATAGATTCTTTGACACCATTTCACCTAATATTTATCATTTCTGCAAGGTATTTGACTGTTTTTACATTTTCCTTAATTTAAGCGGGATCGTTTGCTAGGTTACAAAACTGATATATACATATACATCGCCCTGAAGAAACTGCTAGTTAAGTGAAAAAACAGAATCCATACTGAAATATCAATAATATTATTATTTTTACACACTGTTATTATAAGATAAGAAGTGAAAAATCTTGTCAGGGTTATTTTTGATGATGATAATGACGATTGACAATTATGATTTACTTTTAACAGAACCGCACAAGTTTTAATATCCTTGTTCCAAAGTATATAGTAGTATGGTAAAAACTGCTTCAACTCAGGTTCTTAGAACGGGTCAAAAATCACCGCATTTTAGGTTAAAAGGGATCGATGATAAAATGCATTCTCTGGACGATTTCAACAGCAAATCCTTGCTTGTGGTTTTCATATGCAATCATTGTCCTTACGTTATAGCAAGAATTGGTGACATTATTAACCTCCAATCAACATTTAAACCGTCAGAATTACAAGTAATAGGTGTTAACAGCAATGATCCTGATTATGAGGGTGAAGGTTTTGAAAATATGGTAAGATTTGCGAGACAATACAAAATAAATTTCCCTTATCTAATTGATGATAGTCAAGATGTTGCAAGGGCGTATGGTGCAGTTTGTACACCCGATCCCTTTCTATTAGATTTTGAACATAAACTAGTATTCCATGGGAGGATTAATGATGCATTGGAACCTGGAATGACTCCAAACATCTCAATTATGGAAAGCAACGTAAGGAAGGTATTGCAGGGTGAAAAAATAGAAAAGGATTTCGATCCATCTATCGGCTGCTCAATAAAATGGAAAAATTAATTATTAGATAGGTATCACTCGATTTGGGCATTTAGCCATATTGAAAGTTAATTCCTTTCTCGCCACGAGGATGTCTCCATTCCGTTTCTTTGGCGCAAGTTCCACACTCAATACATCCTTCATGCTGAAGCATGACATCATCATTTTCTATGCTGTAGCATTTTGTTGGACACAATATAACCATTTTTTTCATAAATTCATTTTTTGGATGTAATACTTTAATGTGTGAGAGATTATCATCGTCGTACTTTAATTTTGCTATACGTTGAGCGATTGTTGGAATTGTGGGAGTATATGTAGATGAAACCACAGTACCTGCTTTTTCGGCAATCTCGACAGGCACTTGAACATACGTCTCTACTGATTCCACTATCGGCAGAAGGCGATCGTATCCCAATATGTTAGCAAATCCTACCGCAAGACCTCTTAATGTACCGCTCGTCATTAACCTAAATATCATTCCATATCGTGAGCCAACAATATCTTTTGGAACATCTTTTGTAGCATCGAGAAATGTCTTTAGATAATCTTTATCAATTTCCTTCATATCCCTTGTATAAGGGCTATCTTCTACTAATCGAGTATAATATTCGCCTAGATAGCTATGTGTGAAATTGTTCCTATCAATGGATCTTGCAACAGCATTGGCAGCTCTTACTGCGTCATCAATTCCTACATTAAGTCCTTCAATTCTTGGACCAACAAAAATACCACGACCAGCCGCATCCCCGACAAACAAAATATTCTTGTTGTAAGGTTTTTTCATCCTACATCGCTTTCCATCTGGTACTAATTTTGCACTGTATTCTAGCTCAACATAATCAGTTAAGAATTTGGCCTTGTATTTATCACTTAGCTCTTGATGAATTGAATCGATCCTTGCCTTGATCTCTGTTTCTGACTTGTATTTGCCACTTTCAATAAGTTTTGCTCTGCCAGCTGGAGAATAGTAACTATGGCGTAAGTCATCCCATGTCTTAACAAGTTTGCTAACTGCGAAACGTGTCCTCAACTGTTCCTCTTTTGGAAGACCCTTATCAATATCCTCTTTTACTGCAACTTCATCTTTGATAAATTCTCTAACCATAGGATTATTCAATATAGCATTGACAAGTACGTATGGTTCATCTGGTTTTTGTATTAAAGAATCGTAATGATATACTGCACCAGCTGACAGTGTATCCCTATTAGTATAAACAAAACCGCCGCCTATATGATTTAACGTGATATCGCCAGCAAAAAGATGTGCAGCTCCCTCATTATGCCCTATTCCAAACCTCTGTTCCATAATCTCTTCAGGTAGTTTGACTACAACCTTTACACCTTGATATAGCTCTTCTGTTGTGAATTTATTTCTTGCACCAGTCATCTCTGCTATTTCTGAGTTTACCCCATCGGCTGCGATTATTGCCTTTACTTCAAATTCATCAAGTTCATTAGTTTCTACGATGGTCCTATCATTCTGCCAGGTGATTGATTTGACATGAACTCCTGGAATTATTCCACCACCTTGTTTTTCGGCACTTGCGGTCGCTTCTTTTGCAAACCATGAATTCAATTTATTCAAAAGAACAGAGTAACCAAAGTTAGCCTGATATTTATGAGCAGATGTAAGATCAATTGAAAATATTTTGTCTTTTGAAGTAGCGTGAAGGATGTATTTTGTGATCAGTCTTTCTAGAGGAGCATTAGCTACAAAATCCTGTCCGTAGACATCTTCAACATTGTTGACCTTGCCATTTTTTGGTTTCTTTGAATAAAGAATTCCACCAGATACATTTTTTGAGCCTACTGTCTTTCCAGCCTCAATCAGGACAGCCTGCTTTTCCAAATTTGATAACTGCTTGAGAGCAGCTAATCCGGCTGAACCACCTCCAATTATAGCAACATCAAAATGTTCCATTTTTACTTTCTGACCTCCATGACTAGTTTTTGTTTTCTTAATTCCTCAATTAGAATAGGAATTACATCTTCCATTCTACCTTTGATAAAAAGGTCACACTCATCTTTAATCGGGGAGTTTTCATCAGGATTAATTGCGATGACAAACTCAGATTCCTTCATCCCTGCAATATGCTGCATCGCTCCGCTGATTCCAATCGCAATATATAGCAAGGGGCTAACTCTTCGGCCACTGGTTCCTATTACTCTGTCAGGAACCATATACTTAGAGGTTATTGTTTCACTTGCTATATACGGTTTTTTTGAAATTGGTAATGATATTCCGATCTCTGCGTCCAACTCCTTTGCTAGTTCTTCAATTAGTTTAATGTTTTCTTCTGGTAAATCTTTAATTCCTCGGCCAAAACTTATGATTGCTTTAGAGGTATCAAAATCAACAGCACTCTTGATAATTTTGCGACTCAATATCTTTACATTGAGGTCTTGCTCTTCCAATTTTGGAACATGTTCTACAATTATTCCGCTCCTTGTGCTATCACGCATAAGTGGTTGGAATACTCCAGGAATTATACTGCATGCCTGGGGATGATATTCCCTTTCTATTGCAGGGTTTCGATTATCAAGACATAGAATAGTAGTCCATAGAAAACCTGAAAAATCAGGTCGATACATTTCAAGCGTTTTTGCATAGGTCATTGCCTGACCTTTTGTCTTATGTTCATGTTTGATTTCAAGATCTTCAATTACAAGTTTGTTGATATCTGAAGCAAGACCAGATTCTAATTCTACCAGTACTGTAGAAGACAGATGTCTGCCTATATTATCAGCGGCGAAAAACATGTACCTTGGTTTTTTGAAACGTTCAGCATAGTCTGGAGAAATCTTTGCTACACATTCTTTATTTATAGCAATCTCGCTGATTATTTTAGTATCAATTAAATTTCTCGAATATTGTAATTCTGGGCTTTCAGCGTAAATTACTGCATCTGCGCCATAGAATAGCAATTCTTCGCATAATTTTCTGACATTATTTCCTAATAGAACGGCGACAACTTTTTCGTTCGAGGAATATCTTTTGTTAAAATCATCCATGAGCCTCCTAGCTTCACCAAGCATTTCTAGGCTAACAGGAATTGGTTTACCTTCTTCGTGTTCAATTACTACATATAAGTGTCTATAACTGCCTTCACTTGTGATCATTGTCATTTAATTACCATTCCTCCTAGAATTTCATTCATCCTCATAACAACTTTTCTTATCTGTTCACGATCGGAGGCATCTACTACTTCGGCTTTTCTGCTTGCTTTTGCTTTTGGAATCTTTTCTACCTTGTATACGATTGTAGGAGATCCAGGAAGACCAACAAATTTTGGATCAACGCCCAGCTGTTGAGCATTGAAAACTTTTAGGTATTTTTTATAATTTTGAGCTCGTTCATTTGCTTCTTTCTGATACTTTACAAATGCTAGTCTTTGTGAAACAGTATTGAATACCGGCTTGTATGATGGATCAATTGTAATGAATACAGGGAGAGGCGCCTCTACCTCTTCTATTATATCATAAAATCCTTGCAAGGTGATCAAACGTTTTGCTATGACAACTCGTTTTTCAAGGTCAATATCATAATCAATTACATTGCCTAGAAACGTATAACCAAGCTTCCATGCTGTCTGAGGACCTGTTTGACCAGTCTCACCATCCGAAGCTCGGTGTCCTGAAAAGACAATATCCATTTTCCCCCCTTCCATTTTGTTTATGCCAGTTTTTAAGACTTCAGCAGTTGCCAGCGTATCGGCCCCTGCAAATATTCTGTCACTGTAAAGATGTAATTCATCTGCGTCACATATTAATTGAGCCTGTTGTAAAGCATAATCAGCTATTGGAGGACTCATGGTTCCAACTGAAATACGGGCACCAACCTTTACTTTGGAATAAAATGCTGCCTTTGATGCGACCGCGCTGTGGGGACCGAGTATACTCTTTGTCTCTGCTCTATTTAGTGTTCCGTCTGAATTGTAGCTGACATTTCCTTCTGAAAAGTCAGGCTCTAGCTTTATAATAACTGCTGTATTAAGTGAAACCATTATACCTTTCCTTTTCTTCCCCATACTGTACCCTTTAAATGGTTTGCGTAAGAAAGTCAGTGCCAAGTGTTACAAATCTCATCATCCTTGTACAGGTATCACAATAACTAACTAATTTCATAGGTGTATTAATTTAACAGTATTGACATAATCTTGTTAGATGCATCTGATGACCATCTGAAAGCTATATCAAATTTTAAGCCCGGCTATTTATGATCTACTATATTTTGATATTAAAATGCCGCAACTTAATGGCTTTGATCTTTATGACAAAATAAAAAAGAGAAAAATAATAACAAGACCTTAGATTTATTGCTACATATGAAATTGATTATGAGGAATTAAGAAAAAAGTTTCCTAATTTACACATAAATTGTTTTAATAAAAAACCATTTCAGATAAACGATTTAATAAGGAGAGTAAATAAGTCAGAACTAGATTTTTAGCTGATGAATCTCCAATCCAGTTTTTACTCTTTTAACCAAAGCTAAACTTTATTTCTATGCGCTGTGTTCTTGCCATCAAGTCATATGTTGCCATTTCATAGTGCTTATTTGTTGACCTTTTCAACGTAATCGGAAATTATTTTATCTAAAACGTTGTAGTGTGCATCACTTATCCTTCCTTTTATATATAATTGTGTAGCTTCTTTTCTCACGTTATCTAAACGATGTAGATATTCTTGCTGTCTATCATCTCCCTCACCATTTTTATACAATGTATCATATGCATTGTTAATTATTATTAGATACTTGCTTAGGTACTTTCTTTGCCTGTTTCGGAATACCCAACTAATAATAATTGAAATAACAGATACTGGACCCAAAATTATGGCCAAATACTGTTCCAGCGAAAGAGTCTGCTTAAAATTTGCCGTTAAAGTTCCGTATTGGGAAGCTGTAAAATGAATAGGATTGGCTGTTAAACCATCAACAACACCAGACCAAGAGCTAAAAATGTAGCCATGGGAGGAATTAGCTGTGCATACAATACTGGTACCGTTACTAATTCTAATAGAACTATTTGAAAGAACAGGTTGTCCATTGCATTCTACATCACCTACATTTGGAGGATTGACATTGAAAGCTTCTCTAACTATCATCTTGTCTTTGTTACCATCTATAATAGACACAATATCAGAACCTGTATTGGTTACGTATACCATGTTAGAAACAGAATTCACCGCCACAAGACTTGCAATAAGTGGAAACTTTACCAAAATAGGCATATTTAACACAGGATCACCAAGCGTTTTAGGACGGCCAAGACTTGGATTGACTATTATGGTATTGACTACCCTATTTGTCTTACCGTCAATAACAGATACGGTACTGGATTGTATATTAGTTACGTAAACTTTGTTTGTGACGGGATTGACAGATACTCCTACTGGACTATTACCTACTGTTATAGTACCTGTCACTTTGTTTGTTTTACCATCTATAACAGATATACTATTAGAAGCATGATTGGTCACATATATCATATTGGTAAGTGTATTGGTAGATACTCCTACTGGACTATTACCTACTGTTATAGTACCTGTCACTTTGTTTGTTTTACCATCTATAACAGATATACTATTGGATTGTATATTAGTTACGTAAACTTTGTTTGTGACGGGATTAACTGCTACTCCATAAGGGGCTTTACCTACCGTTATTGTATCTGTTACCTTGTTCGTTATTCCATCCATAACAGAGACGGTGCCTGAATTAATATTGGCCACATATATCCAATTAGAAGAGGGATTAACAGCGATACCGACGGGAGAATTGCCGACAATTATGTTTGATAGTTTTGTATTTGTTGGTCCATCTATAACAGATACAGTATTAGAACCTCTGTTTGTTACGTATACTCTATCATTAAATGGATTTACAGCTACTCCATAAGGAAAACTACCTACCGGAACAGTATCCGCTTTACTGTCTGTCACACCACTTATAACGGATAAGGTATTTGAAAACTCATTTGTTACGTATATCTTCTTGGTTACTGGATTTACGGCTACGCCAATAGGATAGCTATCAACTGCAACGCCTGGTTGGCCAACTCCTCCGTCCGAACTGATTTGCCCTATTTTTGACATATTATCATTATTCTTTACTTCTGCTGATGCATTAGGAACAACCGTACTTTTTGATACCAA